>Ga0209806_1000277_pt1 | contig 34003 bp, 34 predicted proteins | sample GraSoiAngelo_152_FD_186166 | JGI IMG/M metagenome (GOLD analysis project Ga0209806, IMG submission 186166) | Grasslands soil microbial communities from the Angelo Coastal Reserve, California, USA - 14_1009_12_30cm (SPAdes) (version 2) | ecosystem: Environmental > Terrestrial > Soil > Grasslands ... | reverse complement strand
CCGGGGTTGTTCCGGCCCTCACTTTTTTCTCTCACTAGGATTTGCATTCGTGAGCCAGGACTTCGCGACCCAGATGAACGAAAGGCGTGAGGGCTGGCCCGAGGCGATGGGAATGCATATCACCCACGCGACCAAAGACGAGGTGCGCGCCGAGCTGACCGTCGGACCCCAACACCTTCAGGCTTACGGAATCGTTCATGGGGGCGTCCACTGCGGCGTCATCGAGACCATCGCATCGATCGGCGCGTATCTCGTCGCCCGTGAGCGCGGCCAGCACGTCGTGGGCCTCGAGAACAACACGAGCTTCATCCGCGCAGTGCGGGCGGGCACGAAGCTGCGCGCGGTCGCGAAGCCGGTGACGCGCGGACGGCAGACGCAGGTCTGGCAGGCCAGCGTGGTCGACGAGAGCGAGCGCATCGTGGCGACCGGGAGGGTCCGGTTGCTCTGCCTGCAGTCCGATCAGTCGCTGGCCGGCGAGCAGGTCCAGGGAGCGCTTCACCGGCCGAGCTAGCCCGCGCCTAGACTGCGCTGAAGGTGACTCGAGTCGAGTGACGCGCCCGCTCACTGCGGACAGGGTTACAGCTGCTCTGGTGGACGACGGCGTCAGCCTGGTCAGAGGCCTCGGCGTCAAAGCTTCGACCATGACCTCCGGCGAGGCGTCTCTGATGATCACGGGCGTTGCCATCCCAACCTTGAACGGAGTGTTGACGATACGGCCGACGGCGAGCGAAGACGACGTCCGCGACCTGCTGGACGTCGTGGCCAAGAGAAACCTTCCCCACTCCATCCTGATGCGTCCCGGTTGCAGCAGTGAGCTCGTCCGCCTCGCAAAACAGCGAGGCATGGTCGAGGAAGAGCCCCTTCCTCTGATGGCCATGCAGCTCCCGAGCGACAGGATCCGCGAATCCGCGCTTCACCCGGACCTCACGATCCGGCTTCTCCATCCAGATGAAGCGGAAATTCACGCGGCGATCGCCGCCGAAGGCTTCGAGGCCCCGCTTGAAATGTTCGAACAGCTGATGCCGCGCGGAGTGCTGGATCAGGCCGGCTCGCGAGCCTACGTCGGAAGCATCGATGGCCGGGACGTGGTGACGGCATTCGGCAGCACCGCAGGAGATCACGTCGGAATCTTCAATGTCGCCACTCCCGCCGCGCATCGCGGCCGGGGCTATGGCACCGCGATCACGGCCCGCGCCGCGCTGGACGGCTACAACTCAGGCGCTGAGTTCGCGTACCTCCAATCGTCGGCGGCCGGCCTCAGGGTCTACGAGAGCCTCGGGTTCCGGACCCTCGAGACGTGGACGGTCTGGGTGACTCCAGGACAACCGGCGCACTGAATCACTTGCCCGTCGCGTAGTTGAAGATGATCTCGTCGATCAACCGCTCGACCGGCGCCAGGTCATCCGTGAAAACTTGGTTGTGATATGGCGAGACGCGCAGCCTCCCATCGTTGATCACGCTCCGCGCGACGTCCTGGGCCACGGGCTCGTTGACCAGTCCAAGGTTGTGCTCGACGTCTGCGATGGTGATGGGCACCGTGCTCCCGTAGACGAGCGTGTTGCTGAACTCGGGAACGTCGACCAGGAAGACGCTGGGGTAGACCGCTGCCATCGTGCTGGCGATGGCATCGACCAACCGGTAATCGGTCGCGGTCCGGCCGGCGTTCACGACTGCCACGCCTCCAGGCCGAAGGTGATCGTGGACCTCGCTGAAAAACTCGCGCGTCGTGAGGTGAAACGGGATGTAAGGCTGCCGGTATGCGTCCATGATGATCACGTCGTACTGCGACGCTTGCGTGTCGAGCCAGTAGCGCGCATCTGACACGACCGGATGAACGTTGGGCTCATCGAGATGGAAGTAGCGATGCGCGACGGAGACGATCTCGGGGTCGATCTCCACGCCCGTGATCTGGACACCTGGGCCGTAGGCTGCGGTGTACTGGCGAGCCGCGGTTCCGCCGGCGAGACCGAGAATCGCAATGTCCTTCGGCACCGGCTCCGTCGCCTGGGCGGGTCGAAATGAATTCGCCACCAGCATGTAGTCCCAGGGACCGCCCGTCAGCAACGAGTTGGGGTCGTAGATCGAGTGGATCGCTTCGCCCTCGTTGAGGATCAGCTCGGTCTTCGATCCGTCTCGCACCACCTGGATATATCCATAGGCCGACTCTTTCTCGTAGAGCAGCTGGCCGACCTGCGGAGGCTTGATGCCTGAAGGCAGAAAGATCCAAGCAAGGATCACAGCCGCGGCGAACGACGCGTACAGCCGTCGCCGCGGCCACAGCCCCGCGATGGAAACGCCGACGAGGACCAGGCCGAACCCCGCGAGCGTCGGGCGCGTGCCGTAGGTCGGGATGAACCAGAAGACCGGCAGGAAGGTGCCGAGGATGCTGCCGGCGGTGGACAGCGCGTACACGCGACCCGCCGTGTTGCCCCCGGTCGCCACGTCGCGAAGCAGCAGCCGGATCGCAAACGGGCTCACGCAGCCGAGCAAGATCACCGGCGCCGCGAACAGCAACACCACCGCGAGGAGGGTGCCCAGGACCAGGCCGACGCTGACCTCTTTGAATCCCTGCTGCGACACCAGCAGGATCGGGTAGCTGACCAACGGAATGATTCCGATCCAGAGGCCGGCCCACGCGGTGATCTGGTACAGCACCTCGTCGCGCGGATGGCGGTCGGCGAGGCGGCCGCCGATGACGTAGCCCGCCGAGAGGTAAACCAGGATCAGGCCGATCAGCACGCCCCACACATAGAGGCTCGTCCCGAAGTAAGGCGCAAGCAGCCGAGAGGCGCCGAACTCAACGCCCAACGACGCCATGCCAGAAATGAAGACGAGGGGAAGCAGCAGACGCCGCGAATGGAGCGGGCTGATCAGCTGGGTTGCTCCGCCGCCCACTTGCGTGTCGCCTCGTCCATCGGGACGGGCAGCTGCACGCGCACCTCCGTATACATGTCGCCGGGAGGGCCACCCTTCGGATCGGGCAGGCCGAGACCGCGCAGCCTGATCTTGGTGCCGTTCTGCGTCTCGGGCGGCACCTTGAACTTGACCTGGCCACCCTTGATCGTCGGCGCGGCGACCTCGCCTCCATTCAGCGCGACGTAGAGCGGCACCGGAACCGTCACGCGCAGATCCTTGCCCTCGCGCGTGAAGATCGGGTCCGGCGCGACCTGGACCGTCGCTCGAAGCCCCGGCACGCGCAAGACCGTGCCTTCTTTCACGCCGGGCGGCACCTTGACCTCGACGCGCCTGCCCCCTGGCAGCTCAACGGTCCGGCTGGCGCCGGTGTAGAGCTCGGCGATGCTGACCGTGATCGGCAGCTCCACGTCGATTGGCTGCTGGCGAACACGGCCGCGCGAGTTGCCGAAGATCGAGCCGAAGATATCGCCGAAACCACCGCCCTCGCCGAAGAGATCCTCCATTTCCTCGGGGCTCACGTTCCGGTACTGGACGCGGGGGCCTGGTCCCGAACCGCCCTGGGGGCGAAAGCCCCCGGCGCCCGGTTGGACACCCGCCGCTGCGGCGCTGGCCCAGTTCTCCCCGAACTCGTCGTAGAGCTTTCTCTTCTTCGAGTCCGACAGCACCTCGTGCGCTTCGGAGATCTCCTTGAAGCGCGCCTCGGCCTGCTTGTCCCCCGCATTCAGGTCGGGGTGGTGCTTGCGCGCGAGCTTGCGGAAGGCGGACGCGATCTCTTTCTGCGTCGCCCCACGCGGAACGCCGAGCACGTCGTAGAAGTCCTTGGTCTTAGGCATTCCGTGTTTCTTTTACCCGCTTGTGGTGCTCGACGAATCCAGGCCGGCGCACGTAACCGAGCCTCTCGTTGATATGGAGCATCGGGGCGTTCTCGGCGTCGTTGTCCGTGCGGACCACAGGCACGCCGAGCTGCGCGGCCTGGGCGAGGGTCTGCAGCTTTACCGCCCTCGCGACGCCGCGGCCGCGGAAGTCGGGGTGGGTGGAGGTGTATCCGGTCCACACGGTCCCATGGACAGGTGGGAACCTGAGGTACGACATCCCGACTGCGTCGTTGCCGTGGAGGGCGACCCAGAACCTGTCATGAGGCCGGTCCGGCGCATTGAGCCGATTCTCGAAGTCCGGGTAAGGCTCGGGAATTATCGGCACCGAATGCGGCACGTCTTGAACGGTGATCTTGTTCAGCTCATGCAGCTTGCGCCCCTTGTCCGGGTCGTCCCATGAAGCCAGAGATGCCAGCCTGATGCCCTCGGCATCCATCCGCCGGCGGGCTTCTACGGCGTCCGCCACCAGGCGAGCGCCGTGCGCGCGAAGGTCGAGCTCCCAGACCTTCTCGAGGCGCGCCCGCTCGTAGCCCAGCTCGGCGAGGACGTCGAGCATCTCGGGCTCGTCCTCGGCCGCGTAAGCCAGCAGCAGACCGGCCTCTTCAGCGATGCCGCGCGCACCGATCCATTTCCAGAGGTCCGACAGCAAGCGACGGTCCATCGATCCCCGGTCGAGCCAAACCTCCACCTCGCAGTGGCGCTCCGGAAGCATCTCCCACGGTCCGTGCATCCAGGCGACAAACGCGATCGGTTTCCGATCCTGCTCCGCGATGAAGCGACCGATGGAGAAGCCGGTCCGGCCCCACTTCCAGCGCAGCCGGGTCATGACCGGGTCGTGCTCCATCCCGGCGTAGGCGGCATTCATGAGGTTGGTCGCGAGCTCTGCGTCGTCAAGCGCCGCCGGCCTGTAGCTCACCGTGGACACGAAGAGGAATGCTAGAGCCCGATGATTTTGGGCATGATCCCATCCTCGTCGATCTCGAGGATGCCAACCGAAGGCGCCTCACGCCTCCGCATGTGACGCGCAACCTGAAGCCAGCACCATTCGAACCAACCGGGGTTCTGCTGGAGCCGGCGCTTCACCGACGCCGCATCCCACTGGTGAACTCCTCCCGGGTTGAAGAGCAGAACCCCGTCGAGCCTGCGCATGTGAGCCCGGTGTGTATGGCCGAAGACGATCACGTCAGCATTCGGAAACCGTCGCCTCAGAGTGCGCGGCAGCCCGGTGTGCGGACGAAAGTAGCCCAGGCTCAGCGTCCACAGCAACGTGTGTGGCTCCTCCAACCAACGCGACCGATTGCCGTGCACGACGACGATCCTCTTGCCCTCGACCATGACCTCGCGCGTCAACGGCAAGCCGGTCAGGATGCGGTCGTGGTCGCCGCGTACCGCCTCGACGGGAGCGATGCGTGCGAGCTCGTCGAGCGTGGATGGGCCGTCGACGTCGCCGGCGTGCACGATCAGCTGCACGCCTCGCATCACGTCGAAGAGCCGGTCGGGAAGCCGGTCGATGAACTCCGGGCAGTGCGTGTCCGCCACCACTCCGACGAGTGTGGTCAAGCGATCTTCGTCTCCACCGCCGGCGGCCGCATCGCGAACAGCACGAGCAGCGGAGTGAGGCTGAGCGCCGCTGCGATTCCAAACACCGCGAGCTGGCCCGCCGCAAAAGCCGCACCGCCGATGAGTGGCCCGACAACCCCGCCGACATAGAACGGGAACAGGATCTGGCCCAGGACCGCGCCGCGTCTCTCGGGGCTTACGGTCGCGGCCATGACCGCCATCGCGGTGGTGAGTATCGCGGCCAGGCACACGGCGTTGACGAGCAGCGCGATCGCGAAGAGCGGCAGCCCGTGGCTCAAACCTGCGATCGTCAGCGCCACGCAGGAACCGACTGAAGTTGCGCTCAGGACCGCCACGTAGCCCAGGCGCGGAATGACGATTCCCCACAGCGCCGAGGCCACCGCCTGACCCAGCCCCACGATCGAGAGGACGACACCGACAGCAGTCACGGTGTCACCGGGTGAGAGGCGCGCGATATAGAGCGGCACGTAAGGCAGCATCGTCCACAAGCCGACCTGCGCCGCGGCGGTCGCGAGAAACAGGCGCAGGACCACTGGCCGGCTGATGATTTCCGAAATCGCTCCTCGCAACAGGCTCAGCACACGGACGTCCTTGGGGCGTACATGGTCACCCTCACGCACGACAAGAGTCAGCAGCACCGTCATGAGCGCTGAGAGCGCCGCGTCGAATAGCAGCATTCCGCGCACGTCAACCAGGTGGACCAGGAGCGCGCCCAGGATGGGTCCCACCGCGCGACCGGCCGGAGATCCCGCGCCGACGATTCCGACGGCCAGCGCGAGCCGCTGCCTGGGCGTGGTCGAGGCCTGCACGGCAAGCATCACCCCCGTGTTGCCGAGGATGAACCCGTTGAGGCACCTGAAGGCGAGTGCCATCCACGGCGTGGTCGACAGCGCCCAGCCGGCAAAGATCACCGCTTCGATGGCGGCGCTGCGGACGATGATCAGCTTTCGGCTGTAGCGGTCCGCCAGGACGCCCCAGAACGGCGCGAGGGGAAGCGCCAGGACCCACCCGAGGCTCGAGATCGCGGCGATCCAGCCGGGGACCTGGGCCGCCGGGACGTGGAGCTCGCGTAGGTACAGCGGCGTGTAAGCCGTGAGCTGGTTCCAGGACATGCTCTCGACGCAGGTGGTCGCAGCGAAGAGGGCGGCGACGACGGCCCATCCAACACCCTGGCCGACCTCTTCTCGCATGGCGTGACTAGCTTATCTCGGGGCTCGCCGCGACCATTTTTGCGCCAGTGCTTGACAGATTGGCAAGGTGTAGTTTCTAATTTGATGCATGAACGACCCACGACGCGAAATCTTGAGCCAGGTGGCGGCAGGCAAGATCTCGGCCGAGGAAGGAGCCGCCCGCCTGGAAGCCATCGAGTCCGAGCCCGCGCTTCCTTCTACACCCCACCCGACGCCTGCCTCCCCTGCAGGCGCCGGCATCAAGCAGGTCAGGGTCGTCGCCCGATTGGGAAACACCGAGATCATCGGCGACCCGAGCGTCAGCTACGCGGTCGCCGACGGGCCGCACAAGGCGCGCCAGGAAGGCGACACGATGGTCATCGAGCAGTCACCCCTGGACGACGAAGCCAGCTTCGAGTTCAGCCGCCCGGAGGGCCGCGTCAGGTTTCCCCGCGTCGGCATCGGCGGCAAGCTGACCGTCCGCATGAACCCGGCGCTTTCCGTCGCTGCCAAGACACAGGCCGGCAACCTCCGCATCGATGGGATGAAGGCCGGCGTAACGGCCGAGGTCCAGGCCGGCAATTGCGACATCGCGGGGTTTCGGGGGCCGATGAATCTCAAGGTCACTGCCGGAAACGTCACGGCCAGGGGCCTGCTGGACAGCGGGGCAAGCGCAATCCGCTGCCAGATGGGAGAGGTGCGCGTGGTCCTGGACAAGGCCTCCAGCGTTCGCATCCGGGCGCGCACGACGATGGGCGAGATCTCTTTCGCAAACGTAGAGCCGGCCGGCAAAAGCGAGCTCACCATCGGGTCGGGCGCAGGGACGCTTGAGTGCGACTGCACGATGGGCACCATCCGGATCGCGGTCGAATAGATGGCCAGATCCACCACGCGACGGCCGCCTTCCAACTGCCCCGTGTGCGATCACCGTCTCGCCACGACGCGCCTGACCTGTCCTGAGTGCTCGACAGAGCTTTCGGGCGCCTTTGCGTCGTGCGAGTTCTGCGTGCTTACGGACGAGGACCGCGAGGTGCTTCGCGTGTTTCTGGCGTCACGCGGAAACATGAAGGACCTCGAGCGGCATCTGGGTGTCAGCTATCCGACCGCACGCGCGCGATTCGACACCCTGCTGACCAAGCTCGGCATCGAGCGTGCTCCGGCCCCGGCATCGCCGTCGAGGCTCGAGCTGATGGAGCAGGTGGCTCGGGGAGAGATCGATATCGACGAGGCGCTCCGGCGTCTCGAACCAACCAGGGAGGCGTGAGAGATGATCCCGATGGAACCCGGACCGGAAGACTACGCCCGTCACATTGCTGAGCAGCGCAAGCGGATGCAGGAGGCGCAGGCGATTGCTTACCTGGCGCACTCGCGGACGGGGCTGATGCTGAGATTTTTGCGGCGGCTCGCCGACCGCGTCGACCCCACCGGCGGAGCCCGCCGGTCGATGCGCTAAAGCAGGCTGGCGATGCAAACCACGGACGAGATGGTCCCGCCTCAAGTCGTCGACACCGTGCGTCCGAAGCCGTGGACCGTGTTCACGTCGGGACCGTTCCGCAAGCTCTGGATCGCGACGACTCTTTCGATGTTCGGCGACTTCTTCAGCTACATCGCCATCGCCTGGCTGGTCCTTCAGCTGACCGGCTCGAGCCTCGCGCTGGGCACGGTCCTGCTTATGCAGGCCCTCCCCAGAGCGGTGCTCATGATGGTGGGTGGTGCGCTCGCCGACCGCCTGTCGGCGCGCCTCACCATGCTCGGGTCGATGAGCCTCCGCGCCATCTTCGTTGCGCCTCTTGCCGTCCTCGTGCTCACAGGTCGCGTCCAGCTGGCGGAGGTCTACGGAATCGCGGTCGTGTTCGGCATCGTCGATGCGTTCTTCTGGCCCGCACGCACCTCGATCCTCCCCAGGGTTGTCGCCGACCATGAGCTCGAGCCGGGGAACGCGGTCCTGAATGTGACCGCACAAGCCTCGGTCATCCTCGGCCCGGTGCTGGGCGGTCTGATCGTCGCGGTCTTCGGAATCGGTTGGGCCTTCGCGGGGGACGCCGCGTGCTTCCTCCTTGGTGCGCTGTTCATCCTCTGGCTGCCGGCGGCCGCGCGCCCCGCGAGCGGGAAGGCGCACCCCGACGGCGGTCTGGGCGGACAGATCGTGGCGGGTCTCCGCTACGCGTGGGCCGACATCGGCATCCGCGTGACGCTGATCGTCATCGCTGTGGTCGATTTCGCCGCCAATGGCGCCCTCGGTGTTGGACTTCCTACCATTGCCCACGGTCGATTCGCCGCGGGTGCCACCGGCCTCGGCGTCCTGCTCGGCGCGTGGGGAGTCGGCGCAACGGCCGGCGCTGTGAGCGCGGGCTTCGTGTCCCCGCCCAAGCGTTTTGGATTGCTGATCGTGGCGCTATGCGTGTGGCTCGGGTTCGGCATTGTCGGGGTCGGCCTGGTCCCTTCGCTCGTTCTCGCCGCGTTGCTGATGGGCGTTTCCGGCGTCAGCACCGGGGTCGTCAACACCTATGCCGTGAGCTGGTTGCAGCGCCGAATCGACCCCGCAATGCAAGGGCGTGTCATGTCGATCGTGATGTTCGCGTCGATGGGCTTGACGCCCGTCGCCTACGGGGCGTCAGGTGCGCTCGCGGACGTCAACCCGACACTGCTGTTCGTGATCGCCGGCGGAATGATCCTTGCATGCGGCGTCGGCGCAATCGCCAGCCGTGCCGTGCGAGAGCTTCGCTAGCGGATTCCCGCAGCGGCCAGGCCCGCGGCGTGTGCAGCCGACGCGTCCTGACCGTTATCGAGCGCCTGGATCGCGCCGGCGGCGAACAGGTGGGCCTTGTGCTGGTCCAGGTTCAGGTCGATGTTGGCGAGCGCGAACCAGGCACAGTAGGCCTGCCGCGCCTGGGAGACGGGTTCAGGTGGGCGGCTCATCGCGGCGGTGGCCCACTGCACCGCAGTGTTGACGTCCTTGCCGCCGGAGAGCGCCTTGAACGCCCCTTGGGCCGCAGCGTGGCAGGCGCTAGCGGGAGCTCCTCCCCGCTTGGCCCAGGAGAACCACTCGGCGTACGAGCGGTCTTCGGCGGTCGGGCCAACCTTTGCATGCGGCGCCGACTTGCGCTGCTGCTCCACGACCTCCCATGTCGATTTGCTCGTTGAGGGCTGCCCAGGCGCGGCCGCAACTGGCGCGGGCGGGATCGGCGCTACCGGTAGCTGCCCACCGACGAGAGGCGGCGTAGGGGCCACCGGCGGAGGCGGGACGGATTGGGCGGCCGGCTGGGCCGTCGCGTGCGGAATCGCCTCTTTGGGCGAGAACCACGTCGGCTTTCCGGTGTCCCCGGCAAGTGGCACGCGCGGTGCCCACGCCGGCAGGTGCACCGGTGCGCCCGACGGGTCCTGTGGCGAGGCCGGCCGGGGCTCGGCGACAGGCCCCGGGGCCCATCCCGGGCGGCCGGGCGGTCCTGACTGCGGCGGCGCCACGGGACCCGGCTGCGCCGGCACGGGTTCCGGCTGGGGCATGACCTTTCCAGGAGACGCCGGTGGCGAAGCAGCGGCCGGCGCTTCCGTGCCTGTCCACTCGGGTTCGACCGGCGGGTCAGGGGGCTTTGCCGCAGGCTTGGGCGCGGGCTTGGGCGCGGGCGTGATGGTTGGGGGGATCGGAGCCTCGACAACCGCCGGCGGGATGGTTGGGGGCATGGGAGCCTCGACGACCGCCGGCGGGATGGTTGAAGGTGCCGGCGCCCCGCCGGTCGCGGGTGGCATGGTGGGCGCTGCCGAAGCGGCAGGCATGGGATCGAACGAATCCGGCCAGCTCGGAATCGCCTGCGCCGGTGTCGCCGGCTCGTCGAGCTCGGAGGGCGGCGGCCACGCCGGCATCGCGGTCTCGGTCGGCGGTTCGGGCGGCCAGATGTCGGTCTCCTCGGGCGGCGCCGGCGTCGAAGAAGACGCCGGTGGCCACGTCGACTTCATCGCGTCGGCGGCGATTGCCTTCGGAGGGTCGGTGAGAGGCCGGACGGTCGGTGGATCGGTCGCCGGAGGAGTGCTTGCAGCGGCCGCGGGTTGTGCGGTGGCCTCGGCCGCGGCGGTCTCGACCGCATCCGATTCGGCGTCTGTCGGTTCTGCTGCACCTTGCTCGGCGTCTGTCGCTTCTGCCGCCCCTGGCTCGGCGTCGGCGGGTTCCTCGATCTCCGCGCCGGGAGAGGTCGGTACGGTCTGCGCCCAGGCAGGCGCCGCCTTCTTGCTGTCGCCGTTGGCGGAGGTTTCGGTCTTGGACCAGTCCGGATCGCCCTTTTTCTGGGCCGGGGCGGCGGGCGAGGTCTGCGCCCAGATGGGCGTGGTCTCCCTGGTCGGAACGGCCTGAACAGGCTCCTCGGCGTTGCTTTCCGGCGGAGTTGAATCGTCCGGCGCGGGCGGTTCGGTATCCAAATCGCCGTCAGTCTAACTTTGCGTTCGGAACTTGTATCCAGTTCGAGGCGAAGACGTGTTTCAGCGCGTCTTCGGGGAGGGGATCAGGTTGCTGTTCTGCCCAGTCGGCGGCGTCCGACGCCTCCTGGTCGCAGGCCTCCTGGACCGCTGCCGCCCTTTCCTGCGTGATCCAGCGCCGCTCTAGGAGCCAGTTCCTGAATCGCACTATCGGGTCGTGACGAGACGCCTCTTCCAGCTCGTCCTTGGTCCGGTACTTGAGCTGGTTGTCCTCTGAGGTATGCGCGTTGATGCGCCAGATCTTCGCGTCGATCAACGTCGGCCCGTCGCCGGCGCGTGCCCGAGCGACCGCCTCCCGCGCCGCGGTATAGCACGCCGGCACGTCTGTACCGTCGACGGTCACGCCTGGAATGCCGTAGCCCGCGGCCCGGTCGGCCACGTTCGGGTTCGCCATCTGGAGCCGGATCGGCACCGAGATGGCGTAGCTGTTGTTCTCGCAGACGAACACGACCGGCAGGCGGTGAACGGCGGCGAAGTTGACGCCCTCGTGGAACTCGCCCTGGCTCGTCGCGCCATCGCCGAACGTGCACAGGGTCACGCTGGCCTCACCCCTCAGCCTCGAGGCGTATGCGATGCCCGCGGCCTTGGGGATCCAGCTGGCGACGACCTGCGACACGGGCGCGATCTTCAGCCGGCGGTAGCTGTAGCAGCCACCCGGGATGTTCCTTCCGCCGGACAGCGGATCGCCGGCCTTGGCGAACACGGCCAGCATCCACTCCTTCATCGTCAGGCCGCGGACGATCGCGTTGGCCAAGCCGCGGTAGTGGGGCACGAGCCAATCGTCCGGGCCGATGGCTGCGGTCGACGCGACCTGGACGCCCTCGTGGCCGCGGCTCGAGCCGACGAACGGCGCCCGGCCCTGCTTGACCAGGATGTGCATGCGGTCGTCCAGCGCCTTGGCCATGCACATCCACCGGTGCAGGTCCAGGTACTCCTCCTTGCGAGCGGTGTCCGCGCGCGTGGTCGTTGCCATCTAAGCGGTCAGGGCCCTGGCGATGTCAACGACCTCTTCCGCGGTCAGTCCCATGCGGTTGAGGTGATCGTAGTACTGGCGATGGAATTCCGAGAAGTCGCTGCGTTCGGCCCGCTCCTCTCGGATCCGTTTGACCTCAGCCAGCACCCTCGCGACAAGGTCGGGCTCAGTCGAGATCCCGGCGTGGCGCAGCGCGTGCTCTATCACGAGCGCTCCGGAGTGCTTTCCGTAGACGTATGTGACCTCGGCGCCGAGGTCGGCCGGCGGGATGAATTGATAGATTGCCGGATGGATCAGCATGCCCGCGGTGTGGATGCCCGACTCGTGGCTGAAGACGTCGAGGCCGATGCCCGGCTCGGTCGGCTGCACCGGCACGCCGCTCACCCGCTCGAGGTAGCGCGCCAGGCTGCGCAGCTTCTCGTACTTGAAGCGGGGAATCTCGATCCCGAACAGGTAGCGCAGTTGAAGCAGGACCTGGTGCATCGGCGCGTTGCCTGTCCGCTCGCCGATTCCGTTGACGCTTGTCGTGAACACCTCGGCGCCTGATCCCAGCGCGGTCACGGTGTTCCATGCGCCCAGGCCGAGGTCGTTGTGGAAGTGCACGACCAGCGGCGCATCGGGCGCCGCCGCCTTGATGGCCGGGATGTACTCGCGCACCGCGAATGGCGAGTAGCACCCGACCGTGTCCGGTGTCGACGGCCGCGTCCCCCCTGCCTTCAAGCCCTCGCGATGGATCTCGCCTATGTAGTCGACGTCGGCGCGGCTTCCGTCCTCGCCGCCGAACTCGATCGACGTCGCTCCCTGCTCGCGTGCGTAGCGAATCGCCTCGCACATCATTCGAAGGTTTGCCTCTCGGTAGTACGAGACCGGTAGCTCGAGCCACTCCGAATCGGGGATGCCGTCGCGGTGCAGCAGCGTCTTGCCGAGCTTGTATTTGACGTGGAGGTCGGAGGCCGAGGTGAAGATGAAGTACGTGACCTCGTCGCGCCGGTAACCGAGCTGGTCGATGACGCGCATGGTCGCGTCGATATCGCCGCGGGTCGAACGCATCATGCACACGACCTCGAGGTCCTCGCGCAACTCGCCTCGCTTGCGGCCTCCCAGCACGAGGCGCAGCGTTTCCCGCTCGCCTTCGGACACCGATGGAAAGCCGACGTCCATGATGTGGACGCCTATGTCCGAAAGCATGCGCGCGAGCTCGTACTTGTCCTTCGGAGTGATCGCAACCCCCGGCATCTGCTCGCCGTCGCGCAGCGTGTCGTCGTAGACGCGAATCCTGTCGGCGGGCGGAAATTTCAGGTCGTGCGAGAAGCGCTTCGGATCGCGGGCGAGCTCCTGTAGCGGTTCTTGCAGCTCGACCGGCTTTATGTCATCCACGCGCGGACGCCGTGCGCCGGCGCTCTTCCAGCTGCTTGCGCACCCACGGCACTAGACCGCCCATCCGCAGCAGCTCATTCATGAACGGCGGAAACGAATCGCTCCGATATTCGTCGCCCTTCGTGAAGTTACGGATGATGCCTTGTTCGAGGTCCACCTCGAGCTCGTCGCCGTCCTCGATCGCCTCTGACGCTGGCGGCGACTGGAGGATCGGGTAGCCCATGTTGATCGCGTTGCGGAAGAAGATGCGCGCAAACGAGTCAGCCACCACGAGCGAAATGCCCGCCCCGCGGATCGCGACCGGCGCGATCTCGCGCGATGAGCCGCAGCCAAAGTTCGACCCTCCGACCAGGATGTCCCCCTGCCCGACCTGCGACGCCCATGTCTCCCGGCCCGGCACGCCCTCCATGGCGTGCTTGCCCAGCTCCTTCTCGTCGAGCGAGTAGATCGCGTACTTGGCCGGGATGATCTGGTCGGTGTCGATGTTGTCGCCGAACCTCCACGCGCGTCCCCGAAGGACCTTGGGGAGAGTCATAGGCACCCTCTCCCCACAGGGGAGCAATCACAAGGCGCGCGTCGTCGCGCGTCCTGGTCGCGCTCTGCGCGTAGGGATGGGGGGAGAGGGGCGTGGCCAAGTGAAAGAGTCACACCAACTCCGCTGGCATCTTCGCCAGCACCTCGCTGGGATGCGAGATCACGCCGGTGACCGCGCTCGCCGCCGCCACGGCCGGGTTGGAGAGGTAGACCTGCGCTTTGGGGTGACCCATCCGGCCCGGGAAGTTGCGGTTGGTGGTGCTGAGGCAGACCTCTCCGTCACCGAGGACTCCCATGTGTCCGCCCAGGCACGCGCCGCACGTTGCCGTCGTCCAGGCCGCGCCGGCGGCGAGAAACGTTCCGATGAGTCCCTCCTTCTCGGCCTGGATCGCGACCTGGTGCGAAGAAGGCGTGATGATCAACCTGACACCTGGCGCGACCTTGTGGCCTTCGAGCACCGCGGCCGCCCGCCTCAGGTCGGTGATGCGGGAGTTGGTGCAGGAGCCGATGAAGACCTGGTCGAGCCTGGTGCCCGCGACCTCCGAGAGCGGCGCGTAGTTGTCGGGAGACATCGGTTTGGCCACCCCCAGCTCGACCTGAGCGGCGTCGAACTCGAAGACCCTCTCGTACTCTGCGTCGGGATCCGACGTCACGGGCGTGTATGGACGCTTCGCGCGTCCGTCGAGGTATTCCTTGGTCACCTCGTCGAACTCCATGATCCCGTTCTTGGCTCCGGCCTCGATGGCCATGTTGGTCATGGTCAGGCGGGCTTCCATGTCGATATGGCGCAGCGCCTCGCCCGTGTGCTCCATCGCCTTCGATCGTGCGCCGTCGACGCCGATCTGACCGATCACATAGAGGATCAGGTCCTTGGCCTCGACCCATTCCTTCAGGCGGTTGTGATAGACGAACTTCAGCGTCTCGGGTACGCGGAACCAGAGCTCGCCCAGCGCCAGCACGCACGCGAGGTCGGTCGAGCCGATGCCCGTCGCGAAATTGTTGAGTGCGCCGTAAGTGCAGGAGTGCGAGTCGGCGCCGACCACGAGCTCGCCCGGCAGGACGAGTCCGTGCTCCGGCAGAACCGTGTGGCAGATGCCGCCCTGCCCCACCTCGAAGTACCACTTGATGCCCATCTCGTGCGAGAACTCGCGCGTGAGCCGGCCGAGCGTCGCGCTCGCCGCGTCCTTTGCGGGCTGGAAGTGGTCCTGGGTCACCGCCACGCGCTCCGGATCCCAGATCTTCTCGGCGCCCATCTGCTCCCGCATGATCTTTCCGGCCGGTGGGATGGTCAGGTCGTGCCCCATCGCGAAGTCGACCTTGGCGAGAACCAGGTCCCCGGGGCGCACGCTCTCGCGACCGGCGCCGCGAGCCAGGACCTTCTCCGTCATCGTCATTCCCATCGGCGCTTTCCTAATCCTTCAGCCTTCTCGCCACCGCATCGCCGACTTCCTTCGTCGACAGGCCGCCACCGAGGTCGCGCGTGCAGTCGCCCGCGCGGATGGCCGATTCGACCGCACCCTCGATCGCGCTGGCCATATCCGTCTGACCCAGGTGTCTAACCATCATAGATGCGCTCAAAATCGCCCCGATCGGGTTGACGACGCCTCGGCCCGCGATGTCGGGCGCCGTGCCGTGCACCGGCTCGAACAGCCCGCGGCCCGTCTCCGGGTTGACGTTGCCGGAGGGGGCGATGCCCATCCCGCCGATGAGCTCGGCCGTCAGGTCGGAAAGGATGTCGCCGAAGAGGTTGCCCGTGACGATCACATCGAACTGGCCCGGGTCGCGAACCAGCTGCATCGCCGCCGCGTCCACGTATAGATGACGCGTCTTGACGTTGTGGTGCTGCGCAGCCACTGCCTTCCATTGCTGCTGCCACAGCGCTCCGGCGTGAGTCATGGCGTTGGATTTGTCGACCATCACCACCTCGCGCTTGGCGTTCTTGAAGGCGTACTCGATGATCCGCGTCACGCCCAGGTACGTGTTGAGATCCTCCTGGATCGCGACCTCCTGCTCGGTCCCTTTCTTGAAGCGCCCTCCCATGCCGACGTAGAGCCCCTCGGTGTTCTCACGCACGATCAGGAGGTCGATCTTCCGTCTGTCCTCTCGACGCAGAGGTGACAGCCGATCGTCGTAGAGCCTCGCCGGGCGCAGGTTGACGTAGAGGTCGAGCTCGAAGCGCAGCCGCAGCAGCACCCCCGCCAGATACGCGGCGTCGTTGACGCGCGGATCCCCGACGGCGCCGAAGAGGATCGCATCTGCCTTCTGGAGCTCGCCCCACACGTCAGCCGGGATGGGCTCGCCGGTGCGCATGTACTGGTCGGCATTGACGTCGTATTCCTGGAAGTCGAACTCCGCGCCCGCCGCGCGTAGCACCTTGATCGCTTCGGGGACGACCTCCTTCCCCGCTCCGTCGCAGGGCAGGACGGCGATGCGCCTAGGCAGGGGTAGCTTCCCTCTCGCGCAGCTTGTACCGCTGGATCTTGCCGGTGACCGTCTTCGGCAGCTCGGTCACGAACTCGATCACGTGAGGGTACTGGTAGCGCTGGAGCCGCGACTTGCAGTGGTCCTGCAGCTCGGTGATGAGTGCACTGCCTCCGACCGCGCCCGGCTTTGCGATCACGAAGGCCTTGATCTTCGTGAAGCCGTCGATGTTCACGCCGACCACGGCGCTCTCAGTGACGTCCGGATGCTCGAGCAGGGCTGACTCGATCTCGATCGGCGACACCCATAGGCCGCTGACCTTGATCATGTCGTCGGAACGCCCTTCGTACCAGTAGAAGCCGTCATCGTCGACCCGGTAGCGATCGCCGGTGAAGAACCAATCGCCGAGGATCGAGCTTTTCGACTTTTCGTGCTGCGCCCAGTACAGCGCCAGTGCGCTGTCACCCTTGACGTACAGGTCACCCGCCTCACCTTTCGGGACCGGCTTACCCTGCTCATCGAGGACCTTCAGCTCGTAGCCGGGGACGGGCTTGCCGCTCGAACCGGGGCGCAGGTCGTCGAGGCGGTTCGAGCAGTAGATGTGGAGGAGCTCGGTCGAGCCCACCCCGTCGAGGATGGTCAGACCGAACGCGTCCTTCCATCGCCGCCAGACCTCGGCAGGCAGCGCCTCGGCCGCCGCGACGCAGTGTCTGATCGACCGTAGGTCGCGGCTCTTGGCGCCATCGAAGTTGAGGATCGCGTTGTACAGCGTCGGGGCGCTGAAGAAGAGGGTCGGCTTTCGCTTTTCGATCGTGTCGAGGACCGTCGCCGGCGTGTGACGGCCGGCGTGGAGGATGGTCGACGCACCGACCCAGTACGGAAAGGTCAGGTTGTTGCCGAAACCATAGGCATGGAAGAGGCCGGTGGTCGAGAACGTGGTGTCTCGCTCCGTTATGCCGAGCACCTGCTCGGCGTAGGTGACGCATGTGTAGGGGATGTCGTGCTGGAGATGGACCACGGCTTTCGGCTTGCCGGTCGAGCCTGAGCTGTAGAGCCAGAACGCCATGTCGTCCCTGCGGGTGGCGGCGGGTATCACCGCGTCGCCTGGAGTGAGCTGGTCGGCGCGCAGGAGTTTGGGTTGGTGGGATGTGCGGTCGGCGGCGGGTTTGATCTTCTCCTCGCTGTTGGCGTCCACCACGACGACGCGCGCCAGCGAGTCTTCGACGAAGTGGTCGTAGTCCTCGCTTCGCTGGAGGAGCGGGTTGACGGGGACGGGGATCGCGCCGATGTGGATTGCGCCGAGGAACGAGGCGACCCAGCCCGGGGAGTCGAAGCCCACGATCAGGACCCGCTCTTCGCGGCGGACGCCCAGGTCCAGCAGCGCCCTGGCGGCGCCGTGGGTGAGCTTCGCCAGGTCGCCGTAGGTGAGGTCGCCCGTGGCCGAGTGGATGGCGACCTTGGCGGCGCGGCCGGCGCGGAGGTTGCGCTCGAGGAGGTCGGCGCCCACGTTGTACGGATTCGGGAGATCCACTCATGGAATCTTGGCACGCCCGAAGAGGGACTGGGAAAAGGGCGGCTGAGGGGGGCCTGGGTTGCTGCTGGCGGGGTCGGTTTGTATTGAGATTTGTGTGAAGAGACTTGACAACGAACGCTTGTTGGGTAAGCTGCCCCTCCCCATTCATGGGGAGGTGGCGCGAAGCGCCGGAGGGGCCGAATCAGCAACTTGCTCGGTCAACCCGATCGGGTTGCCGAGAGGGCCAGACTAGATACCGGTGACTGTCGAGCGGCGTTCGCGTAGGTTTTCGACCGCCGTCCTCGAGCGTGTGGCGCGCCGCTTGATGAATGCCTCTCCTCTCTGCTCGCTGGCGACCGTGACCCCCGGCGGACGGGCGCACATCAACCACATGTACTTCGCGTGGACCGACCGCTTCGAGGTGGTCTGGATCTCGGACCCCGACTCACTCCACTCGCGCAACCTGACCGGGAACAGATCGGCCGCCGTGACGATCTACGCCTCCAACCAGGTTTGGGGCAAGCCTGACCGAGGCATCCAGCTGTTCGGAACCGCCGGCGTTACAGCCAGCCCCGAAGCACGGCAGGTCTATGGCAAGCGGTTCCGGGACTTCGATGCGGACTCCAACGACCTGCCCTATTACCGCTTTCGACCGCGCACCGTGAAGCTGTTCGACGAGCGGTCGCTCGCCGGTGGAACGCTCGTCACGGCGAGGGTTACGCGCGATGGGCTCGCGTGGCTGAAGACTGAGGTCTGGGCCTAGGTTTACTGCCTGACGACTGCGGCGGCGCCTTTCCTCAAAACGTACTTCTGGATCTTGCCAGTCGCGGTCTTGGGCAGCTCCGAAACAAACGTCACGCCATGCGGCGCCTTGAAATGTGCGAGCCGATCGCGCGTGAATGCGATCAGCTCGGCCTCAGTGGCGCTGGCGCCGGGCTTCAGCACCACGTAGGCGAAAGGCGCCTCGCCCCATTTCTCATGTGGCAGACCGACGATCGCCGCCTCCTGGACGGCGGGGTGGCGCAGCAGGACACCTTCGACTTCGAGGCTCGAGATGTTCTCTCCCCCGCTGATGATGACGTCCTTGATCCGATCGCGGATCTCGACGTAGCCGTCCGGGTGCAGGACAGCGGCGTCGCCGGTGTGGAACCAACCGTCGCCCATGACCTTCTTGGTCGCGGCCGGATCGTTGTAGTAGCCCTTCATGATCACGTTGCCGCTGGCCACGATCTCGCCCAGCGTCTGACCGTCGGCCGGCACATCTTTTCCGGAATCGTCGACGACGCGCAGCGCGCCTGAGGTGATCAGCTCCACGCCGGTGCGGGCCTTGATGATCCCGAGCTCGGTGATGCTCAGTTTCTTGTGTTCCGGCCGTGGCTCGCAGATGGTTATGAACGGAGCGGTCTCGGTCAGGCCGTAGACCTGTGTCACCTCCCAGCCGAGGTCACCTTCCATGCGCTCGATCGTCGCGGCAGCCGGTGCGGCACCGGCAGTGATCACGTGTACGCCTTTGGGCACGTCACCCCGCACGTCGGCGGGAGCATTGGCGAGAGCGATCAGGATGGTCGGCGCGGCGCACAGCCAGCCAACGTTTTCCTTTCGGATCAGGTCGAATACCCGCGCCGGCTCCACCTTGGGCAGGCATACGTGGGTGCCTCCGGCGGCGGTGATGATCCATACGAAAGTCCAGCCGTTGGCGTGAAACATCGGCAGCGTCCACAGGTACCGGTCGCCCACCGTGATGTGGAAATGGACAAGCGTGCCGACGGCGTTCGCCCACGCGTTGCGATGCGTGATCATCACGCCCTTCGGCTTGGCGGTCGTGCCGCTGGTGTAGTTGATGGTCAGGAGATCGCTCTCGGCGATCTCGGGGCGCTCGAACTCTGGCTTTGAGGCTGAGAGGGTTGGTTCGTATTCGGTCCACCCTTGGCGGCCACCGGCGCTTCCGAGGCTCACGAAGTGCTCGACGCCGCCCAGCTGGTCGCGGACTCCGTCGACGGCATCGAGGTAGTCCGGATGGACGCAGAGAACCTTGGATCCAGAATGCGATGTGATGTAGACGAAGTCGTCGGCCGTGAGCCGGTAGTTGATCGGCACGAGAACAGCCCCGATCTGCGGCACCGCGTAAAACGACTCGAGCTCCGTGTGGGTGTTGGGCGCGATGTACGCCACGCGATCGCCCTGCTTGACGCCCATCGCCTGCAAGGCCGAGGACCAGCGGTCGCACCGCTGGAAGAACTCCTCGTAGGTCAGGCGCAGGTCGCCGTCGACGACACCCTCGCGATCGCCGTACAGCTTGCGTGCCCGTCGCGCGAACTCGAGAGGTGTCAGCGGCGTCTCCATGTGCCTTCCTCCTTACGGGTTGAGCATCAACGCGAAGTCGGCGGTCTTGATTCCGCCGACGAATGCATGATGCGGGTTCGGCTCGAGCTCGACCGAGCGCTCGTAGACGAAGGCGTAGACGTTGTCGATCGTCCAGTCGCCGTAGCCCTGGATGCGGAGCCCATAACGCAGGTCCTCGTCCCTGTGGCCGCGCTGGTATAGATCCAGGGCCCGCGCGTAGATCGCCTTGAGGATATCGAGCTGCATGCTCAGCTCCGCGATCGTCCTGGCGTCGCCTTCCGCCTCGATCAGCTGCTCGACCTGTGTTTCGAGGTCGGCGATCTCCTTTTGGTAGTCGTCCACCTCACGATCGAGTTTAAGCCGGGCGGCTTGCCCTTAGTGGATCAGGTAGTGGGACGAAATGGCCGCCGCGATGAGGATGGCGATGATGTTCACGACCTTGATCATTGGGTTGATCGCGGGCCCCGCGGTGTCCTTGTTCGGGTCTCCGACCGTGTCCCCGGTGACCGCGGCCTTGTGTGCCTCCGACCCCTTGCCGCCCAGGTGCCCCTCCTCGATGTACTTCTTGGCGTTGTCCCAGGCCGCGCCGCCGCTCGTCATCTGAATGGCAAGGAAAAGTCCCGTCACGATGGCGCCCAGGAGCAATCCACCGAGGGCGCGGGGCCCCAGGAGAAAGCCGACGGCAATCGGCGCCACGACCGGGATGATCCCCGGCACGATCATCTCCCGCTGCGCGGCCGCGGTCACGATGCGCACCGCGGTGCCGTACTCGGGCCGTCCGGTTCCCTCGAGAATGCCGGGGATCTCGCGGAACTGACGACGCACTTCTTGCACGACCAGCCCGCCCGCACGGCCCACCGCGAGCATGGCCAGCGAACCGAAAAGGAACGGAAGGATGCCGCCCAGGAATAGCCCGGCGATCACCAACGGATCGGACAGCTCGAACTTGGTCGGGTGTCCGGCCCTGGCCAGCTCCTGGGTATAGGACGCGAAGAGAACGAGGGCCGCCAGCCCGGCAGAGCCGATGGCATAGCCCTTGGTCACCGCCTTGGTCGTGTTGCCGACGGCGTCCAGGGGATCTGTGACCTCGCGCACCTCTTTCGGGAGCCTGGCCATCTCGGCGATTCCGCCCGCGTTGTCGGTGATAGGTCCGTACGAGTCGATGGCGACGATGATGCCGGTCATCGAAAGCATCGCGGTGGCCGCGATCGCGATCCCATACAGGCCGCCCAGCGCGTAGCTGGTGAGAATGCCGGTCGCGATGACGATCACGGGCAGCGCAGTGGCCATCATGCCGATCGCCTGCCCGGCGATGATGTTGGTCGCGTGGCCAGTGACCGACGCCTTCGCGATGAGGTGGACGGGCCAGTAGGCGGTCTCCGTGAAGAACTCGGTGATCGCCACGATCAGCACCGTGATGATCACGCCGACGAGGGCGGCGAAGAAGAGGTTGTTGGGGTCATGCACGCCGCCGGCGGCAGCGCCTCCGAAGTAGTCGTTGGACTTCATGTACTGGGTGATGAAGTAGAAGCCGATCACCGCGATGACGACAGCCACCAGGAGGCCGGAGTAAAGGGCGCCCATGATCCACCGCGGGTTGAAGATGCGGACGAAAAACGTCCCCACGATCGAGCCGACAACGCTGACAGCACCTAGCAGCAAGGGATAGATCACCCAGCCGATCTGGTCTTTGAACAGCAGCGACCCGAGCAGGATCGCGGCGATCATCGTCACGGCGTAGGTCTCGAACAGGTCGGCGGCCATGCCCGCACAGTCGCCGACGTTGTCGCCCACGTTGTCGGCGATGACCGCCGGGTTGCGCGGATCGTCCTCGGGGATGCCGGCTTCGACCTTGCCGACCAGGTCGGCGCCGACGTCAGCGGCCTTGGTGTAGATCCCACCGCCGAGTCGGGCGAACACCGAAACAAGGCTCGCGCCGAAGGCCAGGCCCACCAGGACGTCAGGATTCTTGAAGACGAGGTAGGCCGCCGAGACTCCCAGCAGGCCCAGACCGACCACCATGAAGCCGGTCACCGCCCCACCGCGGAACGCGACCTGAAGCGCCTTGTTCAATCCGCCACGCGCCGCCTCGGCGGTCCGGACATTGGCGCGGACGGCAATGTTCATGCCGACATAACCGGCGGCGGCTGACAGCACCGCGCCGACGACGTACAAGCCGGCGGTGCTCCAGCCGACGAAGAAGCCGATGACGACCGCGATGACCACGCCGATGATGGCGATCACGGTGTACTGGCGGTTCAGGTAGGCAGCGGCGCCTTCCTGGATCGCGGCCGAGATCTGTCGCATGAGGTCATTGCCCGACGGCTCACGGAGAACGAGAAAGATCAGGACGGCGGCGAAAGCGACGGCGGCCAGGCCGCCGGCCACGCCGAACCAAGCTGTGCTGGGATCCATTTACCTCCCCTCGTTTCGCGGATGCGGGCGAATCGCCTGCCGGGCGCGCGTAGGGCGCACTCCCAGCGGGCGATAGGTTAGTCGAACCGCAAATTCACCATCGGTCACCACGCAAGCTCGAACGAGTTCAAGCCCCCGGCCGCGTTGGACCAGCGGGTTTCGACCCGGTCGACTCGGGCGAGCCTCGGACCGTCCTCGAGGGCGCGCTTCAGCTGTTCGAGCTGCTGCCGGGTGCCCTCGGCGACCAGCTCCACCGTGCCGTCATCGTTGTTGCGGACCCAACCCTGCAGCCCCAGCTGCTGTCCCTTGCGCTGGACGAAATATCTGAACCCCACGCCCTGGACATCCCCATGGACGATGGCGTGCAACCGCTCCATGTTTATATGGTTGCCCATGCCCACATCCAGCATCGTGGCCATCGGCGACGAGCTGGTCGGCGGCTTCACGCTGGACACCAACTCTCACTGGATGGCAGAGCGCCTCCGCCTGCTCGGCTACCCGACCAAACGCGTCACCCAGGTCCGCGACCGGCCGCCCGAGATCATCGAGCAGCTTCGCCGGGAGCTGGAGGACGCAGACGTCACCGACATCTTCCTGAGCGGCGGTCTTGGCCCCACACCTGACGACCGCACCTTCGCCGCGCTGGCCGATGCCCTGGGCAAGGAGCTCGTGATCTGGGAGGAGACACGCGCCAGGATCGAGCGCCGCGTGCAGCGCATGCACTCGATGGGCCTGCTCGAATCGCCGGAGGTGACCGAGGGCAACCTCCGCATGTCCCGCATTCCGGCAGAGCCCGCGCACGTCTTCAGAAATCGCCGCGGAATGGCGCCCGGCGCGATCTACGAGACGCATGGCAAGCGAATCTTCGTGCTGCCCGGCGTGCCGATGGAGTTGAAGGGCATCTTCACCGAGGAGATCGAGCCGGAGTTCCTCACCGCCGGCTCCGCGGCCACGGTGCGAGAGCTGCGCTTCATGTTTGCCGTCGAGGCCCGCTTCTACCCGCTGATGCGCGAGCTCGAGGGGACGTTTCCCGACATTTCGGTCGGCTCGTATCCGAACTTCGAGACCAAGGAGCTCGTCATCCGGGTCGTCGGGCTCGACCCCAAACGAGTCGAAGAAGCGCTGGACGTGATTCGGCGCCGTGCGCCCAAATGACTCGCGCAGCGCTGAACGCTAGCGCAGCTTGCGCTCTAGCAGTGCTCGCTCCGCCGGGTTCTGACAGAGCTCGAGTGCCGTGAGCCTCGCCTCGCGAGCGAGGCCGCTCTCGCCCAGCTCCTCGAGAAGCTCGGCTCGTGTCGCGTGGAAGAGGTAATAGCCACCCAGCGAGATGGCGAGGTCATTCACCTCACCCAACGCGACCTCGGGACTCGCGAGACGGCTCAGGGCCACCGCGCGGTTGAGGCGAATCACGGGGGTGTCGGTGAGCCGCAGCAGAGTGTCGTAGAGGACCACGATCTGGGCCCAGTCGGTCTTATCCCAGGACGGCGCCTCCGAGTGGACCGCCGCGATCGCCCCCTGCAGCTGGTAGGGGCCGGGTGCGTTGAGCGCGGCCGCGCCGTGGAGCAGGCGGACCCCATCGGCGATCTCCGCTCCGTCCCACAGGTTCCGGTCCTGGTCCGGGAGCAGCACCATCTCACCGGCCGCGTCGAACCGGGCGCGTGACCGGGCGAGGTGGAGCTTCATCAGCGCGAGCAGCCCGAGCACCTCGGCCTGTTCAGGCAGCAGCCGAGTCAGCAGGCTCGCGAGCCAGAGCGCATCCTCCGCGAGGTCGCGCCGCATCGCTGCTCCCGGACCCCGGCTCAGGTAGCCCTCGTTGAACATCAGGTAGAGGACGGCGAGCACCGCGTCAACACGCGGCACGAGCTCGGGCCCTTGGGGCATTCGATACGGGATGTTTGCCTCGACGATCTTCCGCTTCGCTCGCACGATTCGCTGCGCCATCGTCGGTTCGGACACGAGAAAGGCGGCCGCGATCTCCTGGGTGGTGAAGCCGGCGACCGCACGGAGCGTCAGCGCGACCTGTGCCTCCTGGGCCAGCGCGGGGTGGCAGCACGTGAAGATGAGGCGCAGGCGGTCATCCGCCTCCGGCGGGTCAGGAGTCACGGCGGAGCGCTCGAGGAGCGCGACCTTCTCTGCGTAGCGCTGGTCCCGACGCAACAGGTCGATCGCGCGGCGCCGCGCGGTGGTCATCAACCATGCGCCCGGCTTGTCCGGGATGCCCTGGTCGGGCCACTTTTCCAGCGCGGCCAGCAGGCTGTCCTGGACCACCTCTTCCGCAACGTCGAAGTTGCCGATGATCCTCAACATGGCGCCCGTGAGCTTCGCCGCCTCCTCCCGGAAGACGGCGGCAAGCGCGGCCTCGGTGGCTGTTCGTGTTTCGGTCAGAACCTCAATGATCCACGACAGGCCGGACTTCGACATTGCCACCCGGCCAGCTTTTGGCCATCTCGAGCGCCTCGTCGAGATCGGCGACGTCGACCAATGCGAAGCCCCCGATGATCTCTTTGGCCTCGATGAACGGCCCATCGATGAGCATCGGCTTGCCGCCGTGGAAGCGGACGGTGGTGGCGGTCTCGGGGCCTTTCAGCTCCTCGCCTCCCACGATCTTCCCCGACTGCATGTGCTCGGCGAACCATTTGCTCGTGCGCTCGTATTGAGCCGCGAGCTCAGGATCCCTGGCGCGATCCTCTGCGCTCATGTTCCCGGCGAACAACAACACGTATTTCATGCAACTCCTCCTGCTCTCACGACGAACGGCGCCACGCGAATTCGACCGGCTAGGACCCGGTGAACTCCGGTTCCTGCTTGCTGAGGAACGACATGATGCCGATCGCGGCGTCTGTGCTCAGCGCGGCGCGGGCGAAGTTCTGCGATTCGATCTCGAGCCCCTCGTCAACGCGCAGGTCGTAGCCGCGACGCACGGCGTCCTTGATCATGGCGATGGCCAGCGTCGCGGCCTTCGCCAGCCTGCCTGCCAGCTCATCGACCGCCACCGAGAACTCCTCAGGCGGCACCGCTCGGTCGACCCAGCCGACCGCCTCGGCTTCCTTCGCCGAAAGCCGCGTCGACTCGATCAGGAACCTGGTCGCCCGTGCCTTGCCGATCAGCCGCGGCAGCCTCTGCGTGCCTCCGGCGCCGGGGATGATCCCCAGCGAGGACTCGGTCTGGCCGATCCGCGACCGGCCGTCCTCGACCATGACCCTGAAGTCGCAGCAAAGCGTGAGCTCGCTGCCGCCGCCCAGCGCGTGGCCGTTGATCGCCGCGATGACCGGCCGGGGGCACCTCTCGATCGCATTGAAGTGATGGTTCATGCGTCGCATGAAAAGCGCGATCTCGTCGGCCGCGTTGGGCGACTCACGGTCGATCCCGGCGAGCGAAGTCAGGTCGGCCCCGACGCTGAAGTACTTCTCATACTCCGAGGCGAGCACGATCGCCCGCACAGAGGGATCGTTGCCCAGCTCATTGAAAGCGCCCGCAAGCTCGCTCATGAGGTCTTCGGCGATCGCGTTGTTGCCTTTCCGGTGCATCACGACGCGCGCGACCGCGCCCTCGCGCCTGACGTCGATGAGTTCGCTCATCGTCTACGCCGTGAAGAGGGGGATGCCGCCCGCGACCTCGATCACGGCGCCGGTGATGTAGCCCGCCTCCTCTGTGCACAGGAACCCGATCGTGTTCGCGATGTCCGCCGGCTGTCCGAAGCGCTTGAAGACCGTGCGCGACTTGAACCGCTCGTACATCGGGTTGTTGGCCGCCGCAGCCTTGCCAGCCTCCGACTCGATGATGCCGGGCGCGATCGCGTTGGCGGTGATGTTGTGCCGCCCACCTTCGAGCGCCGCTGTCTTGGCCAGGCCGATGAGCCCTGCCTTGGTCGCGGAGTAGCTGGCCTGGCCGAAACCGCCCAGCGTGCCGGCGACCGAAGACATGAAGATCAGCCGGCCCCATTTGTTCTCGACCAGGTATGGCCACACCTCTCTGGTGCAGTTGAAGGCGCCGGTGAGGTTGACCTTGACGTCGCGATCCCACAGCTCGTAGGACTGATTGGGGATCTGGGCCGCGTGGTCGAGGGTGGCTGCGTTGTTGATCAGGATGTCTATCTTTCCGAACTCGTCCCTCACCTTCTTGAAGACGTCGTGGACTTGTTCCCGGTTGGTGACGTCCATCTTTATAGCGAGCGCCTTACGGCCCATCTTGCGGATCTGCTCGGCGGTTGCATTCGAGTGAACCCAGCCCTGCGACACGGCGACCTGGGCCAGCATGCTGCCCTGCGATTCGGCGGTCTGCTGGAGGTTGGGGTCGTCCTCGACCAGGACATCGGTGATCACGACATCGGCGCCCATGCCGGCGAGGGTGAGCGCGTCCTGGCGGCCGAGGCCGCGTGACGCGCCGGTGACGATGGCAACTCTTCCAGTCAGATCAAACATTCCTCACATCCCCAACTTGATGGTCGCGCGCTGGCCGGCGATGGCGCGCGAGATGACAAGCCGCTGGATCTCCGCCGTGCCTTCCCAGATCTGGTAGATCTTCGCGTCGCGAAACCACTTCTCGACGGGATACTCCTTGATGTAGCCATAGCCGCCGAGCACCTGGATCGCATCGGTCGTCACGTCCATCGCAACATCCGCGGCGAAGCATTTCGCCATCGAGCCTTCGGCGCGCTCGAACGGCCGGCCCTGGTTCGCCATCCATCCCGCGCGCCAGATGAGCAGCCGCGCGGCGTCGATCCTCATCGCCATGTCGGCGAGCTTGAATCCCACCGCCTCGTGCTGCCACAGCGGCTTGCCGAACTGCTTGCGGTCCTGCGCGTATTCGAGCGCGAACTCGTAAGCGGCGCGGGCGATGCCCAGCGCGCCCGCCGCGACTCCGGGTCGGGTCGCCTCGAGCGTCATCAGGGCGCCGAGCGCTCCGGGTCCCGCGTTGTCGGCGTCGGGCTCTCCACCGAGGCGGTGGTCGAGCGGAACGAGGCAGTCCTCGAGGATCACCTGGGCGGTGTGGCTCGCGCGCACTCCGAGCTTTTTCTCCTTGCGTCCCATGCGCAGGCCCGGCGTGTCTTTCGGGACCAGGAACGAGGCGATCCCGGCTGGGCCCTTCGCCGGATCGGTGTTGGCGTAGATCACGTGGTAGTCGGCGATGCCGCCGTTGGTGCAGAACTGCTTGGTTCCGCTGAGGACGTAGCCGTCGCTGACTCTCCTCGCGCGCGTCTTCATCGCCAGGGCGTCGGAGCCGGAATCCGGCTCGGTCAGGCCGAGCCCGCCCAGCACGAGCCGGTCCGGGTTGGTGAACTCGGGAAGCCAGCGCTTCTTCTGCTCCTCAGTGCCGCTGGCCCTGATGCCGGCCATGGCCAGCGCCATCGACTGGATGCAGACGGCGATCCCGGCGCAGCCCCAGCTCAGCTCCTCGTTGAGGATCAGCTCGGTGAGAAAGTCGAGGCCCTGGCCGCCGTACTCCTCCGGGATGAAGGCCGCCGGGCTCAGGCCGAGCCGGTGCGCCTTCTTGACCACCTCGTACGGAAACTCCTCGGTCTCATCGAAATGAGCCGCGACCGGGCGGATCTCCTTCTCTGCGAACTGGTGCGCGAGCTTGCGGATCTCCTCCTGCTCGAGGGCGAGCGAGAAATCGAGGGTCACGGCGTGTAGTCCGCGGCCGCTTTGGTCAGAACTGCTTCGCCGCGCTGGTTGACAGCGCTCAGTTCGAGCTTGCCCTCGCCGTCGGGCGTCGCGCGAAACGTGACCGTGTCGCCCGGAACGACCATGCCGGCGAAGCGGACCGACATGCGGCGAAGGTTGTCAGGTCCGCCGGCGGCCTCTGCCGCGACCGTCGCCAGGATGCCCATCTGCAGCATGCCGTGCGCGATGACTCCCGGTAGGCCGACCGAGCGCGCGAAGCCGTCGTCGAGGTGGATGGGGTTGTGGTCGCCGGACGCCTCGGCGTACGCGGCAATCTGCTCCGGCGAGAACGTGACCCGGCGCTCTGTCATGAGCGAATCACAAACAGGGCGCGTGACTTGCACAGCGCCGCACCGTCTGCGTCCGTCGTCTCGCTTTCAAAGGTGACGAAACGCATGCCCCGCCGGCTCGTGTCGGAGGCGACGCGGCCGACGGACGTGAGCGTCTCCCCCACGCGTGGCTGGCGCTGCCACTCGAACTCCTGCTCCGCGTGCAGGAGTCGCGCGAAATCGACCGCCGCGTCTTGGTCGCCAAACAGCTGCGGAACGGTTGCGCCCAGCGAGTAAACCGCGGCAAACGTCGGCGGCACGCCGTCGGAAGGGTTCGAGCCGATCGCGCGGGCAAAATCCGCGACACGCTCGGTGTCGATCTCGATCTGAACCGCCGGGTAGGTTTTCCCGGCGACCGCTGCCACGCCGAAAAGACTAGATCCTGCTTGGCCTGAGCCGCCCGAACACGCGTCGCAGCAGCAGCGGACGCAACGCGACCCACGCCTCCATGACAGACGAGCGCGCGGTGGATGCGACCTCGGGCGGAGCATAGGCGGCGACGACGAACCCTCCGGCAAGCGCGCCTACCGATTCGGCCGCTTCAGGGAAGGTCAGCTCCAGTCGCCGGCCGAGCTCCAGTGGAGTCTCGCCCGGCCGGCGTTCAGCGCCGGCCAGGCTGGCGAGAACCAGCATCCGTTTCCATACCGACATCACGGTGCGGGGGCGTAAATAGCGCGACGCAGCAACGAGGAACAGCAGAAACAGAACCACCAGGAAGGCCACGATGCGGGTCACGGCAGCACCGCTGATCGACGCGACGCTGATGCCGCCTCCGGGACCTCCGGCGTTGGGGTCGGTCGCCTCAGGACGCCCGCCCTTAGGGGTCGCCACGACGCCCGGGATTCCCGCGGTGATGCTGCTTGGGTCGCAAGCCTCGTCGCGGAGGCAGGGGTTCGTGCCGGTCTGGCCGCGAGCGATGGTCGAGTACTGGTTGAGGTCGTCCGCTGTCGGCTCAAACGGGACCCAGCCGTATTTGGGGAAGTACACCTCCGGCCAGGTGTGGGCATCCTCGCCGCGAACCACGTTGCTCTGGATGCTGGCTTCGTAGTTGCCGGGCCCAAATCCGTTGACCAGGCGGGATGGGATTCCAAGCGACCGCAGCATGTCGCCCATGGCGGTGGCGAAGAACTCGCAGTAACCGCGCTTGGACGTGAAGAGGAAGTAGTCGATGGGATCCCGGCCGGGCGGCGTCTTGGCGTCCAGCGTGTACACGAAGTTATGGACGTCTCGCAGGTAGGCCTCGATGGCCGTGGCCTGGTCGTACGGGTTGGTGGCGTGGGCCGCGGTCACGATCTGAACCGCGAGGGAGTGGATCTTGCTGATCACGTCCGGGCTGCGATAGCCGTTCACGGGCAGGATCGCGAACTGGTTCAGCCAATCGGGGTAGGCGGTGCCCGCGCTTTCGAGGTCGGTCTGCGTCGCGGTCGAGAAGTCAGCGGTCACGGCGTAGTTGCCGGCCGACGAAGCCGGCTGGACGGTGCTGAGCCGGTCGATCGACTGCAGGCTGTCCGACTGCGGGCCCGGTACCAACGGCACCTGGGTGGCGATGGTGGTCCGATCGATCTTGTAGAGCTGCCCGGGGTAAAACAGCACGTCGGCGAACCCGACGGGCGGGGCCCGCATCGTCACGTCGATCGTCGCTCCGGCGAGCTTCTCGTAGTTCTCCGAGAAGTCGGGGAACTGGTTCTTGGGGATGATCTGCTGGTAACCGTTCTGCGGGGGATACCGCCACTCGCCGCCAAGCGTGAGGGTCGCGTCGACGCCCCTGAAGTACTTCGGGCCGGCGTAGTCGCCGACGACCGTGTAGATGAAGACGATGTCGCGCGTTCGCTGCAGAGAGCCGTTCAGCTTGACGTCCTCGCTGAAGCCGGTCACGCCGTGGCCCCCTCCGGTCCTGAACACGCCCGGGTTGCTCAGGCGTTGCTGAAGCTGGGCCCAGCTCGTGAAGACGCCCGACTCCAGGTCAAGCGTTCGGTCGCCCGTCGACAGGGGTGGCAGCATGATGCCGAGGACGATGAGCGCGGCCATCGCCACAAGTCCGCTCTCCCAGAAGTCCCATCGCGCGTCGCCCGTGAGCTTGACCCTGGCGCGCATCGCGTTGGCGATCGAGCCGGTGTAGTTGGTCCACAGCAGCAGCGCCAACGTCAGGACCAGCATCGCCAGCACGTATCCGTTCTGGTCGGTCGGTATGTTCAAGATGTTGGTCGCAAAAGCTGCGGCGCCCGGGATCAAGCCGAGCATCGGCTTGCGCCAGCGCAGCACGCACCAGCTGAGCCACGCTCCGGTGATCCACATCAAAAGGCAGATGAGGACGAGGTAGAACGACGGGTCCGAGGTGGCCGTCCCATCTTGCACTCGGGTCCACCAGACGCCAATCAGCTGCGGGCCGATGGCATCTCCGGGGTGAGCGTGGTGCAGCTGTGGCCACGCGCCGATCACGGCCGCCGCCGGGGCGAGCACGGTTCCGATACCGAGGCCGACCAGCTCGCGAATGGGCAGCAACGCCAGGATGCTCATGAGCACCGCCGCCACGATTGCGATCGGCGTGATGACGTCGATGCCGTCCACCCAGTGGACCGTCGCCGTCGACTTGGCGACCGTCAGGGTGATGAGCAGGACGAGGACGGCTGACCAGAGACGCCCTCCCCCGAGCCACTCGCGCGCCCGGTCCCATCTCTCGGACTGCGCAATGCCGGCGTCGAATCCCTCTGGCCGGCCCAGCTCGCGGTTATGCGATACGGATCGCATCCCTGGTCCTCACGAGGCGCGCGAAGTCATCTCCGCGGCGCACGACATAGAGGTCGACGTCCTGGCCCAGGTCGAAGCTTGGGTTCTGGTCGGGCCCGCCAAAGCTGGCCGGGTCGAGGTAGAAGACGATGAGCGTCGAGCGCTTGCCGCGCACCGCCTGCAGCAATCGCACCCAGGCCGGGTCCGCGCTGGGCGTGATCACCGCGATCGCGCGCCGCGGCAGGCGGCGAATTCGATCCCACGCGAGCGTTTGGGTGAGCGGAGTGCGGCCGTCGGCCTGGCACACCGCGAGGTAGTCGAGGATCATGCGGTCCTGGCGCACAGCGCGGTGCGGCTCCAGGACAGTTCCGCGCGAGTCGTTGGCGATGAGCCCGACCTGGCGGCCGCGGCTGTGCACCTGCGCCGCCATCGAGGCGGCGAGGCTGACCGCATACTCGACCGTGGATTCCTCGTCCTCGCCGAAGTGCACGGCGCGGTCGAGGTCGAGGAGGATCCAGAGGTCGGTGGTAAGCGGCTGCTCGAACGTCTTGGACATGAGCCGCTGGTGCTTGGCCGAAAGGCCCCAGTGGATGCGGCCGAAGCTATCGCTCGTGTTGTAGTCGCGCACGCCGCCTGTTTCGGGCGGGTAGTCCGCCCAGGCGCCGAACGTGGTGGTGCTGCCCACCTGCTGAGCGCTCGGCGTCATCAAGTCCGGCACGGGACGGACGCGCGGGTAGACGAGTATCGAGGTCCGCTGCGTGAGCTTCAGCTCGCGCTCGAAGAGGCCGAAAGGCTCGCGCACGCGCAGCGAGGTCGGCCCAAGAGCGAACCATCCGCGGCGCCGGTAGACGCCGCGCGCTTTCCAACGCACGAGCTCACTGCCCAGCGAGATGACGCGTCCGGGCTGGTAGTCGTTGATCTGGCTGAGGTCGCGGACCTCGACCCAGGGCGCCGGTATCCAACCCTTGCGCCGCACCTCAAACGTCTCTTCGTAGACCTCACCGACCGTCGGCGTGCCCGGGTCGACCCGTCGCGTCACCGTCACACCGCGGATGGCAAGTCGTGGCCAAACCCAGGCGATCACAAACAGGAGGCAGAGGCCGTACGTAAACGCGTACGCCGGCCGAATCCCTACGAGGTAGGTGAAGAACAGGAGCAGGCCGAGCGCCGAGGCGAGGGCGACCTTGCTCATGGGGAGTCCTTTAGAAGTTCGTCAGCCGTCGAATGCCATCTGCGGCACGTGCTCGCGCTCGAGCAGGCCCGCCACCAGCTTGCCGGCGCTCTGTCCCTGCATCTCGGCATTGGGCCGCAGGATGATGCGGTGGGCGAGGACCGACTCGGCCAGCGCCTTGATGTCGTCGGGGAGGACGTAGTTGCGCCCCTGGATCGCGGCGAAGGCCTGGCTCGCGTGGAACAGGTGGAGGGTGCCACGGGTGCTCGCGCCCAGCGCGACCTCGGGGTTGTTGCGAGTCCGGCCGACCAGCCGCGCGATGTAGTCGCGAAGCTCGGGCTTCACGAACACCTCGCGCACCGCCGCCTGGGCCGTCTTCAGCTCGTTCGGTGAAACCACCGGCTGGAGCTCCTCGAACGGCGACTCGACCTTGTGCTGGTTGAGGAGGTTGGCCTCCTCTTTCTCGGTGAGGTAGCCCAGCCGCACCTTCATGAGGAAGCGGTCGAGCTGCGCCTCCGGCAGCGGGAACGTACCCGAGTACTCGACGGGGTTCTGCGTCGCCATGACCATGAACGGCTTGGGCAGGACGTGGGTCTCACCGTCGATCGTCACCTGGCGCTCTTCCATCGCTTCGAGCAGAGCGGCCTGTGTCTTGGGGCTAGCGCGGTTGATCTCGTCGGCGAGAAGGACCTGCGCGAACACCGGTCCGGGGCGAAACTCGAACTCGTTGGTCTTCTGGTTGAACGCGCGCACGCCGGTCACGTCGGAAGGCAGCAGATCAGGCGTGAACTGGATGCGCCGGAAGGTGCAGTCGAGCGAGCGGGCCAGGGACTTGGCGAGCATCGTCTTGCCGACGCCGGGGACGTCCTCGATGAGGAGGTGGCCTTCGCACAGAAGGGTGACCAGGCACTGCCGGACCTCCTCGTCCTTGTTGACGATGGCGCGACTCACGTTCGCGAGGAACGCGTCCGCGACCCGAGTGACGATTTCGGCTGCCCCCACTCCCGCGATTATAGGTTCGCCGTTATGGTCACCCATCTCAGTTGAATACGGATGAGGGGGTCATTTGGTTCCGGGATCCGTTACCAAATCAAGTCCATATCGTCTTGTAAATGAGATGAGGATCGCCCTCGCGCTGGCCCTGCTGGCAACCACCGCTTGCGGTTCCGTGAATCCCTCGCCGGTGAGCGGGAGCCCGCTCAATGTGACTCAGCTGAAGTTCGCCGTCATGGATGTGGTGGGCCGGCCGGTTTACTGCGACCCCGACTTCTACCCCATCGCGCGGGAGGGCGGCGAGCAGGCCAGCGCGATCTCGACCTACCCGCAGATGAAGGCGGACGCAGAAACCTATGCCGCAATCGTCGCGCACGAGCATCTGCCTTCCGCCGATCTGACCGACGCGCAGAAGCTGGTCGTTTACCGCGCCTGGAAGCTGCTCCGAGCGCTGATCCTGACCCACGGTGGAAGCGACTATTCGTTCCAGTACCGAATCCAGCCGAGCGCCGGCAAGTATCAGATGATCGGCGGCA
>Ga0209806_1000274_pt1 | contig 34081 bp, 27 predicted proteins | sample GraSoiAngelo_152_FD_186166 | JGI IMG/M metagenome (GOLD analysis project Ga0209806, IMG submission 186166) | Grasslands soil microbial communities from the Angelo Coastal Reserve, California, USA - 14_1009_12_30cm (SPAdes) (version 2) | ecosystem: Environmental > Terrestrial > Soil > Grasslands ... | reverse complement strand
CAATGGCGCGGCAGGAACTCGCTACACCGTTTCGCTCGCTGGCTATCAGGACCACCTTCTTCGTGTTCAACTGGAACTGGCTCCCGGAAGCTCGACGCGGCAGGTTCAGTTGCCGGTGTGGAATGCGCTTTACCAGGTGCGCGACTTTTCACAGTATGTGAATTGGGTGCGCGCGAAGAGTGCGTCGGGCGATGCTCTCGCTGTCCGCAAAATTGATAAGACGACCTGGGAAATCGATGGCGCCGGCAACGGCGTCTTAATTGACTATGAAATCGTTGCAGACCAGCCGGGTCCGTATGGCGCGCAGATTAATGCCGAGCATGCCTTCTTCAATCTCGCAGAAGTCCTGATGTATTCCTCTGACACTCGGACCTCAAATACGCGACTGACCTTCGTGAACGTGCCTCCCGGGTGGAAGTTCGCTACTGCCATGGCGGGCTCCGGCGAGACATTTGAGGCGGCGAACTACGATGAACTCGTTGATTCGCCAGTGGAGGCAGGTACGTTTCAGGAAGCAGACTTCAGCGAGGGCGGAGGGCACTATCGCATCGTGGTTGACGCGGAACGGTCTGACTACGATTTGGAGAAGATCGTTGCCGACGTGCGCCGCATCGTTGCTGCGGCCACGAGTTGGATGAACGATCGCCCTTTCGAGAGCTATCTTTTTCTTTACCATTTCCCGCGAGGTCCAGGTGGAGGAGGCATGGAGCATGCCTATTCCACAGCGATCGATCTGAACGCCCAAACGTTGAAAGACAACTTCCGGGCTTTGGATGATGTTACGGCGCACGAATTTTTTCATCTCTGGAACGTCAAACGAATCCGGCCGCAATCCCTCGAGCCCATCGATTACACCAAAGAGAACTACACGCGAGCCTTATGGTTTAGCGAGGGCGTAACCAGCACGGTGGAGGACATCATCCTGCTCCGGGCCGGACTCTTGGACGAACGGCGATACCTGCAGAGATTGGGAGACCAGATTTCGGAGCTGATGCAGCGGCCGGCGCACCGGACGCAATCAGCAGAACAATCGAGCCTGGATGCCTGGCTCGAGAAGTACGTCTACTATGAGCAGCCGGAGCGCAGCATTTCTTACTACAATAAGGGAGAACTGTTGGGGTTGATTCTGGATCTCAAGGTTCGGGATGCAAGTCATGGCGAGGCTTCGTTGCGCGATGTGTTCCAGTGGATGAACCAGAATTTCGCCCGTCAGAAAAAATTCTTTGCAGACTCAGCGGGCGTGCGCATGGCCGCGGAGGCGGTATGTCACGAGGATCTTTCCGATTTCTTTGAAAAGTACGTTGCCGGTGTGGAAGAGATTTCGTGGGACGATTACTTTAAGACTGTGGGCCTGCACGTAGTTCACCGGGCGGCAACGCTCGCCGATTCCGGCTTCGTGGCCACACGCAATTTCGATGCTTCACCGAGAGTCATCCGTGTGCGAGCCGGTAGCGAGGCAGAAAAAGCAGGCCTGGTCGCCGGAGATATATTGCTTGCAATCAATGGAGTGGTCGCAGCTTCAGACTTCGAGCGCAGGCTCGGCGAACTGCGGCCGGGAGACACTCTTCACCTTCGTGTGCGGCATCGCTCGAGTGAGCGCGAGATCCAGTGGAAGATCGGGTCGCGGGAGGAAGTTGAGTTTGAGCTGAAGGATGTGGACAATGTCACGGCCCAGCAAAGAGCCCGTCGTGCCGCCTGGCTGAAAGGCGAATCGGAACCCGCAGGAGACTCGAAGCGTTGATCCGCACCATCTTGATGCTCACGTTCTGGACGCTGGCTTTGCCGTTTGCCGCGGTCGTGGGCTTTCCGTGGACCTTTCTGACCCGCGATGTAGGGCTCTTGTATCGCATGAGCATGTGGGGTGCCTGGACCGGCGTAAAGCTGGCCGGCGTGAAGGTTGAAACCGTCGGCCTGGAGAAGATTGATCCAAAGCGCACCTACATCTTCATGTCGAACCACACTTCCAATCTGGACCCGCCGATTCTGTTGCCGTTGATTCCGCGCCGCACGTCGGTGATGGCGAAGAAGGAATTATTTCGTTATCCCATCCTCGGCGAGACGATGCGTATGGGATCGCTGGTGCCGGTGGACCGTGGTAATCGCGACGCAGGCATCGCTGCTGTGAAGGCTGCCGCGGAAGTGATCCAGAAGGACATCAACATGACCATCTATGTGGAAGGCAAGCGATCGTTTGATGGCAAGCTGCTGCCTCTAAAGAAGGGTCCCTTCTATCTCGCGATGGAATGTGACGTGCCAGTCGTGCCAGTGACGATCGTCGGAAGCCACACGTTGATGCCCAAGGCGCGCTTCCGGATCTCGCCGGGCACGGTCAAGATTATTTTTCATAATCCAATTGAGCCACAGGAGTTCGGCAGCCGCGAATGCCTGATGGAGCGAGTGCGTCGCACGATCAATGGGGGTCTTCCCGTCGAATACCAGAGCTAGAAAATGCGCCCAGGTTTTTTTCGTGGTGCTGGTCGGCGTCCTTGCTTGTGTCCTTTCCGTTGCTCTCAATGCGAGTCTCGATTTTCAAGACGATGTCGGCGGCTACGATGGTGGTTGTCGAAAAAATTTCACCTGCGAAACTCGCCGGCCGCTCGCAGGCGATAAAGCTATTCGGGCACTTTCTTCGCGGCAGTACGGATTGCCTTCATCAACTCCGGCAGGCGGTGAAACGCCGCCGAGCATCGCAGCCACAGCTTGTTATCAATGGCGGGATACCCGCTGACCACAGCGCCAGCCGGAACATCGTTCGGAATGCCGGTTTGGGCGGTAGCGATCACGCCATCGCCAATCTTGCAGTGGCCTGCGACTCCGACCTGCCCGGCCAGAATTACGTTCTTTCCAACCTCCGTCGAGCCGGCCAGACCAGCCTGGGCGCAGAGCAGGGAATTTTCACCTACCCGGGAGCCATGTCCAACCTGGACAAGATTGTCGATTTTCGCGCCCTTCGCAATGTGGGTTTCCCCGATGCTGGCGCGGTCCACGCAGGCGTTGGCTTGCACTTCGACGTGATCTTCGAGGACCGCCGGGCCCGATTGCACGATCTTGTGCCAGTGACCGGAGTCATCTTTGGCAAATCCGAAGCCATCGGCGCCAATGACCACGCCGTTCTGCAGGATGACATGATCGCCGAGTCGGCAATGCTCGCGCACAACTGCGTGGGCGTGAGCAAAAAAATGGTCGCCGATGCTCGCGCCAGGGTAAATCACGACGTGGGCCAACAGGGTAGCGTTGGCTCCAATGACAACGTCGCGATCGATCACAACGTAAGGCCCGATATGCGCGTTCGGCCCGATGCTCGCGCTCGGGTGAATGATGGCTGTGACATGTACGCCCGGTGTGTACCGCGGGGCCTCGTAGAACAATTCGATTGCGCGCGCAAACGCAAGGTACGGATTGCTGGAACGCAGCACCGTCCGGTTTCCCGAAGGGAAGTCTGCGGCAACGATGACCGCCGAGGCGCGCGTCGTTCGAGCGGCGGAGGCGTATTTCGGATTTGCGATGAATGTGATCTGCCCGGCCTGAGCTTCTTCGATCCCGGCAACGCCGGTGATTTCGGTATCCGGGGAGCCGTTTTCGAGGCGCGCCTCGAGCGTGTCTGCGAGCTGCGAAAGTTTCATAGAGATCGAGCCCGGCAGGCGTGCGCCGGCGAGTTATGCGAGCGCGCCGGTGGCTGTCCACATCACAAACGCACGATGCCAGGGAACAGGCGATTGTACTGTTATTCGCCGAACATGGGCACTTGCAGTTGGTCTTCAGGGCGCCGGCGCTTGCGGTGCGTGGCGCCAATTACCGCCAGAACGGTGAGCGACTCAAGGGCACTGCGGGGCACGAAGATGCGCTGTGTGTTCGAGCGCAGGTCAGGCGGGTTGATCAGGAAGCCTTCGTCGATCTGCTGCGACAGATCATTCGGCATGAGCCCTTCCACCACTTCTTTGTCCTTGAATTTCAGGCGAACCCAAAGACCTTCGGTACGAGGCCGGCTGGTGAAGGTCTTGCGCAGCAGCGACTCCGAGTCGCCAAATTCGCGCACGAAGTAAACGCTCTTGATATCCTTCAGGTCGATGCCCACCACGTTGCCGGCCGTATTTAATAACTCTAATTTTCCTTCGCGAACGAAGCTGGTGGGCGAGACGTAGCCGGAGATCGAATCTCGATCGACCTTGCGGACGATGACCTTTTTGTGAGTCGAGGGCATGGATTCGGATCGGGCAGGAGGCCGCCCAATGCGGACACGGCTCCGATCCATTTGGGATTCTCGCATTTTTTCCGCGTGTCCGAGGCAAATTGCGCCTTCGCAGTAGCCAAAATATTAACCTTGTGTTATTTTCTCTAGTTTGCTGCACTCCGTCTCAGGGAACCTAAGTCCATTGTGTAGAGTCACTTATATCCAGGTGGCGACAGCCACTTGCACCCCGAATTGTGACCCTGTGGAAATCCTGTGCAAATCCACGGCTCAACCGGTTGCAGTGCGGTTCGCGTAGGAAGGCATGGCCGACTACATATACACCATGGAAATCCGGCTCACGCCGGACCAGCAAAAAGGTGCCAATCTGGTGCAAGAGGTCGCCCGGACCGCGGGGATGAACCTGTACCTGACCGGCGGTGCTGTTCGTGACATCATCAGCGGATTTCCCATTCGCGACCTGGATTTCACGGTTCAGGGCAATCCTCACAAGCTGCAAAAAGAGCTGGAGCGTTCCGGCGCGGTAATCGCTGCCGCCGATGAAGAGCTGAAGACCCTGTTCCTGCAACTGCCCGGCAACGTGCGCGCCGAGATCAGCATGGCGCGCACAGAGCGCTATGACAAAGTCGGCAAGCCGCCTGTAGTTGCGCCCGCGACCATCATCGAAGACCTGCGCCGGCGGGATTTCACGATCAACGCGATGGCTCTGTCGCTGAATGCTGGATCTCGTGGTCTGTTAATGGATCCTTTCAACGGGGCGGCGGACATTGAGGCGAAGCTCATTCGCGTTTTGCACAATTACGCATTTGTGGAAGATCCCTCGCGCCTGATTCGGGCCACGCGTTTTGCTGCTCGTTTTCACTGGCCTCTGGAAGAGCGGACGCAGGCGCGCTACGAGTCCGCCAAGGAGAACAAGTACATCGAGCACATCAGCGACAAGGCGATCGGGCAGGAGATTGAGCAACTCGCTTACGAAGACGATCCCCTGCACATTGTGCGGGTGCTGGAAAAGGAAGACTGGCTCAAGGTGCTGAGTGCGCACTGGACGACAGCCAAAGTCGACACCAACGGGCTGAGCCAGCTGATGAAGACCCGCCAGCAAATGAACGAGCTCGGTTACCAGCCCGATCCAGCCCCGGCCGTCATGTACTTCCTGACGTCGCGGCTGACGGACAAGGAAATCGCGGACATGCGCAAGCTGATTCCGCGCAAGACGCTGGTCGAGGCCTGGAAAGATCTGGAAGACAACGCCAAGGACCTGGCCAGGAAGCTGACCGGCAAGGAGTCGGCGACACCGTCGCGGACGTGGCAAGTGCTTTCCAGTGCGCGCCCGGAGATGATTTTGTTTCTCGCGGTGACCGCGCGTCAGCAGGCGGTCTTGCAAAAGATCAAGAATTTCTTTACCAAGTGGCGCCAGGTACAGCAAAAGATACCGCTGCCTGAGATGACCGAGTTGCACATCACGCCGCAGCTGCCGGAGTATCCGAAGATTGCCCACGATGTGTTCCTCCTCTTGCTGGATGGCAAGCTGCGCTCGCGGACGGAGACTCTGAAGTTCCTGAAGCCGCTGGCGCCTCCACCCCCTCCTCCGCCACCCCCACCACCGGCAAAGCGTGGCAGGGCGGCGAAGGCGGCCGCTGCCGCGGCCGGCACACCCGCTGCAGAGACTGGAAAGAAGAAGGGAAAGGGAGCGGCAGCCCCGGTTGCGGCGGCTCCGCCATCTCCGGCCGCAAAGCCGGACGCGAAAGGAAAAACAACCACGCCTCCGCCTAAGCCAAGTCCCAAGAAGGCTGCGGCGCCGAAGCCTGCGCCAAAGCCAACGCCCGTGGCGCATAAAGCCAAGCCAGCGAAGAAAAAGCACTGATCGTTCTTTTCGCCGGACGCTTCCAACGGGGCTATAATGGCTGAGTGCGGCGATTTGTTTTCATGATCGCGGTGCCATTCGTCCTGCTAAGCCTCGGTTCGGCACAACGCGGCGGCGGGTTCCATGGAGGCGCTAGCTTCGGCGGAATGCGCACCGGAGGATCCCGCGGCGGCTTTCACGGTGGAGCCCCAGCATCCTTTGCCCGTGCTCCCCATTCCGGCTTCCACTCGGGCAACACCTTCCATCACCCCAATCATGGACCGTTCTTGATTATTGGAAACCATCATTTTCACCACGACGGTTTCCGCCGCGGCTGGTATGGGGCCTATCCCTACTACGGCTGGTATAGCCCGTTCTGGGATTGGACCAGCTCCTCTTACGATCAGCAGGAGAATGACAATTACGCGCAGTACCAGACGATGAATGAGATCAATCGTCTCGCCGATGAAGTGCAGGAATTGCGCCAAGAGCGCGAGAGTCGAGCGACGCCGCCTCAGCCTGCCCCTCAGCCCCAGCAGCAAGCCAAGCTTCAACAGGAAGACTTGCCCGTCATCCTGGTATTTCTGGACAAGCGGATCCAGGAAGTAAAGAACTACGCGGTCGCGAATGAAATGCTGGTTGTGCTCGACGGCAATCGCAAGAAAAAGTATCCCCTTGCCGATATCGATCTGGCCGCAACCATGAAGCTGAATGATGAGCGTGGTGTTGATTTCGAGGTGCCGAACCCTGTGGTCACGCAGTGAGTCCGGCATTGTAGAACTGCCCAAATTGCAGGCGTTTCCCCGGTTCCAGCCAGCCAGTTAGAATCAAAGAAAGAACCATATCTAAATTCATGTCTCAATTCGTTCACCTGCACCTGCACACTGACTACTCGATGCTCGATGGCGCCTGCGACGTCGAGAAACTCGTTCACCGCGTGAAGGAACTCGGCATGCCCGCGGTCGCCATGACCGATCACGGCAACATCTTTGGAGCCGTGCATTTCGTGAATGCGGCCAAGGCGGCGGGCGTCAAACCGATCGTGGGCTGCGAACTGTACGTCTGCAAGAAAGACGACCACAACATCGAGCGCACTCCTCCGGAAGGCGATACCTATAACCACTTGCTGGTGCTCGCCGAGAACGAAGAGGGCTACCGGAATCTGACCCGAATAACCTCCGAGGCATCGCTGCGTGGCTTCTATTACAAACCGCGCATCAGCAAGAAGTTTTTGGCGGACCATTCGAAGGGGCTGATCGGACTCTCGGGCTGTCTGAAGGGCGAGGTGGCGGAGCGGTTGATGGAAGGGAACTACGAGGCGGCCCGGGGGGCAGCCGGCACGTTCCGCGATATTTTCGGAGAGAAAAATTTCTACCTCGAGATCCAGGATCAGGGTCTCGCGATGGAGCACCGCATCCATCCCGGCCTTTTTCAACTGGAGAAGGATCTCGGCCTGCCGCTGGTCGCCACCAATGACAGCCACTACCTCTGCGAGGACGATGCGCATGCCCAGGACGTGATGGTCTGCATACAGACGGGCAAGTCGATTCAAGACACCAACCGCATGAAGTTCGATGGCAACCAGTTCTTTGTGAAGAGTCATGCGGAGATGGCGCAGGTTTTCAAAGATGCGCCGGCGGTGCTGTCGCGCACGCTGGATATTGCCGAACGCTGCAATCTGAAGCTGGAAAAAGTGAGCAGCCCGTTCCCGCATTTTGACGTGCCGCCGGGGTTCACGCTCGATAGCTATTTCGAGCACGTGGCAAGGGAAGGCTTCGCGCGAAGGCTAGACGTTCTGCGCGAACTGGAACGGCAAGGAAAACTCAAGCACAGCCTGGCGGACTACGAACAGCGGTTGGCGCGCGAAATCGCCATTATCCAGCAGATGAAGTTTTCCGGATACTTCCTGATCGTGTGGGACTTCATCCGCTACGCCAAAGAACATCACATTCCGGTGGGGCCGGGGCGCGGCTCGGCCGCGGGCGCGCTGGTGGCCTATTCGCTCGAGATCACCGACATCGATCCGTTGCAGCACGAATTGCTCTTTGAGCGCTTCCTAAATCCCGAACGCATTTCGATGCCCGACATCGACATCGATTTCTGCATGAACCGTCGCGGCGAGGTGATCGAATACGTCACGCGAAAGTACGGCCGCGAGAACGTCGCGCAGATCATCACGTTCGGCACCATGGCGGCGAAGGCGGCGATCAAGGACGTCGGTCGGGCCATGGACGTGCCTTACAGCGACGTCGATCGCATCGCCAAGATGGTACCCACGACGCTCAATATCAAGCTGGAGGATGCGATCCGGGAATCGCCCCAGCTCAAGGAAGCCTACGAGAAAGACGCGCAAGTTCGCGAACTGCTCGAGACCGCGAAGAAGCTGGAGGGGTTGGTCAGGAATTCAGGCGTGCATGCCGCGGGCGTGGTCATCGCGCCCCGGCCGCTGACGGAACTCGTACCGCTGCACAAGACCAAGAACGACGAAATCGTGACCGCCTTCGACATGGTGGCCATCGAGAAGCTGGGCCTGTTGAAGATGGACTTCCTCGGGCTCACGACACTCACGATTCTTGACGACACCATCAAGCTCATTGCGCAAACGCGAGGTCAGAAGCTGGATCTGCCGAGCCTCCCGCTCGATGACGATGAGACCTATCAAAAAGTTTTTTACAAGGGATTGACCTCGGGCGTCTTCCAGTTTGAATCGCATGGCATGCGCGATGTATTGCGGCGCTACCAACCCAACTCGATCGAAGACCTGACGGCTCTGAACGCGTTGTATCGCCCGGGGCCGATTCAGGGCGGCATGATTGACGATTTCATCGATCGCAAGCATGGGCGCAAGAAGATTGAATATGAACTTCCGGAGCTGAAAGAGATCCTGGAAGAAACCTTGGGCGTCATCGTTTACCAGGAACAGGTGATGCAGATTGCGAACCGCCTGGCCGGCTACTCACTGGGCGAAGCCGACCTGCTCCGGCGCGCGATGGGGAAGAAGAAGCCCGAGGAAATGGCGCAGCAACGGGAGCGCTTCGTGGACGGGGCGGCCCAGCGCAATTTTCCTGCTAAGAAGATCGAAAAGATCTTCGACCTGATGGCTCAGTTTGCGGGGTACGGGTTCAACAAATCGCACTCCGCCGCCTATGCGTTGCTGGCCTACCAGACCGCCTACCTGAAGACTCACTACCCGGTCGAGTTCATGGCGGCACTGTTGACCTCCGTGACGGGCAGTACCGACGATGTCGTCAAGTACATCAACGAGTGCCGCGAAATGGGGATTGCGGTCGAGCCTCCGGACATCAATGTGTCGGACGCCAACTTCACGCCGCATGGCAGCGCGATCCGTTTCGGATTGGCAGCCGTGAAAAACGTGGGACACAACGCGATTGAGTCGATCGTTGCCGGGCGCAAGAAGCTGGGACAGTATCGGGATATTTTCGAATTTGCGGAGAACGTAGACTTGCGGCTGTTGAACAAACGGGTATTGGAGTCGCTGATCAAGAGCGGCGCCATGGATTCTTTCGGACACCGAGCCCAACTCATGTTTGTTCTAGACAAGGTCGTGGCACGGGCAGAGAAAACTCGCCGGGACGCCGAGATGGGACAACACGGACTCTTCCTCGATATATTTGCGCAGGCTCAGGAAAGCGAAGCTGAGAGCGAGAAACTTCCCGATATTCCTCACTGGGATGAACATCAGCGCCTCGCCGCGGAAAAAGAGATCCTCGGCTTCTTCATCACCGGCCATCCGCTCGAGAAGTATCGCGACAAACTCGAAGGACTCAGCGCTCTCGGTGTGTCGGAAATCTGCGCCATGAAAGCCTCGACCGGCAAGGACGAGACCATCACGACCGCCGGCATGATCTGCAGTGTGCGCGTTCTGAAATCGAAGAAGGGCGACTTCTACGCTCAGGCCACGCTCGAGGACATGTCGGGGTCCATCGACATGATCGTTTTTCCCGAGGCGTATCGCCGTTTGCAGGAGAGGGTGAAACTCGAAGTCCCGGTCCTGGTAAAGGCTGGCGTGCGCGTGGAGGAGGGATCGAACCCGAAAATCACTGCCGCCGAAATCTCCCCCCTGGAAGACGCGAAAGTGCCCCTGCCCAGATCTCTTCGCATTCGCATTCCGAGCGGAGAGTGTTCGGAATCGACGGTGGATGCCTTGCATTCGCTCTTCACCGAGCGCAAGGGCGAGGCGCGAGTATTGTTTGACGTGGAACGGGCCGGGGATTTCATGGTGGTCATGGAAGCGGAAGGCTATAATGTCCAACCGGATCGCACTTTCATTGCTCGGGTGGAACAGCTATGCGGGCGCGGCAGCGTTCGCATCATCAATTAAGAGCGGCGGATGAAGGTTCCGAAAATCAGGAAAGCTAAAACCGAGAAAGTCGCCCCTCCCCCGCCCGTCGATGGTGCGCAGGTTGTGTCAGGAACAGAATTTCTGCTTTCCATGGTGGAGACGCATTGGTACTCCAGGAATGGGGACGCCCGTAAGATGGAAGTCCGATTGAAAGCCGAACAGGAACTTGCCCGGATCGAAGAGCAGATCGAGCACTTGCAGGCTGTTCCGGGGCAGAGCGAGGAGACTCGCCGCCAGGTCGAACAACTGCATGAACGTGTCGATGCCCTGCGTCGTCAGATCCATGCCAGCTATGGCGCGTGGGAGAAGACTGAGCTGGCGCGGCATCCGCAGCGCCCCTACACGCTCGATTACGTCGAACGCATTTTCACCGACTGGAGCGAGATTCACGGCGATCGCGGATTTGCCGACGACCCAGCGATCGTTACGGGCATGGCGCGCTTCCACGGCGACGAAGTTGTCGTCATCGGCCAGCAAAAGGCACGCGATGCCAAGCAGCGCGTGTATCGCAACTTCGGCATGCCGCATCCGGAAGGGTATCGCAAGGCGCTGCGGGTCATGCATTTTGCCGAAAAGTTTGGACGGCCGATTTTCACGTTTGTCGATACCGATGGCGCTCATCCCGGTCTGGGCGCGGAAGAACGCGGGCAGGGAGAAGCGATTGCGGTCAATTTACGCGAGATGGCGCGGTTGAAAGTTCCGATCATCGCGACGGTGATTGGCGTTGGGGGAAGCGGTGGCGCCCTCGCCATTGCGGTGGCCGATCGCGTTCTGATGATGGAGAACGCCGTCTACTCGGTGATTTCGCCTGAGGGATGCGCCTCCATCATGTGGCGCGACGCCACGAAGAAAGCTCTGGCCGCCGAAGCCATGAAGATCACAGCCACGGATCTGAGCGAGCTAGGATGTATCGATGGAGTGGTGCCGGAACCGGAAGGCGGAGCCCACGCCGACCACGAGGCCGCGGCTGCGCTTCTGGATAAGACCCTGCAGACCCACTTCCAGCAACTCAGGAAAACACCGATCCCGGAATTGCTCGCATCACGATATAATAAATTCCGTAACATGGCGCAGTTCTACCGCGTGGAAGCCTAGTTTCAAGTGAGATTCGCCCGCTTCTGCGTTATCGTCTCCGCTGTGCGCCTCCCCTGCATTGCCGTATAATGAAGGGTTTTCTCCGCACTGTATGTTCCGCAATCGGGCGCTGCACGCGTCCGCTTGCGTCAAAGGAAGGACAGGGATGGCTACTACCGATGTAACGCTTCAGGGTGCCCCTGGGCGCCTCGAGCGAAAGCCGGTCGTCAACGACATGAGTATTCAGGTCGCGACGGTCAACGGGTCCGGTTCACAGAGCTCCAATACCGTGCTTCTCCGCAGTATTTTCCAGATGGGTGTACCGGTCTCGGGTAAGAATCTTTTCCCGTCGAACATTGCGGGTCTGCCCACCTGGTACACCATCCGCGCCAACAAAGACGGCTATATCGCGCGCAAGAAGGAAATCGATTTCCTGATTGCGATGAACGCCGAGACCGCGCACGAAGATGTGCTCTCCCTCGCGGCGGGTGCTGCCGTGCTTTATGACGAGCCGCTTAACCTGAGCAGCCTGCGCAACGACCTGACCTTCTATGCCGTTCCTTATGACAAGTTGGTGGCTGCGGTCTGTCCCGAAGCCAAACTGCGCAAGCTCGTCAAGAACATGATTTATGTCGGCGTCGTGGCCAGGCTGCTCGACCTCGACATGGCCGAGGTGGAGAAGGCGCTGCGCAAACAGTTTGCCAAGAAACTGAAGGCCGCCAACCTGAATATGGCTGCGGCGCAGGCCGGTTTTGACTATGCGGCTGCGAATCTGAAAAAGCAGGACCCCTTCCGCATCGTCCGCATGGACAAAAACCTGGGCAAGATCATCATCGACGGCAATTCGGCGGCCGCTCTGGGTTGCATGTTCGCCGGCGTGACGGTGGTGACCTGGTATCCGATCACCCCTTCCTCCTCGCTGGTCGAAACTCTGATCGACTATATGAAGGAGCATCGCATCGGCCCGGATGGCAAGGCGACCTTTGCCATCGTGCAAGCCGAAGACGAATTGGCCGCGATCGGCATGGTCATAGGCGCAGGATGGGCGGGCGCGCGCTCGATGACCGCGACCGCCGGCCCGGGAATCTCGCTCATGGCGGAGTTTGCCGGCCTCGCCTACTACACCGAAGTCCCAGGCGTGATCTGGGACATCCAGCGAGTCGGGCCTTCCACCGGCCTGCCCACGCGCACCTCCCAGGGCGACATTCTTTCGACCGCGTTCCTCAGCCACGGCGACACGAAAAACATCCTGCTGATTCCGAACTCGGTGTCGGAGTGCTTCGAAATGGCTACCGACGCATTCAACCTCGCCGAGCAGTTCCAGACGATCGTATTCGTCATGTCGGACCTCGACCTGGGAATGAACAACTGGATGTCGGATCCGTTCAAGTATCCAGAGACTCCGATCAACCGTGGCAAGGTGCTCAGCAAGGAAGATCTGGAGCGGCTGGGCACATTTTCTCGCTATAAAGACGTAGATGGAGACGGAATCGGCTGGCGCACGCTGCCCGGGACCGATCATCCGGCGGCCGCGTACTTCGCGCGCGGCAGCGGCCACAACGAAAAGTCGCAGTACAGCGAACGGCCCGACGACTTCGAGCGCAACATGGAGCGCATCAATCGGAAGTTTGAAACGGCGCGCTCCTTCGTTCCGAGGCCGGAAGTGGTTTCCGCGGGCAAGTCGAAAATCGGCATCATCGCCTACGGAACATCGCACTGGGCGCTCGTCGAGAGCCGCGACCAGCTGAAGAAGGAATACAACTTCGAGGCCGACTACCTGCGCCTGCGCGCTTACCCATTCACCCGCGAAGTGCACGAATTCGTCGAGCAGCACGAGCGCGTGTACATTGTCGAGCAGAACCGTGATGCGCAGATGTTAAGCCTGCTGAAGCTCGACGTCCGGCCGGAGCTGGTTACACGCTTGCGCAGCATCAGTCACATTCACGGGCTGCCGCTTGATGCGCGCTCCGTAACCGACGAGATTATGACCATGGAGGGCAAGTAGGATGGCCACCACTTCGAGCACACCCGCACCCAAGATCAATCGCATCGGACTGTCGGTAATGGAGTACAAGGGCGGCAAGACCACGCTCTGCGCCGGCTGCGGACACAATGCGATATCCGAGCGCATCATCGACGCCATGTATGAAATGGGCGTCCAGCCCGAGCGCGTGGCCAAGCTGAGCGGCATTGGATGTTCGTCGAAGAGCCCGGCGTACTTCATGAGCCGCTCGCACAGCTTCAACTCGGTGCACGGGCGGATGCCGTCCTTGGCCACGGGAGCCATGCTGGCCAATCGCAACCTGCTTACCTTAGGAGTGAGCGGCGATGGCGATTCCGCCTCGATCGGGATCGGGCAGTTTGTCCACCTCATGCGCCGCAACCTGCCAATGGTTTACATCATCGAGGACAACGGTGTGTATGGGTTGACGAAGGGACAGTTCTCAGCCACCGCTGACGTGGGTTCCAAGCTGAAGACTGGCGTCGTCAACGACCTTCCCCCGATCGATACTTGCTCTCTGGCGATCGAACTGGGCGCCACCTTCGTGGGACGCTCCTTCTCCGGCGACAAGCGTCAGTTGCACAGCATGCTGAAGGCGGCCATCGCGCATCGGGGAACGGTGATGCTCGACGTGATCTCGCCCTGCGTCACCTTCAATGACCACGAGGGCTCGACCAAGTCTTACAAATACATGAAGGATCACGAGGAGCCGCTCCAGGACATCAACTTCGTGCCGTATTTCGAAGAGATCGACGTGGAATACGACGCGGGCACGACCGTCGAGGTCACCATGCACGACGGCTCGCGGCTGCGCTTGCGGAAAATCGAGGAGAGTTACGACGCTACCAACCGGATTGGCGCGATTCAGCGGCTGCTGGAAGCGCACGATAAACAGGAAGTGCTGACCGGGGTGCTCTACGTCAACTCCACGGCGCCCACGTTCATCGACCTGCTGAACATCACCGAGGAGCCTTTGGCCACATTGCCCGAGTCGGTCACGCGGCCCAGCCGCGAAGTGCTGGAGCAGTGCATGGAAGAGTTACGCTAGCGGGTGCGGCTTGCCGTGCCGATCCACTGTCATTGGTTGACGTTCGACACGTCGGGTCGCTCTACTGTTTTTGTCATTTCCACGCCGAAGGCGGAGGAATCTGCAATACCATCGCGCCTCATGCTGCAGATTCCTCCGCCGCGTTCGGCGTCGGAATGAGAAGGCCGGGGCGCTGTTCCAGCATTTCGGACCCCACATCTAATTTCGGACTCCACATCTAACCAACCCAGAAAGCGAAAGCCCTCGCTCGGAGGGCTTTCGCACTGCTCGAACATTCCATAGGGCACAAACTCTTAGCCCGGAACAAGCTCACGCTACGTGGTCGAGATCGTGGCCATTCTGTCCCTGCTCGCCGCCGCTATGTTCGGGGTTTTCACCGGGCTCGGGAAAGTCGCTGTCGGCGGCCTTGAGCATGGGATCCTGATCCCGATGTCCCAGCTGCCCTTGCATCGATGTGTTACCGCTCTGGCTGCGTTCGTCCTGTTCTACGGCTCCTTTTTCGCGGTCCTGATCCTTGATATGGGTCATAAATAATTGCTCCTGTCTGGCGATGTGAACTAGGGGAACCTACCTTGTCCACAGCAGCCAGCGTATCCTGAAACACTTCGCCGGGCAAAGGGTTTATTCTTGCCGGCAGCAATTGCGAAAGCAATTCAGGAAATCTGATTCAGGGAATCTGAAGGAGAGATGGGATGCACCGGGTGATTTTGGCAACGATTACTGTAGCAATTCTCAGCGCGTCTCTGTGGGCCCAGGCCCAGGGCTCGCAGGGCTCGACGACCTCAACAACCGCTCCTGCGCACAGCAAGAAAGCTTCAGAAGGGAAGAGCGGCGCGAAGCACAAGCACCACAAGCACCATCACAAAAAATAGGTGGAGCGACGGGCGTCTCGGCCCATCCAGACGCAGAGATCTGCGCTGTTGCAACCTTCCCCAAGCGCAAAGCTGCGGTCTCTACTGGGTGCCAGCCCCAGGCTTCGCCGCGGTCGAGACTCCTAGCTTGCGGAGGCGGTCGCGGGCCTGCACGGCCTCATTCGTCTTGGGATAACGCTGAATCAGGTGCCGTAATTCCTGAACGCCGTCATCCTTCTGCCCCATCTCGATAAGCGCGAAGCCCTTCTTGAGTTGGGCTGAGGCCGCCTTATTTCCGCTCGGAAAATTCTGCAGCACCTGGTCGTAGTTTCCAACCGCCTGCTGATAATTGCCCGCGCGGAACTGAATCTCGGCCAGGTAGTAGTAGGCATTTCCCGCCAGATCCGTGTTGGGATAGAACTTCACGTAGTCCGAGAATTCCTGCGACGCCAGATCGTTCTTCCCGCCGTTGTAGTCACGCAGACCATTGGCATAGAGCACATCCGGCGGAGGCGCCTGGGCCGCTGCCTGCTGTTGTGCCTGTGAGGCCTGCTGTGATGCGGCGATGCTCTGCTGCGCCGACTGCATGTCTTCCAGTTGCTTGCTGACCTTCGCCAGGCGGACCTTCAACTCATCGAGTGTGTCGTTCAGGGCCTGAATCTGTCCCGACAATTGATCGACGTGACCGGTGGCATCGCCCTGCTGTTTCTGCAAGGTGGCCTGCAGGATATTGATGGCAGCGGTCGTCTTGTTGGAAGCGTCGGTATTTGCCTCCACCAGGTTCTTCATCACGCCCATGCGCTCGTCAAAGCTCTGCTTCATGGCCGTCATCTGTTCCTGCAGCTGCTGGACCTGGGTCTGCAGCTGGATGATCTCTTTACTGGCGGCGTGCGCCGGCAGGGAAGCGAGGCATAGCGCGGCCACCAGGGCGAAGCTCTTGCACTGGGTCTGGAACTGTTTGTGAATGCTCATAAGCCCTTCCTGTTTGATATCAGTATCCCACACGGCAAGCGCAGCGCGGCGGGAATGCCGGATACCCCGATTGTGGACGAAGCGGGACGCAGACAGGGGTAACTTCCGGGTTTCTCCGGTACCTTCGAGTGGAGACGGTGCTGAACCCGCGCAGATCCGGCATGCCAGGAGCGGCGCGGGCCGCTCCTGGACAGGGGATGGTTCTTACTTCGTTATCGTGAAATGCCCGCGGCGGTTCTGCTGCCAGCAGGTTTCGTTCGACTCGGTGCAGAACGGCTTCTCCTTGCCGTAGCTGATGGTCTTAATGCGGCTCGCGCTGACACCCGCTGCGGTCAAAGCATTCTTCACCGAGTTGGCACGCCGGTCGCCCAGAGCCAGGTTGTACTCGGTGGACCCACGCTCATCACAGTGGCCTTCCACCGTAACCGGAATGCCGGAATGCTGGCTCAGGAATGAGGCGTCGCCTTGCACGGACGCCTGCTGGTCCGGGCGGATGGCATCCGAGTCGTAGTCGAAGTACACATCCTTCACGCTTCTCGCGAAGAGTTCTTCGTCGGTGAGCGAGGTAGTTGTTGGCGGCGGTGGCGGCGCATTCACCGTCACTCGGGCCGTGGCTTCCTGCGTTCCGCCCGCGCCCTTGGCGACCAGATGATACGTGGTCGAGTCCGTGGGCGTGACTTGCTGCGTTCCGTTCGGCTGCACCGCGCCAATCCCGTCAATGCTGACGTCGGTGGCGTTCGTGGTCTGCCAAGTCAGCGTCGTCGACATGCCCTTATCGATGCTGTTTGGATTTGCGGAAATCGAGGCCGTAGGCGACGGCGGCGCTGGCGGTGGCGGCGGTGGTGGTGGGGCTGCCTTTTTCTTGCAGGCGCCCAACATCATGATGGCGCCAAAAATGAATACCAGAGTAATCCACTTCATCTTTGGTGATTGCTTCACGTTCTCCTCCCTGCGGACGCGTGCACACGGGGGCCGAGTGCACGGCTATGACCGGCTTCGCAGGCCAACATCTCCGCGAATGCCGGGGATAATGTCTGTTGTAAGTGCAATCTCATAGTTACATTTTTATTGCGTACTTCCAACTCCAATTTAGTGATTTCGCTTACTTCCAGCTCCAATTTGGTTGCGAGTTGCGGCCGCTGAAAGTTAACTGCTGCACTTTCGTGCCGTCCGCCAGCATGCTCCAGATCTGTTCCGTTCCGGAACGGCTCGACTGGAAGACGATATGTCGGCCATCCGGGGACCAAGATGGGAAATCATTCCGTCCCCCATCATGGGTGAGCTGCACCCACTGCTTGCTGGCAATGTCCATGAGGTAAATGTCGTTCGCCCCGGGAGCTCCCGCGCCGTACTTGCGAAACCACGAAAATGACAGAAACTGCCCGTTCGGAGACCATGATGGCGAAACTGCATAGCCCTGGTCTGTGACGCGCTGCACATTCGTGCCGTCGGCTTCCATGGTATAGATCTGCGGTAAGCCGGTACGGCCGCTCACGAAAGCGATCTGGGAGCCAGTTTTGCGGTTGAACGTCGGACCAACATCCGGGCCGCGGTCGGTCGTCAACCGACGCGAGTTCCCGCCAGACGCGTCCGCGATGAAGATATTCGGCTCGCCGGCCCGCGAGGACGAGAAGGCAACCCGCGTCCCATCCGGAGACCAGGTGGGCGACAGGTTCGTGCCGCCAAATCTGGGAAAAGAGACCGTGCGGCTCAGCTCCGTCGAGTACATCATGATGTCCCAACCGGACTTGTTCAGCGAACTGAACGCGAGCCGCGATCCATCGGGCGAAATGCGCGGTGAAAGCGAAATCGTGCCGAGGTGCGTCAGTTGGTGCTGGTTCGAGCCGTCGTAATCCATCTCCCAGATTTCTTTGTGCCCGCTGCGATCGCTCACGAAGTAGATCTTGCTCTCGCAAATACCGGCGACACCTCCACCCAGGCGGAAGATGATTTCGTTGGCGAACCGGTGCGCGATCAGGCGTGCGCCTTCCGTGGTCGCGCTATCGGTGTACTGCTTTCCAAGCACCTGCGGGGATGCCGTGTTCTTCACGTCATAAAGCCAGCCGTGGACCAGCACGTTGTTGGCGGTGACCCCAAGATCGCCAAAGGCGAGCATGGAAGCATTGGGCGGGGGCCCGTTCCATGCCTCAAAGCGAACCTCTGAAGGATTGCCGGGGACCTGGAGCGGGTAGAAGCTCTTCGAAACCATGTCGAAGATCCCGGCATTGTCGAGATCGTTCCAGAGCGTATCGTTGAAGGCCTTCAGCAGATCCGCATTTTTCGGGTCTTGCGTCGTCGCCTTGAAATCGGAGGCGGCCAGACGCACCTTCTCGACGCCCAGTCCCGTGCCGGTGCGGATCCAATCCTGTGCAAAACAGGGCAGCGCGATGAAAAAGGTCAACCCGAGCAGCAGCGTACATCGGAATCTATGCACGGGACTATGAAACAGGTTGGAAACCATCTCACCCGCGAAGGTGCTGATCGGAAAAGGGATCGTAGTGCGATAAGTAGATGACTTCAAGTGACTATAGGACATAGCTTGCGCCTGACTCCCAGAATCTGCCTAGTAACTTAAGAACTACCTGCTGAGATCAAACCAGAATTCCACCGTCACCTTGCTTCCGGAATATTCCGGCGGAAGCGGGCCGAAGGTGTCGATACGCTGAAGAGCCCGGATTGCCGAGTTATCGAGCGACGGCACTCCGCTGGATTGTTCAATTTGCACGTGAGTCGGCTGGCCCGAGCGAGTGATATCAAATACCAAGTAGACGCGATTGGCTTTGTGAATATTGGGATCGATTTCGTACTTGAGCCAGTTCTCCGTAATTTTGTCCCGCACGACCTTGGCATACCAGGCATACCTGCTGCCGAAGTCGCCGCCGCCCCCCTGAAATCCAAAACCGCCTTTCGCGCCATTCGCGCTGAATGACCCGTACGGCCCGCTGACCGGGCCACCCTGGCCATACGGAATCTCGTTGGTTTCCGGTTCCGGCTCTGGCTTTGCTTTCGCCTTGCTGGCGCTGACCACTGGCTTGGGTTTGGTCTTCGCTGTCTTGTCGGGAATCGGAATTGCATCCGGTTCGTTCTGCTTTTCCTGCGGCTGCGACTTGGTCAAGCCTTTTGATTCGTTTGCCACCACGTTCTGAGTCTGGATGGGACTTGCCGGCAGCGGAACGGTGCTGACCAGCGAAACGCCCATCGCCTCTCCGCCTCCGCCGGCTCCCCAGATATCGCCGCGACGCCCGGGCAGCATGCTGAACAGAACGATCACTCCCGTGAACGCAACGTGCAGCCCCACGGAAAGGGCCAGGGGTCGGCCCAGTTTCCCGTGTTCGAAAAAGATTTCAGCGTTTGCTTCCATTTTGATCGAGCGGCTGGGTCACGATGCTCACATTGGTGATGCCGGCTCCCTTGATCGCGTCCATGACGGTCGCGAAAGCTCCAAAAGGAACGTCTTCGTCTGCGCGGATGAATACCGACTGGTTCTGCGGGTCGCGGATTTTCTGGCGCAGCCTGGTCTTGATCTCGTTGATGTTGACAGGGTCGTTTCCGAGGAACACCCGCTGCTGCTTGTTGATGCTGATCACCATGCGCTCTTCGGTGATCTCTTTCACGGTGCGGGTTTTGGGAACGCTGACTTCGATCCCCGACTGCAGCACCGGCGCCGTCACCATGAAGATGATCAGCAGCACCAGCACCACGTCGACCAGCGGAGTGACGTTGATATCCGAGATGGAACTTTGGGTGCGCCCGTTGGAAGCCGTGAACGCCATCAGCGACGAACCCCCGCAGTTTCGGCTGCCGCCTGGGGAACCTGCATGCGCTCGATGGCGTTCATCATCTCCAGGGAGAAGTCGTCGCCGCGCGCCGCAAGTTCCCGGATCGAGCTGCCAATCAGGTTGTAGGCGATCACCGCGGGAATAGCGGCTACCAGGCCAAAGGCGGTCGTGATGAGCGCCTCCGAGATGCCAGGAGCGACCGCGCGCAAGGTCGCCGCGCCCGCCGTGCCCAGTCCGTGGAACGCATCGATGATGCCCCAGACGGTTCCAAATAATCCCACAAACGGCGTGACCGCGCCCGTGATCGCCAGCCAGGGCACGTTCCGCTCAAAGCGCGTCAGCCCTTCTGAGTTGGCAATCTGCATGGCGCGTTGGACCGCGAGCGGGTTGCGTCCACCCTGGCGCTTGAATTCCTCAAACCCGTTCTCGAATACGCCCACTAGTGGGCTGGGCCGGAACTGGTCCGCAACAGCGGCGATGTCCTGGAGGCGTTGCGCCTTCCGGAAGGCGCGCACGAACCGCCCACTCTGCACGCGGGCCCGCCGCAGCAGGCTCCATTTGGAGAGGATGATAGCCCAGGAAAGCACGCTGAACATCAGAAGAAGCAGCAAGACGGTCTTGGCGACGAAGCCAGTTTGGTTAATGAGGTCAACAATTTCGCCGCCGACTGCGAAGGCCAACCAGTATGCATTCAACATTGTGGGTTATGAAGACGCGCGAGCGCCGGGTGACCTCCAGAATGGGTTTCCTTGTAGGAACGTGCCATCATTATAGTCCTTGCACTGTGGGGCACAAACCCACAAGGCCGATGAACTTTTCCGGTAGAACCAATCTGGGTAACCGGCACTGGTGACTGCGTTTCATGCTATGCTGCGCTCAACTTCCGATTTCCAGGACCACCGGTGCTAGTCGAACTGCGCCTCGAGAACTACGCGGTGATCGAGAACCTGGCGGTAGCATTCGCCTCGGGCTTGAACCTGCTCACGGGCGAAACCGGTGCCGGCAAATCCGTTCTGATCGACGCTCTCAGCCTGCTTCTCGGGGAGAAGGCCTCTACGGACGTGATCCGTTCCAGTGCCGATCGGGCGATAATTTCGGCGGTGTTTGAGATCGAAAGCGGTGCCGCGAAGACCGTCGCCCGCATCCTCGAAGACAATGGACTCGATTCCGAATGCGATTCCGTCATCCTGCGACGCGAAATTGCTCTGGGCGGTAAGGGACGCGTCTTCATCAATAACCAGCCGGCCACGGTCGCGGTTCTGAAACAATTAGGACCGTATCTCGCCACCGTACATGCGCAGAATGAAACGCTGGCCGCCTTCGACGGTCCTGCGCGTCTTGCCCTTCTGGATGCATTCGCCGGATCGCAGGCAGCCGCCGTGCAGGACGCCTTCAGCGCGTGGAAGGGAGTTCGAACGCGCATTGAAGAGCTTGAGCACGATGAAAAAGATCGTCTGCGCCTGCTTGACCTGTGGACATATCAGAAGCGCGAAATCGAAGACGCCAAGCTTCAGCCGGGCGAGGACGAGCGGCTAGAGAGCGAAAAGCTGGTGCTCGCGAATGCCGAGAAAATCTACAACGCTGCGATGAATGCGTTCGACCTGCTCTATGAGGGGGATGCCTCAACGGCGGCATCTTTGCGCTCGGCGCGCAAGCAAGTGGAGGAGTTGGCCCGCTACGAGCCGAAATTTCGAGAAGCCTCGGCCGCGCTGGAATCAGCCCTCATCAGCGTCGAGGATGTGGGAGCAACGGTGCGCGACTTTGCTGGCGGCATTCATGCTTCTCCCGAGCACCTGGGGGAAGTGGAAGATCGCTTGGCAGTTCTCGACCGGCTGAAACGCAAATACGGTCCTACTCTGGCGGACGTCATCAACTTTGGCGCGGAAACGGCGCAAAAGCTTTCCGAGATGGAGAACAAGGATGAAGTCCTGCGCGGCTTGCGAGAGGAATTGTCCAAGGCTGCGCAGGACTATCTGACCGCCGCCCGCGCATTATCCAAAAAGCGTTACGAATTCGCGCGCAAGCTTGAAAAGCTGGTGGAAGCTGCGGTGCACGATCTCGCCATGACTGCGACTTTTCGCATCGAGGTGACCGGCTCCGACGATGAGGAGAATTGGTCGTCCTGCGGGTTTGACCAGGTCGTTTACATGATTTCGACCAATCCGGGCGAGCCGTTGCGGCGGTTGGAGCATATCGCCTCCGGTGGCGAGCTCTCGCGCGTGATGCTCGCACTCAAAGCCAGCGTGGAGGCCACTGCCGGCAGCGGAGGAAAGAAGAAGGGTCCGGGCGTTCCGCGGACGCTGGTGTTCGACGAAATCGATACTGGCATTGGAGGCCGCGCGGCCGAAGCCGTCGGCAAGAAACTCAAAGATCTGGCGCGCACCAACCAGGTGCTCTGCGTGACCCATCTACCCCAGATTGCCACCTTCGCCGACCATCACTTTCGAATCGAAAAGAAGGAATCCGGCGGCCGAACCAAAACTTCCATTCGCAACATTACCGGAGACGAACGCACCGAAGAAGTGGCCCGCATGCTGAGCGGGGCCAAGGTGACCGAAAGCTCTCTGAAACATGCCGAGCAGATGATTAAGGCCAACGCCTGAAGCGCGTTGCTCGGGCAAGCCATGTCGGCGAACAATCACCCTGATCGGACAGCATCACATTTCTACGCGTGGCTTGCGCCGTGGAAGGAGCGTACCCGCTCCACCTGATTCCTCGAAAGATTATGGTACGGTCGTGGGCTGGAGTGTGTTTGTGCCAATGATCGGACGAGTGGCGGAGTGGATGCTGATGGTGGGGGTGATGTCGCCTGCGATCTTGTGGGGGGTGGCGCCTCAGGCCTCGGTGGAGACCGGGGTCATCGAGGGGAAGCGGGAAGGATCGGTGAATGCTTTCCTGGGAATTCCTTATGCGGCGGCTCCCGTGGGGCAGTTGCGCTGGAAGCCTCCGGCGGCGGCCGCGAAATGGGATGGGATCCGCAAGGCGAAAGAGTTTGGCACCCGGTGCATGCAAGCGCGCATTTTTGATGACATGGTGTTTCGCGATCGGGGGCCGAGTGAAAACTGTCTTACGCTGAATGTGTGGGCTCCTGCGAATGCGAAGGCGAAGGCGAAGCTGCCGGTGATGGTATGGATTCATGGCGGCGGCTTTGTGGCGGGCGGGACGTCGGAGCCTCGGCAGGATGGGCACAATCTCGCGCAGCATGGGGTCGTGGTGGTTTCGATGAACTACCGGCTGGGGTTGTTTGGATTCTTCACGCATGCGGAACTGGCGGCGGAGTCGGAGAAGAAGGCCGCAGGGAATTATGGGCTGCTCGATCAGGTGGCGGCACTCGAGTGGGTACAGCGGAATATCGCGGCGTTTGGCGGAGACGCCGGGAACGTGACGATCTTCGGGGAGAGTGCGGGATCGTTTTCGGTGAGCGCGCTGATGGCGTCGCCGATGGCCAAGGGCCTGTTTCACAAAGCGATCGGAGAGAGTGGGGCTGCATTTTTCAATCGTGACTTACCTTTCGAGAGCTTGGCTCAACGGGAACAAGAGGACACAGAAATAGTCGCGGCGACGGTGGGTGCGAAATCGCTCGCCGAATTGCGCGCAGTGCCTGCTGAGAAGTTGTTGCAAGTGCCGACCGAGAAACAAAGCGGAAAGGGATTTCACTTCTCCCCGGATGTCGATGGATATTTTCTTCCCGAGCCGGTTCCAGCGATTTTTGCAGCAGGGAAACAGAATGATGTTCTGCTGCTGGCTGGATGGAATCGCGATGAAGGTAGTCTGCCGGTCAACGGGAAAGCGAAATCCATGAGTGCAGAGTTGAAGACCACGTCGGAAGAGGAATTTGGGGTTCACGCGGCGGAGTTCTTGAAGCTGTATCGAGGTGGTTCGAACCCGGAGGCGGCGCGGTCGTTGCAGGATTTTTTGGGTGATCAACTCATCGCATATGGGACTTGGAAGTGGATGGAGGCGCAGAAAACCTCGGGGAAGCAGGCGGTTTATCGATACCGCTTCGATTTATCGCTGCCTTCCCCCGACAAGCTGGAGGGATTGGGAGCCTATCACTCCGCGGAGATCGAGTACGTGTTCGGTCAACTGGATTCGAAAGCGTTGCCGTGGCGGCCGGAGGACAGGGCGCTCAGCGCGCAAATGCAGAAGTACTGGACGAATTTTGCGAGGAATGGCGATCCGAACGGGCCGGGTTTGCCCAAGTGGCCTGCGTATTCAGCGGATGGCTGGGAAATGATGTATCTGAACGCGCGATCGAAGGCAGGTAAAGACGGTCAACGGGCGCGGTATCAGTTTCTCGATCAGACGTGGGCAAAGTAAGTGGAGAATTTCCGTCAGCGAGTTGACGGCGAGATGCGGCGAGGCTGAGCCTGGTCGCGGAGCAGTTGCAGGGTTGCTTCGGGATCAAGCGGGGAAGAAAGGAAGTATCCCTGCGCGAAGTTGCAGCCGAGCGTGCGTAGCTGATCAATCTGGGCGGACTTTTCGACGCCTTGCGCCACGACGCCGCAACTCAATTTGCGCGCGAGAGTGAGGATAAGGTCAACAATATCGTAAGCGGTGCGATCGGCCTGCATGTTGGCAACCAGAATGCGGTCGATTTTCAGGATGTTGGGAGCGAACTGACGCAGGGCCGGCAGGGAGAGATTGCCGCTTCCAAAATCATCGATGGCAGTGGTGACGTCCAGACGCTTGAGCTGAGAGAGCACATTGATGGTTAGCTCGGGGTTTGCCATCGCGACGCTTTCGGTGATCGCGAGTTGAAGCGTGCCGGGCTGGACGCGGGCATCTCGCAAGCAGGTCTTGATCCCATCGAGTAGCTGAGCGTTGGCGAAGTGACGAGCGGAGACATTGACGACCACTTGCAGCCGGCTCGACGGCCCATAGATGGATTCCCATAAAGGCAGATTGCGGCAGGCTTCGCGGATGACCCACTGATCAACGAGGGCCATGAGGCCGGTGTCTTCGGCAGCCTCGAGAAATTCGTGCGGCGAGATAAGGCCTTGTTCGGGATGTTGCCATCGCAGCAGCGCTTCGAAGGCGACGATCTCGCGAGGATGGATCTGAAAGATGGGCTGGTAGAACACTCGGAACTGGCCGCGGTTAAGAGCGGTGCGCAAGTCGGACTCGAGCTTGAGGCGAGTGATGGCACGCTGATGCATGGCTGGGTCGAACAGTTCGGAGCGGTTTCCTCCCATGGCTTGCGCGCGACGGAGAGCGGTCTCGGCATCGCGCAGGGGAGCCTCGGCGCGCTCCGGTAACGTGGAGACCAGGGCGCAGCCGATGCTGACGCGCGTCTGGACCTCGCCTTGATTGAGCAGAAGCGGAGCGGAAAGAGTCGAGTGAATACGCCCGGCGACGCGAAGCACGTCGCTGGGATCGGCGCAGGCTTCGAGGAGGATCACGAACTCGTCGCCGCCGAGGCGCGAGAGCAAGGCGTCCGCAGGTGACTCGTCGCGGGGACGGGAGAGACTGTCGGTTGCCCGGAGCGCAGATTGAAGACGGTGCGCGGTTTCGACAAGCACCTGATCGCCAGCTGCGGCTCCCATGGTGTGATTAAGGGACTTGAAGGCGTCCAGATCGAGGAGCAAGAGCGCGTAATGGAAGTTGCGGTCCCGCTGCGCGCGGGTAAAGCAGCGCTCCAGGCGATCGAGGAAGAGGCGGCGATTCGGCAGATCGGTCAATGTGTCGTGCAGGGCGTTGTGAGCAAGCTTCTTTTCGGCGGCGACGCGCTGGGTAACATCGCGGTTGACGATGACCAGCTTCTCGACTTCTCCGCGCTCGTTCTTGATCGTGCTGGCGGTCGATTCGAGGAAGCGCCACTCTCCATTTTTGTGACGAAGACGATATTGCAGGCTCTGGCCGACGCCGGTGGAGCGTGCTTCGCGGCCGGCTTCGAGAACCTTGAAGCGGTCGTCGGGATGAATCTGCTCAAAGATGGGCGTGCGAGCGAGTTCCTCGGGAGAGTAGCCGAGAATTTTTTCGTAGGCGGGGCTGTTGTAAAGGCGATGGCCCTTGCTGTCGACGAGGGCAATCATGTCCGCGGCGTTCTCCGTAATGATGCGGAACAGCTCTTCGCGATTACGGGAGCGCCGCTGGGCGAGGTAGATCCAAGCGGCCTGGGCGGCGATGATGGCGAAGGCGAGGATTTGGATGAGCATCTTTTTGGGGCTTCATAAGAGAGATCGGCAGATTACGGGATTTCTTGAGGGTGGGCCTCGCTGATTGCATGGCTCACGTCAAGCTTGGCCTGATTTCGAAGGAGTTTTTGCGGGTCTGATGTCTAACAACGGCGACGGGCGAAGACGCCCGTCGCTCCATTGTTCGATTTGACTACTTTTTGTGTTCTTCCGGCCGAGGAGGAGGCTGGGGACGGTTTTGTGGCCGGGGAGCAGACTCGCGCGGCGGTGGAGCGGGCCGCTGTTGTTGCCACGTGCGGAACTTGTTGGCTTCGCTCTGGTCCACTTGCGGACGCGGCTGCACAGGAGGCGCGGGCCTCACGAGCGGATGCGGAGGTTGCGAGCCGCCGCGCTGGTAGCCGTCGCTGGGACGAGGTGGAGGTTGAGGACGCGTCATTTCGTGCCGGTCCGGTTCGGGCGGGCGCATGGCCTGGGATGGCGAATTGGGACGCGGGACGTTACCCGGAGCAGCCGGACGCGCCGGTTCGTTCGGACGCTGAGCGTTTTCAGGCGCAGGCGGGCGAGCCGGTTCATTGGGGCGCTGCGCGTTGGCAGGAGAAGGTGGGCGTCCGGACTCGCTCGGATGAAGCGGGTTGCCGGGCTGGCCAGGTCGCGCGGGCTCGGGCGCGGCATTGGGATGCGGAGTTTCGGTGCGCACGTTCGGAGCGGCTGCGCGTTGTTGTTCAAAAGGAGCGCGCGGTGGAGTTGGATTGCGCGTGCCGACGACTGGGCGGCTCTCGACGGCGGCCGGCGGTCTGACGCGCGCAGGCGTTCCGGCTCCGAGCACACTCGTTTTCGCGGGCTGAGCCGGCGGAGTGTGACTGACGGGTGCCTGGGCGAGTTCGCGAGCATCCACGTGCGCAAGATTGCGACTGACGGGCCGAGCGTTCACAAAAGTTTCGCGCGATACCGCGGTCACCGCAGCCGGGTTGCGCTGATTCACATACGCGATGCGATTGATGTTGGTGTTGTTGACGGTATAGTTGTTGTAAACATTCGTGACCTGCGTGATGTTCACGCGTGTATTGGTAATGTTGACGTTGTTCACGTAGACGCGGCTCACGCGGTAGGGAGGAACATAGACTTCACCAGGTGCGAGCGGGAACCACGCGACACCTTCGCCCACGCCGACGGCGAGATGGAATCCTCCGCCGCCGACGAACGCGACCAAGGCGGGAGCATAGACCGGCCGCACGACGACGGGTCCCGGCACCCAGCACCAGCCCTCATCGACGAAGGCCCAGCGTCCGTAGTGGAAGGGAGCGAATCCCCAGGGCTCATCGTCGACCCAGGTCCATCCCCAGGGCGCAACCCACACCCAATGGCCGTCGCGATAGGGAGCCCAGTCGGCTGCCACGCGTGAAGGACTCCAGACCGGACCATAACCGGAAACGTAGTGCCAGCGTCCGTATTCGTCGAGATCTTCGTAACCGGTCATCTCGGGTGAAATGTAGTTGGAAGCCTCAGCGCGGTCCTCGCGCTGATCGCGCTCCATGCACCAGTCGTCGAAGTCATCGCGCCGGGGGATCTGGCTGATCTCGTGATCGAGTTCGTCGGTGCCGCTGAACGTCGCGCGCTGGCCGGCGACGACGCTATAGGAATAGCCTCCACCGGTAGCTTCGGCGCGGCCTTGCCACACAGTGGTCAGGGTCTGGTTGCCGTCGCTATTGACATCGAGGCGATATTCGCCGGGTCTTTGGATGGTGAAGGCGAGATTGGGAGTGTCGACTTCAAGGAGGTCTCCATCATCGAGATGGCGCACGCGCAACTCGACAGCGCCGAGCGACAAGCGCAGTTGCAAGGCGTGGTCGTCGAGATCGAGGAAGGAGACGCTGGTTTCTGAATCCATGCGAATGCCGGTCGAGCCCACATGCAGCTCAGCGCGCGAGTCTTTATCGGCCCAGAGATTGTCGCCAGTGGTGAGCGGACGATTAGGAACCGCAGCGACCCAATCGCCTTCCCCGGCAGGCTGGAAGGAGACCGATCCGGAGGAATAGTTCAGGCGCGCCACACGCGCGGGAGGATCCTGTTCGTCGTCCTGATCCTGCGCTCTAGCACGCGAAACCTGCAAGACGCTAATAGTGACCGTAAAAATAAGCGCAAGCCGCAAGAGCTTTGAAGTCTTCATGGGGATGTGCTCCTTGGTTTCGGATCTGATCGCAAAGTGCAATCGTCCACACAGAATATAAACCCCAGCCAGAGGGAGAAGTTTCCGGATGGATGCGCGCGGCACGGCATGGAGATGCAAGGTTTAGCACCACGAATTCCAACCAAAAAACAAAAACGCCCAAGTTTTCGAGGGCGTCGGCAGTGCCGCCTGTGGAGAAAGCGCTGATCGCTGCTCTCCTCGTGGGCAGAAAGCGCGGAACTGAACTGCGCAACTGTGAGGCGGAAGGAAGAGGCGGCCATACGGTTCTTACTGTAGGTGGGAAGCCGGGTAGTTTTGGCTGGTCACCGGAAGGAATTGTTCGCTGTCGGCGAACCAGTAACGGTGTCGAGGCGCGGATGTTCAAGAAATGTGAGCGATAACCTCGTGGCCACCGCCGTGCATAAGAAGAAGTCGCAGCCCTTCGTCGGTCGAGGAAACACCTGTGGCAGGGAGGTAGCGACCATGAAACGAAATGTTTGGCTGGCGACGGTAGCCTTGGTGATCTCACTGGCGCCGATAGCGCGCGCACAGAATTCCGCCCAGGAACACACCAAGTCACAAAAAAGCAAACAACTGATTGCCTGGACGCAGGACCAGAAAGCCGTGCCCGTACAGGACACGACCGCGCAGCAGGGTGAGATGCAGAAGCAGCCGGCGGCCCAGTCCTTCACCGGGATGATCGTGAGGTCGGGAAATATGTACGTGTTGCAGACGGCCGATAACGTCACGTATCAACTCGACGATCAAGAGCGGGCGAAGGAGTACGAGGGTAAGCAAGTGCAGGTGACTGGCAGCCTGGACAAGAGCGCCAACATGATTAAAGTGCGGGATATTAAGCAGACCGCATAGGGAAACAGCAGTTTCCAGTTTCGGGTTTCAAGTTTCGAGTAGGGGGTGCGGGGATGCACACCGACTCAAGGCTTGGAACCCTGTCTTTTCGGGAGCCAATTTGACGTCAGATGAAACAGGGCGCAGGCCGCGGGTTCTGCGAGGGGCGATTCGACATTGGGAAATGGAACTCGAAACTTGCTTGACACTCCGAACTATTGCCGCCGTTTGCGCGCCGCGTAGGCTGCGACTTTGAGCCGATTGCCGCAGAGTTGCATGCTACACCAGCGGCGCGTTCCTTTCTTGCTGGTGTCCTGAAAAAGCAGCACGCAGCGGTCACACTTGCGAACGCGATCCCGATCAGCAGTCGTGAACAGCTGGGCCATGCTGTGCAGGAGAGGAGCAAATAAATCCTCTGGTTCGCGCGGGTGGAACGACATCCCTGCACGATAGTTGTTCCCGCTTACGAGCAGCTGCGTAGGTAGGGGATGCCGGACCAAAAGACGGTTGAGTTCTCTGATGGTAGCGTGGTTCAGTACGCCGCCCTGGGACCAGCGAAGGACTTGCTCGCGAAATATGTCGCGAAAGGAGCGCAAGGCCTTGACGACCTCGCGGGCACGCTTCGAATTCCGCCATTGTTTGTGAAAACGAGCTCGTTTCGGATGGCTGAGAAGGCGGGCGGCCTCAAACCAGCGCAGGAGTGCGGAAAAATCCGGAAGTAGTTCGGTCGGCGTACCATTGTCGACCGGACGCGTGTTCAGGAAATCGAGGGCGAGCTGGTTCCCGAGGAAAAGAAAACCATCACGCCAGTCAGAATGTCGTTTTGCCTTGGACGCCGTCATCGGCAGGTTTCGATCTATGTCAGCCGCGCTCGTTTCCTTTCTCGCCCTTTCCCCAAAAAGTATAACACCAATAATGTATCTTATTAACGGTTAGCTAATCTGATCTTGGCAAGAGAGGCAAACGCCCTCTCGCTCATCTCCAAAGGAGGGTTTCTATGATCAGCTACAAGCACGCCATCGTAGATGGCACGAAGATTTTTTACCGCGAAGCCGGGAACAACCAGGCGCCCGTCATTGTTCTCTTGCACGGTTTTCCCACGTCGTCGCACATGTTCCGCAACCTCATTCCGGCACTCGCGCGCCGGTACCACGTGGTGGCTCCCGACCTGCCGGGGTTTGGGTTCTCGGACGCTCCTGATCGTAAGCAATTCCGCTACACATTTGCACACCTGGCGGAAGTGATTGGCAAGTTCACAGAGGTGATCGGGTTGGAGCGCTTCGCAATTTACATTTTCGATTACGGCGCGCCGGTAGGGTTGCGGCTTGCGCTGGCACATCCGGAGCGCATCACGGTGATCATTTCGCAGAATGGCAATGCGTACGAGGAAGGGCTCAGCGAGGGGTGGAATCCGATCCAGAAATATTGGAAGGAACCGACGGCGGAGAATCGAGCGGCGCTCCGTGAATTTCTCACGCCCGCGGCCACCAGGTGGCAATACCTGTACGGAGTCGAGGATGAGACGCGGGTCGCGCCGGAGTCGTACACCCTGGACTCGGCGTTGCTGGGGCGTCCGGAGAATGACGAGATTCAACTCGATCTGTTTCTGGATTATGCGAGCAATGTGGCGCTGTATCCGAAGTTTCAGGACTATTTCCGAACGCGGCGGCCTCCATTGTTAGCGGTGTGGGGGACGAAGGATCCATTTTTCCTGCCGCCCGGAGCGGAGGCGTTCCGACGGGATAATCCGGATGCGGAAGTCCGTTTCTTCGACACGGGACATTTCGCATTGGAGACCCATGCGGGGGAGATTGGGGAGGCCATTGGGGAGTTTCTCGAGCGGCGGTTGCGGCCGAAGGTAAGCGCGGCGTAAGGACGGGTTGTGCCGTGGCGGGCATTTCCCCCATTAAATGGCTGGAGAATTTCGTTGTGTCCGCCTTCAGGGACGGCGGCAAAGGCTCTGCATAAAGACTGTCGTCCCCTGAAGGGAACTCGGATTTTGCATGACGATGGTTCCCCGCACTGACTTGCGGGGCTAACCTCTGACGTTGGTGCGGGCGCTTCGTACTCGAGGAAGTCGTACGGTACTATCGCGGGAAGCGGTGTCGGGCCAGGCGGCAGTGTTTTGTCACGCGTGTTCATCATCGGCTGGCGGTCCTCATTATTAATTTGAACGGATGTGCGAGAATGAGCGGTCTTTTGCGTGGCTTTCTATGAACCTGACGCGCTTTTTGCTGGTCGTGAGTTTGGCGGCTTTCGTGTCTCCGGCTGGTGCGCAATCCAAACCTCAGTACGATATTTACGCGGTTCGTTATGCGACGTTGCCCGATTTTCCTGTGGCGGAACTCGTTGCCGGAGCGGATCCGGCGCGCAAACTGGATATCGCGATGATGGTGTGGCTGGTGCGCGGGAATGGGCGCAATATCCTGGTGGATTCCGGTTTTTATCACGAGCATTTCTTCAAGGAATGGAAGGTGAAGGACTTCGTGAAGCCTTCGGACGCACTCAAACCGCTCGGGCTGAAGCCGCAGGATATTACCGATGTGATCATCACGCACATCCACTGGGACCACGCCGACGGGGTGGATTTGTTTCCGAATGCCCGTGTCTGGATTCAGAAAGAAGAGCTGGAGTATCACGCGGGAGAGGCGTGGCAGTCGAAGGACACGTCGGATGGTATCGATGCGGAGGATGTGCTCACGCTGGTGAAGTTGAATACGCAAGGTAAGGTGGGGCTGGTGAATGGGGATGGGCAGGAGATCCTTCCCGGGATCACCTGCTACACCGGAGGGCGGCACACATACGCCTCGCAGTTTGTTGGAGTGAATACTGGTGCGGGGACGGTTGTGTTAGCCAGCGACAATATGTATCTCTACGAGAACCTGGAGAAGCACGTGCCGATTGCAGCGACACTGGATGCGCCTTCGAACCTGCGGGCGCAGGATCGGATGAAGCAGATGGCGGCGACGCCGGCACTGATCATTCCGGGACATGATCCGGCGGTCATGACGAAGTTTCCGAGTCGAGGCGCGGGGATTGTGAAAATCGAATAGGGGAAGCAACACCAGCCCGGCTCTTCTAGCGAAGCCGCAGAATCATGTGTTCCTCGTCGACGTACTCGTTGGCGATCTTTAAAGCTCGCGGCTCAATACCAAATGTTTCAAATCCAAAATTGCGATAGAGCTGCCGTGCGCCTGGCTGGCGAGATGACACGGCAAGCAGAATCTGTTCAAGGGATAGATCGGCACTCGCTTTTTTCAGAAGGGCATCGATGAGTTGGCGGCCTACACCTTGGCGCCGGTGCGAAGGGGCCACGTACACGCCGTAAATGTGCCCTTTGTGGCGCTCCTTGCGGCCTTTCTCGCGGATGAAGGTGGCCATTCCGATGAGAGCGTCTCGGTCGAAGGCTCCCAAGGTGAAGTCGGGCGGGGTTTCACGAAAGCGCGCGGCGGTCCCTTCCACTGTGGTGGCCTGATGTTCCTCGGCAGCCTTGCCAAACGCGAAGGGTTCCGCTTGCAGCGACTCGAGTCTCAAGTTCCAGTACCGGGCGGCGTCTTTCTCAGTCAGAGGACGAATTTCCATCCAATTCAGTTTATGTCAGGCGGTCAGACAATTTTGTTGCGCCGGAACTGAGGGAGAGCGGCTGCTTCCTGGGAAATCGCTCGCTTTGGTGCTAACGGAGTGCGATGAGGGGGCGTCCAAAGCTTCGGGCCAAATGGGACTTTATGGGAGCTTGAGGAGGCGGAATGCGACCACGATTGGTGGCGGGATGGACGATTGTGCTGCGGCTGGCCTTGACGATATTCCTCACACGGTCGCTGGCGACAGGTGCGGCAAGCGGTTCAGATGAATACGCGAAACATTTTGATGCCCTCAGTAAGTTGTCGGTTTCGGTGGCGGAGGCGATGCCGGCGGACCAGTATGGTTTCAAGCCGCATCCGGAGTCGATGGATTTTGGGGAGTTGATGGCGCACATCGCCACGACGAATTATCAGTTCTGCGCGGGATTGAAGGATGCGGAGGCGCCCGCGATGCCGTCACCTCACGACAAGGATGGATACGTCAAGTTTCTGAGCGATTCATTCAATTACTGTTCGGGAGTGATTTCGAATATGACAGATGCGCAAATGAGCGCGGCGCATGATTCTCCCGATGGGCGGATGCCGGGGAAAGAGGTGCTGCTGGCGATGTACGTGCACGTGGCGCATCATCGTGGACAGGCAGAGATCTATTTGCGAGACAAGGGAATCAAGCCGCCCGGGTATCGTGTTTAAAGAAGGTTTCGAGTTTCAGGTTTCAGGTTTCGAGTGATCCGTCCCGCTTGAGGCTGGACGCTTGGGTCGAAGATGCGGTCGTCCGATATCCGGCTCTGGTGAACTCAATGACAAAGGCGATCACTGTGGCTGCGTACTTGCTGGCGGCTTCGCTGGCCTATGCGAGTGCGTGTCCTGTGATGTTGGTCAGCGGGATGCGGGATGTGGACGGCATCATTGTGACCTTTCGGAATGCAGGTAAACTCCCGATTCGCGATCTGGAATTTAATTGCTCCTTGGCGCGGGCAGCGCAACCACCGCAACGCATGGCTTGCAGAGAGGAGAATGCTCTCTTCTACCCGGGAATGGAGTATACGTTGCGGTATCCACAGCCTCGGGGTACGGGGCAGGTGACGGTGTCGGTGAAGAGCGCGACGCTATCGGACGGCTATGTCTTCAGGCCGTCCAAACGGCAATCTTGCCGCACACTCAGGATCTCTCCTGGACGAACCAAGAAATAATCTGTCTGGACGAATAAACCCTTGTAATAAATA
>Ga0209806_1000273_pt1 | contig 34085 bp, 36 predicted proteins | sample GraSoiAngelo_152_FD_186166 | JGI IMG/M metagenome (GOLD analysis project Ga0209806, IMG submission 186166) | Grasslands soil microbial communities from the Angelo Coastal Reserve, California, USA - 14_1009_12_30cm (SPAdes) (version 2) | ecosystem: Environmental > Terrestrial > Soil > Grasslands ... | reverse complement strand
TTATTGCTTACCGGAACGTTTGAGGCATTCAACGGAACTGCCGCGCCGGGCATTATTAGCTTAAATCCAGATGGGACAATAGACACTTCCTTCGTTCCTCCGGTTAAGCGTCAGAAACTGGACTACCAGCCAGCCTATCTGGCCCGGCAAACTGATGGATCGTTCTTGCTCAGTGGCCCCTACAGCAGGACTACTGATAACAAGTCGCCATCATTCTTCCGCCTATTGCTTCCGCCGGGAGTTACTACGCCGACAGGAACGAATGTTAGCGTGAACGAAGGTAGCGCTGGCAGCGCCTCCGATGTCACCGTGAACTTCGCGGGCGTGAGTCAAGCTGGCAGCACAAGCGTTTCCGTTATTGATCCGAATTGGGCGGGTCAGCTTCCACCAGGTTTCCAAATTGCCGGAGCCAACCTTGCCTTCGAAGTGTACACGACTTCAAGCTACACGAGCCCGGTAACCGTTTGCTTCACACTGAGTTCACTACTCATCAGTGACGCTGACTTCGCCGCGGCGCGTGTTCTTCACAATAACGGAAATGGTCTTGTTGATGTGACTTCCTCGAAAGACGCCACGACAAAGACAATCTGCGCCACGGTTCCGTCGCTAAGTCCATTCGTCGTTGCGAAACCTCCGTATAAGGCAACAATTCAGCAGCCAATTAATGCCGATGGCAGCAGTGTGTTTACGGTTAAGCGTGGCGTCGCTCCGATAAAATTCACGTTGGCTGCCGGCGCGTTCCCAGTTTGTGCCCTGCCACCGGCAACGATTGCGGTGACACGCACCGCTGGCGCAAGCACTGGAAGCGTGAACGAATCTACTTACGTCGCGCCAGCCGACACTGGCTCCAACTTCCGAATCGATAGCTGCCAGTATGTTTACAATTTGAACTCGGGCGGCCTCGGCGTCGGCACTTATCGCGTGGACATCAAGATTAACGGTCAAGTTGTCGGCAGCGGCACATTCAAGCTTAACTAAGCGGCCGCTTAAGTCCCTTCGACTAGGATCATGTTCGTTTTGGCGGTGCGATGGCGCATTTTGCGCGGTTCCCGGTATTCTTCACAATTGAGCCACTCTTTGGCGCGCTCCATGGATTCGAACTGAAGGACGACGATCCGTTTCGGGTTCCAATCGCCTTCAAGCACTTCGGTCTTTCCGCCGCGGACGATGTATTTGCCGCCGTATCTGTCAACCGTTGCGCCGGCAAGCTTCTTGTATTCTTCGTAGCCGACTGGATCGACAATCTCGATTTCGACAATCACATAGGCGCTCATCGCAGAAAAGTTTAGACAGGATTTACAGGATTATCGCAATTCCCTCAAAACAAATCAGGAATGGAGCAAGTGGGACGAGCGACAGGCAAGGCAAAGGCGCAAGGTGTAGCGGCATGAGAGCCGGGAGGATCGAATGTGAAAGCAGGAACCCAGGAAAAAGAATCAGAATTTTAGACAGGATTTACAGAATGATCAGAATTGTTTCCGGTTAGATGAAAAGCATTTTGTTGATTCTGTCTAAAGAAGTCTTAGCGGCCGTTGCCGCTATCTTTGGCCGCTAGCTCAGGAATTTTTTTGCGACGACGCAAACGGAGCCAGTTGTTCCAGGTTTTACGAAGGCTGTCACGCGGAGTGAGATACCTTTGGTTGAGCTCGTTGCTCTTGAGGATCTGGGCGAGAATCCCCCTTACTGAAAAATCGTTCGTATTCAAAATGGTGTAAGCAGTGCCGACCGCCGCGGCCTGATGCGCGTCGCTGGCCGCGACCATGGGCAGATTCCGGACCTGTGCGTACTTGAACGCGTATCGGTTATAGCGCCGCAGGGTAGTGGCAGCGTTAAAAACTTCGATCGCATCAATCGGGAGCGTCTCGAGAACTGAAAAACGGATTCCGGCCCGAAAAAGATCATAGGGATGCGGAGGAATAGCGAGACCGCCGCGTTGATGAATAATTTCGCATACTTCGCGCGCCGGTTTTCCTTTCAGGTAAGGCAGCTCCGCGCCGATACAAAGAAGGTGGCCATCGGCAGTAGTCACTTCGACGCCGGGCAAAACGAGAAAGCCATCGACCGGCTGGCCGTCGAGACGCATCAGGCCTTTTTCGAGCATGTAAGTGACCGCATCGCAGGTGTTGTGGTCGGTCAGGGCGATGCCATGCAGGCCTTTCGCGCGCGCGGCCGCGATCAAATCCTCCGGACTGGAAACGCCGTCGCCGGAAAAAAACGAATGAGTGTGAAGGTCGAAATTAAAGGGCATTGGTGGGATTGGAGGTCGATCTTAGATTCTTGCGGGTGGAAAATTAGACAAGTTCTTCAGCGAGCACGTCGGGCTCGGATGCAGCTTCTGAAGCCGCTTCGGTTGGCTGATTAAATTGCAAATCGTAAAGGCGACGATAGTAGCCGGATTTTTCGAGGAGCTCGGCATGGCTGCCGATTTCTTTAGTATTGCCACTATCGAGCACGACGATTTGGTCGGCCGACAAAATCGTGGAGAGCCGGTGCGCAATCGCGATGACGGTGCGCCCGGCTGCGAGTTTCTCGAGCGCCTTCTGGATTTGTTTTTCCGATTCGGTGTCGAGCGACGATGTCGCTTCATCGAGCAATAGGATCGGCGCATTCTTGAGAAGTGCGCGCGCAATGGCGAGGCGCTGCTGCTGGCCTCCGGAGATGAGGCAGCCTTTGTCGCCAATAACGGTGTCGTAGCCGTCGGGCTGAGCCAAAATAAATTCGTGGGCGAACGCAGTCCGCGCAGCCGCGTAGACTTCTTCCGCAGTCGCACCCAGCCGGCCGAACTGGATGTTCTTGAAAATGGTGTCGTGAAATAAAAATGTTTCCTGAGTGACGAGGCCGATTTGCGCGCGCAAGGATTTTTGTGTCAACGCGCGCAAATTGTGGCCGTCAATTTTCACTGCGCCGGACGTTGGATCGTAGAGGCGCAGAATGAGCGACAAAATAGTGCTCTTACCTGCGCCGCTCGCGCCAACGAGGGCATAAGTTTTACCGGGCTCGATGTGCAGATTGATAGCGCGCACCGCATCGGTGACACCAGTCGAGTAGCGGAAGGTTACGTCTTCAAAGTCGATCCGGCCCTGGGAAGAAACCAATTCAACCGCATTTGGCGCGTCTTGCACCGCCGGTACCGAGTCTAAGATGGAAAAGATTTGCGTAGTCGCACCGAGCGATCGCTGCATCACGATGTGAAGTTTGCTCAGCGTTTTGATCGGCTCATAGATAATGAAGATGCCGGAGATCAGTCCGAAGAACCGGCCGGCGGAGAGGTTCGCCGCGTAAACATAGAGAAGCGCGAGCCCGACACCGATCGAGGCAATGATTTCGACAAGCGGTCCGACGGCTTCGGTGGCTTTCACCGTGCGCATCGTATGAGCGAACGATTGCTGCGCGCCGCGCCGGAATATTTTTTCCTGCTGCTCCTCACGTGCGAACGATTTGATGACTCGAATGCCGGCGAAACTCTCCTGCATTGTCACCGACATTAAGACGCCGCCTTTTTGCTCGCGTTGCACCGCCGCGCGCGCGCGGCGACCGAAGATGCGGATCGGAATGATGCAAATCGGGAAAAGAACGAGACTCACCAACGTAAATTTCCAATCCATCAGAAGGAGCACGACCACGGCGCCGACGATAGTGATGGGTTGTTTGAATACGTCGCTGCTCACGCTCGCGAGCGCTTGCTGCATGTTGCGCGTGTCATTGGCGATGCGCGACATGAGAAAGCCGCTTTGCATCCGATTAAAGAAATCCATCGAGTGGTGCATCACTTTCGCGAAGAGCTGATTGCGAACATCGTTCACCACCTTGTTGCTCACCCAGTTCATATAATAAACGTTGCCGTAGGAACAGAGACTCCGGACCGCCATTACTACCGGGATCGCAAGACAAACCCAAACGAGCGAGTCAATCTTTGGGCCGACGTTTAACATTTCGCGATGCGCGATCACTGCTCTTGGATTTGGCGCGGCGCCGTGGAAAACGAAATTCGAAACTTGGAATACGGTCAGCGGCAGCAACGCGTTCACCAAACCGTAGGCGATGCCGAAGGCGAGCCCGACCGCAAAGCGCCATTTGTAGGGACCGGCATAGCTGTAGAGACGCATGTACGGTTTCCATGCCCTCCGGATAGTTTCCCAGAACGAGAGTTTTACTTTGGCGCCTTCTGCCTTGCTCATAACCGTGGCGACGTTGCCGGAGCCGACAACAGCGTCTCCATAGCATCGATCACCGCCTCCGTCGAGATTTGGTTCATCGGCAACCGTAGCTGCTTGGGCACGAATTCGGTAAAGCGCGATGTCGATGTCCCCTGTAAAATCAACGCCGGACTTTCGCGCGGACGCCAGTGAAACGGATTGGTCGGGCCAAAAAGAATCACTTGCGGCGTGCGCGATGCCGACGCCAGATGCATCGGCGCGGAATCCACTGTGATCAACAGGCGCGCTTTGCCGATCAACGCCGCGAGTGTGAGCAAATCGGTTTTGCCGGAAAGATCGACAATCTGGCGTCGCACTTTTAATTTGATGTCGCTAATATGGCTTTGTTCAAGCGGCGACGATCCGCCAGTCAACACAAGATCGACATCGTGGTTTTCGGCGGCGTGGTTAATCACATCAGCCCATCGCCGCGCATTCCAAAATTTCTCCGCGCGCGCCGAGCCGGGATGAAAAACGATGAAGTCTCTTTTGATAGTGTGCGCGCTCAATAATTCGTCGGCTGCTTCGCGCGTGCTTTTGGGCAATTGCAACCGAACCGCGCGCGAAACGTTGGAAATTCCAAGTGGTTCGAGCAGCGCGAGATGATAATCGATCACGTGCATGTCTCGCATCCGGTGCTCGACAAATTCGTTGTAGAAACGCGTTCGAAATCTCGAGCGGACTTTGATTCGAAACGACACGATCCGCTTTTTCGCGCGCGAGAGAAGCACCAGCAGCGCGGAACGATCGTTCCGCGTGAAATCAATGCAGTAATCAAATTTCTGGCGCGCGATCGCGGCGACTGTTCTAAATCCGCCAAAGCCCCGACGCATGACCAAAATTTTATTAATGCCAGTAATCGCGGGCGCGAGCGCTTTGCCCTCCGATGAAATGACGATCGTCAAGCTTGCGTCCGGGAATTTCTCGCGCACGGCCGCAACCGCCGGCGTGGTCAGAATCAGATCGCCGATACGTTTGAGCTGAATCAGGAGAATTTTCATCTGTTGCGGCACGGAGTTTCCAACCCTCACCCTCACCATAGCCACGCCCTTTCAAAGGGAGAGGCAGAAGGATCAGTCCTCAACGCAAATTCTAGCGCGTCTTCGTGCTGTCGTGTTGTCAATCCGACTCTCCCCTTGTGAAGGGAGAGGATTAAGGTGAGGGGTGTAAGCGAGTCGCGCACGATCGAAAAGATTATCGCGCCATTTGGATCGCCCTTTCGTACGCGCCTAACAAACGCATCCGATAATGCTCCCACGTGAAATTTTCCACCACACGCTGTCGGGCAGCGGTGCTCATGCTCGCAACAATCTCAGGATGGCGAGACAAATGCTCAATCGCCGCCGCGATTGCATCGACATCGCCGGGCTGGACGATGATTCCTTCCACGCCGTCGCGCACAACGTCACCGGCTTCACGGGTGGTAATGATCGGCAAACCACAAGCGGCCGCTTCGTAAATCGTCTTGGCGCTGCCTTCCAACCGCGAAGGAAAAATGTAAACCGATCCTTGATTGAGATAATTCTCGAGATCGCGCTTGAAGCCGAGAACGCGAACATTCTCGCGCCCGAATTTTTTCAAATACGGCTTCGCTTCATCGTGAACGCTGCCGAGAAGCCAGAGTTCGGCGTTGCGCAGATTCAATCGATGCCATGCTTCGAGAAGATGATGAATCCCCTTTCGCTCGATCAGTGCGCCCGAAAAAATTGCGCGGAAAATTGGCGGACGCGTTCCCGGCTTGAAACGCTGGATATCGACGCCGCGTGGCAGATAAAATAATTTTTCATCCGGAAAACCTGCGATCCGAAAAGATTCGGCCGCCTTTTCGGAAAGAACAACGACAAGCGTCGCGAGCTGATATTCTTCAAGAAACCTTTCAGGCTGGAGCAAGAATCGCGACTTCCAAGTCTGTCTGTCCTCTGTTCTTTGTCCTCTGTCTTCTGATTTTTGGCTTCCCCGGTGCCATGTCGGAATTTCGATCAACGACGGAATCCTTTTCTTCTTCGCCACGCGCAGTGTTTCCAGACAATCGCCGGACCAGCTGTGAAAGAAATCGTAGCGACTACTGTCGAGATGGCGCGACGCGACCCGATCCAGGTATTTTTTCTTTGCCCCATAATAATAAGGGCGTTCGAGAAAAGAGAGCAGCCGCACCGGATGCCAGCGAAGCGATTGAATAAAGCGCGAAGGGATTTCGCGCTGGCGATTGTCGTAGGCGATCGCTTTGCCGAGAAAACCTCCTCGATACGACGCACGCAAAGCTTCAAATGAATCGGTATCGAGTCCCGGCCCGCCGATGCGTGCGAAGATCGAATAGAGCAAGCTCTTCGGCAGAATGCGGGGCGTTGACACAGAACTTTGCGATGGCTGCTTTTCTGTCATGTCGAGCGAAGTCGAGACATCTCTAAGTATTTCTGAGACAATAAGAGAATCCTCGACTTCCCCGGGAATGACAAGATTGGTAAGGGTGAAATGTCCAACCGTAAGTTGAAAATCGCTTTTGTGCGTCGCGGTTATTCGCCGAGCGGCGGCGCCGAATCTTATTTGAAGCGACTGGGGCAGGGGGTTGTCGATCTTGGACACGAAGTGCAGCTCATTGCGAACGATGATTGGCCGCTTAACGAGTGGAGTTTCGGTTCGGTCGCGCGAGTAAAGGCGAAATCGGCGATCGGATTCGCCAACGAGCTGGAGAAGTTGCGTCCGCAAATTCGTTGCGATGTCTTGATGAGTCTCGAGCGCGTCTGGCGCTGCGATGTTTACCGTGCGGGCGATGGCATGCATCAGGCCTGGCTGAATCGGCGAAGGAAATTTGAAATGCCGTTGCAGCGATTTATTCGCGGCATCGACCGAAAGCATCAAGACATCTTGAAGCTCGAGGAATCGCTCTTTGCAAAAGGCGGCGCGGGCCGCGTCATTGCGAATTCGGAAATGGTTAAGAAAGAGATTGTCGATCTTTATCGTTATCCCGCGACCGAGATCGCCATTGTCCATAACGGCGTCCCGCTCGATCGATTCTGTTTTGATCCCGAGTTGCGCGAAAAATCGAGAAATGATTTGAAATTGAAGCCCGACGAGATCGCGCTGCTCTTCGCTGGCTCTGGTTGGGAACGGAAAGGACTTAGATTCGCGATTGAGGCGTTCGAACTCTGTCGCGATCGCAAACTTCGTTTGCTCGTCGCCGGTCGCGGAGACGCACGCGGTTACAAACCAAAACGTTTTTTTACGGAAGAGCCGGTGCGCTTTCTGGGCGAAGTTACTGATCTTCGGCCGGTCTACGCCGCGGCTGACATTTTCATTTTGCCGAGCATATACGACCCGGCTTCGAACGCGTGCCTGGAAGCGCTCGCCTCCGGACTGCCGGTCATCACCACGCGCGACAACGGTTTCAGCGAAATTATCGAGAACGGTGTCTACGGTTCGATTGTTGATCTTGCGAACAATGTCTCGGCATTGCGCGACGCCATTCAATTCTGGTCCGACGAATCGCGTCGCAAGAGCGCAAGATCGACAATCATCGCGCGCGCATCCCAGTTCGACATTTCCAAAAACGTCGAGCAAACCCTCGTGATTTTACTTCAAGGTGCTAAACGGTAGAACTTTTCTGTGCCGTAATGGGAAGACTGATCGCGCGAACGGATGCAAGGAATCCCACCGCGATCAATCCGACTCGGAACCAATCACAAATGATCCAACGCCGGGCTAGAGCAATTAGCTCGGCGTCGCTTCTCACCATTTTGCCGGTGGCGGCCCCATACAACTCATGGATCATGGGCCAAAACACGGTCGGGGTAACTGCCCAAATAATGAGAAACATGATCACTGGCAACCATAGCCACAAGCGTAACCGCAACGGTGCTTTCCATCCGCTAATGAGCGCTCCAAGAATGCCCAGCACCATCGCTCCTGATAAAGGCTGGAAGAAATCCCCGGGGTTCATCGGAAAATGTGGGCCGTAAGGTAAAAGCGCGAACGATGCTGGTGGCGCTGCGCTCCACGCTCCCGCCACGACCAACAAATCAAATAGCTTAGCGCCCAAGCCGATTCCCCATCCGAGTACTGAAATCCATAAGAAGATTCGCATGAGTCGCAGGCGCCACGACATTTCCGGTGCGGAATATTGGGAAGCGTTGGTCATAAGTCTGTCTCGATCGACCTAATGAGAACTAGACGAAAGCTCGCAAAGAATCACGGCGATTTCTTCGCTAGAGAATCAGTTACTGCCCGGCGAGCGCAGAACCGACGTCTGGGAAGATTTGGAAGACCTGGTCGAGGCGGGCGATCTCGAGAATATGTTGGACGCTTTCCTGAACGCCGGCGAGCGCGAATTGGCCGCCGTATTCCTGAACCTTTTGCATGCCTTCAATGAGGACCGCGAGACCGGAACTGTCGAAGTAAGGGACTTTGGTAAGATCGACAACCACGACTTTCGGCTTCTTGGCAATCATCGTACGCAACGATTCCGCGACCTCCGGCGAAACGTGGAGGTCGATCTCGCCTTCAAGCGGCAAAACATTTGGTTGTTCTTTTGGTGGCATAGGACGGGAAACTGGCGCCGTCTTTCTCAATTCTCTCAAGCATCGCTGGTCGATCACCAACCGAGCGTATCAATTAGACGGTCAACATCGGAAAGATCATCGATCAAAATATCAGGATGATGTTCCGCGAGTTTTTCGCGACTCCACGTGCCGGTCGCGACCGCGATGGTGCGGGCGCGGAGCGCTTTTCCACAGGCGATATCTCGTGGCGTATCGCCGATGACGTCGATCTCGTCCGCAGAAAATTCGCGCCCATGCTTTTCTTTCGCGCGCGCGCGGGCAAATGCTCCGAGTTCGTTCCGATCGTGGTGATCGTCAGCGAAGGCGCCGAATTCAAAAAAATGCCAGACACCGTAATGACTGAGTTTGAGTTGTGCGCCGCGCGAAACATTGCCGGTGAGCAGGCCGAGCACGAGACGTTTTCGCGTTTTCAATCGTTCGAGCAACTCGAGCACGCCGGGAAGAAGTTTTCCTTCGCGGCGGGGTAATTCGAGCGAAAGGAAATGGACGTAGCTGTCGAGAAACGCGGCGACGTTTTCGGCGGTCGTCGGGATTTTGTGTTTCTTTAGGATACTGATCACGATTCCGGAATCGGTCATTCCAGCGATTTCGATATCGTGTAGATCATCTTTGATTCCGAAGCGCTCCGTCAACGCGAGCTTAAGCGCCTCGACACCCGCGCCACCGGAATGAATCAGGGTGCCGTCGATATCGAAAAGCAACAAGCGCTTCTGCATTCATCCACAGATTACGCAGATTTTCGCAGATGGTAGGGACAAATCAGGGCGCGCGCATCAGCAGAACCGCAAGCATGCTGGCCAGAAACGTGAGGAGCGCGATTGCGGCCATACCTAGAACGACAAGGCGCAACGGATCGCGAGATGTCGATCTTTGCCGAAATGGTGACGCGTTTCCGAAACCCGACGGCGCCGCGCTCGATTCGGCTGGTTTGGCTTCGATAATTTCCCGTTGCGGCAACGGTTGCGAGCCGCGCACGTCGGGCTCGAATCGCGCTTCGATTGCGCCGAACCGGATCCGGTCTTCGAAACGCAAAGCCGTTTCGGTGATGGGAACGCCGTTGACTTTGGTGCCATTGGTCGAATCGAGGTCTTTGAGGCGATAAGTTTCACCGCTCAGCTCCAATTGCGCGTGCCGATTCGAGACCGACGGATCATCGATCACGATCATGTTGTCCGGGGCGCGGCCGATTGTGATCGATCGCTCGGCAAATTCGTAAGCAACTTTGCCCTGCGCTTCGGTGGTGAGAATCAGTTTCGGCATGCGCTCAGTATCTTCCTCTTAATCTGTTGACTAGATAGATACAAGACGAAGGAAAGATTAAGATTGAGAGGAAGAGGAAGAAACAGATTAAGCGATCAGTTCGTCAGGTCGTTGACCGCTTCTGATCGCGCTCGCATAGTGCGGCTTTCATGGCAATCGAATTGACGCGCAATTTTTGCATCATCGCGCACATCGATCACGGCAAAACAACTTTGTCGGATCGATTGCTGGAGACGACGGGCACGATCCACGAGCGCGAGAAACAGGATCAACTCCTCGATTCGATGGATCTGGAGCGCGAGCGCGGGATTACGATCAAAGCCCATCCGGTGACGATGAATTACCGCGCGAAATCTGGCGAAATGTACCGTCTGAATCTTCTCGACACGCCGGGACACGTCGATTTTGCGTATGAAGTTTCGCGGAGCCTGGCAGCGTGTGAAGGCGCGCTGTTGATTGTCGATGCTGCGCAAGGCGTGGAAGCGCAAACCGTGGCGAATGTGCATCTCGCGCACAAACAAGGCCTCACCATTGTGCCGGTGATCAACAAGATCGATCTGCCAAACGCTGACGTTGCGTCAGTACATCGACAGTTGGAAGAAATTCTCGCGATCCCATCGGAAGAAGCGATCCACGCGAGCGCGAAAATGGGAACCGGGATTGACGAAATATTGGAAGCGATCGTGCACCGGATTCCGGCGCCGGAGAAACCGAAGGACGCGACGTTACGTGCCCTGGTGTTCGATTCGGTGTTTGACGTTTATCGCGGGGTGGTCGGTTACGTGCGGGTCGTTTCGGGAACGATGGAAGCGAATCACGCGATCAAACTGATGAGCAACGACTCGCGCTACGAGATCAAGGAAGTGGGCGTGTTTACGCCGAAAATGTTGGTGCAGCCCGGGCTGAGTGCGGGCGACGTCGGTTATTTCATCGCCAACATCAAGAGCACCGCCGACATGAAGATCGGCGACACGATCACGGACCAACGCAATCCCGCGCGCAAACCGTTGCCCGGGTTTCAGGAAATTCATCCGATGGTCTTCAGCGGGATTTATCCGATCAACACCGGTGATTTCGAACATTTGAAAACAGCAATCGGGAAACTGCGCTTGAACGATTCAGCGTTCATTTACACGCCGGAGAGCTCGGTCGCGCTCGGATTTGGTTTTCGCTGCGGATTTCTCGGGCTGCTCCACATGGAAATCATCCAGGAGCGATTGCGCCGCGAATACAACATGGACATTATCGCGACGAGCCCGAGCGTCGTTTACGAAGTGGAGACGACGCGCGGCGAGACGCTGCTGATCGACAATCCCGCGCATCTGCCGGATCCGAGCCAGATCAAAGAAATTCGCGAGCCGATCGTGAAAGCCTACGTCCTTTGCCCGAACGAAAACATCGGCGATCTATTGCAGTTGATTTTGGAAAAACGCGGACAAATGGACCATACCGAGACGCTCGACTCGCGGCGGGTGATGTTGCATTGCGAGCTGCCGTTGAACGAGATCCTGGTCGATTTTAACGACAAGATTAAATCAATCACCCGCGGTTACGGTTCGATGGATTATGAGCACGCGGGTTATCGCGCGGCGAAATTGGTGAAGCTCGATCTGCTGGTGAATGGTGAGCCGGTCGACGCGTTCTCGACGATTGTGCACAAAGACCGCGCGGAGGGCAGGGGACGTCAACTGGCGTCGAAGTTGAAGGAAGTGATTCCACGGCAGCTTTATCAGGTGGCGATCCAGGCAGCGATCGGTGGAAAAATTATTGCGCGCGAGAGCGTTTCGGCCTTGCGAAAAAACGTGACCGCGAAATGCTACGGCGGCGACATCACCCGGAAACGGAAACTGCTGGAGAAACAGAAAGAAGGAAAAAAACGAATGAAGAGCATCGGCAAGATCAACATTCCGCAGGAAGCTTTCATTCAGGTGCTCAAAGCGCAGTAACCGTGCTTTGAAATGACGAAATCCGAATGACCAATGAAATCCGAAATGACTAATTCTGAATCATTCGAGCTTGGTTATTGTTTCGTCATTCGACATTGGCGCTTCGTCATTTAGCTCATGTTCGCGTCGCGCTACGTTAAACACAGCAAACTGTTGTTGCGTCATGCCCAGAAATATTTGCGCTACAAACGCGATATTCTGGACACGGAAACGTATGATTTGATTGGCGCGGATATCCGCCGGCTGCATGCCGCATTGCGCCAGCGCGATCGTAAGCAAATCGAAAGCCGCGCCGAAGAACTGGACGCAAAACTGCATCAGCTCACGCCGGTGACGTGGGAGTCGCACTGGCGGGAAAATTGTGAAGTAATTCTGGTCGCGATCGTCGTTGCGGTCGGTATTCGTTCCTATTTCTTGCAGCCTTTCAAAATTCCGACCGGTTCGATGCAACCGACCCTCAACGGCATTATCGGGCGGCCGATGACGTCGGAGCCGCCAAATATTCTCCAGCAAGTCGCCGAGTTCATCGTTCGCGGGCGCAACTACATCAACGTGGTTTCCCGGGTAGACGACGAGGTCCTGCAAGTTCAACGTCAGAAGTTTTTCTTTTTCTTCACCTGGTCGCGGATCATCTGTCGGCACGAAAAATACCGGGTTTATTGTCCACCTGAGCAATTGGGAGCCGACTTTAGGGTATCACCGGGAATCCGCTATCGACGCGGCCAAGTCATCGCCCGCGGTACGGTCGATACGGGTGACCAGGTCTTCGTGGACAAATTTAGTTACAACTTCGTCAAGCCCCATCGCGGCGATGTATTCGTTTTTCGTACCAAAAATATTCCCGACATTGGCGATCAGACTCAGTTCTACATAAAACGTTTGGCTGGTTTGCCTGGGGACACGCTGCGGATCGAGCCGCCGAAGTTGTTCGTCGATGGAAAGGTCGTGGAAGGCTTTGGTTTCGAGAGAGTGATGGAGGGGCGAGACGGATATCGGGGTTATGGTCCGGGGCATTTGGCCATGTCCGATCCGACGAAAACGTTTCAAGTTCCCGGTCACAGCTATTTTGCGATGGGCGACAACAGCTACAACAGTTTTGACAGCCGCTGGTGGGGGCCGGTGCCGGAAAGGAATTTGGTCGGACGCGGATTGTTTGTTTACTGGCCGTTCATTCCGCACTGGGGATTGATTCGTTAGGCCAAAAGATGTTCACGGGTTTGTCCCGCGTTTACCCACTGATCGGGTTGTTAAGCGGCTACGTCATCGTGCTGCTCTTTAATCCGGTCCGAGTGCCGCTGCGCGATGGGTTTCGTTGTCTGCTCCGCTACAAACGGGTCTGGCTCACATTTGTTCTGCTCGGATTTGCTTATTTTGTATTTCAATTTTCCACGTTCACACCGATTCAGAGCACGGCCGATTTCGATCTAACCCAGATAACTTCGCTGGCAACCTGGCATTGGCCGACATTCATGGAGGTGTGGCAGGAAGCGCCGATTCCGGCGCTCGAAGGCGTCGCTGGGATTTTCGACAGTGCCACTACGACTTACCCGTTATCGGCAATCGCGGCTGTGCTGATGTTGATCAACTGGCGGGGTTTGCACGGCGCGCTCGTTCGCGCGTTGCATAAGCGATTTCGCTTTTGGGGTTACCTTCTCTATTTGATCTTGCTGCTCAGCGCGGTGGCGGCGCTGCTCAAACCGATTGTTTACTGGGCGCTGCCGCTATGGGGCGGATTGCTTCCCGCGCAAGGCGTCTTGCAAATTTCCGCCAGCGTCGATGCGGTCGCGTTTATTTTTGAATATCTTTTCGGCGTTTACATTCAGATTTATTTGATCGCGGTCTGCTTCGCCTGGATTCGCGGCTTAAGTTTCGAGGAAGGCGAACTCTTCCGCTTTGCCATGCGCCGTTTCAGTTACGTTTTGGAATGGGCCGGGATCGTGGTGTTTGTGAGCACGCTGATTGTGCGACTCCCGTTGTTGCTGGCTTACTTCATGAACATTCCCGACGTGCTTGATTATCTCCCGATCGAACGAGTGGTGATGTGCGGATTGATCATCGCCTTCAGTTCGGTGCAAATCTCCCTCGCGCTTCACAACGAAACTTTGCGCGGCGCCATCCGCGCGCATCGCGAATTCATTCGAAATAATCTCAACCGCTTCGGCTGGTTTCTCCTGATTTGCGGGATCCACTTTTTCTTTTTGACGGTGGCGGATGCAATCGTGCGCGGAGCCATCGCCGACCGCCTGATCGCGATGATAATTTGGAAATCGATTTTTGTTTTCCTGCGCGGCCTTATCACCGGCTGGTTACTGGCGTCGTGGGTGTGTTTGTTCCGTCGGGGCGAAACTGGCCACGTCTATCACCAGGCGTGGATTGAATATTAAACTGCACCGAGCAGGGCTGTGAACGCGGCTAAAATTACCCGGACCAGCAAATCGAATCTTGCGCTCGCCTTTATTTCACTTGGGCGCGAACGCCGTCGCGATATCACAACCTTCTACGCATTTTGCCGCGTGATCGACGACATTGCCGACGATGTCGATCTTAGGGTGGAGGAAAAAAGGCGCCGGTTGAGCCAGTGGCGCGAATGGGTGCGGACGCCGCGGCCTAACGAATCCTCGTTTGCGGACGATGTCCGGCGTCTGATGAAGAAATACGCCCTCGCTCCCGAGATGCTGGAGGAAATCATCGGGGGCGTGGAGATGGACCTGAGCATCAAGCGTTACCAGACCTTCGAGGAATTGCGGGTCTATTGCTATCGCGTGGCCAGCGCGGTCGGCCTGGTCAGCATCGAGATCTTTGGTTATCGCAACTCCGCTTGTAAGGAATATGCGATTCAGCTTGGCCTGGCTTTGCAGATGACAAATATCATCCGCGATGTCGGCAAAGATCTCCGCGCTGGTCGGATTTATTTGCCGCAGGAGGACTTGGCGCGCTTCGATTACTCCGAGAAGGCACTGCAAGATCGACAATACAACGACCGATTCGTCCGGCTGATGCAGTTCGAAGCCGGCCGTGCGCGTGAATTTTTCGCACGCGCGGCGAAGGCGTTGCCGGCGGAAGATCGCAAATCGATGGTAGCGGCGGAAATCATGGCGTCGATTTATCGGGGATTATTGCGGCGAATGGAGCTGGACAAATTTCGTGTCCTCGAAAAAGAATATCGTCTCAACAAATTGGAAAAGGCAGGGCGGATCGGCGCGCAACTACTCAAGTTTTTTTGAATGAGAAGAAAGCGCCATCCGTCTGAGGCATCGGAATCGTAACTATATTGTATATGAAGACATATTCTCGATTAGTTGCAGCGTTGGTTGTGGGTTGCTTCGCTTTGGGACCGCTCGCCAATTCGTGGGCGCAGGACACCCGGAATGCGAAAGAGCCAAAAATCATCAGCAAAGAAGAAGCCGCCAAGAAATATCCGCCGCCGAACGGCAAGTCTTACCCGTCGGGAAGTGACTTAGCTATTCTGAGCGGGGGTGCGACCGGTGGAAGTACTTGGGGATACATCAAAAGCCCGTATTCGGGCAATGTTTACGACTGTCGCAAAGGCAAAGCCCGTGTGGGAGACCTGATTTTAGACGAGAGTGTAAACAAAGTTTTCGTGCGGCCGCGGTGATCGAAACATAATCTCGATTGCGCGGTTTAATAGGCCGACAAAGAAATCATTATGAACAAAAAGCCTTTCACAATTATTTGCGGCGTTTTGCTCGTAGCGTTCGGCTTGGATTCGTGCGATACGCCAACCGGCCAGGGGGCCGCAGCCGGTGCCGGCGCCGGCGCGCTTATCGGCGGGCTAGCTACCGGTCGAGTTCGCGGCGCTGCTATTGGCGCGGCCGCTGGAGCGGCCGCGGGAGCGTTGATCGGCCATGCGATCCAGGAAGACCGCGCGCGCGAATATGGTCCGCCACCGCCGGGAGGTTATCCGTTCGCGACACGTGCCGGTGGACCGGGAATGTATCGCAGTCCTTACACCGGACGCATTTATAATTTGCGCGGAGTTCCGCCGGGCGGATTGACCCGTGACGTTGATACCGGTCAGTTATTCCGCAGACCCTGATTTAGGATCGGTTTACTTTACTTTAGAGACGCGTTGATCCCGCGGCCGCGGGATCAACGCGTTTTCTTTTGCAGCGCGTCGACCAACGCTTTGGCTTCATCGGTCATCTTTAGTAACTCCGGCCATTGCCGATGATAATTTTCGCCCGGCAATTTACGCGTCGCATCAAAGCCCATATGCGAACCGATGTTTTGTTCAGTCGGCGCGTGATCGAGCGAATCGCTTGGATTCTTGATAACGGTTGTGTCGCGCCCAGGATCGGTGTTCGCGCAGAGGCGGAACAATACTTCGCTTGTGTTGTGCACGTCGCAATCTTCATCCACCACCACGATATATTTGCTGAACATCATTTGTCCCATCCCCCACAAGCCATGCATCACCTTGAAAGCTTGATAGGGATACTGTTTCCGAATGCTGACGATGACGAGATTGTGAAAAACACCTTCCGCTGGCAGCGTCATGTCCACTAGCTCCGGAAAATTCATTTTGAAGACAGGCAGAAAAATCCGCACTACCGCGTCGCCGATGTAAAAATCTTCCATCGGCGGAATGCCGACGATCGTCGTTGGGTAAACCGCATCTCGTCGATGTGTGATCGCAGTCAGATGAAAAACGGGATAGTCTTCGACTGCGGTGTAGTAACCGGTGTGATCGCCGAACGGTCCTTCCGGCCGCATCTCGCCAGGTTGCACGTAGCCTTCTAAAACAAGATCGACACCGGCTGGAACTTCGAGGTCGATCGTTTTGCATTTCACCATCTCGATCGATTTGCGGCGCAAAAATCCCGCGAACAAAATTTCATCCAATCCGTCCGGCAATGGGGCCGTAGCGGAAAATGACAACGCAGGATCGCCGCCGAGCGCAACTGCGACCGGCATCGGCTCGTTGCGCTGGTAATAACGTTTGCCATGGCGCGCACCAACTTTGTGGACCTGCCAATGCATCGCCGTCGTTCGTTCATCAAAAATCTGCATTCGATACACACCCACGTTGCGCGCGCCGGTTTCGGGATCGCGCGTGTGCACATTCGGCAGCGTGATGAAACGGCCGCCGTCTTTCGGCCAGCATTTCAGGATGGGTAGATGTCGCAACGAGAAATCATCCGCCCGCCCGGCATCGGACTCGATCTTATGGATGATTTCCTGGCAAGGAGCGTCGCGGACTTGTTTCGGTCGCGCGTGCAAGAGATGAATTCCTTGTTTCAACAACGCGAAACCTTCGCGCAGATCGGTTGGAGGTTTTGCTTTGAGAATCAGCTGAATTTCCTGCGCGATCTCGTCAATGCTCTCGCGGCCGAGCGCCATCGCGATCCGCTTGCGCGAACCCATCGTGTTAATCGCGACTGGAAATTTCGAAACTTGTCCGTCAACGACTGGCTGCTCGAAGAGCAACGCCTTTCCACCGCCGGACGATTTCATTTCTCGGTCCGCCCATTCGGTAATGAGCAGATTGGTGTCTACCGGATCGGAGACGCGCGTCAGTTCGCCAGCCTGCTCGAGCGTTTCGAGAAAATGTCGAAATGAGCGATAAGCCATGTGTGCTCTCTGCTGCTACACTGGCGCGCTCGGCGTTCCAACGCGACCAGAATTTATCGGTAGGGCGGCGCCAAATATTGGAACGACATTACGCGTCCGCTTGAAAACGTGACTGTCCTGTATGGGACTGAGATCGTCGGCGGAATGTAGGAGTAATAAAAAGGGTCGTAGAACGGATCCCCAAAGAAAACGAACGAGCGTCCGTGATGGTGCGTCCGAACCACACCGACTGAGCCGAAGCCGCCGTAAAATCCCGGACCGTAACCATAGTAAGGATAATACGCTGAGCCGTACGGTGCCGTCCGACTTTCCACATAAATCCAGGTTTCGGATTGGCGGCCGCGCATTTCGCCGTAAGTTTTTTGTGCGGGTGAACCCCATGCCAGCCACACGGCGTTCATCGACATTCCCGAACGAATCTGTCCCTGCCGCACCAACGCCTGATCGCGGGGGGACAGAGTATTGAACATGTCCTGATGCTCGGAAATTCGGTTCTCCACCGTCTCGCAGCTCGTTAGGCACAACGCGCCAGCGGTCAGACCTAACAAAAGGGTTTTGGAAATTGTTTTCATAAAAAATGATACAGCCGCGACCTGGTCAGTCAATTGTCCCGCGTCTTGATTGAACACCGCACAGCCAGTAACGTCGCTAGCGAAATGGAAGATCGCTACGGCCACCGCATTTCCTATCTGCGCGTCTCGATCACGGATCGTTGCAACGAGCGCTGCAACTACTGCATGCCGCGCGAGCTGCAAGAATGGCTGCCGCGCGACGAAATTCTCAGCTATGAAGAAACGCTGCGACTCATTCGGATCGCGGCCGATCTCGGTGTAACCAAAGTGCGCGTGACCGGCGGCGAACCGCTCACGCGACGCAACGTCGTCGATTTCGTCCGTGAAATTCCAAAAATCCCCGGAATAATGAGTCTCGGAATTTCGACGAACGGGACGTTGCTCACGCGTGAAGCTGCGCCCGGGCAAACGATGGCGACGGCGTTGCGCGAAGCTGGCGTGCAATCGCTCAATATTTCCCTCGACACGTTGGATCGACACCTTTACTCGCAAATTACCGGCCGCGATTTGCATGCGCGCGTTCTTGAAGGAATTGAAGCGGCGATCGCAGCGGGATTCGATCAAATCAAACTGAACGCGGTTCTGATGCGCGGCCGCAATGAAGATCAGCTCGTTCCGCTGATTGAATTCGCAGGCTCGCACAATTTGATTCTTCGCTTCATCGAAATGATGCCGGTTAGCACGACTGAGGTTTTGAGCGCTGGAAATTTTCTGCCGATTGCCGAAGCGAAACGAGCAATTGAAAAACAGCTCGGCAACTTAATTCCAGCACCAACATTCCGGACAAATGGTCCGGCGACTTATTATCAAGTTCACGGACGCGAACAGCGCATCGGGTTTATTGGCGCGATGACGAACCTCCATTTCTGCGAGAGCTGCAACAAGTTGCGTCTCACCTGCGACGGCAAGTTGCGGCCCTGTCTCGGCAGTTATCTCGAGTTCGACATCATGAAACCGCTGCGCGCAGGCGCAAGCGATGACGAATTGCGCCAGTTTTTTATCGATGTGGTCGATCGCAAACCCGAGCAACACGATTTCCGGAACAATTATCAGCCGGACCGGAAGATGATCGCCATCGGCGGCTGAGTGATGGATCGGCTTTCTCACATCGGCTCCGATGGCCGGGCGGAAATGGTCGATGTCTCAGCCAAACCGATCAGCGCTCGCACCGCCATCGCCAAAGGAAAAATCAAGCTCCAGCGCAAGACCCTCGATCTGATTTCAAAAGATCGGATTGCAAAAGGAAATGTGTTCGCAACTGCGCGCCTCGCTGGAATTCAAGCGGCGAAACAGACCGCCCATCTCATTCCGCTTTGCCACACGTTGCCGCTGAGCGACGTGAAGATCGACATCGTTGCCGCGCGCGACGGCGCGGAAGTTGCCTGCACCGCGCGCACTGTTGCTCAGACCGGCGTTGAGATGGAAGCGCTCACCGGAGTCGCGATCGCTTTGCTCACGATCTATGACATGTGCAAAGCAGTCGACAAAAAGATGCAGATCGCCGATGTGCGATTAGTTAAGAAAACGAAAATTTAATGCAGATCGTTTGTGGGATTATCACAGTTTCGGACCGCGCGAGCGCGGGCGATTATAAGGACCTCGGCGGACCTGCGCTCAAAGAAGTCGCGCAGAAGAATTGCTGGCAGGTATTGTGCGAAGCAGTGATTCCCGATGACGCGGCGCGAATCCAGGAAACGATTCGTTCGTTTTCCAAACAAGGGTGCGGCTTGATTTTAGTGACTGGTGGTACGGGAATTGGTCCGCGTGACGTGACCCCGGAAGCAATTCGCGGAATCATGCGGGTGGAACTGCCCGGTTTTGGCGAAGTAATGCGCGCCGAATCGATGAAGATCACGCCAAACGCAATTCTCTCGCGCAATCTCGCAGCGGTGGTTGATGATTCACTCGTGATCGCGCTCCCGGGGAAACCAAGTGGCGCGGTTGAATGCCTCGGATTTGTCGCCGGCGCGATTCCGCACGGTGTTGCGGTCGCGCAGCGCCAGCCCACTTCGTGTTAGCGCGATTGTTCGCCACGGCGAATCTGTCCTGTGGCGAATCGATCTTTCAATCTGGATAAATCAGCAAGCGCATCATTTGTTTTCCGTTTTCGGTGAGATGCGCGTGACTGGTTAATCCGGTTGCGACACCATTGGTTAGATAAGAAGCGTTGAGCGCGCTTGGTTTCACGTAAACGACCTCGGGCTGTTTCACGCGCCGCTCGCTGGGTTCAATCTTCAGCGGCAAACCGCTCCGCGTGAAGCTAACTATCCACGACCGCGGCTCGACTGTTCCGCTTGCCATCCAAGGATAAAGTTTCGGCAATTCAAAGTGCCGGGATTTCGGGATCGCCACTTTGTAAAAAATTTCCTCCTGACTGAGGAATTGCGGAATGGTTACCGAAGGTTTTTCTCGGAGCGCTAAATAAAGCCGCCCAATATCAAGTCCGACCAGATTGATCCCATTGTAAAGTCCGTGGTGGTTCGGTTCGTCTTTGTAAGTCGCGTCGTACCACGAGTCGAAGTTGTGGCTGAGGATCAAATTAAGTTCCAAATGAACGTGTGCGCGCACGCGATTGATTCCGGCTCCGGTATAACCCATCACCGCGATGTGCTGGCCGCGATGGACGGTATCGCCACTTCGAACGTCGATCGCACTGAGGTGCCCATACAAACTGAAATAGGGCGAACCATCCCATCGATGCTCGATCACGATGTATTTGCCGTAGTTTGAATAGCCGGGCACGAAATTTGTGTGCACGACTTTGCCATCAGCGATCGCGCGTACTTCGTCGAGCGGTTCTCCGTTTTCGTCACGGTGCAGAGGACGAACGTCAATGCCTTCATGAAAGCGAGTGTAGACAACGCCCGAACTCGTCTCTACTGGATCGCGCACAAAACCATATTGGCCACCTTCCCACGGCGTCGATTTTTCTCCGTGATAGTCGCGCTCGACGTATTGGTAGAAATCGGGGCCGCCGCCGCGAAAAATCGCGTCGTTGTCGGTCGGCAGCGCAAGATCCACAGTCGCGGTTTCAGTTTGCGCCACGGCCGCTGCAAACTGGAACGCGAAAAGCGTGAGCAGCGTTGCAAGAAACGATCGCATCAAAAAAAATCAGCGTTTCCGCTGGCCGATCAGTCTCCAGTCGTTTTTCATCAACTCGATGTCGGCTTTAGTTAGGCCGGAAGCGATGTAGATCCGTCCATCGGAAACGCGGCGATCGATCTGCAATTCGGTGATCGGACGGCCGTTGATGAGTATAAAAAGCAAACTGCCGCGTCGCTCGATGCTCAGCGCGTCGAGCGCGAGCCGTCCGTGGTCATCCAATTGAAAAAGCGCGCCGTAATTTCCATCCGCCCCTGGATACGGATAGAAGGCCACCACATCGCGCTCCGACAAGCGCGGCATTCGCTCAATCGCTACCTGCTTCCCGGAAAATAGTGCGCGAACAGAGCTGGAGAAGATGGCTGTGTCGTTCGGATTCGCTTCCACGTGGGCGCGAAAAATGCAATGTCGATCTTTACCAGTGGCAGAAATGGCTAAAAGTGCCAGAATCAGACTCGGGAAAATGGGTTTCATGGTCGATTGATAACGCTACCGTTTCGTGTTGTAACCCGTCGATGATTCGTCCGGCCATCATTTTTTCCATCGTTCTTGCCACGGCTCTCGACCTGCTGGCGCAGGAAACGGCGTCCCAGCCTTCTGCCGCTCCTGTGGCAACCGCGACTCCGATTACAACCACGACCTTGCAAAAGCGAGGCCTGGTCGGTCGAATCTTCCATCCGTTTTCTTCGTCCCAAGTCCTTCCAAAATACAATGATCGCAGATTGCGCGGACTGATTCTCGATCTTCAAGTCTCGCCCCAGCCGGTGCGGCTTTCCGAAATTCGACAAATCGAAGTTAAAGTCACGGTCACGAACATGGGCAATCGCATGATCCCGCTTGATTTTCCGACCGATCAGCGAATTGAGATTCAATTGCTCAACTCCGCCGACGTTGTCCTGACCAAATGGTCTGAGAACCACGCGATCAAGGAAAAACTCGGGACGATCCTCATCAATCCCGGTGAGCATGTTGAATATAAAGAAAACATCGCCACCCGCGATCTCACACCTGGCAAAGTCTTTACCGCCGAAGTTTTTTTTCCGAAATATCCCGAGCTTCACATCCGGCAGAAGTTTCTGACCGAGCCGTGAATCTGCGACTTTTCTCCGATTACCATTCTCATCCGCAAGGGCATCGAGTTCAGGTGTATTCGCGAGAACTGTTGCAGTTGTGGATCGATGGCGCGCGCACACGCGGTTTGAACGACGTTGCGTTTACCGATCACGATCGTTTCCATGCCGGAATTAATTTCGATGAAATCGACAAACTGCGGGCGGCGAATCCCGACGTAAGGATCCGCGCCGGCATCGAGCTCGACAACGATCCGCAAACATCAGCCGCCGGAAGACAGTGGATCGAAAAGAATTGGGACAAACTCGATTTCGTTCTCGGCTCGGTCCATTACCTCGACAATCCCACGCAAATGTTCGACAGCGTTCCGGCCGGTGCGACGCAGTTCGAGGGACGCAACATCGACAATCTCTATGCCGATTACTTTCGGCGCGTGCGCAACATCGCCGCCACCGGTCTGGTCGACTGTCTATCGCATCTTGATCTGGTTAAGATTCATGGACATCGGCCGAACGCCGAGATTGGCGAGATTGTGAACGAGACCCTCGATTTCGTTCGCTCGCGTGATCTTGCCATCGAACTTTCCACGGCCGGTTGGCGCAAACCCGTGAACGAGCTTTATCCCGCCGATCGCATCATTGAGCTTGCGGTCGAAAAAGGAATCCCGTTTACGACCGCGTCTGACGCGCATTCTTACGCGCAACTTGGCGAAAATTTCGGGCGGCTGGCGGAGAAGATGTCGATTCTGCAGATCCGCGAAGTTTGCGTTTACGAAAAACACAAACGTGAAATGCGAAAGGTGTAGCTGCTCGGCGACGTTTTCTTCCTCACCCTTGCTCGGGAGAGGATTGAGCTGAGGGTCGGCAATAGCAGCCTCTAACCCTCCAAAGTGTTTGTCATTCCGAGCGGAGTCGAGGAATCTCTAAATGTTTCTGACTGATATCGGGTAACCGAAATAGCAAGAGATGTCTCGATTTCGCTCGACATGACAGACGCCCGAGATCATTGGTACTTGCGTCCCGGAATTTGGTTTTGGGTCGTTATCGCGCTTGGAGCTGCGCTTCGCTTTTATTGCGTCATCTTTACTGAGGGAACTCAAGACGTTGAAATTTGGGAACGACATGCGCGCGATGTGCGCGAGCACGGACTTATTGGTTACTACCACGGCGATACGTCAGCCAATCATCCGCCGTTTATCAGCGAAGCAGAGTCAGTTCTGTTGCGCGCATCGGATGAGAGCGGTGTCGCGTTTCATATTTTTTTGCGCGCCCCCTTCGCCCTACTCGATGCGGGCAGTGCGTTTCTCTTATTGCTCTTGCTGGGCGCGAGTCCGTGGCGATTTGTTGCAGCCGCTTGTTACTGGCTTAATCCGCTCGCCATCATTCTCTCTGCTTATCACGGCAACACCGATTGCGCGGTCGCATTTTTTCTTTTGCTCGCCCTCTGGTTTATTTCCAAGGAAAAACTAATTCCAGCGGCTATTGTTGTTGGCGCGAGTCTCTGGATAAAATTGCCGGGAGTTGTCGCGATTCCAGCGCTTATCTTTTTCATTCCAAAATGGAAACATCGTTTTGTTTGTCTCGCCCTAGTCGGGGTCGTTGCCCTTGTAACTTATCTTCCCGCGCTCATTCAGGACGCGCCCGTCGTTTATAAGAATGTCTTCGGCTACCGCGCGCAAGATCTCCATACTATCGCCGGAGTTGCGACGTGGGGCCCGCGCGTTCTGTTGTTCTCGATCATTGCGTCGCCCGCAAGATGGCCACAGGCGACGCATGCTCCGATTTTATTTTATCTGGAAAACAGCTGGAAAATCGCCCTCGCGCTTGTCGTCATTTTGAGTTGCTTGCGGCGCCGGCGTCGATCGATTGTTGATCTTGGCGCGACCATCGCGATGAGTTACGTCCTCGTTTACGCTCTCAACGGCGGCTTTTCGTTTCAATATTTCGCCTGGTCGCTGCCCTTGTGGTTTTTCCTTTCAGCATGGTTTCTTATTCCAGCGGCCGTGTTGACCAGCGCCTACGTTTATGCGCTCTACTGGTTTTTGTGCGGCAATCCCTGGCTCCTCGGGGCTTGGGACTTCAACGGCCACCCCTACTGGCCTTCTCTAATCGTCGGGCTTCGTAACGCCACGTATCTATTCTTTTTTGCCGCCGCGGTCTGGTTTGCGATCTCGACTACAGCCCAGGCATTCCGAGTCCGCCGGTGATCTTTTTCATTTCCGATTGGGCCAGCGCTTTGCCTTGCTCAATCGCTTGTTGCACGCCGCTCAAGACAGCTTCCTCCAGAAACTCGACGTCGTTCGGATCGACAATCTCATGTCCGATCTTGATCGAAAGAATTTCGCCCGCGCCGTTTGCGGTAACCTTTATTTTTCCGCCCGCCGCGGTTACTTGGACCGTTTTTTCTTCGAGCTCGGCCTGGGCCTTCGCCATTTGCGCCTGCATCTGCTGCGCCTGCTTCATCAATTTGTTCAGATTCATAATTTATTTTTTGATCTTCACCCTCACCTCAATCCCTCTCCCTGAGGGAGAGGCGGATTAGCGCTTGATCTCGCCTTTAAAAATTTCCAGGGCTTCGCGAATTAGCGGATCGTCCGTGTAATTTTCGGATGAGCTCTCGCCGGACGATTGCGCTTTCGACACCAAATTTTCTCGTACGGTTAAGTTCAGTGTCCAATCTTTGCCACTGACTTCACGCAGAAGCGTCTCGATCAGCTTCCGGTTGCTCGCCGTGCCCAAAATATCCATTGGCGATTTTTGATCGGGGGAAAACCCGAGAATGAAATGGCGGCCCTCGCTCGGCAGAACATGCGCTACCGCGGCCGAATTTCGGACAAACGCCTTCTGAGTTGGGATTTTCGAGAAAACGCGCTGCCAAATGTTTTTGGCGTCGTCCCCGCCATCGGGCGATTCAGCGACACGTGGCGCTGTATTGGACGCCGTCCCTGCCACGCCGAAGCTTGGCGAAGGCGGGTCGGCTGCAGCTCTCTTGGACGCGGGCGGGACGGTGCGAGTCGCACTGGCATTTGCCCCCATAGTTTCAGCGCTTAACGTTTTTTTTTCCGGGGAACGGTTTCCGTCGCGGATCTCACCGAGTCTTTCGATCACTTCATCGAGCGTGGCCTGATTCAAACTTTGGATCGCTTTGATTAGCGCCACTTCGAAATGCAGTTTCTTGTTCGGCGCCCATTTCATTCGCCCTTCGGCTTGCGCGAATTGATCGATCAAATCGAGCAGCCGATCGTTCTGAATCAATTCGGCTTGCGCCGCGAGTACTTTCTGCAGTTCGGGATCGACATCTTCTTGGAGTGCATCCGGCTTCGCTTTGAACACGAGCAGGTCGCGCAGATAGCTGATCAGATCCGACATTAGCCGCATCATGTCCTTGCCGGCTTCGCATTGCTGGTAGAGAACATCGAGTGCGGGTGCGGTTTCGCTGCGCAGAATTTTGCCGGTCAAATCGACCACCGTTTGCTCGCTGGTGAATCCGAAAACATTGAGGACGTCGTTCTCGGAAATCTTGTCGCCGCAAAACGCGACCAATTGATCAAGCATCGACTCCGCGTCGCGCAGCCCGCCTTCCGCGCCGCGCGCAATCGCATGCGCGGCCGCCGGTTCGAGCGTGATCTTTTCTTTTTTGGCGATGAACTGCAAATGATCGGCAATCAGTTTTGCCGGAATCCGATGCAGATCGAAGCGCTGACAACGACTCACGATCGTCGCCAGGACTTTTTGCGGTTCGGTCGTTGCGAAGATAAATTTCACGTGCGGCGGCGGCTCCTCCAGCGTCTTCAAGAGCGCGTTGAAGGCGGCCGTGGTCAGCATGTGCACCTCGTCGATGATATAAATCTTGTAGCGCGACTTGGATGGCGCATAGCGCACGTTTTCGCGCAGCTCGCGCACCTGCTCGACGCCGTTGTTGCTCGCGCCGTCGATCTCAAGAACGTCGAGACTGTTGCCGGCCGCGATCTCGAGACAATTATCGCAGGTGCCGTCCGGCGTGACCGTCGGTCCTTTCACACAGTTGAGCGCTTTCGCCAAAATTCGCGCGGTCGACGTTTTCCCGATGCCGCGCGGACCGACGAATAGGTACGCGTGCGCCAGCCGATTTTGTGCGACCGCATTCTTGAGCGTGCGCGAGACATGCGCCTGTCCAACGAGGTCGTCAAACGTCTGCGGCCGATATTTTCTGGCGAAAACCTCGTAACTCACAAAATCAGTCTAAATGCGTTGCTTCGCGGACGAAAATAGAAAAGCATCCCAAACTTCGTGAGCGCAAGATCGACATCGCGATTTTTCTCAGGCGAAGGGGTCGTTCTCGTTTTGGCCGGTGCGAAATTAATTTTTCACCTGCTTACGGCTGGCCGCTATGGAATTTTTCGCGACGAACTTTATTACCTCGCCTGCGGCGAGCACCTCGATTGCGGATATGTCGATCAACCGCCGCTGATCGCGCTCGTCGCCTGGACCGCCCGACATCTTTTTGGCGATTGGCCTCCGGGTTTGCGTTTTTTCCCCGCGCTCGCCGGCGCCGCAACCGTTTGGCTTGCCGGGAAATTGGCTCGTGAAATGGGCGGCGGAACTTTTGCACAAGTCCTGGCCGCTCTCGCGGTAATTTGCGTGCCGATTTATCTCGTGATGCATCACTGGCTCACGATGAATGCTTTCGAGCCGCTGGTTTGGATGGCCTGCGTTTGGTGCATCATCCGCGCGATCAATCGCGACGATGCATGTTATTGGATTTGGTTCGGCGTTTTCACCGGCGTCGGCATGGAAACGAAATACGGCATCGCATTTTTCGTCGTTACTGTTGTGATCGGGCTCGTTCTGACACGCGAGCGCCGGTTTTTGGTCAAAAAGCAATTTTGGATCGGCGCCGCGATCGCGTTTCTAATTTTTCTGCCGAATCTGATTTGGCTGATTCGCCACGATTTCCCGTTTCTCGAATTGATGCGCAACATCCGGCAAACGCATCGCGACGTCGTACGCGGTCCGATCGCGTTCCTTCTCGATCAAGCCCAGATCATGAACCCGATTCTATTTCCGCTTTGGCTCGGCGGTTTGATTTGGCTTTTTCTCGGACACGAAGGCCGTCGGTTTCGAGTCCTTGGAATTGTTTACATCGTCTTGCTCGCGACGTTCATCGTGCTCCGCGGCAAAAACTATTATCTCGCCTCGATCTATCCGTTGCTCTTCGCAGCAGGCGCAGTTGGCTTGGAAAACATTACAAATACGCGCGGGAGATCGGTTCGCGCTGTGTACGCAATTTTGGTTCTGGCGTCGGCAGTCATTCTCGCGCCGACCGTTTCTCCGATTCTTTCGCCCGAAGGCGCGATCGCCTATCAAAAGAAGCTCGGCTTTGAGCCACCCAAAGCTGAGAACCAGCCGACCGGTCCGTTGCCGCAATATTTTGCCGACGAATTCGGTTGGGAAGAAATGGCGCGTGAAACGGCGCGCGTTTATAAATCACTTTCGCCGGAAGAACAGTCGCGGACGGTGATTTTCGCGAACAGTTACGGTCAAGCAGGCGCGATCGATTTCTTCGGGCCGCGATTCGGTCTGCCGAAATCAATTTGCAATCATCAAAGCTACTGGCTTTGGGGACCGCGTGATTACGACGGCAGCATTGTGATCGTTCTCGGCAGCGATGGCAGCGGCGACCGCGAACATTTCCGAAGTGTCGAAGCGGTCGGACGCGCGGAACATCCGTACTCGCGGCGAGACGAGCATTTCGATATTTTTCTGTGCCGCGGATTAACCGGCGACCTGCATCAATTTTGGCCGCGAATAAAAAAATACGACTAATGAAAAGATCGACATCGTTGTTCCTAATCGTACTCCTGCTAGTATTTGCTGACACGCACGCCGCAGGTCCGCCGCCGCCGCTGGAAGATCACCTTCTCGATAATTTCGTCGGCGATTGGAAAGTCGAACGAAAGATGGGCAACGGCCGCATCGCCCAAACCAGCGTTCATTGCGAATGGGTCCTAAAGCATCAATTCATCCGGTTTCATTATGGTTCAGCCGACGCCAAACCGGAATACGAAGCGTTTGTGTTCATTGGCTTCGATGACGCCGCGAAGAATTACGTTTGTCACTGGGTCGACGTTTTCGGCGCGCGCTATTCCGCTCTCGGCCGCGGCAAGATCGACAGTGACTTACTTGGAATCGAGTTTCGGTTTGAACCTAAAGACGGTGAACTCACCAACCATTTCACGTTCGATCCGCAGACGAAGACTTGGACCTCACTGATTCGCCAGCAGGAAAACGGCGAGTGGAAAACTTTTGCTGAAGAAAAATGGACAAAGAAATGAAGCACCAACTTTCCTTCGTATTCATGTTGGTGCTCGCGCTGAATTGCTACGCGCGTGAGCCGCAACAATCGCCGCCCGCAAGATCGACAGTCGTAAACAAAATTGTTCGAGCGCGCGATCTCGGCGTTCCATTCGACGGTGCGCCAGGTCAACTAAACGCGATTACAGATGTTGCAGGTGTCGAAGTTGGTTACACAACGATTATTCGCGGCGAAGGAAAGCTCGTTGTCGGCAAAGGACCTGTCCGCACGGGTGTGACTGCGATCATTCCGCGCGGACACGATTCATTAAACGATCCGGTTTACGCGGCTGTGTTTAGTTTGAATGGCAACGGCGAGATGACCGGTACGAATTGGATTGAAGAGAGCGGATTTCTCGAAGGACCGATCGTGATCACGAACACGCATAGCGTCGGAGTCGCGCGCGATGCCGTCATCGCATGGCGAATCAAGCACGGCGCAGCCGACGCCAGCGGATATTGGTGGAGTTTACCGCTCGTTGCCGAGACGTGGGACGGTTGGCTGAACGACACCAACGGCTTTCATGTGAAACCAGAGGACGTTTTTCATGCGCTTGATTCCGCGCACGGCGGCGCGATCGAGGAAGGGAGCTTCGGCGGCGGCACCGGCATGATTTGTTACGAGTTCAAAGGCGGTAACGGAACTGCGTCACGCAAGATCGACATCAAACCCGGAAAAGATAAGCCCGCGCAGAGCTACACGGTCGGTGTTTTTGTTCAGGCGAATTTTGGACGACGAGCCCTCTTAACGATCGCCGGTGTGCCGGTCGGAAAAGAAATTCCGGGCACTGTTTACGGCGAGGACACCGGGTCATGCATTGCCGTGGTCGCCACCGATGCGCCGCTGCTCCCGAATCAATTGAAGCGACTCGCACGCCGCGTTTCACTCGGGCTCGCCCGCACCGGAACGATTTCGGGAAACGGTTCGGGCGACTTGTTCGTCGCGTTTTCGACCGCGAATAAAAATGTGTGGGCTGCTGACCAGGTCACCCATGCGGTGCAAACGATCCCGAACGATTTGATGGATCCAACCTTCAACGGCGTGGTCCAAGCGACCGAAGAAGCGGTGCTGAACGCGCTGGTGGACAATCAAACCATGACCGGCGCAGACAATCATCGCGTCGACGCGCTTCCGCACGATCGATTGCGTGAGTTGTTGAAGAAATATAATCGTCTGAAATAATGATTAACTTCGAAGTCGACGAACCGAAAAAGTTGCTGGCAATCCGCTACCACGGAGTTGTTCGAGCAGAAGAAACCGAGAAAGGCTTGGAGCAAATCCGTAATGACCTCGCAAAATTGCAACGCGGATTTCGTCTCCTGGCCGATTTAAGCGACTTGCAATCGATGGATGTCGGTTGCGCGCCATTCATCGAGAAAGCGATGGACATGTGCAACGAAAAAGGAGCCTCCATGGTTGTGCGCGTCATTCCCGATCCGCACCGCGACATCGGCCTGCAAATCATGTCGATCTTTCATTATGGCGGCGACGTTCGAATCTTGACCTGCGAGACGCTGGCCCAGGCGAAAGAGATCCTGGAGACTTGAACCTGTGGCTTATTTTCGCGCAGCCGATTGATAAACGAGAAGCGCCGCGGCGATGTCCTCCACCGCCATGCCTAACGACTTGAAAATTGTTATTTCATTTGCGCGACTGTTGATCTTGCCGGCGAACGCTTCGCCGAGCTCGGCATAGATTTTTGCGCCGGGAAGAATCACATCGCCGGATTCTTTCAGCGCCGCTTCGCGCGAATCGACGAAAATGACATTTCGCATCGCGTCGTCGTCCAGTTCGCGCCAATCCGGTCGACAGGCGCCGACAGCGTTGACGTGACAACCGGGCCTCAACCAGGCTCCACGCAAGATCGACATCCTCGAGCTCGTCGCTGTCACAACGACATCCGCGTCGCGGACCGCAGCTTCAGCCGACATCGCTTTCGCGCCGATCTCTTTCGCGAACTGCTCCGCGTGCGATTTGTTTGGACTCCAAACGCGAATCTCTTCGAATTGTCTCACCAGTCGCAGCGCTTCCGCGTGGCTGCGCGCTTGCACGCCGCTCCCGAGGATCGCGAGAATCTTCGCGTTCGGCTGCGCGAGAAGTTTCGTCGCCGCAGCCGAAACTGCCGCAGTCCGCATCTCCGTAATTAATCTTCCGTCCATCACCGCCAGCGGCGCGCCCGTTTGTGGATCGTTCAGAAGAATTGTCGCCATGTGCGTCGGCAAATTCGTTTTCGCGTTCGGCGGGTAGAACGTGACAATTTTCTGACCGAGTCCTTCCGGAGTTAGCGCGGGCATCATTCCATAAAATCCGCCTGGCGGATCGACCGGGATCACCTGCCGCACCGGCTGAGTTACTTTCCCGGCCGAGAAATCGATCAACGCTTTTTCCATCGCCGGAATCAGATCGGCCATCCGCAAATGCTTTCGCACCTGCTCTTCATCGAGAAAGAGCATCATGTGTGATGTTCTACCGCGGGTTCCACGGATCAAAACAGATTTTAAATGAAACCGGCTGGCAATTATTCTAAGTCGCGGAACAAGATTAGCTTTACACGCAGTCAAAATTGGAGGAGTCCGAGAATACAGATGTCGCTGTTTTCAGTTCGAAAGCCTGACGCCGGTGTGCCGGTAACCCTTGAGCAACCCAAACGCTCATCCACGTCGGCGCAATCCTCCGACCTTCTTTCTAGAGGAGTTTCGATTAACGGCTCGGTCAAGTTTCGTAACGAGATGGTGATCGACGGCGAGGTGGATGGCACGATCGATTCGACCGGAACGCTCACAATCGACCAGCACGGGTCCGTCCGCGGCGAAATCCGGGCGAAATCGGTGACAGTGCGGGGAACCGTCGAGGGAAATGTTTTCGCGACCGAACGCTGCGAACTTCAGGCTGGTTGCACCTTGCGCGGTGACGTCGAAGCGCCGCGATTCGTCGTGGACGAGAACGCGACGTTTCTCGGCAGCGCAAAAGTCGGGACACCCAAGTAACTCCAATCCGGCCTTTTTTCGACAGAACCAACTCCGAAAGCCTTCGCGAGCAGGCAAGATCTCTTGGATTAGAATTCCCTTAATCCAGTGAATCGTGTCTAGGATTCTTGTGCGAGTTCGTCCTGCAATTGTTTCTTCAAATTGCGCCGCGCCGCTTTTTTGATCGCGCGCCGCTCGGCGGTGATCTCCTGCTTGGCTGCTCGGCGTTGGCTGCGGGTGCGCTTGTCGATCTCGCTCGGCAAGTGCGAAATCTTCGGCCGATTCAGGCCGACTCTACGCTCGTTGGGCTTTGCGTAAGGGTCCATTGGATAACCTCCCCTCTGAAAAGTAGAGATCATCGGGGAAGGTGATAGTTTGCATGGGAGGCTGCTTCTGAAAATACCAAAGCAACTCATTGATTGCTTGAAGGAAAATAAAGTCGACTACGAGATTTTGCATCATCCGGAAGCCGTTACCGCGCAAAGGAGCGCCCAAGCCGAACACATGAAAGGCCGGCGCCATGCCAAGGTTGTAATGGTAAAATCCGGAGACGAGCACTTGATGACAGCGCTCCCAGCCGATCATCAAATTGATCTTAAAAAGCTCAGGAAGATTCTTGGCAAGGCGGTGTCGCTCGACAAGGAAGGGGAGTTCAAATCTCTCTTCCCGGACTGCGCGCTCGGTGCAATGCCGCCGTTGGGCAATCTTTACGGTGTGCCAACGTATGTGGACAAGAGCTTGTCACAGGAAGAGTACATCGTTTTCGAAGCGGGCACGCACACCGATGCAATCAAACTCAGCTATCGCGATTACGAAAAAGTCGTGAAGCCGCAGGTCGCAGACTTCGCCATCAAGATCCAGCCCATGAAGGGAGAGTGAAATTGCACGTCGCCGTGAAGACTGGATTAGCAGGCCTAGTTCTCTTGCTGGTGTGCACAGTTGCGGTCGCGGCGGAGAAGGTTTCGCTTATCAAAATCGATGGCGCGATTGGTCCGGCGACAGCGAGTTACATTTCGCGAAGCATTGATGAAGCGCGCGCGCAGAACGCGCAATGTTTGATCATTCAGTTGAACACGCCGGGCGGTTTGCTCGATTCGACGCAAACGATCGTGCAAAGCTTTTTGGGCTCCACGGTGCCGGTGGTGGTTTATGTTGCTCCTACGGGCGCGACTGCGACCAGCGCCGGTTGCTTCATCACCGTTGCTGCAAGTGTCGCGGCGATGGCGCCGGCCACGACCATTGGTGCCGCCCACCCGGTGACGCTGGGCGGTAATCCGACTGGCAGCGAACAGAAGCTGGATGACACCATGAAACAGAAACTCGAGAATTTTTCCGTGAGCTACATCGAAGCAATCGCGGCCAGGCGCCATCGCAATGTCGATTGGGCGAAGTCCGCCGTGAAAGAAAGCGCGTCAATCAGCGCGGAGAAAGCACTCGAGTTAAAGGTCATCGATCTGATCGCGGTCGATCTTACGGAGTTGCTCAAGCAACTAAACGGTCGTGTGATCGATAGCAAGACGCTCAAAACCACAGGCGCCGAGGTTTCCGAGATCAAGATGTCGGCGTCGGAACACGTTTTTCAAAGACTCTGGCGGCCCGAGGTCATGTTCATTCTCATGCTCATCGCGATCTACGGAATCATCGGTGAACTGACTACGCCCGGAGCGATCCTGCCTGGCGTGGTGGGCGCGATTGCGTTAGTCCTTGTGCTTTATCTGGCGGCGATCCTGCCCGTCAACGTGACCGGGCTAGCGTTGATTGCGCTCGCGCTCATGCTTTTCATCTTCGATGTTTATGCGCCCACCCACGGCGTGCTGACGGTGGGCGGAATCATTTCGTTTCTGATCGGCTCGCTCATGCTTTTCAACCGCGCTGACCCGCTCTTTCGTTTGTCGCTTAGTTACATTATTCCAGCGACCTTGGTGACCGCACTGTTTTTTGTTCTCCTCATCGGAAAAGGCTTGCGCGCACAACTTCTGCCGATCAAAGCAGGAGCGGAGACGTTAATTGGAAAAACCGTGACCGCATTGACTGCAATTGACTCGCGCAGTGGCAGGATTTTCGTCGAGGGCGAGCATTGGAACGCGGTCAGTGACACACCGATCGAAAAAGACGAAGTAGTAAAAATCGTAGCCGTGCAAGGATTGACTTTAAAAGTAAAAACCAAAGGAGAATAAAGCCATGCCATTACTCGAAGGACTAGTGAGATTAGCTGGTTGGGTCGCACCAATCGTCATCCTGGCCGTGATCATCCTGCCCCAGGCGATCCGCATCCTGCGCGAATACGAACGAGGCGTGATTTTTCGTCTCGGAAAATTACTCGGCGCGAAAGGGCCGGGACTGATTTTTCTGATCCCGATCGTCGATCGCATGGTGCGCATGGATTTGCGCGTCGTCACCATCAGCGTCGAGAAGCAGGAGGTGATGACGCGCGACAACGTGCCGGTGACGGTAGACGCGGTTGTTTATTTCCGCGTGGTCGATCCGCAAG
>Ga0209806_1000272_pt1 | contig 34095 bp, 27 predicted proteins | sample GraSoiAngelo_152_FD_186166 | JGI IMG/M metagenome (GOLD analysis project Ga0209806, IMG submission 186166) | Grasslands soil microbial communities from the Angelo Coastal Reserve, California, USA - 14_1009_12_30cm (SPAdes) (version 2) | ecosystem: Environmental > Terrestrial > Soil > Grasslands ... | reverse complement strand
GAGGCATCGGGCGGAGCCTACCGTGCGTATCTCTTCCTAACCCACTTGATCGGAGCTCGCGATGAATTCTCGAATACCCATCCTGATCCCGATGCTCGCGGGCCTGACGACGTGTACACCCACCCCCCCGCCGCCCGTCCCCCTGGCCGGTACAGCCCGCGACGTAGCCGCCCTCGCGGGTCGGTGGGAGGGCTCGTACTCGAGCGCCGTCACAGGCCGGAGCGGCAGCATCTCGTTCACGCTCTCCGCCACCGGCGACAGCGCCTTCGGCGATGTGATCATGATTCCCCACGGCTTGGGCCGTCCGCTCCAGGCGTTGGACCGCCAAGGACCGACGGGCGCCGCTGGGACGCAGCCGCAGAGCGCGGTGTTGACCATCAGCTTCGTGCGGGTGGCGGGGGGTCGCGTGACTGGGAGGCTCGCGCCCTACGCGGATCCTGAGACCGGCGCTCAGCTCAGCACCACGTTCGAGGGCCGCCTCGACGGAGACACGATCGGGGGCAGTTACACGACGCGTGGGAGCGGCACCGGTGACTCTCAGACGGGTCAATGGAAGGTGACGCGGCGCACGCGGTGAAGCGGAGCGGCGCCTGAGCGATCTCAGGCGCCGCGCTCCGCTCCTTATTGTGCCATCGCTGCGACCTGCGGCGGCGCCCCGACCCGGATCAACCCGACCGCCCCTTTGGCGGCGTCGGCGAACGAGTGCGTTACGAACGCGTACACCCCCTCGCCGCTGCCGTCCTTGTCGAACACCGTCTCGAACACCGCCCCACCACCCGCCGGAATCCCCCACGTTTGCACGTGCGCCAACGCGTGCCCCGGCTCGCCGTCGGGATACACCTTGTCGAACACCGCCCCCACAACGTGGAAACCGCTCGAGAAGCTCGGGCCGGCGTTCACGACGAACAGCCGGACGCGATCGCCCACCGCGACTTCCAGGGGGTGCTCCTGGTACTGGAACGCACGCCCGTTGAACACCACGTAGCTCGCCTGGCGTCCGAGGGCTTGGGTCCAGTTGGGCTGACCCGGCAGTGCGCTGTCGCCGCCTTGCACGTAGAACTCGCTCTGGACGATGACGAATTCCTTGTCCGCCTTGCCCGGCCAACCGTGCCTCGGGTCCACGATGATCGGCAGGTACATCCCCTGCATCAGGTGAAGCAGGACCGGCGGCGTTCCGCAGTGCACGAGATAGGCGCCTGGGTCACGGGCGACGAACTCGAAGGACAGCGAGTCGTGCGGGACAATCGTGCGGAATGCCTTGTTCATCGGAATGCGCGCCGCGTGAAAATCGATCGAGTGCGGCATCGACGCTTCGTTGACGAGCAGAATCCGTACGAGATCTCCCTCACGGACCCGTATTACGGGACCGGGCACCGTGCCGCCAAAGCTCCAGCCGTTGTACGTCACGCCACTGGCGATTTCGAGCTTCGCGTCGCGGATCGGGATGCGGAACTCCTTCACGGAGGCAGCGGACGCCGGGGTCAGCGTTGCTTCGTAGAAGGGGCGGGCCGCGTGGGCCACGGCGCCGAAGTCGATCCGCTCGGTGCGCAGCTCGCCCCCGAAGCGCGCGCTGGCGGCGCCAATCAGCGTGAGCGCGAGTAGGCCGCTCCCCAGAACCCTTGAGTTCATCCCTGCTCCTTGTAAGTGACCGTGTATGTGAGTCGTGCGAAATCTGGTCAGGCTTCATGAAGGTCACGGTGAGGCAGCATGAAGGTTTCTTGCGTTCTCTTGGTGAACGACCCCTGTCGCCAGCTTCAGGATCGCTTCACACCACCCGCGCGACCTTGGTTCGCATCAGGAGGTGGTCACATGTCATGGAAGCCTTTCGTGGTCGGAGTGGACGCCTCACCGGAGGCGGCTGGAGCCGCAGCGTTCGCGTGCCGTGTGGCGGAGCAGGCGGGCGCCGGCTGTCGACTGGTCCACGCAACGCGTGATGTGCTCGCGGCGTTCGAGGTGCCCGAAGTGGCCGCCTACCGCCGCGCCATCGTGGAACAGGCGCGCGGCCGTGTCACCGCAGCGCTATCCGGTCGGGTTCCGCCCAAGACGCTGGACGAGATGATCGTGCGCCTCGGCGCCCCGGCCATGGCGTTGAAGCAGGCGGTGGCGGAGGTCGACGCAGAGATCGTCGTGCTGGGCGGGAAGCACCACTCCACCCTGGGACGTTGGCTCGGCGGGAGCACCAGCCTCAACGTGGCGCGCACAACCGAAGTCCCCCTCCTCGTGACGGCCGGCGCGCCGATGGCGATACATCGCGTGCTCGTGGCGGTCGACCTGTCGGGCGCCGCGCGGCCGACGCTCGCGGCAGCCGAGCGCTATGCAGCGCGGTTCGGAGCGGAGCTGCGCGCGTTGAGCGTGTTCGAGCCACTGCCAGTCGTTCCCGAGGCGCCCGTCGCCTATAATTCCAGCGAGTACTACGCGATGTCGGAAGAGCTCCTGAAGCGCGACATCTGGTCGGCGCTCCAGACGCGGGGCGTCGAGAAGATGGTGCGGTACGGGGGGGCCGTGGAAACCATCCTGCGCGAAACGGCGGAATGGCGAGCCGACCTGCTGGTTATGGGGTCGCACGGCAAGGGGTGGGCAACGCGAGTGCTCGTGGGCAGCGTGACCGAGCGGCTGCTCAACCACCTGCCGACGTCGCTCGTGGTGGTACCGGTGGTCGCTGCTGAGGCGGTCGAGCCCCTCGGGGCCAGGCTCGCAGAGGCGGTGGCTTAGAGACCTAGTGCGGCGTGAGCGTGACGACCGAGATCATGATCGACGCGGCGATGAGGATGATGATGATCCACTCGAGTAGTTCCATGCGGCGGCTCGCGGCACGATCGGCCATCTTGGCGTAGATGCCGTCTAGCGTCTGCAGCTTGCGGGTGATGCTCGCGTCCCACTGGGCGAGGTGGAAGCGGCTGGACGCGAACGCGTAAACCCGCGCCAAATACTGATCGCCCACCAGCTTGAGCGCGTTGGTCACCTGCTCGAACAGGATCGCGCTGTCCAGCTGCAACCGGGCGAGCCGGCGCAGGTCGGGTCCCCACTGGCCGAGCGCCGCTAATCGCATCGGACGCCGCACCAACGCCTCATAGGCCCGTTCCAGGGTGTCGTCGAGTTGCTGGTCGAGGAAGCGCATCTCGAGCAGCTGGGTGTTGGCGAACTCCATCACCGCACGCACGTCGTCCCCCTCGGGGTCGAACAGCAGCGCCGCATCCGTGTCGATGATCGTGGCGTCGTTGGGCCCGAACGAGAGCCGCAGCGTGGTCGCGTCGTTGATCTCCTGCTGCGACAGCACGCGGGGCTCGGCCCGCAGGATCTGCGCGACCGTTTGGGCATACTCCGTCCACAGGGCCGCTGCCTCGCACGGGGCGGTGAACGCCTCGATTTGGAAGATGGAGTAGTCCTCCACGAAATCCGCGATGCGCGGGCGTACCGCCGCCTCGCCCAGGGAACGGAGCAACTCCTCCACGTGCCGGCGCGAGTCCGCCAGCAGACGCTCGTTGCCCCACAGTTCGTGGGCCAGCGTCGGGAGTCCCCCAAGCGGGCCCTCGATCGGGATGGCGTAACTCACCGAAACGGCACCGAAGTCGTACAGCACGACCTCGACGCCCGGGGCCGCGCGGTAGCCGGCGATGTCGAGCGACTCCGCATCCCGGGCCACCCGAAGCGGGGCGGGTCGGTACTCGAAGTAGGCGGGGGCCCGGCGCTTGAACTTGACGGTCTGTCGCTCGGTGCCGGCGACGACCCGCCGCTCCGCCTCATCGAGGTCGATCGCGTACGCCACCTCGTAGGCGAACAAAGGGAAGCAGGTGCCCTTCGCGATCACCGGGTCCACGAGAACTCGATTCGTGCCTCGGCCCGCGCCACCGGCCAGCGGGGCGTGAGCGACTGTCCCTGCACCGTCTCTTCCAACCCCCGCTCCGATTTCGAGACGGTGGCGACCGGGAACGACCACACCTCGGCCTGTGGCGCATACCGCGGCTCGAGCGGGTGAGCCAGCGAGCTCTCCGGCGCGAAGTGCGCGTCCGCGGGATACGCCGCCGGGTCCCAGCGGTACGAGACGGTCAGACCGCCACCCGGCTCGAAGCGGAGCCGCTTCTCGAGTCCGGGCGCCCGGCAGGTCACCTCCACAGCGCCGGCGGCCGTCCGGATCTGCGGCTCGAGCGGCACGGCCGCCCACGAGACGACCGGCTCGTAGTCGCCGCTCGCGTAGCTGTCGAGCGTCAGGTCGCCGGGCAGTATTCGGTCCACGCACATCGCCCGCGCTTCGCGATCGACCGGCGGCCGTCGCTCGAGGCGCACGCGTTTCTCGATATCGTGAATGCTGGGTGCGCCATCACTTGCCTCCGCGGTCGCGTGCTCGGCGTCCTGCAGCGCGAGCTCGTGATAGGCTTCGGCCCGCCGCGTCAACACGTCGACGTAGTTGAGCCCGGCGTCGAACCGCGTGTACTCTTCGATTGCGCCGCCGCGCCGCGGGCTGATGATGCTTGAGAACGCGGCCGAATGGATCCAGATCTCATCGAAGCCGTCACCGTCCAGGTCGAGCCGCTCCGCGGCGAGCGGCTCACCGCGCCTCAGCTCGCCCTCCGCCAGGGCGAGGTTGTGCCAGATCGCGTGCCGCAGATGCGGCAGGTAGAGCCCCCCGAACACACCGTGCCAGTAGGCGTCGTTGCATTGTGCGCGGCCGATGGCCCGGCGGGCCGCCGTAGGGCCACCGCCACCACCCCCTCCTGCCGGCCGCCGGCACAGCGCAGAGAGGGCCTGCATCTTCTTATGCATTCGGTTGGACTCGGGGTAGCGCACGAAGAAGTTCCGCCAGTGCGCCCCGCGCACCAGCGCGCCATCGGGGCCGGCGAGCCGCTCGGCCCCGAGGTCTTGCTCGAGGCGCGCCAGCCTGCTGGCGGCGTCCGGCGGCAGCGCCCAACCCTCCATCTCGCGGTATGAGGCCGTCGGCAGGTAGGCGAGCCCGCCGCTCGGGACCTCGGCGAGCGCTGTCGCCAGCGTGGTGAGCCGGATCTCGCCCGCGGCGATCAGCGCGCCCATCGCGTCCAGAAACTGGGTCAGCCAGCCGCGGTCGTACACCCATTCCTTCGTGCCCGGCCAGCCGCCGAACTTCTCGCCGTCATCGACGAACACGGCGAGGGGTGCCCCCCGTGCCCGCAGCTCGCGCAGGTAGGCGGCGGTGCCTGCGGGCGGTTGGAAGGGGATCAGGTAGCGCAGCCGCTCGTCGATCGGAAACAGCGCGACGCGCTGTCCGTCACTCTCGGTCCAGAACGGGGCGTGCAGCCGCTCACGCTCGAAGCCGGACACCAGGAAGTGGCGATCGTCCACGAGCGCGTAGCGTACGCCCGCCTGCGCCAGATCCGCCGCCAGCTCGGGCTCCCACACCCGCTCCGTGAGCCACAGCCCGGTCGCCTCTACGCCGAACCGGCGCTTGATCGCCTGGCGCATCCAGTGGATCTGCTCGACCCGGTCCTCCCGAGGGAGGGCGGCCAGCACGGGCTCGTAGAACCCTGAAAGCAACAACTCCAGGCGGCTCCCCTCCGCGAGCCGGGCGATCCGGTCGAGCAACCCGGACTCGTGCTCCTCGAGCCACTCGAGCAGCGGCCCCGAGAGGTGGATCGCGATGGGGAAGAACTCCCGCTCGGCCAGCCGCTCGAGGAGCGGACGGTACACGTCGCGCACGTGCTGCTCGAACACGTGGTCGAAGTTTCCCACCGGCTGGTGGAAGTGAACCCCGAAGGCGAACCGCAGCGGGTCCAGCTAGTCGTCCCCCCCGCCCCCGCCCCCGCCGCCACCCCCGTCCCCACCGGTGAAGCCGAGCCGCCATGCCACGGGGGCGAGCTGGGCGGCCCGGTCGGCCGGGGACGCGGCGCGGATCCGGTAGAAGACGGTTTGGACATCGAACGGAACCGGACTGCCGTCGCGTTGCGCGCGTTCGGCCAGCTCGGTGACTGCCGCGATCGCACCTGTCGAGTAATCCTGCTCGAGCGCGGTCACTGCACGAAGCAGCGCTCGGGCAGGGTCCGCCCCGGGAGCCCCGCCGTTTGAGTTGGCACGCCCTCTCCCCGACTCCGCCGGGACGCGCCGCTTGACCCGCTGCAGATAGACGTCGCGCCCGGTCCCGGCTTCCGGGTCGTTGCTGTGCGCGCGCGCCAGCCGCTCCAGCACTCCGGCCTCGAGCCGCGGCGCGTCCGCGCCCGCCAGCTCGATCGCCCGCGCCGCGTAGCGGAGGATCTGCACCGTTTCGATCCCGGCGATGTCGTCGAAGAACCAGCCGCATGACGTGAACATTCGCAGGGCGTTGCGCTCGAGCTCGAGCAGCTCCCGGGCGCGTACCCGCGCGGCGAGGTCGTCCGGCCGACGCATCCGCTCCGCCGCAAACCGCGCGATGCTCGCCTCGTCCGAGCCGACCACGGTCCCGTAGGCATCGCGGGCGCCCCACGGGTCGGTGAACAGCTCGCTGCCCTCGCGCTCGTAGCGACTGTGCAGCTCGCCGGCGAGCCAGTCGAGCGCCTCGCGCAGCGGCGCGCGCCAGCGCTGATGCGTCGGCCGCTCCGGCGCCATCCGGCAGCCGCAGTCCGCGCGCCAGCGCTCCACCCCGTGCGCGCAGCTCCAGGACGTGGGCGCCACCAGCTTCACGTCCTGCTCGGGCGGGTGCCGCGCAAGGAAGGCGGTGAAGTTCTCGACCCGCACGTCGCGTCTCCGCTCGAGCTCCCCCAGCAGCCACGCGAGTGCTACTTCGCCGAAGCGGTGGTGGTGGCCGTACGTCTCGCCGTCGGTCGCGACCGCCACGAGCTGCGGCGCGCTGGCGCCCTTGGGAGTCGCCATCAGCCGCTTCTGCCAGGCGGCTGCGTCTTTGAGCAGCGGCCCAAAGGCGACGTCGTGGGAGATGGCGCCGTCGTACACGAACAGCGCGATGGACCGGCCGCCCGGCGTCCGGTACCACGCGGGGGACCCGCCCACCGGGGCGTGCTCCACCTGGTGAGGGGCGAGGATGGTGAAGCGCATGCCCTCCGCAGCGAGGACGTCCAGAGTCTCCGGATCGACGGCCGTCTCGGGGAGCCACATGCCCACGGGCTCGCGACCGAAGCGGCGGCGGAAGTCCGCGATGCCCCAGCGCACCTCGGTGACCTTGTCGCGGTGGGAGGCGAGCGGCAGGATCGCGTGGTGGTAGGGCATGGCGATCGCGTTGCCGTGCCCCTCATGGCGCGCGCGACTCGAGCGGTCGGCCTCGAGCACGGCGGCGTAGGTGTCGGGCGCCTCGCGCTCCAACCATTCGAGCAGGGTCGGGCCGAAGTTGAAGCTGATCGACGCGAGGGTGTTGACGATGCGCGCGATACGACCGTCGGGGGCGTACAACCGCGCCGCGACGACCGCGCGGTAACACTCCTGTTCGATGCGCTCGTTCCAGTCGTGAAACGGCGCGGCAGACGGCTCAGCCGCGACTTCGCCGAGCCACGGGTCCTCGCGCGGCGGTTGATAGAAGTGTCCGTGGATCACGACCGATCGGATGCTCAAGCCCCCAGCACCTCCGCGACGGCCTCGAGCACATTCGGGAACAAGTCGTCGCGACGCTCGAGCTCGGCCGCCAACGCGGCGCTCCCCTCGCCCCCGCCGCCCGACGAACCGGAGGTCACGGCGGCGATCAGCCGTTCGGCGTCGTCGCAATGCAGTTTGAAGCGACGCTCGGCGTAGTCCGGGACCGCTCCGGTGGAGATCATGAACTGCCAGTCGGAGGCCTGCGCCAGCAGCAGCTCGCGCGCCGCCTGCGCGAGCGCCGGCCGGGTACCAGGGGACGCGAGGGCCGCGGGAGCCGCCTTCCAGAACGCACCCTCCAGAGCCCGCAGGCGGGGCCAGGTCCACGCGGTGCGGTCGTTCAGCCACATCGTATGATCGCCGTTCACGCCCCAGGAGCCTTCCGCGAGGCGCAGCGCCGTGCGCGCCGGATGGTCCGTCAGGTGGCGCGAGGCGGCAACCGGCCGCACGCCGGGCTGGTGGCGCAGCTCGCGATACACCCCGGCCAAGAAGTCCACTCCCTCGAACCACCAGTGCCCAAACAGCTCCGTATCGAACGGCGCCACGACGACCCCGGTGCGATGCTCTGCGGCGATGCCGGCGAGCAACTGCGCAAAATGGCGCGCATGCTCTCCGACCCGGCCGTGTGCGGCGCTCGGCTCGTAGGCCCGCTTCGCCCCGAGATCGACGTCGGGTCCGGTGACCCGCCACAGTTTGAGGCCGCCAGGCCAGCGGATTTTGTGGAATTCGAGGTACCACTCGTCGCCTGGGTACCCGTGATGCCGGCTCCACACCTGCATCGAGGAGCGAGGATCCCGCACCAGCGCCGCCACGCTCCGTTTTGCGCGGGGCGGCGTCACGCGGTAGGTCCGGTAAGGCGAGTGCACCGGCGGGCCCGTCGGTTTCGACGGGCCGTCGTGCCGCTCCGCGTCGAACCGCTCCGCGCCCAGGGTGACCTCATAGTGCGTCCCGAGCGGCGTCCCCGCCTGTGCGAGGTGCGCGTCGGTGAAGAAATATCGGAAGCCCGCGGACGCCAGCTGCTCGTCGATGCCGGGGCGCCGCCCGACGCGCGGTCGATAGGCGCACTCCGGCAGCCAGCAACCCACCGGATCGCGGCCGAACAGGCGCCGGTGCTCGTTCCGTCCCACCACCAGCTGCAGTCGGATGCTCTCGTCACGGGCGAGCAACGGGAGATAGCCGTGCGTCGCCGCCGAGCCGATGATCTCCAACTGTCCGCCGTCCTGGAGGCGACGGAAGGCGGCCAGGATGTTCGAGTCCACCGAGTGAAACAGACTTCGGAGGCGGCCAAACCGGGACTGCCAGAACTCCACCAGGGGCAGGAGCGCGCTGTCACGCGTCGCGGCGAGCGAGGCCGGCGCCTCTTTGCACGCGGCCTCACGCTGGTCGAAGAAGGCCTCGAGCTCCTGCGCGAAGGTGGGACTCGCGAGCTGGTTCGCCAGCACGGGCGTGAAGCCGATCGTCACCGGCGCGGCCGTGCCCTCGAGGGCCAGGCCCTGCAGCTGCTCGAGCAGCGGAAGGTAGGTATCGACGGCGGCTTCGCACAGCCAGTCGCTGCCGTGCGGCCACCGTCCGTGATGCAGCACGTACGGCAGATGACTGTGCAGCGTGAGAACGAAATCCATCGCGCGCGGTCAGCCCGCCGTGGCGCGGACGGCGAGCGCGCGCCGGTAGACGTCCAGGTAGCGGGCGGCTGACCCGTCCCACCCGAACTGCTGCGCCATCGCGTGCCGCATCATCGACCGCCAAGCGGCCCGGTCGCCATAGCGCTCGAGCGCCCGCTCCACCGCCTGCTCCAGTGCGGCAGGCTCGTACGCGTTGAACAGAAAACCCGCTTCCCCATCCGCGATGCTGTCGTGCAGACCGCCCACCCGACGCGCGACCGGGATGGCGCCGTAGCGCTGTGCCCGCATCTGAGTGAGCCCGCACGGCTCGTACAGCGACGGCATGAGCAGCAGGTCCGCGCCGGCGAGCAGCCCGTGCTCCAGATGATCGGTGAACGCAAACTCGACCGCGACGCGCTCGGGGTTCGCGGCGGCGAGCTCGGTCAGCGCCGCGTGGTAGCGGTGCTCGCCGGAGCCGAGAAATATGAACTGGGCGTCCGACGTACCAAGCAGGTCGGCGCCGAGGACGATATCCAGCCCCTTCTGGGACACCAGGCGCGCACTCATGCCGAACAGCGGCGTATGGGCGCCCGGCGCCAACCCGTAGGCGCGCTGCAGCGCCGCCTTGCAGCGCCGCTTGCCGGCGAGATCGTCGATGTTGTAGTTCGCCGGGATGTGGGGGTCGGTCTCGGGGTTCCAGGCTTCCGCGTCGATCCCGTTGAGGATCCCCGCGACCCGGTCGCCTAGCTCGATGAACTTCTCCTGGAGGCCGAACCCGCCTTCCGGCGTCAGCAGCTCGCGCGCGTGGGTTGGACTGACGGTGACGGCCATATCCGCGAACGTCAGTCCGCCCTTGAGGATGTTCATCCGACCGTACCACTCGAACACGCGCGGGTTGTACAAGTCAGCGGGCAGGCCCAGGGCGACCATCGTCTCCGGAGGAAAGTGCCCCTGGAATCCCGCGTTGTGCACCGAAAGCACGGTGCCCAGCCGGCGGTGGAGCGGCTCAGCGGCGAAAACGGTCCGCAGGTAGGCCGGCGCCAGGCCGGTGTGCCAGTCGTGCGCGTGCAGTACTTGCGCCTCCGGTGCGACCTGCGGCAGGACGGTCAGCGCGGCCGCGCAGAAGAAAGCGAACCGCAACGCGTTGTCGGGATAGTCGCCGGCGTCGTCGCCGTAGATCCCGGCGCGATCAAAGAAGTCAGGGTGCTCGATGAAGAAGACCTGCGGGCCGGAGCTGTCCTGCACCCGGTAGAGCCACGCGGTCTCGGTCCGGTCGCCGAGCGTGACCGTGAACGGCGGGCCCGCCCGCTCCAGCGAAGGCGCGGTCGCCCGCACCTGGCGGTACAGCGGCAGCACAACGGTCGTGGGCATGCCCGCGGCCGCCTGAAACGAGGCCAAGCCGCTCACGGCCTCCCCCAGTCCGCCGGTGCGGGCGAACGGCCAGTACTCGGCCGTCAGGTGGACTACCCCGATCCGCTCCGCGGCGGGGGTGGGCGCGCGCGGCGCCGCGACCGGGCCCGCCTTGGGGTGGGTCCGCGCGCGGGTACGGACGGGCTTCGGCGCTCGGGTGGTCGTTGCCTGCTTCCTTTCAGTCAGCGGCCGCGCTCACGCGGCCGGCGGATCGTCTCCCGCCAGCTGACCCTGTATCGCGGGGACGTAGTAGTCGGTCACGTATTGCTGCACCATGCGCCGGGCGGTGAAATGCCCCCCGGCTACGCGCAGCGCGTGCTTCATTTTGTCCACCCACCCGAGCGGCACGCCGCGCGCGTCGCGCTCGTAGAACAGTGGCACCACTTCCTCTTCGAGCAGGCGATACAGCTGTTCGGCGTCGGCCGCGTCGACGTCCGCACCATCCGGGGCGGCGGGAATGGCCCAGCCGTTGCGGCCATCGTATCCTTCCGCCCACCATCCGTCCAGGGTGCCGAGCTGGGGGACTCCATTCAGCGCGGCCTTCATGCCGCTGGTCCCCGACGCCTCGAGTGGCGCGCGCGGCACGTTGAGCCACAGATCGACGCCCTGCACCAGGTCGTGCGCGAGGTGCATCTCGTAGTCTTCCAGGAAGCCGATCCGGCCCTCGAACCGGGCTTCGCGCGTGGCCGCGTACACGCTCTTGAGCATCTGCTTGCCCGGCTCGTCGGCCGGGTGGGCCTTCCCGGAGAAGACAAGTTGGACCGGTCGCCACGGATTGGCCAGCAGCCGCTGTAACCGGTCGAGATCGCGGAAGATCAGCGACGCCCGCTTGTAGGTCGCGAACCGGCGGGCGAACCCGATGGTCAACGCCCGTTCCTCGAGCAGCGTTCCGGCGCCGACCAGGTGCAGCGCCTCTTTCCACTGGTCGGCCCAGCGCCGCCGGGCATCGTCCCGGATCGCCCGCAGCAACGTCCCCTTCAGCTCCCGATGCGTCGCCCACACGGCGGCGTTCTCGAGACCGAGGACCGAGTCCCAGAATCCCGCCTCGTCCACCCGGTCGGGCCAATCGGGGCCGAGGTGGGCGTTGAGCAAGTCGGTCATGCGATGGGACATCCAGGTGGCGAGGTGCACGCCGTTCGTCACGTGACGGATCGGGACGCGGGCGGGGTCCCGGCCCGGCCAGAGGCCGGCCCAGATGCGCCGCGATTCCTCTCCGTGGCGGCGCGCCACACCGTTCACCTGCTGCGACAGCCGGATTGCGAGGACAGGCATGTGGAACTGGCCGTGATCGCGGACCGGATGGTGGCCCAGCCGCAGCACGGCATCCCGGCTCACCCCCATCTCCTCCCAGATCGGGCCCGTGCAGGCCACGACTTGTTCCAGTGAGAACGCGTCGTGGCCGGCGGGCACAGGGGTGTGTGTCGTGAATATGCTGGTTGCCCGGACACGACGGATGGCATCATCGAACGCGGTTCCCTGCGCCACCAGCTCGCGTACGCGCTCGAGCAGCATGAACGCGGCGTGTCCTTCGTTGGCGTGCCACGTGGCGGGCGCGAGGCCCAACGCCCGCAGCACGCGCACGCCGCCCACACCCAGGATCCACTCCTGCCGCATCCGGAGGTCATGCCCCCCGCCATACAGCCGGTGCGACAGCTCCCGGTCGGCGGGATCGTTCTGCTCCAAGTCCGTGTCGAGCAGGTACACCGGCACGCGCCCGACCATCACGCGCCACGCGCCCACACACACCGCGCGGCCGCCGGTCTGCACGGTGATCACCGAGGGAACGCCCCCGGGGCCCAGCACGCGTTCGAGCGGTGTAAGCGACACGTCGAATCGCTCGTCGGCATCCTCCTGCCAGCCGTCCAGCCGGAGGCGTTGGTCGAAATAGCCCCGCGTGTAGAGCAGCCCGACGCCGACCAGCGGCACACCGAGGTCGGACGCCGCCTTGCACTGATCCCCCGCCAGGATCCCGAGGCCGCCCGAGTAGATCGGCACGGAAGTGTGGAGCCCGAACTCGGCGCAGAAGTAGGCGACCGCGCTCCCAGTCAGGTCCGGATAGGTCGTGGCGAACCAGGTGCCCGCGTTCGACGCCTCCCGCGCGGCCCGCTCCATCAGAGCATCGTAGCGCCGCAGGAAGTCGGGATCGGCGGCGCACGCCGCCAGCCTCGCTGGGTCCACCCGCCGTAGCAGGGCGAACGGGTTGTGGCGCGTCAGGCGCCACAGGGTCGGGTCGATCGAGCGGTACAGGGCGCGAGCATCGTGGTTCCAGCTCCAGCCCAGGTTGCGCGCGAGCGTCGCCAGTCCCCCGATGCGCTGGGGGAGTGCGTGGCTCTCGGTCAGGGTGGCGGTCATGTGGACCTGCAAGCTAAGCGCCCGTGGCGCAGTGAGGGAGCAGGGGCCTGGTGGGCTGGTTCCCCCGCTGCGATCCTATGCCGTTCCCCCGGGACGACCCCATGCCCGAGCTCCCCGACATCGTGGTGTACCTGGAGGCGCTGCAATCGCGCGTGGTGGGAGAGCGGCTGGAGCGGCTGCGCATCGCGAGTCCATTCCTGCTCCGATCGGTCGACCCCCGTCCCGAGGAGCTCGCCGGCCGCACGGTGCGGAGCCTCGGGCGGCTCGGGAAGCGAATCATCTTCGGCTTCGACGCTGACTACTTCGCCATCCTGCATCTCATGATCGCGGGCCGGCTGCGGTGGAAACCACCCGGTGCCCCGATCCCCGCGCGGTTGGGGCTCGCGGCGTTCGATTTTCCCGCCGGGACCTTGCTCCTCACCGAGGCAGGTAGCAAGCATCGCGCGTCGCTCTATCTCGCGCGCGGCGCGGCGGGCCTCGCCGCACACGACCCCGGCGGCATCGACGTGCTCGCGGCCGACCTCGCCGCGTTCCGGGGGGCCCTGACGCGCGAGTCCCACACACTCAAGCGGGCGCTCACCGATCCGCGCCTGTTTTCCGGCATCGGGAACGCCTATTCCGACGAGATCCTCCACGCCGCGCGGCTGTCCCCGCTCAAGCTCACGACACAACTCAGCGAACAGGAAATCGAGCGACTGCATCACGCCACGCGGGACACGTTGGTCGCGTGGATCGAGCGGCTGCGCGCCGCGACGGGAGACGACTTCCCCGAGGGCGTCACCGCGTTTCGAGAGGGCATGGCCGTACACGGTCGGTACCGCAAGCCCTGCCCCGTGTGCGGTTCGCCCGTCCAGCGAATCCGCTACGCCGAGAACGAGGTGAACTATTGCGCGACGTGCCAGACGGGTGGGCGGGTGCTGGCGGATCGGGCGCTCTCACGCCTGTTGCAGGAGGACTGGCCTCGATCGCTGGAGGAGTGGGAGGCGCGGCTACCCGGTGCTTAGCGCGGGTTGAGTCGCGCCGTGGCCGCCGCGAAGTCCTCCGGCGTATCGACATCGGCCAGGACCTCAGCCGGCCAGTCCAGGAACAGCGCCTCGTCCCGATGCCCCTGCACCACGGTCTTGCCACAGCCTTCACCGCTCCACGCGAGCAGCTCACCGAACAGCGCGCGGCGGAACAGGAGTGGCGGGGCAGTGACGTCCCCATAGCGCGACACCACGAGCGGCGCGGGGCTGCCGCGCGCCGCCGCGACGAGGCCCGCGAGCATCTGCTGGGTGACGAGCACCATGTCCGCGAGCAGCACGACGGCCGCCCCAACGTCGGGGCCGAGCTGCTCGAGACCCTTGTGGAGCGAGCCGCTCGTTGGGCCGGTGAAATCGGGGTTCACGACGACCTCGCATGCGAGCCCAGTTAGCTCGCCCTTCGCCCGGTCGGACTCGTGGCCGAGTACCACGACCACGGGCGAGAGCCCGGCCGCGAGCGCTCGTCGCGCGGCGCGCCGCACGAGCGCCTCTCCTTCGAGCTTGAGCAGCATCTTGTTGCGCCCGGGCCCCATACGGCGCGACGCACCCGCGGCCAGCAGCACTCCGGCGACGCCGAGCGGGTCACTCGGTCGGAGCATGGATCGACGCCTGGCGCTCGCGCAGCGAGTCCGCCCGGCGCCCCGAGCGGACCGCGAGAATCTCGGCGATCACGGCCAACGCCACCTGTTCGGCACCGTCGGTGCCGATGTCGAGGCCGACGGGTCCGTAGATCCGCGCCTCGTCGAGCGGCGCAGCGGCGCTCAGATTGCGAACGAGCCGCTCGGTGCGCTGCCGCGGGCCGAGCATGCCGATGTAGGCGACGGGCATCCCGACGAGCGCCCGGAGATACGCCTGGTCATCCGCGAAGTTGTGCGTCATCACGACGGCATAAGTCCCCGCGTCGAGCGGCGCCCGCCTGGCCAGGCCGGCGCCGTCGCTCTCGACCAGCCCGGCCGCGGTCGGGAACCGCTCCGCCGTGAGGAAACCGGGGCGGCGGTCCACGACGATCACCCGAAATCCCACCTCCGCCGCGAGGCGCGCGAGCGGGCGGGCGTCGTCGCCGGCGCCGCACAGCGCCAGCTGCGGCGGGGGCAGGAACACGTCGCAGAAGATCGAGTGGCTGGCGATCTCGTGGAGACCGGACTGCTCCGTGCCGAGCAGCGCGCGGGCCCACGCCGTCATGGCCCGATTCAGGTCGAGCGATCCCAGATCGCCCGCGACGGCATCGGGCGTGACGATGAGCCTCCCCTTTCCCGTTTCCCCCGTCGCCGGCATCACACTGCACACCGCGAACGGGCGTCGCTCGTCGAGCAGCGCCCGCTCGCGCGGTCGCGGCTCGAGCGCAGGCTCGACAAACACGTCCACCTGCCCTTCACATCCGACGCCCAGGTCCCACGCCGCGATCTCGTCCGCGCTCGAGCAATAGTTGCGGAGCTCGGGCCGTCCGGTGCGGATGACGTGCAGCGCCACCTCGCGCACGTCCTGCTCGAGGCAGCCGCCGCTCACGTTCCCGGTGGTGGTGCCGTCCTCGGCGACGAGCAGCTTCGCGCCCTCGTGCCGGTACGCCGAGCCGCGGACGCGGACCACCGTCGCGAGCGCGGCGCGCTGACCGATCCGACGCAGCTCCGCCAGACGGTCGAGCACTTCTCGGGTTTCGAGCCATTGCTTCATCGTTCACGTACGCTATCCCGGCGGGGACCACCGGCGCAACGGACCCGCGGCTCGGAGGCCTACTTCTCCCGGGCCACCGTGGGCGTCGCGAACCCCGGCCGCGGCAGGGGTGGCAGGCCGAGGTGCTCGCGGGCGCGGTTCAGGGCGTCGTCGATGTTGCCGTGGACGTTCTCCTCGCCGAGCTCGTCGTACAGCCCCGAGCGCTCGAGCGCGACCACGGGTTGGGCGTGCACGTCCGAAAGCAGCACCAGCGTGCCCTCGCGGCGGCTTCGCTTTACCAGCTCGCGTAGCGCGTGCAGGCCCGTCGAGTCGATCGCCGGCACGTGCCGCAGGCGGATGATGAGCACCTTGGGATGGGCGGCGATGGCGCCGAGGCGGTCCCGCAGCGTCTCCGCCGCGCCGAAGAAGAACGGACCCGTGATCTCGAAGACCTCGACCCCGGGCGGGACCACGCGGCGTCGCACGGCATTGGGGTCGTTCTCGAAGTCGTCCGTCGGATCGCGAAACTCGTGCGTCAGCACGCTGATGTTCACGACCTCCGCCATGCGGCGCATGAATAGGAAAGCGGCGAGCACCATCCCCACTTCGATCGCGACGGTGAGGTCCACGAGCACCGTCAAGAGGAAGGTGGTGAGCAGCACCACGACGTCGCTCTTAGGCGCGCGAAACTCGGCCTTGAAGGTGCGCCACTCGCTCATGCCGTAGGCGACGACCACCAGGATCGCCGCGAGCGTTGCCATCGGGATCAGCCCGGCCCAGCGACCGAAGAACAGCGCGATGAGGAGCAACGTGACCGAGTGCACCATCCCCGCCACGGGCGTGCGGCCGCCGTTCTTCACGTTGGTCGCCGTGCGCGCGATCGCGCCGGTCGCGGGAATCCCGCCGAACAGGGGCGCCACGATGTTCGCCACCCCCTGCGCCACCAGCTCCATGTTCGAGCGGTGCCGGCCTCCGATCATTCCGTCGGCCACGACGGCCGAGAGGAGCGATTCGATCGCGCCGAGCAGGGCGATCGTAAACGCCGGCACCATGAGCCCGGGGAGCTGCTGTGGCGTTACCGCCGGAAGAGCGGGCGCCGGCAGCGCCGCGTTGATCGCGCCGAAGCGCGACCCGATCGTCTCCACCGGGAAGTGCAGCAGCTGCACCATGGCCGTGGTGGCGATGAGCGCCACGAACGGGCTCGGCACCCGGCGGTTCACGAGCGGCCAGCCCACGATGATCGCGAGCGCCGTCAGCCCGACGAGCAGGGCCCAAGGATCGACCGTGTCGAGGTGGGCGCCGATGGCTCGCCACTTCCCGACGAAATCGGGCGGCACCGCCCCCATGCGGAGGCCGAGGAAGTCCTTCACCTGGCTCGAGAAGATGATGAGCCCGATGCCGCTCGTGAACCCGATGGTGACCGGGTAGGGAATGAACTTGATCGCGCCGCCCAGGCGCACGACGCCGAAGATGACCAGGATCACGCCCGCCATCATGGTCGCCGCCGCGAGCCCCTCCACCCCGTGGCGTTGCACGATGGCATACACGATCACGACGAAGGCGCCAGTCGGCCCGCCGATCTGGACGCGCGAGCCCCCCAGCGCCGAGATCAAGAAGCCGGCGACGATCGCCGTGAACACGCCGCGCTCGGGACTGACGCCGCTCGCGATCGCGAACGCGATCGCGAGCGGCAGCGCGACGATGCCAACGATTACACCCGCGACCGCGTCCGCGAAGAACTGCTCGCCGGTGTAATCCTTGAGCGTAGTGACGAGCTTGGGAACGAGGCGGTCCAGATCCCCTGTCCGGTCACGAGCAGGGGAGAATCTAGTAGGGGCACGGCATGCCGCGCCCCTACCTTACCGCCCCAGCCCCAGCACGTGGTCGAGCGACAACGCCCCCGGCCCGAACGCCACCATTGCCAGGGCGGCGACGATCAGGAACAGGTTGTACTCGTAACCGCCGTTCTGATTGAAGAACCCCTTGGGCCCGTGCACTTTGGCGATCGCGACCGCCATGGTGGCGAGCACCAGCAGCCCCGCCAGCGGCGTCAGCAGGCCCGCCACGAACAGCACCCCGGCGACCAGCTCCCCACCCACCGCGAGCCCCGCCCACAGCCGAGCCGGCCGGAACCCGAGGCTCCCGATGAACCCGGTGGCGCCCGCGAAGCCCGGGCCACCAAACGCGCCGAACGCCTTCTGGGCGCCATGGGCCAGGAACACGGCTCCCAGCGTCAGGCGCAACGCCAGCAACCCCAGATCTACGAACATCTTGCCACCTCCGAAGCGGGGGGGAAAACAATTACTCGAATTCTAGATACTTGACATCGAACAAACCAGGCAACAAACTCCCCCGCCTCGAGGTTCCTGGAGCCAGAATGCGACGCTCACCAACCGCCCCGACCTCCCCCGGCGCCACCGCGCTCAAGCTGTGGATCGTCCTGGCGCGAGCATTTGACGCGGTGGACCGGCACTCGCGCGCCAGCATCGCCCGTTTCGGACTCGGCACCACCGAGTTCGGAGTCCTGGAAGTGCTCTACCACAAGGGAGAGCTGCCGGTGTGCGAAGTACAGCGCCGCATCCTGGTCGAGTCGAGCAGCACGACCTACGTCGTGGACAAGCTGTGCGAGCGGGGCCTCGTGCGGCGGCGGCCTAGCTCCGCCGACCGCCGGGTGACGCTGCTCGCCCTCACGCCGGCGGGGCGCCGGCTGATCCAACAGATCTTCCCGCCGCATGCGGTCGCGATGCGGCGAGCCGTCGGGGCGCTCCCGCCGCGGGAGCAAGGCCAGGCCGTCCGCCTGCTGCGCGCGCTGGGCAAGGGCGCCACGCAACGGTTGCAGGGCAAGACACAGCTTCCCTGAAGCGCTCTACGCTACAACCCTTGTCGGAATCGTAGGCCCAGCGCCCGATACCGAAACGCCTCGGTTCGTGTGCCGGTGGTCGAGGCAGCCCCCGCCGAGTTCGTAATCGAGCCCACGAGGGCCAGCTCGCCGTTCGGGCCCCAGCCGCGCGACAGCGCCAGCCCGACGTGCCATGCGACCTGGTGGGCGGAGGTGTCGGACACCTGCTGGGAGCCGAGGCCGCCGTCCGCCCGCACGCCCCAGCCCCGACGCTGCCACGAGTACGCGATCCGCGCTTCCAGCACCGAGAAGCGATTGGGCGCGAAGTAGCCGCGAAACGGGGTCTCGCGATACGCCAGCACCCGGCCGAACGGCCCGACCTGCAGCCCCGACAGCACTCGCACGAGTACGCCCCCTTGGGCGTCCAGCCGCCGGTTGCCATCCGACAGCCAGGTGCTCCCCGCCGTGCCCGAGAAGGACCAGCGCGGGTCGGGCGCGATGTCCACCTCGAGCTCGGTGGCATCGAGCATGAAGCCGCGGCGGATCAGCTCGGCCGTTTCGTCGAAGGGAGCGCGGCTATACGACAGGCTCAGCGCCACGTACCGCCCAGGCCGCACGCCCAGCCCGACCTCCGCCGTCGCCGGAGTGCGCGCCGCTGCGTTGTCAGGACTGACGCGGCGCACGCCCGCGCCCGCCCGCAGCTCCGCCCGGCGACCGAGCGCGGCCACCAGGATCCCGGCCCCGCCGTAGCTCGAGCCATGGCCTGCCAGATCGGTGCTGCGCCGCCACCCCGCCCGCACTACTCCCCGCAGGGCCGGCGCGAGCCACCCTGTGACCGTCGCCTGCTGGGCGATGAAGTCGTTATGGTCGGTATCTCCGCCGCCGTCCACTGAAGTTGCGATGTCCGGCCGGAGCGCGGCGCGGACGGCGCGCTCGAGACCCTGCGCCGCGCTGTCCCCCGGCGCGAGGCGGCGCGCTCGCGTCACGTAGCCTTCGGCGAGGGCTGGCTGGTCGTTCCAATACAGCGTCTGGGCGAGCCCGACCAGCAGCTCGGCGTCATCGGGATGCAGGGCGAGCCCAGCGCGCCAATAGCGCTCCGCCCGATCGAGGTCCCCGCTCCACGCGGTGACCCGCGCGCGACCCGCCAGGGCGTCGGCCCGACCGGGCGTCCGTGCCAGCACGGAGTCGTACAACGCCAGCGCGTCCCGAGTCCGCCGTGCCCACGAGAGCGTGCGAGCGTGGGCGACCATGAAGTCCGGGTCCCGGGGCTCGAGGCGGCGCAGCTTGGCGAACCGCGCGAGGGAGCGGTCGAGCTTCCCATCCCAGCTGTCGAGGATCGCGAGCTGGTATAGGGCGCGCTGGTTGAGGGAATCGGAACTGAGGACCCGCTCGTAACCGGCGCGCGCCTCCGCGAAACGCCCCCGCCGGAATGCCTCCTCGGCTCCCGGCAGCTGCGCGGCGAGGAGGCGGGCGCTGCTCAGGCCCGCGAGGATCAGGCACCACGATGTCGCCGCCATTTTCGCTCCCCATGATAGGGGCCGAAGAGCCCGGGGCAATAGCGGCGGTGGCCTGCACGATTGACCGGCCTTAGGTTTCGCCGGTCCCCATGTGTCTCCGGCGCTTCGGCTCCGCCTCGTGCCTGGTGGTGGGCGTGCTGCTGCCACGCGGAGGCTTGCTTGCCCAGGGACCGGCCACGCCGGACGGGGCTCGACCGAGCTGGGTATCCGCGACCGTGCCGTGGCTCCTGGGACAGATCATCCCCAATCGTCTCGTCCCCGACCCCGACCCGACCCGCCGCCGCCTGGTGATCAGCTATGACCTGGCGCCGGCGGAATTCCCGCGGCGCTTCCACCGCTCCGCCACCTACGACGACGCCGTGGCCGCACTCGCCTTCCTGACCATCGGCGACCGGGATCGCGCCGCGTTCACGCTGCACGCGCTCGCCCGACTGGTCCGACCCGACGGCAGTCTCTGGTTCGGGTACAACACCGCGAATGATTGGCCTGAGGAAACCGATCACGAAAGCGCGATCGTCCGGGCGGGGGCGGTGGCGTGGGTGGGATACGCCTTCGTGTTTTACCTGACGCACGCGCCCGTGTGCGCCGGCGACCAAGGCTGCGAGCGGGAGCGCGCCTCGTTTCTGCAGACCGCCACTCGCCTGGCGAACTACCTGCTGTCGCTCGCCGTGAACGACCCGCACGACCCGCGCGATGGGCTGCTGCGCATGGGACAAGGGGTCCTCAAGCTCGCCTATCGTGCGAAGACGGACGAAGTCGTCGAGCTGTACCGGGATGAGCCCATGCTCGCCGTGAGCACCGAGAACAACATCAGCGCGTGGTTCTTCCTGCGCCGGCTCGCCGGCCTGACGCGCGAGCCGCGCTGGGCCGACGCGGCCGAGCGTATACGCCGCGGCTTGCTACAACGCGCCTGGAACGACTCTGTGGGTCAGTTCAACCAACGGGAGACGTGTTCCGCCTGCTGCTGCGGGGGCTGTACGAAGACAACGTGCATCCCTTCCTGTTGGTCCACTCCGTGCCCGAGGGCAAACGCACGGCGCTGTGCCTCTCACACGACGTCGATGCCAGGGAGTCGTTTCGCAATGCGCTCACGTTTGCCCAAATGGAAGCCGGCTTGGGCGTGCGCAGCACGTTCTTCGTTACGACCAAGTACTTCGCGGACTCCACGGACATCGGGTACTACACACCCGACCGGGTGCAATGGATTCGACAGCTCAAAGCGTTGGGGTCCGACGTCGGCTCGCACTCGGTCAGTCACAGCTTCGCGTTCGAGCGGTTCCCAACGGGATCTCCCACAGTAGACTCGGCGAGCTACGACCCAAAGCATCCCACGGTGTTCGGGGAGGCGCGCGTCAGCAAACAGCTGCTCGATCGAGACTTGAAGCAGCAGACGCGGGGGTTCCGCGCGGGCTATCTCCTGTACCCCAACGAGCTGCTCCGCGTGCTCGAAGACGCGGGCTATTTCTTCGATTCGAGCGTCTCAGCACAGTACGTGCTCACCAACTTTCCGTACTTCGGTTTTCGCAAGCGATCGCTGGGGAGCGAGCACAGCAACATCGTCGTGGTGCCGGTTGCTCTGGACGATTCGCGCGGCGAGCTCCGCATCCGGAACTTCCTCACCGCCGAGACCGTCCAGCAGGCGCTGCGCGACTGGACGGAGGTGATCCGGGCCAATAGCGAGAACGGCGCCATCACGTGCCTGTTGATCCATCCCACCGACGTCACTTTTAAGCTCGAGACGGAGCGTCGCCTGATTGAAGCGAACCGGCGCGAGGATACCTGGATCGGCGACATGGGCGCCGTCGCGCGATTCTGGCGGGAGCGGGCCCGGCTGCGACCCGCGTTGCAGAAAACCGCCACCGGCACCTGGGAGATCGTTCTCAACCTCAAACGTGCAGACCTCCCCTCCGGGCAGGCCCTCGTGGTAGAGGCCCAGGAGGGGCTGCCGGCACCGCTGGTTCGAGATGTGGCTGGTGAGCCGATCGTGGTGCGTTCCCGGGCGGACCAGGATCGGGTTTATCTGGACTTGCCTTGACGAAAGCCGGGGCCCGCATGGACCCCGGCTCTCCGCACTCGAACGGCGCGCAGCGACTACCGCTTCACCGCGTTCACCGCAGCCAAGGCGTCGAGATAGCCTGCGCCCACCTCCCATAGGGCGAATGTCGGCAGCGGCATCGCGGTACTCGTGATCGCCTTGGCTACTTGGTCCGGCGTCAGCGTCCCGCCAGCCGCCTCCTGCATCAGCGCCACGACGCCCACCACGTGCGGCGTGGCCATCGAGGTGCCGGACGCGCAGGTGTAGAACGGCTCGTTCGTCAGGCTGATGGCGCAGGTGCTCGTGAGGTTCAGATCGTGGTTCGCGTCGAGCCCGTTGAGCACCGTCCCGGTGGACGCACGCGTCGAGACGATGTGCACGCCGGGGGCGGTGATGTCAGGGTGGTACAGCGGATCGTTGGGGATCCCGCGCGACGAGAAGTCGGCGAGAATCGGCGCTCGGTTCTGTCCGGTCTGATCGGCACAGTGGATGGCGGAGTTGGTCGGATCGGGGCTGACCAGCTTGCACCCCGCCGCCACACCGATCACCCAAGGCGCCACGCTGTAGGGGTTCAACGTGTTTTGGTCCGGGCCGTCGTTGCCCGCAGCGAATACGACGGTGACCCCGTGGTTGTGCACCGTCTTCGACGCCTTGTTGATCGGATCTTTGGGATCGAACGCGCCGCTCGTTCCCCAGGAGTTGTTCACGACCGTGATGTTGTACGCCTTCTGATGCTCGAGGATGTAGTCGAATCCCGCCAGCGCGAAGAAGATGAACAGCACGTCCCCCGTGCTGATGCCGACCAGGTGCGCGCCGGGCGCGACTCCGGTGTAATAGCCGCCGGACGCGGTGCCGAGGGCCGCGGTGATCCCCGCGACGTGACTGCCGTGGCCGACCGACGTTTCGCTGTTCGGGAGATTCTCGACGAAAATGTCCAGACCCTGCTTGAGCGGCTTCGGGGCTGACTTTCCGAACGTAACCACGTCACTCAAGTTGAAAATGACTTTCACGTTCTGGACGGTGTGGGTGGGATAGACGAGGTCGGGGTTGTACAACCCGTCGATCCCCGAGTCGAGGATCGCGATCCCCATTCCTTTGCCGGTGATCCCCATGGCTTGGACCGCATCGGCGCGAATAGTGGGGACGCTCTCATGGAGCAGCAACGTGTAGAGACCGCCGGGGCGACCGTAGTACTGCAACTGTTTGTTCAAGTAAACCGACTGGACGCCGGGCAGCGCGGTGATCGCATTGATCTGCGCCGCAGTTGCCACGCCCGCCACGAGCTCCAAGTTCTTGAACTGCACCACGCCGGCGCCGAGGTCGAGCATCGCGTTCGTGACGGCGTCGCGCGTGGTGACGGTCTCATCGTAGTTGACGATGATTTCCAGGGTGGCGGTCGGCGCCGCGCTCGCGAGCGCCGTCGACAGCGCGGGGTCCAGCAGATTGGCGTCGAGGCGCGGCGCCGCGCGCTGCGGGCCCGCGACCTCGGGTCGCTCGCGGCACGCACCGGCGAGCGCCAGCAGGGCGACTAGTACGGAGCGTCTCATGCGTCCCCTCCCAGGTTGTGGATCGAGCGAGCGGGAGGGGGGCAAGACGGGTGCCGACGGCTCACCGAGGCCGAGTCGCCCGCCGCGTGTGGCGAAGACGCATCATTGCACGGGCGCGCGGCTCTTCTATCAGTGGAACGTGACGCCCAGGCCGAAGTCGACCACGTTCTGCTTCCAGCCGGTGGCGAACGTGCCGCCACCTCCCGACACACTCAGGTCCCCGACCCCACCGTAGACGAAGTCGGCCACTGGTGTGAGCGAGACGTTGCGGCCTACGCGAATGTCGTAGCCGACGCCGGCCGTGAAGCCCCACCCGGTGCCGCTGACCGCCGGACTGGTGTCGACGTGGTAATCCGAGAGCCCTAGACCACCAGTGAGGAACAGACCGCTTGCTGCAACGGGATAGAAGTAGACCGAGCCGGTGACATTCGCCATCGTCTCGGTCGCCCCGCCGCTCGCGTGCGACCAGCCGTTGATCGCTCCCCCGATGAGCACGTTACGGCTCGGCGTGCCGCCCAGCTTAAGGAATGCCGTCACGCCCCCGGTACGGGCTCCGCTGCTGCAGTTGTCGCAAGAGATGTTGGCTGAGCCGTAGCCCAGGCCGAAGCCGATCCAAAATCCCTCGCGCCGCTGCGGATACTGCGCGCGGGCCGCTGGTGCGACGGTCAACAGCACACCCCCAAGCGCTATGAGGCGCGCCACGATGCGCATGGAAACCCCCTGTGAGATCACGTGTTAGTCGCTAACGACGGCTGCGACGCCGCTGGGGGGCGAATTGTGTGCCGCGTCGGCGCAGCAGGAGCGGCGCGGCCGCATGTCCCCTCGTAGGGTCACGTGAGCGCCGGGGAAGGCCCGGCAGGCTCGGGGCCAAAATGTGGTGTTGCGCTCACCGAACTCATGCCGCACATTCTCTATGACGGCACAGCGATTGCTATGCGTAAGGACTACCAGAGCGCTGTCAAAATCGTGCACTAAATGCAGGAATCTGTTATCGGTGAGAAAGGGGCGCGCTAGCTTCGACCCATGAAACTCATCACCACCATCGTGCGACCCGAGCGCCTGCCGGAAGTCAAAGCAGCGCTGTTCCGGGCCGGCGTCACCGGGATCACGCTGACCCGCGTCAGCGGCCACGGTGGCGAGCAGGAGGTCGTCGAGCAGTACCGCGGCACCACCGTCGTCATGGAATTCCAGGAGAAGGTGAAAATCGAGATGGTCTGCTCGGAGCCGTTCGTGGAGCCATGCATCCGCGCCATCCTCTCCTCCGCTCGCACCGGTGAAGTCGGCGACGGCAAGATCTTCGTCCAACCGATCGAGCGCGTCATCCGGATCCGGACGGGCGAAGTGGACAACGCGGCCCTCACCGCCGTGAACGCGGACGAAGTGCAGCGGGCCGCACTCCAGACCGCTCAGCAGGTCGGCGCCGCCGGCCGGGGAGGGGAGCCATGAAGCTGCCGCTGCTCGTGGTTGACGCTGCGGCCATTTCGGCGGGCGACACCGCCTGGGTGCTTGCGTCCACCGCGCTGGTGATGGTGATGACGGTGGGGTTGGCCTTCTTCTACGGCGGGCTGGTGCGACCGAAGAACGCGCTCAACACCATGATGATGAGCGTCGTCGCGCTCGGCCTGATCAGCGTGCAATGGGTGCTCGTCGGCTACTCCATCGCCTTCGGCCACGGGTCGCCGCTGTGGGGCGGCCTCGCCTGGCTCGGTTTCCGGGGCGTGGGGGTCGACCCCGACCCCGCGTATGCCGCCACCATCCCGTTGCAAGCGCACGCCATGTTCCAGCTGATGTTCGCCATCATCACCCCGGCGCTCATCTCCGGTGCCATCGTCGAGCGCATGCGGTTCCGCGCCTACGTCGTCTTCCTGGTGCTGTGGGCGACGTTGATCTACGACCCGCTGGCCCACTGGGTCTGGGGCGCGGGAGGCTGGCTGCAGAAGCTCGGCGCGCTGGACTTCGCGGGCGGCACGGTGGTGCATATCAGCGCCGGCGTGTCGGCGCTCGTCGCCGCGCGGATGCTCGGGCCGCGGAGAGACTTCAAGCGCGCGGCGATCGTGCCGCACAACGTCCCGCTCGTGCTGCTCGGGGCGGGGCTCCTGTGGTTCGGCTGGTTCGGGTTCAACGCCGGCTCCGCCCTCGCCGCCAACGGCCTGGCCGCGCTGGCGTTCACCAACACCAACACCGCAGCCGCCATGGCGCTCGTCACCTGGGCGTGCCTCGACTTGGTTCGCACCGGTAAGGTGACGGCCGTGGGCGCGGCGACCGGATTGGTGGTCGGCCTCGTGGGCATCACGCCAGCAGCGGGATTCGTCACGGCGCAAGCGTCGCTCGCGATCGGCGCGCTGGCAGCGATCGTGAGTTACACCGCGATCCAGATCCGCGCGACGACTCGGCTCGATGACTCGCTGGACGTGTTCTCCTGCCACGGACTCGCAGGAGTGGCTGGCGCGATGCTCACCGGCGTCTTCGCGACGAAGCTCGCCAACCCGGCGGGCGGGGACGGCTGGCTGGCTGGCAACTTTGCGCAGATGGGCATACAGCTCGTCGCCGTGCTGGCGACGGTTGTGCTCGCCGCGGCGGGCACCGCCCTGATCCTGATGTTCGTGAAGGCCACGGTCGGTATCAAGGCCGACGTGCGCGCCCAGCTCCGCGGCCTCGACTTGAGCGAGCACGGGGAAGAGGCGTACTTCGGCGAGCAGGGGGCGATCGCCGGCCCGGGAGCCGGCCTGGGCGAGGCGGTGATCGTCTCCGCGGTGCAGGCGAAGCCGTTCGAGGCGCCGGCCGTCAGCTAGCCGCTGCTTCGAGTGCTTCGGCGTACTCGCGGCCCATCCGGTCGAGCGCGAACAGCTTGACGGCCCGCGCCCGCGCCGCGTTCCCGAGCGCGACGCGGCGCGGCGGATCGGCGAGCAGCTCGGCGAGCGCCAGCACGAACTGCTCGGGATCGTCGGGGGTGAGGACCCCGGTGTCGCCCAACACTTCGGGGAGCGCCGCACCGCCGACCGCCACGACGGGACGACCGCATGCCATCGCTTCGGCAATCGCGAGGCCGAAGGTCTCCACGGCACAAGCATGCACCAGGCACGTCGCGGCATTGTACGCCGCGGCGAGCTCGTCGGGCGGCAGGAACCCCAACAACCGAACGGTGAGTCCGCGGCGGGCCGCCTGGTCGCGCATCAGCCCGGCGAACCCCCCCTCCCCGCACACCAAGAGCGGGGGCCCGTGCGCCCCGAACCGGGTGAGCGCGTCAAGCAACCAGTCGTAGCGCTTCTCGCGCTCCAACGCGCCCACCGCCAGCAGGAAGGGGCGGTCGCCCAGCCCGTGGCGCTCCCGAAACGCCCGTCCCCCGGCCTCATCCGGCCGGAAGCGCCCCACGTCTAGCGCCTCATAGATCACGCGCCGGGGAGGCCGCACCATGAACGGCGCGACGGCGCACGCCTGCGCTTCGGCGGCGCGCGTGAGGAACACCGTCAGGGCCACGCGCCGGTACGCCAGGCGCACGATGGGGTCGCTGGGGGGGCTCGCCTCCCCCACGTTGTGGCGATACACCAGCGCGAATCGCCGCACCAGCGACGCCAGCGCGCCCAGCCGGAGATCACGCGGCTTCTCGGCAAGGAGCACGTCGCTTTGCAGTTCCCGCAGCGCGCGCACCAGGATCCGCGCCTCGGCGAGACCGGTGTCGCGGATCGGCAGCTCGCGCACCGGCAGTCCCTGCGCGGCGAAGCCTTCGGTCACCGCCGGCGTCGTGGCGAGCAGCTGGACCGTGTGGCCGCGCTCCGCCAGCCCGCGGGCGATGTTGGCGAGGCTCGTGCCCGAACCTCTCCAAGAGCGGGCGGAGGTCAGGAGGGCTACCCGCAACACGCCCTTCCCCCTTCCCGCTTCACGTTCGCGGTATTCACGATCCGTGAAACCAGCGCAGCCTGAACAGGTCCCACGCGAACCGCCCAGGCGACGTGAGGCACGTGATCGGGATGCGCCGCAGTTCCAGTAGATCGGTCGTGTCGGTGTTCATACGACGCCGGATGATCACGCCGGCCTCGTATCCGGCGTCGCGCGCGAACTGCATCGTCTCGCGGTTGTAGTCCCCGTACGGGTAACCCAGCACGCGCACGGGCTTCCCGAGGAGCTCGCCCAGCCGCTCGCGTGACGTGCGCAGCTCGCGCAACGCTTCCACGGGCCGGAGCGTCGCGAGACGGGCGTGGGTCGCGGTATGCGAGCCGAAGTCGATCCCCGCGGCCTGCATCGCACGGACATCGGCGGCGTCGAGCAGCGGCTCCTGAATCTCGTCTGCATCCCAGCGGTTCGTCATCCCCACGTAGGCGGTGACGAGAAAAATCGTGGCGCCGAAGCCGTACTGGCGGAGCAGCGGCAGGGCAATCGTGCGGTTCGAGCGGTAGCCGTCGTCGAAGGTAATGATGACGGCCCGCCGGGGAAGGAGACGCTCGCCGCGACGGTAGGCGAGGTAGTCGGCGAACGTGACGCTCGTGTAGCCGCGCCGCGCCAGGAACGCGAGCTGCGCCTCGAACTGCTCGGGCGTGACGTAGTTCCTCGGGTACCGCGACCCCGCCGGGATGCGGTCGATTTTGTGGTACAGGAGGATCGGCAGTTTCATGCCAGCACATCTTAACGCGTTACCGCCCTTTTCACCGCCCCTCGACCAGGATTTCCCGCGTCGCGCTGGCGCGCCGATCGCCCGTCGCGCGCACCACGACCTCGATGCGGTAGCGCCCCGGTGAGAGGCCGGCCAGCTCGAGCGCCAGTGCGCGCCCGGCGAGCGCGCCACGGAGCTGCGGCACCTCCTGCCACTCGAGGCGCACCGGCGCGCGGCGGCGTACCAGGCCCAACGACGCCGTGGCGCGCCGCAGCCACCCGGCGGAGGTGGGCGTGACGGTGACCGCGGTGGTCACGGGCTCGGCGGGTTGCAGCCCGCGCAACTCCCAGAACATCCCGAGCCGCGAGTCCGCTCGCGCCACGGCCGATCCACGAACGTAGGGGAGGACCGCGGCGAGATCGGTGGGCAGCGAATCGGGCGGGTCGAAGAGCAGGATGTCGGAAACCGACAAGCCGCCCTCTGATGCCGCCGGCGGACGCACGCCGTAGCGGGCTCGCGCAATGTGACGCGGCGTGGCGGCCACGACTTCGAGGCTCATCAAGAGCGGCGCGCACCCCGCCTTGGCGACGATTTCGTCCGACGGTCCCGCCCCGGGGCGTCGCTCCATGACCGGCTCGCTCCACTCGTCGCGCACCAGCACGAGCGCCGCGTCGAGCGCGTCCTCCCCCCCGAACAGGGTGTCGCGACGCAGGTCGTAGGCGGCGACGACGAGACAAGAGTCGCCGCGCGGGAACAGCGCGATTTGGTGCGTGAGGGGCGCCACCGCGGCCGCATAACGCGGCGCGTAGCGCTCGCGGGCGTGCCGGGGATAGTCGGGGTCGAGCGCCCAGTCATCCCCGGTCGAGCTGCCGGGATCGTCGAACGCGTGAGCATCCGGCAGGAAGTGAAACGCGGGCTGCGGCTCGTGGCCCGTGATGGGCGGATCCGCGAAGCCGCCCAGGGCGCTGCGCTCCTCCCGCGTCCAGTACGACGGCCACCCGAACCGCAGGGTCACCTCGCGCAAGTCGTCGCTCCAGGGAACGCCGTAGGTCGACCGGGCGTCCTGCTCGATGCGCGCCATGGTGGCGCGGGCCAGGTGCTCGGTACGGCGGTCGTTCCCGGGGAGGGAGTAGAGCGGCTGGGCAAGCCACCACAAGCGTTGCTCGAAGGCCCCGCGCTCGTCGCAGCGGAGCCGTCGATAACGCCGCGCGAGGGCACCGTCCAGCAGCGGCGCGACATCGGACCAGCGGCAGCGCTCGTCCGACGGCATGGCGTCGAGCGCGGCGCGATACGCGCTGTCCGCTGCCCCGAAGTCGCCCGCAAGGTGCCACGCCAGGCCGGTCAGCGCCTGACACCACCACGGCGCGGCGCGGCACGCCCGGGCGGCGGCGAGCGCGTCAGCCGGGCGGCCGCCCTGGAGCTGGTAGCGCACCCGCTGGCCGGCGATCCAGGCATCGCCGGGAAGCTCGGCCGCCGCGGTATCGAGCGTCGCGAGGAGCCGCTCGCGCGCCCGCGTGATGCCAGCGGACTCGGGAGGCGGGGCGCGCAGCGGCTCGTCCCCGTCGTCGTACCAGTAGCAGAACCGGCCGATTTGCTCGTCGCAGGCGGCGCGACCATGGCCAAATGCCGTGGGAAGGTTGTACCGCCGGGTCGACTCGAAGTCCGCCTGCGCCGCCCGGGCGGAGCGGAGGATGCGCTGGGAGTCGGGGAGCTGCGCCGGCGCCGCGGTCGCCTGCGTAGCGAGCGCGGCGTAGAGCCCCAGCGCGGCCGGCCAGTGCCGGAAACGCGAGCTCCATCTGGAAATCGGCGAGACGGGCATGGCGTGCGAGAGCCTCGAGCACAAGATACCAAGGCCATGCTGTGCAAGGCCTTTGGGTCAGTGACCTCAATCACCGGCCATTGGCGCTTTGGACATGTAGCATAGAAGAAGGTGCTGTCGCTGCAACAGAGCAAAGCCGTCGAAAGGCGGTGACGCAGAGCTACGGGGCTACCGCGAGTACGCATCGCTACGCCCGCCGGGCCGCCAGCGAATCGACACTGAGTCGAGGCTGGCGGCTTTTTGTTGGACCATTCACCGATTGTAGGAGTGCCACATATGCCGTTCACGTTCAAGCTGTCCCAGCGCCTCGCGCGGATGCGCGTCCCCGCCCTGCTCGTCTCGACTGCCGTGCTCGCCGCCTGCGAGCACCCGTCCCGGATTTCCGGCCTCGGCCAGGGCGCGACGCTCGTCGTGGTACCCAATGCCGTCACCCTCGCCCCGTTGCAGAGTCAGCAGTTCGCCGCGTTCGGTCGCACCAACGCCGGCGACAGCGTCCCGACCGCCGTGACATGGAACACCAACATGGGGAGCATCACGGGGTCCGGCCTGTACACCGCGGGCACGCCGTACGGCGTCTACCTGGTGACCGCGCATCAGACCGGCGGCTCGCTCAGCGCAAACGCGCTCGTCACCGTGGCACCGGCGCCGGTGGCGACCGTAACAGTGAGTCCGACCAGTGGGAGCATCGTCGTGGGGGGGGCGCAGCAGTTCAGTGCGACGCTAAAGGATGCGCGCGGCAACGTCCTGACGGGCCGCTCCGTGACGTGGGCGAGCAGCACTGCGACCGTCGCGACCGTGGATGCGAACGGCGTGGCGCGCGCGGTGGGAATCGGCGTGGCCACAATCACCGCGACGAGTGAAGGCCAGAGTGGCACCGCCACCTTGACGGTCACGGTCCCGTAGGGATGGTGACCGTGAGACCCGCCAGCGCGCCCCGCGATCGGACCATGTCCGTGGGCAACGTCACGCTTGCGACCGGAACGTCGTCGCTAGTCCGTTTTGCGCCTTTGTGATTGTGGTCGCTTCGTTTCCTCCTTCGACCCAGCGGTCATGACGCGATCCCGACCTTCGCCTTTTGCCCGATACATCGCGGCATCGGCGCTCGCGATGAGCTCCTCCGGCGTGTCGCCATGCGACGGATACTCGGCGACGCCGACGCTCACCGTCATCTTGCCGCCCCCGAACTGTTCGGCCGCCACGCGCGCCCGGATGCGCTCCCCGACCGTGGTCGCCGTCGCGAGCGTCGTCTCGAGCAACATCACCAGGAACTCCTCTCCGCCGTAGCGCGCCACGGAGTCCACCCCGCGCGTGGTCTTCCGCAGGATCTCCGCGATCTTCACGAGCGCCGCATCCCCTCCGAGGTGGCCGTGGGTGTCGTTGTATTGCTTGAAGTGATCGGCGTCCAGCAACAGCACGGAGAACGTGCGCCTGGTGCGTCGCGACCGCTGTACCTCATTGGCCAGTGTTCCCATCAGGTGGCGCCGGTTGTACAGCCCGGTGAGCGCGTCGGTGACCGAGAGCCGCTCCAGCTCACCCTGGCCCTCTCGCTCCCGCAGGCGCCCGGCCAGAGTCCGGAACGCCTGCGTCAACGAGCCCACCTCCCCACTTCCGCCCACCGGCAGTTCGACCGAGAGATCCCCGGCGACCAGTTTGGCCGCGGCGCTCGCGAGCCGCTCGAGCGGGCGCACGATGAGCAACCCCAGGACGTAGGCCATGAGCCCCAGGGCCGCCAGCAGCGCCACCAGCAGTAACGTGGTCGCGTTGCGCAGCCGGGCCAGGGGGCGCAACGCCTCCGCCTGCGGCAGCTCAGCGACCGCCGCCCAGCGGAGCAGCGGCACGCGGCGGAGGGTGCCGACCACTTCCCGCCCGTCCGCGCGTTTGTACACGACAGCAGTGCCTTCTCGGTCGAACAACGCTTGCGTAGTCGGAGCGGGGAGCTTGGCCCGCATGAGGTCCGCTGAGCTGACTCGGGACCGCATGATCAGCCGGCCCTGGTCCGTCATCAGGTACACATCGCCCCCCCCGCCCTCTCCCAATCCCCCCTCCCCTGGGGCAAGCCGCTGCAAGATGTCTGTCACGGAGCGCAGATTGACCTTGGCGGCCAGCACGCCGAGAAACCGTCCGTCCGCCGCTTGGCGGATCGGGACGGCGAGCACGAGGGCGGCCTTGGCGAGCCCCGCGTCCCAGTAGGGGTCGCCCAAGAACAGTTCGGCGGTGCGCAGGCCGTTCAGCTTGTCCGGCGGCGGCTGCACGCCGCTCAATCGGCCGCCGCTGCTCGTCACCACCCGACCGCGCGCATCGTCCACCAGCAGCGCTTCGTGGTCCGGGAGGCGCCCGCGCAACGAGTTGAGATGGTCGCGCACACGGCCGATCGCCTGGCCGCCCCCGCTCCCTTGGATCCTGGCCAGGTTCTCCGCCACCTCGTAGGAGCTCGCCGCCACCCGCAGATCGTGCAACCGCTCGTCGAGCCATTGGTCCAGTTGGCGTGCCGCCTCGGCGCTGACGCCGCGCAGCTGCTCGGTGACCTGTTGGCTGAGCGACTGCTTGAGCTCGGTGTAGGACACGAGCGTGGTCGCAAGCGTCGGGACCAGCGTGGCGAGCAGGCCGAACACCAGGATCTTGCCCCGGATAGTGTCGACGTGCAGGGCACGTAACTGGCGGGCGACGATGTCCTTCCAAACGCTCACGGGCAGCTTCCTTAGGAGGACCGCACGATGCGGCTTTGGACACCCCGCGGCGGGTGGTACCGCGACCGTCATCAGAGGCGCCGGTCGGAATCGAACCGACGAATAGAGGTTTTGCAGACCTCTGCCTTACCACTTGGCTACGGCGCCGGTGGAAACGTAAGGTCGCAACTCACTACGAGTTCGGCAAGAGTTGGAATGCGAACCGTCTCACGGGCGTGACGTGTGGTGGCAATAATGGTGGCAGGCCCGTGGGGCTGGTCATGACCTCGCCGCTGTGACCGCAATGGAGACGTGATCCCTAGTGCGTCGAACTCCGCGCCGCCGTTTGGCCGTGGAGGGCTGGTCATTGTTCGCGGGGATTTTGAGTTTCCCTTTGGGGGGCATGCCAGTCCACGAGCGGGCTCATCCTGGCTATCGACCCGACCGGTTCAGTACCCTAGCGTGCCGGTTCGTTCCCACGGGGATGCCAGGGCGATGCCACGGCACGCCTACGACTCTACTCTCTGCGCGCGCTCGTCGGTGACCCTGAGCCATCCGGCCCCGGTCGTGAGCAACCGCAGAACCTCGTCACGCGTGATCGTGCCCCGCTTGTAGAGACCCAGCAGCCTGAGGAGATCGAGCGTCCGCAGAACGAGGATGCCTAGGTGCTTGGCGTGTCTGACCTGGTCGGGTGCCACCGGCTTATCCTTCTCATCCAGTGACCGCGCGTTCTTGATGTTGGTGTTTATGATCAGGATGGATGGGAAGGTTGCGTCTAAGCCCGCGCGCTCGCGGTGGCTGTCCGCTTGGTTCACCTGCTCGCGGCTCACGGAAAAGACGTAACCGACACCTGCCATCGCGACGTTTTACCCGCGATGCCCTGCACGTGCATCAGGCGGTCGTCTCATGGAACGACCCGACACCCGGACCGCCGCTCACGCTCAGGGCGTAGCGCGAGTTCAGATGAAGCAGACGCCGACATGGCTTTACGCCCGCGCCGCCGTCCCCCGCCGGGCTGTCGTCGGCGTGCTCTGCGCCTGCTCCCCCACCACCACGCGCACCCGGTGCGTGGCGCCATCGTCCACGAGGGGGATGGCGGCGGGATCCACGGGGTGGCCGTCCAGCTCGGCCTCCGCGATCCCCCGGCAGCGGTGCTCCGGGTTGGAAACGGAGATGTCATAGCCGGTGCGGCCGAAACGCCAGACGATGGAATACTCGGGCCAGGCCGCGGGGATGCAGGGATCCAGCTCGAAGCTCGCACCGTGGCGCTTGAGGCCGAGGATGCTCTCGAGGCCCGCGCGGTACATCCAGCCCGCGGAGCCCGTGTACCACGTCCAACCGCCGCGCCCGGCGTGGGCCGGGTGAGCGTAGACGTCTCCGGCGGTGACGTACGGCTCGGCTTTGTAGCGCTCGACGTCCGCGGCGCTCCGCGTGTGGTTGATGGGGTTCAGCAGGTGGAACAGCTCCACCGCCTCGTCCCCGTTGCCGAGCCGGGCCACCGCCATGACCGTCCACACCGCGGCGTGCG
>Ga0209806_1000270_pt1 | contig 34162 bp, 30 predicted proteins | sample GraSoiAngelo_152_FD_186166 | JGI IMG/M metagenome (GOLD analysis project Ga0209806, IMG submission 186166) | Grasslands soil microbial communities from the Angelo Coastal Reserve, California, USA - 14_1009_12_30cm (SPAdes) (version 2) | ecosystem: Environmental > Terrestrial > Soil > Grasslands ... | reverse complement strand
AGGCTCGCCCGCGGCGGTGTTCGGGAGCTTGACGATCAGCATGCCGACCTGCACCTCCGTGCCATCGGGCCGGGCCTGGCTGACGTCAGCCTCCCATCGCACGAGATCGCCGTTGCGCAGCAGAGCCAGCGCATCGACGACCGCGGGGCGATCCTTCTCGGCCGTGACCTCGGCGACCGTGGTCTGTACCAGGTCGTCATTGGTGCGTCCGAGGACCGCGACCAGCGGCTCGTTGGCCTGCATCCACCTGCCGTCGAGGTCAGCCATTCCGAGCCCCAGATCGGCTGAGTCAAGCGTGGCTCGCAGGCGGCGCTCCGCGGCCGCGAGGTCGGCGAGCCGGCGCTCCGCCTGGGCCGCGCTTTCGCGCGAGTGCCTGCTGAGCACGCTCATCGTGATCGCCACCGCCAGCAGCACCGCAGCCAGCAGCAGGGCGGCCGCGACATCCGTTGCCTGACCTGCCGAAGCGATCGGCTGGAACAGGACCGCCATCGCCGCGACCACGGCGACCGCGATCGACTCCGCCCGATTCTGCTGGAGCGAAACGAGCAGCACCACCGCGAGATAGAGCGGGAACGCGACCACTGGCTGCGCGTCAGCCAGGATCTGGACCGCGAAGATGGCGGCCAGCGCCGCAAACGGCGTGGCTCGGCGCACCAAGACCCGAGTCCCCGAGACAGACTCCGAACCGGCCCCTGGCAATACCCCTGATGCCTCGCCCCCCCTGGCGGGTTGGAAGGTGCGCAGGCGACAAAGTGTATCGACGGACAGTGACGCTTCAGCCCCCTTAAAAAAGTTGCAAAGGCACCCTCTCCCCTCTAGGGGAGAGGGCGGGGTGAGGGGGGTGCGCCATGTACTAAAGTCCGGCAACGTTGTGTAAGCTTCGGCCCGGCTGCCGAGATTGACCCATCCCAGCACCCCCCTTCAAGCCGACGGACTGAGCCGCCGCGTCTATCCGTTCCTGGGGCTTGCGATCGTCGGGCTGGTCAGCCTCCACGGGTTCGCCGCCGTCACCACCTCGCTTGCGCTGGCCGGCGCGATGGCCGTCGGCGTCGCGCTCGTCCTCATACCTCTGGCGGAGATCGACACACCGGCCCGCAACCGATTCGTCACGGCTGTCCCTGTCGTCGGCGGATTCGTGCTCGCCCTCTATCCGCTGTGGGCCGACGGCACCGTCTTTGGGGTCGTCGCCTCGGTCGTCATCACCGTACTCGGCAGCGCGCTCGTGGTTCTGCCGTGGGAGCGCATTCCGCGCTACCTGCACGCGGTTTCGCCGATCGGCGGCCTCGCCGTGGCCTTCGCCCTCGAGATCCAGTTCGGGCTGAGCATCGTGCGGTCCTTCCCGTTCGTCCTCCTGCCGCTGATCTTTCTCGCCCTCTACTACACGACGATCGAATTCGCCGTCGGGGCTGCGCTCGCGATCGCGGACCTCATCCTGGTCACCTTCTTCAACCCGGCCTCGGGCGACCCGGCGGCTGCCCTGCTGGAGGCCCTTTCCCTGGTCGTATTTGGAATCCTGGTCCGGCGGGTCGTCGCCCAGCTGGAGCAGAACCGCCAGGTAGCGATCAAGGCCGAGCTCGAGAAGTCAGTGCTGCTGTCCGACCTGTCCCAGCGCAACGAGGACCTTCAGGAGCTGACCCGTCTCAAGTCCGAGTTCCTGGCCACGATGAGCCACGAGATCCGGACCCCGCTCAGCGGCGTGATCGGCATGACGGGCCTTTTGATGGACACGGAGCTGACCCCCGAGCAGCGCGAGTACGCAGAGACGATCCGCGCGTCTGGTGACGCCCTGCTCGAGATCATCAACGACATCCTCGACTTCTCGCGGATCGAGGCCGGCCGGGTGCGGCTCGAAACGGTCGAGTTCAGCCCGCGCTACGTTGTGGAGGAGGCGGTCGAGCTGTTCGCCGAGGCGGCCGTCAACAAAGGCATCGAGCTCGTCCTCGACGCGGAGGCGGACGTGCCCGACCTCGTCCTTGGAGACCCGGGACGCTTGCGCCAGGTGTTGATCAACCTGATCGGAAACGCGGTCAAGTTCACGGATTCGGGCGAGGTCGTGGTGCGCGCACGCGCGCACGAGACGAAGGGCCCCGGGATCGCGGTGGAGTTTGAAGTCCGCGACACGGGCATCGGCCTGACCGACGAGGAAGCCGGACGAATCTTCGCCGTCTACTCCCAGCTGGACAGCTCAACCACCCGGCGCCACGGCGGCACGGGTCTTGGGCTGGCCATCGCCCGCATGCTGGCGCAGCTCATGGGAGGTGAGATCGGTGTCGAGAGCGAGAAGGGCAAGGGGAGCCGTTTCTGGTTCACCGCGCTGTTCCGCGAGGCGGCGGCGAGGCCTCGCGCGGCCCGTCCGACCGGGCGCCTTGTTGGCACCAAGGTCGCCATCATCGACGACAACCGGACCAACCGCACGATCCTCGAGCGCTACGTCCACTCGTGGGGCATGCGCGGGCAAAGCTTCGAATCGGGTCGCGAGGCGCTGCGCGACATGAGCCACGCGATGGCCGGTGAGGACCCGTTCGAGGTCGCGATCGTCGACTTGATGATGCCGGAGATGGATGGGGCCGCCGTCGCAGCCGCGATGAGGACCGATGAACGGCTGCGTGAGCTCGCCGTGATCCTCCTCACTTCGGCGGGCCATTCCGACGCCGCGATTCCAGGGGTCGACGTCGAGATCGTCAAGCCGGTGCGCCCTTCCCACCTCTACGACATGCTGCAGACCGTGCTTGCCTCGCGCGGCCCTGAGATCGGGGGCGAGCCTCACACGCTCGCTCCGCAAGGTCGCGGCGCTCGCATCCTTGTCGTGGATGACAACGCGGCGAACCAGAAGGTCGGGCTGCGCATGATCGAGCGTCTCGGCTACCGCGGTGATGTCGCTGCGACGGGGGCGGACGCGGTGAGCATGCTGGGCAGGGGGCACTACGACGCGGTGCTGATGGACTGTCAGATGCCCGAGATGGATGGTTATGAGGCGAGCCGGCAGATCCGGCACAACGAGCGCGGCGGCAGGCGGGTGCCCATCATCGCGATGACCGCGGACATCGTGGCGGGCGAGCGGGATCGGTGCCTCGCCGCCGGCATGGACGACCACATCTCCAAGCCGGTGAAGCTGCACGTCGTGGCGGCCGTGCTGGAGAGGTGGTTGGCCACTCGGCAGGCGGTCTAGGGACCGGGCACCTCGGATAGTCCGGACTATCCGGGAAAGGGGCCCGCCTAGAGCCGCTTGAGTGCGACCACCGTCACGTCGTCGAACAGGTCCTTATCCCGCGCGCCGTGGGCAAGGATGTCGACCATCTCCTGGGCGGTGCCGGCCCGGCGCGCCTCGTAGGGGAGCTGGACTTCCTTTGTCGCGAGGTCCGGCCGCAGGTCCAGCAGCCCATCGGAGAAAACGACCAGCGAGTCCCCCGGCTGGAGTGTTACCCGCCCCGCGACGAACTGCGTGTCGGGGAAGATGCCGATGGGAGCGCTGCGATGCGGAAGCAGCTCCTGGCCCTTCGCTCCGCGAAGCAGCCGAGCGTGGCCGTGTCCTGCATCGACGTAGTCGAGCTGCCCCGTGCGCGGGTCGAACGTGCAGTGGAAGACCGTGACGTATGCGTGGCTCACCTCGAGCGCGGCAGACATCACGCCGGCGGCCTGCTTGATGCCCGCCTCCAGCGGCGCGACGCCAGATACGCCCCGCAGCGCGGCGCGCGCGGTGGCCATCATCAGTGACGCCGGCAGGCCCTTGCCCATCACATCGCCCAGCGTCACCGCGATCCGCTCTTCTCCCGCCCGGTACCAGTCGTAAAAGTCTCCGCTGATCTCTCGCGCCGCCGTGAGGTGAGCGGCGACCTCGAACCCCTCCTCCCTCAAAGGCGAGGCAGGCAGCATGCCGGCCTGGAGCTCGGAAGCCCGCCGCATCTGTTCCACGCGCTCCGCGACCAGGCCCTCGAGCCGGTCGAGGTTGGCCCGGTTGTCCAGCTCGAGGCTGCGCCGGCGCAGGTTGTTGACAACAAGAAGGTAGAGCTGGGTTGCGCCGACAGGCTTGACGTGGTACGCGAACGCCCCGTGTTCGAGCGCGGCCTTGCCGAGCTCAGCGTCATCGACCCCGGAGATCATGACCACGGCCGTGTCCGGCCTGGTCGAACGAAGCTCCTCGAGCAAGCCGTAGCCCGACTCGTCCGGAAGGCGCACGTCGAGCAGGGCGACCGCGTAGTCGTTCGCCTCTACGAGGCGGCGAGCCTCGGCGGCGCTCAAGGCCACGTCGCACTCGAAGCCCCGGCTCCGGAGGGTGCGCGCCATCACCCGCGCGAGCGGCTCGTCGTCGTCCACGACCAAGACACGTTCGGTGGCTTTGGAGCCGGCCACGGCCATGCAGTGTAGAGAGGCTAAAGTCCTCGCTTTCTGCCATATGCTCTTCCGGCTGTGGCTCTCGACGTTCAGACCCGCCAGACGGAGGGCGGCATCTCAGTGGTCGTCCCCACCGGCCGCCTCGACGTTGCAGGCGCCCCGGCGCTGAAAGACGCGATCGGAGAGCTGGTCAAGAACGGCCCGCCGCGGGTGGTCATCGACATGGAGGGCATCAGCTTTGTCGACTCCACCGGGCTGGGCTCCGTGATCTCAGCCCTGAAGCAGGTCCGAGGCAGCCAGGGCGACCTGCGGCTGGCCGCCCCCAACCAGCAGGTCAGAGTGGTGCTGGAGCTCACCACGCTCGACCGCGTGTTCCCTTACTACGCCACTGTCGAGGAAGCCCTCACTGGCTTTTAAGCCTGTGAGGAGTCAACCCTTTGAATTCCGCGCCAGCTTCATCGACCTCGAAGAGGGGCTCGACGTCCTGCACCAGTCGATGGAGCGCCTGCGCAGCGCGACCGGCCGCACGCTGGAAGACCGGCCGCTCATGCTCTTCGAGACCGCGCTGGGTGAGATCGGCAGCAACGTCCTCACACATGGCCGGCCGCCGGGCACCGAAAAGCCCGTCGACTACGTCCTTCGGTTCGATGCCGGCGTGGTCGAGGCTTCGCTCACCGATTCCGGCGCCCCAGCTCACGAGCACCTGGCTCGAGAGATGCCCACGCATGACAGCGAGCAGGGCCGTGGCCTCGCAATGGCGCGCTCGCTGCTCGACGAGCTTGGTTATCGACGCGACGGAGAGGTCAATCGGTGGCGGCTGGTGAAACGGCTTTGAACCAGGACAGCGAGCACATCGAGGATCCCGGTCGCGTGCTGATCCACGACTTTCGCAACCTGCTCGCCGTGATCGTGAACTACAGCGAGCTCATCGGCGAAGAGCTGAACGACCCGGAGGCGATTCGCGCGGACATTGCCGAGGTGAAGGCGGCGGCTGAACGAGCCATCGTGCTGACGGAAAAGCTGCCTCTCCTGGGAAGGCCCCGCGCGTGACTGTCACCAGACGGGTGGGCGTGGGACCTGAGCGACCTCGCTCCGCCTTGGTCCATCGCGACATCGCGCTGGTCGTCGATGACGACGAGCAGGTGCTGCGCCTGGTCAAGCGCGTGCTGGAGCGAGCTGGGTTTGAGTGCATCACCGTCAACGACGGACAGGCGGCCCACGACGCCGCGGTCGAGTGGCGTCCCGACATCATCCTGCTCGACCTCATGATCGGAGAGGTCACGGGCGACCACGTCATGTCAGAGCTCCGCGACGACTTTCGTACGCGTCTCATCCCGGTCGTGTTCCTGACGGTCAGAGATTCGCTGAAGGACAAGGTCGAGCACCTTCTTTCCGGCGCGGACGACTATGTGACCAAGCCTTTCATTCCCGAGGAGCTCGTTGCTCGCCTGCGTGCGGTGATGTCGCGCTCCACAACGACTCGTGGACTCAGCCCACTCACGGGCATGAGCGGAAACAGCGACATCCTTCGCGAGATCACGCGCAGACTTGCCCAGAGCGAGCGCTTCGCTGTGCTCTACCCCGACATCGATTCGTTCAAAAGCTACAACGACCACTACGGGTTTCTTCGAGGCGACGACGTGATCAAGACGCTCGCCACGATCATCCTTGAGGTCCTCGAAGAAAACCATTCCGACCACCACTTCGCGGGCCACGTCGGGGGCGACGACTTCGTGGTCCTGACCGAGCCGAGCATCGCTGAGACGATCGCGACGGAGATCACGAAGCGGTTCGACCAGGCGATCGTCGCGCTCTACGACCCAATCGACCGCGATCGCGGATGGATCGAGTCCGAAGAGCGCAATGGCAGCATGCTGCGCACCCCCCTCGTCTCGGTGTCCATCGGGATCGTCATCGCCGAGCCCGGCAGCTACAGCAGCGCGGCCGCGGTGGCCGCTCGTGCCTCCGAGGTGAAGGGTGTCGCCAAGCGCATGCCGGGCTCGAAATGGGTGCTTGACCGTCGGCGGCCACCGGAGCGATTCAGCTCTTGAGCGACGTCACGATCGAAGCAATCGCCGGACCACCTGACGACGCAGCCGCGCGAGCGCCGCGCGTCAAGGTGGTCATCCACCGCCTGGACGGCGGGCTGGAGGACGGCGAATCGGACTCTCGCACGATCACGACGGCGGGCTTTCCCGTCTACTCTCCTTCGGATCCGGATCGGGCGCGTTTCGTGCCCAGTCGCGACATCAAATACGTGGTTTTCGGTTCGGCGGACGACCCGGCCCTCGAGCCTGATCCAGGCGATAGCAGCACCGCGCGCAAGGCGATCCTCCGCTTCCGTGATGGTGAGTGGATCGCGGCATACATCGAGCAGGGCGCGCAGCCTGTGGGAGACGGCATCGCGATCAAGATCCGGCTGGCTGAGATCCAGCGCGTGATCCCGGCGGTCGCGGCCTCGCCCTCCCTTCTAGAGATGCAGTTCGTCGACATGTGGACCGCCACGGCCGCGTCCACAACTCATCCCCAGCGGCGGCGCTCCGACGTGCTGGAGGCAGCGGCGAGGCAGGGCAGGGACCTGAACAAGCTCGCGAACGATTTTCGCGACCGCCTCGCCATGATCCGTGACGTCGGCCTCACGACCGGCGACACGCTGGCCTTCTCGCGAGCCGTCCGCACCCACCTCGATCGATTCCTGCTCGAGGAGAGCATCGTCCTCAACACTCAGGAGAAGTCAGCGCTCGCCGACCTCATCCTGCGGAAGGCAGTCGGCTACGGCCCTCTCGACAGCCTGCTGCACGACCGGTCGGTGAGCGAGATCATGGTCAACAGCCCGGACGAGATCTACATCGAGCGGCGCGGCGTCCTGACCAAGGCCGATGTCCGGTTCGAGGACGAGAACCAGCTGCTGGAGACGATCCGCCGCATGGTGGCGACGACCGGCCGCCACATCGATGGTCTCAACCCGATGGTGGACGCGCGCCTTCCGGACGGCAGCCGTGTCAACGCCATCATCCGTCCCGCGGCGATCCACGGTCCGGCGCTCACGATCCGCAAGTTCAAGGACGCCGTCCTGGGCATGGAGGACCTGAAGCACGAGGGAAGCCTCAGCCCCGCCATGGCGGAGTTCCTACAGGCGGCGGTGCTGGGGCGCATGAACATCCTGGTCTCCGGCGGAACCGGCTCCGGCAAGACCACGACGCTCAACGTCGTCGCGCGCTTCATCCCGCACAACCAGCGCGTGATCACCATCGAAGACGCAGCCGAGCTGCAGATCGATCACCCCCACGTCATCGCGCTCGAGCACCGTCCACCCAACGTGGAAGGCAAGGGCGAGCTCACCATCCGGCAGTTGCTTCGCAACAGCCTGCGAATGCGACCCGACCGCATCCTCGTCGGCGAGGTCCGCGGCGCCGAGGCGCTGGACATGCTGCAGGCGATGAACACCGGCCACGACGGATCGATGTCGACCATCCACTCCAACTCGGCGCGCGATGCGCTTTCGCGCCTGGAGACGATGGTGATGATGGCCTCGATCGACATCCCGTTCGAGGCGGTGCGGGCGCAGATCGCGTCCGCGGTCAACCTGATCGTGCACCAGGCGCGCATGCCTGACGGGCGGCGCAAGGTCGCCCAGATCGCAGAGGTGGTCGGCTACGACTCGAACGGCCCCATCCTGCGCGACATCTTCCTGCTGGGCATGGGCTCGGACCTCAGGCTCGAGTACAACGCCACCGGCTATGTGCCGACCGCCCTGGACAAGGCAGCCTTCTACGGCGTGCAGGTCAACCAGGACCTGTTCGACCCGGTGAAGTCGCGCTACGTGCCGGCCGGGTCCGACAGCATGATGCCCGTCGTCAAGGACCCGATGATGTCGGGCCAGGGCAGGAGCGACAACGTCGAGCGCCGGACGGTCGTGGTCGTGCCATTCAGCTCGGAGCGACCCGCATCCCGTCCGACGAGTGGCGGGCCGGCACAGGCAGAGGCGGCGCCCGCCGCCCAGACCCCGGAGATGCAGGAGGAGATGCGCAAGCTCATCGACGCCGCCCGCTCAGCCGTCGCCGACCTCCAGGCAGCGGCGCCGCAACCGGCCGAACACCCTCCGGCGGTGACGAGCGCGCCGCCACAATCAGCGCCGGCCGCGTATCCGGCTCCCGCGCCTGTGGCGCCGATCGTCTACCCCACCCAGGCGCCGCCCGCCTACGCCGGCGGGGCGCCGACGCCACCGCCGGCCTATTACTCGCCCCAGCAAGACCTCCACGCGGGCCAGGCGCTGGAGGCTGCCACCGCCATGGCTCGCGCCACCACCGCCCTCGGCCAGCTTGCCGCGGCATCGAGCGGGTTTGGCGGCATGCTGCCGACGGTCCGCGGGACCGAGGGCGCACCGGGGCCGGCCGGCGCATCGCGCCGGATCCAGGCAGTGATCGAGAGCATCATCACGCGCCGCGGGCTGAGCTTGCGCCTGGCCAACGCGCTCACCGAAGCCTTCGAGGGCGCGGAGCTGAAGGGGAGCGACTACGCGAGAGACAACAAGATCAGCAAGGATTCGGCAGGACGCGAGCTGCGCCTGGCCGGTGAGGCCGGCCTTCTGCAGACCGTGCGCTACCCCCAGGGCGAGGCCGGGTTCCGGGCCTCGCAGGGTCTGCTCCGCGAGATCGCCGAGGGACTTGGGCAACCTATCAACGCCGCAGCCCCGCTGACCGCGGAGACGATCATCGGCAGCCTCGCGGTCGGCCAGACGGAAGGCACCGTCACCATCATGTTCACAGACGTCGAGGAATCGACGCGGCTGCTCTCGACACGGGGCTTCACCGCCTCACACGAGATCATGAAGGCGTACGAGACGATCATCGACGAGACGGTCAACCAGCACGCAGGCCGCAGGATCAAAGGTCTCGGGGACGGGTTCATGATCAGCTTCGGCTCAGCCCGGCATGGCGTCGAATGCGCGCTCGACATCCAGCAGGCCATCGGCGACTACAGCAAGCAGAATCCCGAGCGCAAGCTGCGCATTCGCATCGGTCTCAATACGGGTGAGGTCGTTGAGGAAGCCGGTGACATCTTCGGCGCCGCGGTGAACGTCGCGGCTCGAGTCGCGGGCAAGGCGAAAGGCGGCGAGATCCTCGTCTCGGAGATCGTCCGCCAGCTGGTGGGCCCGATTACCGAGATGAAATTCGATTTTCGCGGCCGCTACAAGCTCAAGGGATTCCCCGACCGATGGCGGTTGCACCAGGTCACGCCGGGCGAGGTGAAGGAATCGCATCGCGTGCTCACCTCCGGCGATGGTTTTGTCGACCGAGAGCAGGAGCGGCTCGACATCCGGATTGCGCTCGACCGGGCTGCCACAGGCAGCGGATCGGTCATCTTTCTGACCGGCGCCCCAGGCATCGGCACATCGCGTCTCGCCTCCGAGGTCGCGGGCGAAGCGGCCGCCAAGGGATGGCTCGTCCTGAGCGGGCGCTGCCTCGAGAAAGATGGCGAACCGTATGGGCCGTTCCGGGATGTGCTGGCCGCTGCTGTCGGGTCGGCTACCGCGAAGACGCTGCAGGAGGCGGCCGGCCACCACGGCCCGCTGCTCGCATACCTCGCACCTGCCCTTCGCCAGAAGGTCCGCGCCATGCCGGTCGCGGCCACGATCGGGGCCGACAAGGTTCGCGAGCAGCTGTTCAAAGCAACGCACGCATTCCTGGACCGCGTGCAGGGCGCCAAACCGCTGCTGATCGTGCTGGACGACCTGCAGTGGGCCGATGAAGCGACCGTCATGCTCCTCCGGGACCTCGCGGAGAGAGTGAACGGAAGCAGGATGGTCATCCTGGGCACCTACTGGGACTCGGAGCTGGACTCGGCCAGACCGTTTGCCACGGCGCTTTCGCGACTCCTGAAGCGGCGTCGAGCGCAGAGGATTGCTCTGAGCAGGCTCTCCGACCACGATGTGGAACGAATCGTCACGGGCATGACCGAGACTCCGTTGCCCCCCGTTCAGCTGCTGGGCATCCAGGCGGCGACCGAGGGCAACCCGCTCTTCGTCGAGCACTCGTTCCTCTATATGTCGGAGTCGGAGAGCATGCTCGGAGGTGCGCGTCCGCAGTCGAGCTACACGGAAGAAGACCTCGAGCTTGCGCAGAGCGTGCGCGGCCTCATCGGCCGGCGGATCCAGCGGTTGAGCGAGCCTGCGCAGCGAATGCTCGTCGCGGTCGCGGTGATCGGGCGAGATTTCGACGTCGCACTGCTCGAGTCTTTCGGTGAGCTCTCCGGTCACGAGCTGCGAGAAGCTCTGGACGAAGCGACGCGTGGACATTTTCTTGTCGCCGCCGGAAAGGACTCGTACCGCTTCGCCCACGACCTCGTTCGCCAGCGTGTTCTCGCGGCGCTTCCGCTGCCACGACTCCAGGCATACCACCTCGCGGTGGCCGAAACCCTCGAGCGCGTTTACGGCAAGACCGCGCAAGACCATGCGAGGGAGATCGGCTATCACCTCTACCAGGCGGGCACGGCGGCGGATCCGTTCCGCACCGCCGTCGTCCTCGGTCAGGCTGCGGGCAACGCACTCACCGTCGGTGCTTTCGAGGAAGTGCTGCGCCTGGTCGACTCGACCCTGCAGCTGATGCCGGCGGACAGGACAAGGGAGCGGGCCGAGGCGCTGGCCGGACGCGCGCAAGCGCTCTGGGGCCTGGGCCGGATCGAGGACGCTAAGTCGGCCTGGAAAGGGGCGGTCGAGCGTTACGAGGAGCTCGGCGATCGCAAGGCGGCCGAAGTCCTCCACCGCCGGATCGCGCACCTCGACTCGCGTGGTGAAGCGCACGAGGCCAACGGGGCGGGTCCCGCTGAAGCGGCGGCGCCGCTCGAAGCGGAGGTCACCAGCAGCTAGTTGGTGATCCGGCTCGCCTGCGGTACGGGTGCGTAGCTCGAGCTGAAGCTAATGCTCGGCAGCGAGCCGCTGAAGGCGATCATGTCGGCGATCAACCCGCCGCCGCCGGCCGCCTCGAAGGTGTACGGCGAGGTGATTGCGACGGAGGCGGTGGGGCAGTAGACCAGGCCGATCCAGGCGCCGTTGCTCCGGGCACCGAGCGTGTTGGAGCAGCCGTTGGCGGGGGGCTCATAGAGTGCGATCCAGTTGTACTGGTAACCGCTGAAGACGTACGTATCGCCGCTGTTGTTGCTGTTGAAGCATCCACCGGCGGGAAGGTTGAACTCAACAGCCCCGGGCGTGATCGGGCCGGGACACGAGATGTAGGCGTTCCCAACCGACTTGCAGTTGTTCTCGTTGGCGCGATCTCCGGCGGCTCCTGCCCCCCGCGCCGGGTTCTGGTTGGGCAGGCCGGCCGCGAGCGGTGCCCTCTCGGGGTCGGGAGGATAGGCGCCGGTCGTACCTGGCGCGGCTCCGGCGTTGGGCGCAAAGGGCGCCGCCAGCTGATTCGAGAGGATGATCGACTCGTTACCGAGCGAACAGCCGTTGCCGTTGACGTTCGGACACGGGAAGAGGTTGCCGTTGCTCACCGACCCGCTGACCGGAACATTCGCGGCCAGCCCGAAGGGACCGGTGCATCCATTTCCTGGCGGGGCGGCGTAGATGTTGTACGACGTCGCGCCCGGCACGTTGCTGAATGCGACCTGGACGTTGTCGAAGTGGTTGTTCAGGTTGATCTGGTCGCACATGGAAGGCGCGCTCTCGCGCGTGTAGCTGACGCCGTTGTAGGTGTCGGTGCGCAGCGAGGTGACGACGAACGACCAGATGCCGGTCTGAATGTCGCGCGGGCCGGACTGCTTGGTGAGCTGAAAAGCCCCTGCGCAGGTGAGCCCCCCACCGACGTCCCAGAACTGGTTGGCCGCGCGCAAGGTGTTGTTCGAGGCGTTGGGCTCGTCCGGTGGTTTCAACTCGTTGCTCACCAGGTCTCCGTCGTTGACCGCACCGGCCAGAAACGTGTAGACGCCACCACTCAAGAACCAGCAGTGGTTGCCGCTGACCGAGGCAAGCGAGGAATAGATTCCCGCCGGAACCACCACGCTGCCGGAAAAGCTGACGCTGCCGCCGAGCAAGCTCGGCGCCGGGTAGCCGGGATCGGGTAGGCGGTAGCCGGAGCGCGTGGCGCCGGCGACATCCGGATACGAACAGGGAGCCGACGCGTCGCTCGGATAGCACGAGTTCGTCACCGACCCCGGCACCGTGGACTGGCAGTTGGCGTAGATGTCGCCGGCCACACGCACGGTGCCACCCGTCACGGAGACGGCCCCGTTGCTCACCAGGTCGCCGATGAGGTCCAGGGTCCCCGTGCCGTTGATCGTGATCGCCGCGCCGCCCACGCCGCCACAGCCGTCCTGGTCGAGCGCTGCCACCGTCGGTGTGTAGAGGAGGTTGTTCACGTTGCCCTGGGCCGCGGCGCCAAGGGTCGGGTTCGAGCCGTTCGTCAGCACCCGCCCGAACTGCAGTTGAAGGCTCCGGGTGGCCGTGAGCGTGAACCGGCTGCCCTGGGGACCGGTCGCCCTCGCGACGTCGGTGAGCACGGTGCCATCCGAATATGTGCATGTAACGGTCCACGGGCTTGCCCCGGGCGTCCCGTAGGCGGTGCAGGCTGGCGCGGAGTAAAGGCGGAGGTTGGTCCCGAAGATCGCGGTCGCGGCCTGCTCGGCGCTGACGTAGCTGCCGGTCTGCTGCATCTTGTCGGCTGCGGCCAGAGCTGCCGCGTCGGTGGCGGCCTGGATGTCGCGACGCAGCGCGTACGCCCGCGATCCGTCGATCGCGATCGCTACCATCCCGATGAGGACGGTGAGCATGAGCGCGATCAACACGATGGCCTGCCCGCTCTGCTTCCCCCTTCGCTTCCCCACTCGCTGGGGAAGCTGTCCCCGCGCGAAGCGCGCGGACTGATGGGGAGCTAGAACCCCTTTCATGAGTCAGTACTCCGTCCGGTAGACCGCCGCAGCCGAGATGACCACATGGTTGGCCGTCGCCTGGGCCACGATCGGGGTGATCAAAACGAGGTTGAAACGGACCGTGACCTGGACCTGCGAGTTGCCCGAGGCGGGGTTGACCGCGCTGCACGATCCGCTGGCGATCGCGGCATATTCCCCTCCTGGCGCGTTGGGCGGCGGCGTGCTCTCGACGCCTCCTGGCGGGCTCGGCTCGGTGATGTAGACCCAGGCGGAGTTGGCCGGTGGGGTAGCTCCCGTGATCGGGCCCTGCGGGCAGGGCGCGGAGACCGGCGCGCCAAGCATCTGGCCGCTGACGGCGTTGAGCACGTCCGTGTCGGTGGGCAGCTGGTTGGAGGCGCGAACTGCGACTCGCGCCCCCTCACGCGCTGCGTGGTTGATCGTGTCGTAGTAGAAGATTGCGCGCCCGATGTCGATGATCCCGAACAAAAGCAGAAGCAGCACGGGCGACACCAACGCGAACTCGATCAAAGCCTGGGAGCGTTGTCTTTTCCTCCCCACTGGTGGGGAGGTGGCCGGCGCAGCCGGACCGAGGGGCTGGTACATCATCAACTTCCCTGTACCGTCATGTGCTCGTTCGCCGCGACCTGGAAGACGCCGAACTGCGACTTCACGAGTGGGGTGAGCGGCCCGTACGTGTAAAGCACGATCACGTTCAGGTCGAGCTGGCCCTGGTTGGTCGCGGGGCTCGTGAAGTCCAGGCCGGGCGTGTTGTTGTAGCAGATGTACAGCCACGGCTGGTTGGCTGTGGCGGGGTACGCCGATGAGACAAACGGCGGGTTGTGGACCGTGTTTCCGTCGGTCGGCGTCGGGCACGTCGTGCCGGGGTTCTTGAGCACCGAAGCGGGGAGCGAGATGGTGGCGAGCTCGGCGTCCACCGCAAGCTTGATCTCCGCGTCGTAGAGATAGGGGTGTGATTGGGCCGGGGCCTGGAACCAGGCCCCATGCCTCGCGCCTTCGCGGGCCGCGTTGGAAAGCGCCTCCGAGACGTAGATCGATCGCCCGATGTCGACCAGCCCTCCGACGAGCAAAAGCAGGATCACGGACGACACTGCAAACTCGACCAGGGATTGCCCGCCCTCGTGCAAATGTGGCGTTTTGAGTATCAGGTAAGGGGGGCTCGGCACCGGCATATCTTGCCTATGATTGGTCGGCCTTGCGGACGTTTAGCGCAATTACCTCGCGCCGGCCATTCACCCTGCTCGGCGTGCTGCTGGCTCTCGTCGTGATCGTGGCCTTCGTCCTCGTAGCTCTCAACGCCAGCCAGGCGGGGATCAGTCCCACTCAGACGGTCGTGGTGGCGAACGCCAACCTGCAGCCCAGGATCCCGATCACCGAGGCCGACCTGACGACGCGGACGATCCCGGTGCCGTCGAACTACCCGAAGGTCTACTTCGCCAAGGTTCCAGACGTCGTGGGAATGGTGCCGCTCGTGGCCATCCTCATGGGCGAGGTGGTGTCCTCCAACGACGTGGCCAAGGCCACCCAGGCGCTCGGCTCTCAGTCCGAGTACCTGGCGATTCCCAGGGGCTACGTAGCCCTGACCATCCCGACCAGCGAGCAGCAGGGCGTGGCGGATTACATCCAACCCGGCGACTACATCTCCGTGATCGCCACCGTGACAACAGGAAGCAAGGTCGCTGTGAAGACGATCTTCACCCAGCTGCACGTGATCAAGGTCGGCGCCCAGTCGACCGCCGGCAATTCCAACGCAAGCAGCCTCACTGTCGTGGTCACCCAATGCGAGGCCGAGGTCATCACGTGGTTCTTGACCTACGCCGCCCTCAAGTACTCGCTCGAGTCGTACCACGATTACGCGCCTGGCGAGCAGGCTCCCGACCCGAAGTGCCCTAGCGTGGGCGACGCCAAGGGCGTCACGCTGCAGGTCATCCAGGCCGCCTTTCCGACCCTCTTCTAGGTGAATCTCCCGCCCGAGACGATCGTCGCGGTGCCGATGGCGGCCGCCATCTTTGTCTTCTTCTGGGCGCTCGACAGGGTCCGCAAGGAGCGCCGGGTCTCCGACCCGATGCCGGCGCGGGCCACGCCGCGAGAGCTCGTCGAACGCCTGCTGAAGCCGGCCGCCGAGAACCTCAGCCAGCGCCGCAAGGTGCAGGGAAAGCCGACTCTGACCGAAGACCTGGCTCGCGCCGGCTTGAACCTGACCGCCCCTGAGTACCTGCTGATGCGGATCGGCGCCGTAGCCCTCGGCGCGCTGATCGGCCTCTTCCGATTCGGCTTCACGCTGGGTCCGGTGATTCTGGGGGTGATCGGGTTCATCATCCCGCCGCTTGTCGTGGCCTACCTGCAGCGCCGCCGCCAGCGCTTGTTCAGCGAGCAGCTCGCAAGCATGCTGCAGCTCCTGTCGAACTCACTGAAGACGGGCTATGCGATCGACCGCGCGCTCGAGACAGTCGCGTCGAAATCGCAGCCACCGGTGTCGACAGAGTTCGAGCGCGTCGCGACCGAGATCACTCTGGGCACCTCAGTCGAGGATGCACTCAGCGCGTTGCTGCTGCGCATCAACAGCCCCGACCTCGAGTTCATCGTGACCGCGATCCTGCTCCACATTCGGGTAGGCGGAAACCTCGCCGAGGTCCTCGACAACATCTCAGACACGCTGCGCGACCGCCTCCAGACCAAGCGCGACATGAGCGTGCTGACTGCACAGTCGCGCGCTTCGGCGAGCATCATCACCGGCCTGCCCATCCTGCTAGCGCTGGGACTCTACGTTTTCGTCCCCGGCTACTACGCACCGATGACGAGCACATGGGTCGGCTACGCGATGCTGGGATTTGCGGGATTCATGATCCTGATGGGCAACCTGATCATCCGGCGCATGACCACCTTGGAGGCATAGCGTTGCTGCCGATTGCAATTGCTGCCGGCGTCATCTGCGGCGCGGTCGTGTTTGGGTACTTCATCGCGATCGATCAGTTCCGTGCCGCGGCCGCCAACGGCGGGCATATCACTGGCGCACCTCGCCAGACCTTCGTCAAGCAACTCGAGCTGGTGCTGCGTCCGGTGTCACGCCTGCCCACGCGGACAGCGCTGCAGCTGAGGCAGAAGCTGAGCCAGGCCGGCAACCCCGGCGGGCTGACCCCGACCGGCTTCCAGGCGGTCCGCTACAGCCTCGCCGCGTTGATGGCGATCGTCGGGCTCGGCGTCGGACTGCTCGTGCCTCTTACGTTGCCTGACTTCGTTTCCGCTCCGCTGGCGGGGGCGGTGTTCGCCGCAATCGGGTTCATCCTGCCTGGCCTCTGGCTAGAGCAGCGCATCAGCCAGCGCCGCCACCAGATTCAGCGCTCGCTGGCCGAAGCGACCGACCTGCTCACCCTGGTCGTTGAGTCCGGCATGAGTCTTGACGAGGGCATGCTCAGCATCGTAGAGCGCTTCCACAACGCGCTTGGCGACGAGATCGGCAAGGTCTTACGCGAGATCCGGTTGGGCCGGCCCCGCATGGCTGCCCTCGAGCACATGGCCGACACGGCCGGCGTGTCTGACCTGCATCACCTCGTCGAATCGATCGTTCAGTCGGACCAGATGGGCGTGCCTATCGCTCGCCTTCTTCGGGTGCAGGCGACGGAGATGCGTCGTCGTCAGCGGCAGGGTGCGCAGGAGCGTGCGGCCCAGGCCTCCTCGCGAATGGTGTTTCCTATGGTCGGGTGCATCTTCCCCGTGCTCTGGGTGGTGCTGCTCGGCCCGGCCATCATCCAGGTGCTGAAATCACTTCATTAACTGTCGTGCACAACCGCAGAGCGCCGCGCGGCCAGCATCAATCGTTCAGCGATATGGACAAACCGCTGTACACGATCAGCGTTGCGGCCGAGATTCTCGAAACGCACCCGCGCACGCTGATGCTCTACGAGGACGCGCGGCTGATCGAGCCGCATCGCACGACGACGAATCGGAGGCGATACTCGCAGCGCGACATCAGCAAGGTCCAGGTCATACAGCACCTCACACGGGAAAAAGGCGTGACGCTGGCGGGCGTGCGTCACATCCTGAGCCTGTTCGACGTGATGAAAAAGCACCGCGTAGAACCCCCAGCCGACCTACGTGAGATTTACGACCGGTACGCCCAACTAATCTGATTCGCAGCCACCCTCTCCCCCCAGGGGAGAGGGCGGGGAGAGGGGGGCGCAAAGCACTATGCGCTAGCCGCTCTTCGACGTCTTTTCGCCGCCGGCGCCCACAGGCTCTCCAGGTCGTAGTACGAACGCTCGCCCGGCAAGAAGACGTGCGCGAGCACCGAATCGAAATCGAGCAGGATCCATCCGGCGTCGCTGTAGCCATCGACCGCGAGCGGCCTGCGATCTTTCGCCTTGGCCGCCTCCACCATCCCGTCGGCGATGGCCCGCACCTGCCGGTCGGTCTCGCCCTCGCAAATGACGAAGTAGTCGGCGATTGAGGTCTGGTCGCGCACGTCGATCACGACCGGGTCCCAGGCCTTCTTTTCGGCTGCTGCGCTGCGCAGCAAGCGCGCGAGCTGGAGTGGCGTGAGTCGCCTGGTCCCGTCAGCAGCCAACGTCTCGATTATCCATATACAGACGATGTTTGGCGATATAGCGTTCGACGGCCGGCGCGAGGTCGCGGACCGGTTCGCCGGCCGCGATCGCTCTGCGTAGCGCGCTGCCAGAGATGTCGGGAGTGGGCCGCACGCAAAGCACCGTCTTGGCAGGATCGAGGCCGGCTGCGACGAGCATTGTCGCGTCGGGTGATTCGCTGCCCGGTCGGGAGACCACCACGATCGTCGCGAGCCGGCGGACCTCCTCCGGCTCGCGCCAGCTCGAGAACTGCCGAGCCGCGTCCCAGCCCAGCACAAGGAAGAGCTGGTCGCCCGGGCGCTCGCGCTTGAGCTCGCGCAGGGTATCGGTGGTATAGGAAGTGCCGCCGCGGCGGATCTCGACGTCAGAGACCTCGAAAGCGCTTTCCGAATCGATTGCCAACCGGCTCATCTCCAGCCGCTGTGCACCCGACGCGACCGCTGGACCACGGTGGGGCGGCGTGCCGGAAGGGACGAACAGGACGCGGTCGAGCTCAGCGCATTCCATCGCGACTCGCGCCGCTGCGAGATGCCCGAGATGGATGGGGTCGAACGTGCCGCCCAAAATCCCGACCCTCACGGCTGGTACTCGAACTCGACGCCGGCGATCCGAACATCGTCGCCCGGCTTGACGCCGGCCGCCTCGAGCGCCTCGTTGACGCCAAGCCGGTCCAGCTCCGACTGGAATCGCGCCAGCCCGCCTTCGGAGTCGAGGTCGAACCGTTCGAGCAAGCGCTCGACGCGTTCTCCGTGGACGACAAATCCCGAAGGCTTCTTCTCCACGACCATCTGGCTCGAGCGAACCGGTAGCTTGGTGACCTTGGCCGCGTCAGGCAGGGAAGGCGCCGGCGCGGCGGCGACGACCTTGACCACGGCTTCCATGAGCTCGGTCAATCCTTTTCCCGTCAGGGCCGAAACGAAGTAGACGTCCGGCTTGCGAGTCTTCGCGCGCAGCTTGCGCACCGGTTCGAGATCGACCTTGTTCACCGCCACGACGTACGGACGCTTGACGAGATCCGGTGAAAAACGTGCCAGCTCATGCCGCACCGTTTCGAGATCGTTCCACGGTTCGGGCGACGAGCCGTCAAGCACGAAGACGAGCGCCCTGGTCCGCTCCACGTGACGCAGGAAGCGCAGGCCGAGGCCGGCCCCGTGCGCGGCGCCCTCGATCAAACCTGGGATGTCCGCGATCACGATTCGTCCACCCTCAGCCTCCGCGACCCCGAGCTCGGGGTCGAGGGTCGTAAATGGGTAGGCACCGACCTTGGGATGCGCCGCGGTCAACGCGCGGAGCAATGAGGATTTGCCGGCATTGGGCGGGCCGACCAGGCCGACGTCGGCGATGAGCTTGAGATCGAGCGTGAGCTCGCGGTCTTCGCCCTTGAGGCCCGGCTCCGCGTAGTCAGGCGCGCGCCTGCTCGAGCTTTTGAAATGCACGTTGCCCCGGCCGCCCACGCCGCCGTGCGCCACCACCACGCGTGCATCTGGGCGATCGAGGTCGGCGATGAGCGCACCAGCCGCGTCGAGCGCGATGGTGCCGACCGGGACCTCGAGCGTGACATCTGCCCCGTTCCGTCCCGTCTTGCGTCCGCCCGCGCCGTCGGCGCCGGGTTCGGCGTGCCACCGACTTCGGCGCTTGTAGCGCGAGAGGTCGTTCAGCTCGTTTGTAGCGGTGAGGATTACCGAGCCGCCGCGACCACCGTCACCACCGTCTGGGCCGCCTCTCGGCACAAACGGTTCGCGTCGAAATGATGCCGATCCTTTGCCGCCGTGACCGCCGCGCACCACGATGCGAGCGGAGTCGACGAACCTTCCCTCAGCCTTGCTCGTTGCGCTCTATGACTACGCGCCGGCCGTCCTTGCCCACCCGCTCGTACTTGACCTGGCCGGCGACGAGCGCGAACAGCGTGTCATCGCGTCCAAGGCCGACGCCTTCGCCCGGCGCGATCTTGGTGCCGCGCTGCCGGACAAGGATCGTGCCCGCGTTGACGATCTGTCCGCCGTAGATCTTGACTCCGAGCATCTGCGGGTTCGAGTCGCGACCGTTGCGCGACGAACCGCCGCCCTTCTTGTGTGCCAATTACTCCGTCTCCTTCTTGGCCCGGCGCCGCGTGGGTTTCTTCGGTTCATCCGATTGAGCCTCATCAACGTCGGCCGGCTCGGCCGCCTCGGCCTTCGCTTTGGGCGCCGCTTTCTTCTTTGGCTCCGCCTTGGCCCGACCCCTCTTCGGCTTTGCGGTCTCCTTGACCTCTTCCTCTTCTTCTGTAGCCAGGCCCACGCCCCCCACCGCGATGATCTCGAGTGCGGTCAGGTGTGCGCGCCCACCATGGTGGACCCTCACGCGCTTCTTCGACTTGTAGCGGAGGCTCTCTATCCGCGGCCCTCGCCGGTGCGCAAGCACCTTCGCATCCACGTCCAGGTCACCAACCTGCTGCCCTACCTTGAGGTCATCGCCGTTGCTGAAGAGCAGGACACGGCCGAGCTTGACCGACGAACCGAGTTCCGCCGCGAGGCGGTCGACCAGGATGCGATCGCCGGGCACGACGCGGTACTGCTTGCCGCCGCTGACAACGACAGCCGACGGTCCCAGGGGTCGCCGCGAAGTCACGGCTTCAGCCTCTGACTTCGTGGGGTGTAGAGAACTATCAGGCTTGGGCACGGCGAGTGATTGTACCAAGAGAAGGGAGCCTCTCTTGATGGGCCACCCTCCGCCGCCGCAGCATCACCGATTGGACGAGCCCCAACGCCGCAAAGGTGGTAATCGTCGCCGAGCCGCCGTATGAGATCAGGGGCAGCGGGATGCCGGCGATCGGAAGCAGGCCGATGTTCATGCCGACGTTCTCGACCACCTGCACTAAAACCACACAGAACGTTCCGCCTGCGAGCAGCTCGCCGAAGCGATCAGAGGCCACCGTCGCCGTTCGCAGCAACCGAACCAGGAGCACCCCGACGAGGGTCAGCAAGACGAGGCTGCCGAGCAGTCCGAACTCCTCTGCGAACGTCGCGAAAACGAAGTCGGTGGCCCGCTCGGGAACAAAACCCAGCTGGCCCTGCAGCCCGTGCAGCCACCCGCGGCCGAACAGCCCCCCGGAACCAACCGCGATCCGGGCCTGCAGCAGGCTGTAGCCGGCGCCGAGTGGATCCTGGGCTGGGTCGAGAAAGATCTCGAGGCGGCGCCTCTGGTAGCCATATAGAAGATGAGGCAGGAGGGGCACCGCGGTGATCGCAACCACGACGACGGATGCCAGCTGGACCGGCCGAGCCCCAGCCAGGAAAAGGATGCCGAGCGCCACCGCAAGGAGCACGAGGGTGGTGCCCAGGTCGGGCTGAGAGATGACCAGCGCCGCGGGCGCCGCCACCATGCCGAGGGCCCCACCGAAAGTGCGCCACGACACGCGCTCCTGGCGCGAGAGGTAGGCCGCGAGAACGACGACCAGCAGGAGCTTGGAAAGCTCGGACGGCTCGAGCGGGAACCCTGCCACCGCAAGCCAGCGTCGAGCCCCCAGCGCGGAATGGCCGACGAGGCGCACCGCCACCAGCAGCAAGAGCATTCCTCCATACAGTGCGGGAGCAATCGGGCGCAGCCGGCGATAGTCAAACAGCGCGGCGGCGACGTATACCGAGGCGCCGAGCAGCACCCAGATGACCTGCCGGACCCAATCCGCGCGCGCGCTGAACACCGTCATCACGCCGAGCGTCGCGAGCATGAACGCAACCAGCGGCTGCAAGCGGTCAAGCCGAGACATCAGGCGCGGATCGAGCCCAGGTTGCTGCGGTAGAACTTCATGATGTCGACGCCGATCGGCGCTGCCTCGACCTCCGACAGCTCGCCGCGCTCGACGAAGACCGACAGGGCGATCTCGGGCTGCGCGTACGGCGCGAAGAAAACAAACCACGCATGGGTCGGAAGGTCCAGGCCGCTGCCACCCCACTGCGCCGTTCCGGTCTTGCCGCCGCCGTCCGCCGGCACGCCGGCGGCGCGGAACCAGTAGTTCATGTTGTAAGGACGATTGATCTCTTCGCGCATGCCCTCACGCACGGCCTGAATGTTGTCCGCGGAAGCCGGCACCGTGCCCGTCACCTCGGTCTGCTGCCGGCTCATGAGCTGTCCGGCCGGATCCCGCACGAAGTGCACCAGGGTGGGGCGCAGCACACGGCCGCCGTTGGCCACCGCCGCGACGTAGACCGCCTGGTTGAGAGGTGTCGTGAGCAGGTACGACTGGCCGATCCCGAACGTGATCGTGTCGCCCTCCGTCCAGCGGCACGCATCCGAGTTGAGGTCGGGCACGCCGCATTCGAGCTGCTTCCAGATCCGGTCCGGCACGAGCCCGGGCATGACGCCCGGCATCTCGATTCCCTTCGCCTGGCCGAAACCAAAGGCGCGGGCGTAGCGCGCAAGCGTGACGTCGCCGACCATCGAGGCGACCTGGTAAAAGAACGTGTCGCACGAGGTCGCAAGCGCTTTGGCCACGTTCATCCATCCGAGGCTGTAGCTCGCCCAGTTGTGATAGATCCAGCCGTTGACGTTGATATAGGGCGGGCAGCTCAGCAGCGTCTGGGCGGTGATCTTGCCCTCCTGCAAGCCCGCCGTCGCGGTCACCATCTTGAAGGTCGATCCTGGTGCGTACTGCCCCGCGATCGCGCGGTTCAAGAGCGGCTTTTCAGGGTCCTTCAACAGCCGGTCGTAGTCGGCTCGCGAGATGCCGTGCGTGAACAGGTTGGTGTCATAGCCCGGCAGGCTGACCATGGCGAGGACCTCGCCCGAGCTCGGATCGATGACCACTGATGCCCCGGCCAGCTTGTTGTCGCGCGTGAGTCCCGCGGCGAGCGACACCGCGGTGGCCTTCTGCAGACCGGCGTCGAGGCTCAAGTACACGGCGTCGCCCGCGACAGGAGCCCGCGCGGCGAGGACCTTTACCACCTGCCCCCTTGCGTCGACCTCGACGTCGGCCCACCCGTCCATTCCACGCAGCAGCGACTCGAGCCCAGCCTCGACGCCGACCTTGCCGACCATCTCGTCGGGCTGGTAGCCGACCGCTTTGAGCTGCCTGATTTGCAAGCCATCGATGGGTCCCACGTAGCCGAGGACGTGGCCGAAGACCATCGGGTCGACATAAGTCCTGACCGAGCGTTGGGTGATCGAGGCTCCGGGCAGGTCAGGGAGCCGTTCGCTGACGGCGAGCTCATCCGCCTGCGCGAGGTTGGCTTTCACGGTCACCGGAGCAAACAGATCGGGAGCCGCCAGCAGCTCCGTCGCGAGCGTGCCTTCGGGGACTCCGGACAGATGCGCAAGCTCGATGAGCTCCTTGGTGCGGTCACGCGCATCTGAAGGAAGTCCGGCGGGTACGACTGCGATACTCCAAACCGGGCTGTTCTGGACCAGCGCCGCTCCGTGGCGGTCGTAGATGATGCCGCGGTCCGCCTCCAGCACCACATGGCGGACCGAGTTCGCCAGCGCCAGCGCCGCGAGGTGCGTCCCGTCCGTCACCTGAAGCTGAGCTAGCTTGACCGCGAGGACACCGATGACGAGGATCGCGGTCGCCGCGGCCGCGGCGACCCGAAGCGACCACCGCGGCTTCGGCGCCACACCTCCGAGTGCTATTGGGGGCTCCTGCGAAGTCACGGCAACGCCTCTGACTTCGTGGTGATCTCGATCAACTGGGTTGGGGCGCGGAGTGCGTCAGCGCCTGCAACCTCCTCAACAGCTCCATCGCAAACGGCATGAGCACCGCGTTGTAAGCAGCCGCGGCCAGGGTCAGCTGGAGGGCGACGCCGGCTTCAGGCGTCGGCTGGCCCAGCAGGCCCGCTGTGAGCACGAGCACCGCCGAGTAGAGAACGGTGCTGCCGGCCGCGGTCAGGGCGATGTGGACGGGGCTCGCGTGCTCGAGGTTGCGAGTCCAGAATCCGATCAGGTAGGCGCCGGCCAGAAGCGCAAGCGCGTGGGGCCCGACGGCGCCTGACGAGGTCAGATCGAGCAGGACGCCGCCGATGCATGCCCAGATCATTCCCGCCCGCGCCCCCAGGGTCCATGTCACGCCGACCACCACGAGCAGCACGAGATTGGGGAAGGCACCGCCGACCTCGAACTTTGGCGCCCACGTGACCTGCGCCAGCGCCGCGGCTGCGATGAGCGGGGCGCCCGCGGCCCTTCTCACGACGGCAGGAAGTCCGTTATTACCAGCACGAAGCTGATCGAGGTCGGGTCGTTGACCCAGGCCACCTGCGCGTGGTCGGTCGTGGCCGAATCGCGGCGCGTCACGCTCGCGATCTCGCCGACGACCAGGCCGCGCGGATAGCCGCCGCCTACCCCGCTGGTCAATGCCCACTCGCCGTTGGAGGCGGTCACGCCGAGGCCGTGCTGGACCTCCAGCTGCAGCGCGTTTGCACCGCCCGACACCGTGCCCTGGAGCGCTGAGGTCGAGAGGTAGACGTTGACCCGGCTCTGCGGGTCGGCCAGAGTCTGGACGTTCGCGGAGTGCGGACCGGCCTCACGCACGCGGCCCAGCAAGCCGGCGCCAGTGACCACCACCATGCCCGCCCGCACACCGTCTGCTGTGCCGCGGTCGATCTCGATGGTCCGGCTGAACCCGTCTGGACCGAGTCCGATCACCTGCGCAGCCACCATCCGATGGCCGGACGCCTTCTCGAATTTGAGCGCGGCCTTCAGGTCTGCGTTCTCCTTGGCAGCGGCGTTCAGCTCCACAATCTGGCGGCGCAGTGCCTCGTCCGCGTTGCGGAGCCGGACATTCTCAGCGCGCAGCGCTGAGACGTCACCGAAGACCGCCGTAACCCGATCGACCTGCGCCGCGAGTGATGTCATGGCTTCCTCCGCCGGCGCGAACGCGCTCCGCGCCGCCCCACGCGCACCCGCCGCCCACGGTTGCTGGCTCAGCATCGCAAGCAGGAGCATCGCCGCGCCCAACGCCAGGAAGAGCCCGGTCGATCGGGACGGGCTCTTCGCGTTGTACATGGTTAGTGGTGCGGCCGGAGGGCCGGCCGAGAGATCCGGCCTCCAGGCGGCCCAGATGCTAGGCGCCGACGAGCACCGGAGCGAGCGCATCCGTCGATGCGTGAGCGAGGAGCGCAGGAGGCAACGACGCAGATGGGCTGCATGGAGGCCGCAGATCCGGCCGGCATCTCTGGCCGCACCACTTAGTAGCGCAAGGCCCTCGCGCGGCGGGTGCCGAGAAGGACGCGGTTCAGGGTGTCGATGTCCTCGAGCACGATGCCGGTACCGCGCACGACGCAGGTCAGCGGATCGTCCGCGATCCGCACCGGCATGAGCGTCTCATGCGCGAACAGCTGATCCAGCCCGGCGAGAAGCGCGCCGCCGCCGCACACGACGACTCCGCGCTCGATGATGTCCTCGACCAGCTCCGGCGGGGTTGCATCGAGAGTCGCCTTCACGGCGCGAACGATGTCGATCAAGACCCCCGACAGCGCTTCGCGGACGTGGGCGCTCGACATCTCGACCGTTTTCGGCAGCCCAGTGATGAGGTCGCGCCCGCGCACGAGGAATGAACGCTCCCGCGGCATTGGGAAGGCCGAGCCCATGGCGATCTTGATGTCCTCGGCGGTTCGCTCGCCGATCAGCAGACCCATGGTGCGCCGGACGTACTGCACGATGGCGTCATCCATCTCGTCGCCGCCGACGCGCACCGACGTCGCCGCGACGACGCCGCCGAGCGAGATGACGGCCACCTCGGTGGTGCCGCCACCGATGTCCACGATCATCGATCCGCCGGCGGCCTGGATCGGAAGGCCTGCGCCGATCGCGGCAGCCATCGGCTCCTCGACCAGGTGAGCTTCACGCGCACCGGCCATCGTCGCGGCGTCCGTGACGGCGCGCTTCTCGACTTCGGTCACCCCCGAAGGAACTCCGAGCACTACGCGGGGGTGGCTCACGTGCCAGGCGCGGTTGTGTGCGCGCGCGATGAAGTGTCGAATCATCTGCTCGGTGCGCTCGAAGTCCGCGATCACGCCGTCACGCAGCGGACGCATCGCCACGATGTCGGCGGGCGTGCGACCGAGCATTCGCCTGGCTTCAGTCCCGACAGCCAGCACCTGGCCGGTCCGCTTGCTCACCGCAACAACCGATGGCTCGTTGACGACGATGCCGCGCCCGCGGACGTGCACCAGCGTGTTGGCGGTCCCGAGGTCGATGCCCACGTCGGCCGACCAGATCCCCAACACGGAGGTCAGTAGGTTCAAGACGCGTGGAAGACGTTGGTCAAAATTTCGGTCGGGTCGCGGTGGATGATACACCGCGCGTCCACGATTTATTGACGCGCTATCGCATCAGGATCGAAGTCGCGACTACGACCGCAAGCACGAGGGCGGCGTATGGCGGGACGGCCCTCACGTAAAGTCCTCGCGCGATCGCGGGGCCGCGCCGCTGCATCAGCAGCCCTGCCGCAATCACGATTGCCGCGACGAGAAAGTCAAATCCAAAGAAGCGCAGCAGCCCAATCGCATCATCCGATGACGGCGTGATGAAGAGCGTCGTGAACAGCCCGCAGTATGGGAACCACGTGAGGATTCGGCCCGCGTCAAGCCTTCGCTTGCCACGTCTCTCGCCCGCTGGCGCGAATGGCCAAAGACGGAGAAGCGGCGGCAAGCACAAGAGATAGAGAAACGCACACGCGATCTTCAAAGGAAGGAGACCTGGCACAAGTACGTTGCCGAGCACTTGCGGGCGAAGGCTTTCGGGCTGCACCGCGGGCCCAAGCACCGCGAGCAGCCAGCAGACCTGGATGAGCAGAAGAAGTCCCGGTTCGGCCACGAACTCGACGGTCAGCGCCAGCTCGGCCCATGCCGTGAAGGCCAACCCGACCGCGGCCAGCACGATGCTGCGCTCCTCGCCCGGCACAGGATTCAGCGGCGCGGCAAGCTGGACCGCCGCCAGCACCGAGCACAGCGCCACCGTGGCGACGACCGGGGTCGGGCGGCGCCGCGGCAGGACCGGCCACTCCCACTCACGCGAGCTGAAGCGCAGCCATGCGAGCTCGACGAGGGTTCCGAAGGCGACCATCGCGAGAAGCCCGGGATACAGGAGCAGCGCCACCGCGTGGGTGGCGATCGAGACGATGACCTGGATCACAGATGGGCCGCCAGGAGGATCGGAAGCGGGTATAGGCCCGCGGCCACGTTGACGGCGAGCACCAGCGCAACGCCAACCGCTTGTCGCCCTTTGGGCAGGCCAAGGCTGCGGCCAAGCCGCAACGAGCCGGGGAGCCACAGCAGCATCCCCGCCGCCAGGACGATCGCGAGGGGCCAGAACAGCTGCGTCGCGGCACGAAGCAGGAGGAGCCGGGCCGCAAAGCCGGCAAAAGGTGCCGACCCGGCAAGCGCGGCCGCGACCACCAGGTTGACGGGGCGGCCCGTGACGACCTTTTCGTGCGGAGCGTGGAGCGCCACCAGGTAGAGAGGTAGGCGGCCGAGCACGATGCTGAACAGCATCACGATCGCGGCTCGCTGGCCGTCGGCCACGATCAGGCCAAGGCCGCACAGGACCAGGCCCCAGTCGGCGACGAATGAGTATCGCCAGGCGACCGCCTCGCTCTCAGTCAGCCAGGCCGCGGCGCCGCCCCACACCACGTTGATGAGGCCGAGCCCGATGAGCATCGCGCCGAAGGCGCCGGCAGCATCGACTGGGAGCAGGCTCTGCGCCCGCTGCACGATGACGGCCGCCAGCACAGGGCCGGCGAACGCCAGCCACACGACAGGAGAGGAGACGAGCGGCTCATCGGGGTCGATCGGATGGAGGTACGGAAGGACCCCGACCCCGGCGGCAAGACCGGCGACGAGGCCGACGGCGGCAAACCGCTCCATGACCTCGGGACCCTGGACGCGCGCAAAGAACGCCCCCAGACCGAGCAATGTCACCGCCACCACGGGTCCTCGCAGCCGAACCGCCAGGGGCCTCTTGCCTCCGATGATGGAGTGCAGGACGCCGAGCGCCAGCAGGGCGAGCAGGGTCCCCTCAAAGGTCGGAACGGCGGCGATCGCGGCCGCCCCTACAACTCCGACGCCGCCCTTGCCGAGCAGCTCCCGCCTGGATGCGGCGGGCGGCGAAAAGGCGACCGCGAACGCGAGAGCGGCCGCCGCCAGAATGACGAGCTCGACGGCTTCAGGCTGCAGCAACGGTCCTCGGGGAGATCCAACCGGCCAGGCCCGCGATTACGGCGGCGGCCAGGAACGGCCACGGTGTGGGAGCGATCTGGCCAATCCCGGCGGCCAGGGCGATCGCCAGGGCCAGCAAACCAATCGCGGTGAAGAGGATGGGCGGCTCGTCCGCGCCGAGGACTCGCGCTCCGGACAGCCCTATGACCACCATCGCCGTGAACCGCAAGGGCGCTGCCGGCCCCGTCGTCAGCGCCGCGGCGATCCACAGGGCGAGCAGGGCTGCGGCGATGCAGAGGACCAGGCGAGGGGTGGAGCCGGCCGGCATGATGTGCCAGCCCCCGCGGCCCGAGCGAAGCCGCCCCGCCGCCGCGACCACCCCACCCAACGCAACCGATGCCGCCGCTTCAGGCCCGGCGGCGTCGAGCGCGACCACCGCCATGCCCGCGACGCTTATGGCGGCGCCCAGCGCCAGACCTCGCCTTCCATCCGCGAGGACGACGACCGAGGCGCCCAGCCAGGCCACAAACGCGGCGACCGCGTCGACCACTAGCGCGTCACGGCAAAAGCAAGCGCAACCAGGGCGACCAGCCACAGCACCATTCCGCCACCGGCGGCCGCAGCTTCGAGCTCTCTGACGTTCAGGATCGAGCGGTACTGCTCAGGCACCGTCGCCGAGCGCAGGGCGGCACGCGCCTGGTCAACCGCGGCGAACGAGGGGAGCTTGAACAGCGGCAAACGCGCCTGCGTCTTGATGGCGGATGTGGTCGACAGCGAGTAAGCCACGAGCGCGATCACGAGCAGCGGCGCGAAAAGCGTGACCGCGGGTAGAACGCTCGACACGGTGATCACCGACGTCGGGCCACCCCCGAGCGAGGCCGCGGACGATCGCATCACCTCGGCTGCCACCGGGTTCGCAAACCCCAGCTGGAACGCGGCGATGGCAGGCCCTGCGAGGAGGGTCCCGGCGGCGATGAACATCGCCACCCGCGGGAAGGTCTCCGAGGCGGGATGGCCGCGGCCGCCCGGCAGGCCGATCGCGCGCGCGCCGGCGACCATCCACGTCGCCCAGGCCGCGGCGCCCGCGAGCCCTACCAGGCCAAGAAATTCGCCGGCCTCGAACGTCGCGGCGATCCCGAGCACGCGTCCGCCGAACGCGATGCTCGGGGGCAGCCCGACGGCAGCGGCGACGGTGACCATGGACGCCAGGCCGGCGCGGTCGGGCAGCAGCGCCAGGCACGCCACAAACGCGGAGGCGGTCGCCAGGATGACCAGACCCGCGACAAGCCCCAGCGGAGTGCCCAGCGCGACCGCGGCGAGCGCGAAGCCGCCGAGGCCTGGAATGACCTCACCGAAGAATTCGCGGCGCGTGGCCGCCGCTTGCGCGCGGCCGGCGGCGGCGAACGCCGTAGCCAGCCCGATCACCGCCAGCAGGACGTTGAAAAACGGCGACGGATAATGTCCGTCGCCCAGCTCATAGGCGCGAACCAGGAGGTAGAAGCCGAGCGGGTAGAGGGTCGCGATCGATATTCCCGCCGCGCGCAGCGACGGGCGTGACCACAGCTTGGATGGCCACATGCGCCAGGGCAGGAGACACGACGCGAGAAGCGCGGACGCCGCCAGCAGGGCGAAGAGCGCGGCGGTCACGGTCGCCACCGGCACCGCCGAGTAGACGGCGGTCCCACCACCCACCTGGAGGATGACCCCGACCAGGCTAAGCGCGAGCCAGCCCGCCAGGAGCAGCGCCCAGCTCGGCCGCGGAGCTGCCGGGTCCTCGGTCTCCAGCAGGACGACCGCCACGGTGGCCGCCGTTCCCCCCGCGATCGCGGTCAAGACGACGCCGCCCGCCTCGACCGCCGCCATCGCCGCTCCAACCCCGAGCAGCGAGATCGACGCCTCTGGCCACGTCCGCGGCTGAAGCGTCAGCAGCACCGCCGCCGGCAGCACGATCATCAGTCCGAACGCAAAGCTGACGCCGTCGACGCGCAGGTCGAGCGCCGAGCCGTAACCGAGCTGGCCGAGCAGCAGCTCGAGCGATGAGCGCACCGGCAGCCATACCGCAACCAGGGCGACCGCGGAGCTCCATGCGCCCGCCGCGGCGGCTGTCCGGCCGAGGCTGACGCCGGCGATGCCGAAGGCGGCGATCAGGGCTGCCGCCAGGATGGGCAGGACTACCGGCGCGACCACGGCGGCTGACGGCATTGGCCGCTAGCGTAGGGTGCCCAGTCTCTCCAGCGCCACGCGGGCCGCCTCGCCTCGCGCCTCAAGGTTGGCGACCACCTCAGGCGGCGCCTTCTCCCGAAATTCGGGGTTCGCAAGCTTGGCTTCGACCTTGGCCAGATCCTCCTCGAGGCGCCGGATCTCCTTCTGCCTCCGAGCGTCGCCTGAGCCTGCGGGAAAGCTCACCCGGCCGCCTGTCGCTGCCAGGGGCGTGCCGTGGGCGTCGAGCACGTCCACCAGCTCGACGTTCGCCAGGCCGGCCGCGAGACGGGCGATCGTGTCATTGACCGAACGGTCGAGATGCAGGTGCCCCCCACGCGGGGGCGCACCCATCGCCTGGCGGTGGCCGCGCACCTCCTCCACGATCCTCATCACTTTCTGGAATTCCTCTTCGGCTCCGGGATCGACGAATCGGTCATGCAGATCGGGCCATTCGGCACGCATCAGGTAATCGCGTTCGCCTGGCAGTCGCGACCACAGCTCCTCCGTGACGAAGGGCATGAACGGGTGCAGCAGGCGGAACACGCAATCGAGACAGAAATGGGCGACATCTTGCGCGACCGTGTCGCCATCGCGCAGCCGCTCCTTCACCGCTTCCAGATACCAGTCGCAAAGCTCGTTCCATGCGAACGCGTAAGCAGCATTGATCGAATCCTGGAACGTAAAGCCCTCGATGCCCGCCGAAATGTCGCGAGCGGCAGCAGACAATCGCGAAAGAATCCACCGATCCTCCAGGTTCTCACGTGCCTCAAGCATTCCAGGCGGCTGGGTCGTGGGCGTGCCCGGCGAGCTGAGCACCAAGCGGGTTGCATTCCACAACTTGTTCGCGAACCGTCGGTAGCCTTCCACGCGGCTCTCGTCGAAGCGAACGTCCTGGCTGGACATCGCGACTGACGTTGCCCAAGCGCGCAGCGCGTCGGCCCCATATTTCGACATCAGATCGCGCGGATCGACACCTGTGCCGAGCGATTTGGACATGCGCCGGCCGTCCGCGGCCTGGACGACGCAGTGGATGACGATGTCCGAGAAGGGCGCCTCGCCCATGAACTCGAGACCGGTCATGATCATCCGGCTGACCCAGAGGTTGATGATCTCCCGCGCGGTGCAGTTGATGTCGGTGGGATAAAACGCCTTCAGGTCTTCTGTCTCATCCGGCCATCCCAGGGTCGCGAAGGGCCAGAGCGCAGAGGAAAACCACGTATCCAGGACATCGGCGTCTTGTTCGAGCGACGAGCTGCCGCACTCGGTGCACTCGTCCGGCCGTTCCACCGACACGATCTGATGACCGTTGTCGCATCGATACACCGGGACGCGATGCCCCAACCACAGCTGCCGTCCGATGTTCCAGTCGCGCAGCCCGCGCATCCAGTCGAGGTAGGTCCGTTCGTAGCGCTCGGGATGCCACCGCACCTTGCCGGCCTCCGACGCCGCGACTGCGTTGTCCCGCATCTCCTCCATGCGCAGCCACCACTGCTCGCTGATCAGCGGCTCGATGATCGCGTGGCAGCGGTCGCAGTGGCCGACCTCGTGCGTGTAAGGCTCCTCCCTGACGAGCAAGCCCTGTGCCTTCAAGTCCTCGACGACACGCCGGCGCGCTTCGAGTGCGGGCAGGCCGTCATAGGGCAGGCCGGGCACATTCATGCTGCCGTCCTCGTGCATGCCGTTCACGATCTCCAGTCCGTGCCGCTGCCCGATCTCGTAGTCCATCGGGTCGTGGCCAGGCGTGACCTTCAGCGCGCCGGTGCCGAAATCCTTCTCCACCGCGTCATCGGCGACGATGGGGAGCTTGCGGCCGACCAGCGGAAGGATGGCGGTCTTGCCGACCAGGCTGCGGTAGCGCGGGTCGTCCGGGTTCACAGCCACGCCGGTGTCAGCGAGCATCGTCTCTGGGCGGACTGTCGCGATGGTCACGTCACCATCCCCCTCAACCGGATAGCGGATGAAGTACAGCGTGTCGTGCTGCTCCTGCCACTCGATCTCGAGGTCAGAGATCGCGGAACGGTCGTGCGGACACCAGTTGACGATTCGTGGCGCGCGATAGATCCAGCCTCGCTCGTAGAAAGCCACGAACGCGGTCATCACCGACCGGTAGTAGCGCGAGTCCATCGTGAACCGCAAGCGGGTCCAGTCCATCGAAGCGCCGAGCAGCCGGAGCTGGTTGATGATCGTGGCGCCGACCTGCTCGTACCACGCCTCGACCCTCTCGTCGAACTTCTCTCGGCCCAGCTCTTCCTTGGCCGTACCTTCGCGAGCGAGCTGCTTTTCGATCACGTTCTGCGTCGCGATCGCGGCATGGTCGTAGCCGGGCAGGAACAGGACCTCGTGTCCGGTCATGCGCTTGTATCGAGCGATCAGGTCGTACACCGCCGTCTGCAGGGCATGGCCCATGTGAAGCTCGCCGGTGATGTTCGGCGGCGGGAAGCACATGGCGAACTTCGGCCTGTCGCTCACAGGGTCGGCTATGAAGAGTCCGTCGGCTTCCCAGCGCGCGTACCAGCCGGCCTCGATGGCCTGTGGATCGAACGCTTTGGGCATGTCGTTTTGTGTTTCGTTTTCTGTCATGGGGCGTGTTTCATCGCTTGAAGTGGTTCGGTGGCGCCGGCGCGACGGTCGCGGTTAGCGCGACTGAGCCGGCGAGGGTACGGATACGCGTACGTCGCGGCTCATGGTGATTGGAATCTTAGCGCGGAGGTTCAGCAGGCGGTGTCGATGTCGACGTTGTTGGTCGTGACCTGGGTCAGCCAGACCGCCGTGCCCGGCATGAACGCCGTGGCGCCGGTGCACGATGGCGCGGGCAGCCAGTCGCCCGCGATGCCGCCGGTGGGGACGAAGTTGCCACCCGTGATCCTGGTCCACGCATAGGCGGTCGAGTAGACGCCGACCGGCCCCGTTGATTTCAGCCGGTCGAACAAGCCCTGGATCGCGTCGCGGTTCGGCTGGAGGTTGCCAGACGACCAGCTGTTCGCGGTCTCGACATCCAGCCACCACATCGAGGGGGTTCGCCCGCCGACCTGGTTCAGCGAGTACTCCGCTTCGCTGCATCCGATCGCCCAGGCCTGAGTCCCGCCCGATGCGCAGCCCGCCGTGATGCGGCTGCGATAGGTCTTCGCGTAGCCCGTGTTGACGTACACCGAGGGCGTCGGGGGCGCCGCCGCGTACTCATTGCCGAAACAACTGTTGGGGCTGAACGGCCGGCCACCGTTGACGCCGATGATGCCGAACGATCCCGCGGGCGCCGACGTCCCCGGGCATTGCGGATAGGAAATGTCGTAGCCCGTTGTCCCGGGGGTGTAGGGATCGCCGGCGGCGCTGGCCGAGACCGCACTGAACGCAATCCCGGCAATCGCGATTGCCCCGATCAGTAGTCCGCGGAGCCCCGAGGTCAGGCCGACTCTCCCACCGCGCGCACGGGACCCTCGGTCTCTTCCGCGACCTCGAACTCGGGTTCAAGGGCATCGCGGATCGAGCGCTCCGAGATGATGCAGCGCTTGATCTCGGGGCGGGACGGAATCTCGAACATGGAGTTCAGCAGCGACTCTTCGATGATCGACTTGAGCGCGCGCGCGCCGGTGCCGCGCAGCAGCGCGAGCTCGGCGATCGCGTCGAGCGACCCCTTCTGGAAGACGAGCTCGACGTTGTCGAGAGAGAAAAACTTCTGGTACTGCTTCACGAGCGCGTTCTTCGGCTCGGTGAGGATGCGGACGATGTCGTTCTGGTCGAGGTGGTGCAGGGTCACGATGATCGGCAGGCGGCCGATGAACTCGGGGATGAAGCCGTACTTCAACAGGTCCTGCGGCTGCAGGTGCTTCAAGGTCTCGGAGACGATCCGCTTCTCGGTCCGGTTGTTCGGGGCGCCGAAACCAATCGCGCGCCGGCCGATGCGCTGCTCGACAACCCTCTCCAGCCCGTCGAAGGCGCCGCCGCAGACGAACAGGATGTTGGTCGTGTTGATCTGGATGAAATCCTGATGCGGGTGCTTGCGTCCGCCCTGAGGCGGGACGTTGGCAACGGTGCCTT
>Ga0209806_1000269_pt1 | contig 34233 bp, 26 predicted proteins | sample GraSoiAngelo_152_FD_186166 | JGI IMG/M metagenome (GOLD analysis project Ga0209806, IMG submission 186166) | Grasslands soil microbial communities from the Angelo Coastal Reserve, California, USA - 14_1009_12_30cm (SPAdes) (version 2) | ecosystem: Environmental > Terrestrial > Soil > Grasslands ... | reverse complement strand
GTGCGCGACCCACGGGCGGCTATAGGCCGCCCGTTCTTTTGTCAACGGGGGAAAGGCGGGCGTCTCGCCACCTGGACGGCCGAGATGCCCGTCCCTACAGAATCTAACTGCATTTACTCGCGCCCTCCCGCGCCCACCTTGTCACTCAACTCTGCCTCCTGAACTCTGCTACCATCCCACCAAGATGGCAGCGAAAGTCCATGCCAAATCCAAGCGCGTCGTCAGAAAGGCCGCGCGCGCAGCAGTCGTCCGTGAAGCTCGACCTCGTTCTGAACTCGTGATCATTACCGGACTCAGCGGCTCCGGGAAAGCGTCCGCACTCAAGGCCTTCGAAGATCTTGGCTACTACTGTGTCGACAATCTCCCCGTCGATCTCATTCCGCGCTTCGCCGAACTCGCCCTGCAGTCACTCGAAACCCGCCGCACCGCGCTCGTCGTCGATATCCGTGAGGGCTCCAAGCTCGAGAAACTGCCCGCCATCGTGAAATCGGTTCGCCGCATGATCCCTACCATGGTGATCTATCTCGAGGCCACCGACGCGTCCTTGATTCGCCGCTACAGCGAGACTCGTCGCCCCCATCCCTTCGGCGCCGATTCTCCCGTGCGTTCGTCTCTGGGTGCTGAGCGTCGCCGCCTGAAGCCCATCCGTGCCATCGCCGACTGGGTCGTCGACACCTCGAAGTTCAATGTCCACGAGCTGCGTGCCCACCTGACAGAGCGCTTTCAGAAAGAACCCTCAGACAAAAACATCCTGGTCTCGTGCGTCAGCTTCGGTTTCAAGCATGGCGTCCCCGAAGACGCGGATCTCGTATTCGACGTGCGCTTCCTCCCCAATCCTCACTTCGTTCCCGAATTCCGTCCCCTGACCGGGCGCGACCCGCGCGTCGCCAAATACATTCGGTCTTTTCCCCAGACGCAGGAGTTCATCGATCGCATCTCGGAGTTGCTGATCTACCTGTTGCCCCATTACGTGGGCGAAGGGAAGAGCTATCTCACCATCAGCTTCGGTTGCACCGGAGGCCAGCACCGTTCAGTCATGATCGCCGAAGATGTGAGCAAACACCTTCGTAAAGCCGGTTATCGCGTGAAAGTAATGCATCGGGACAGCTGATGGCTGGCTGATAGCTGATAGCTGATGGCCGATAGCCGATAGCTGAAAGCTTGCCGATCTCAATGGGAATGCTACATTCCTCGATTGTTGTCAGCCTGAGCGCAGTGAGGCGCCAGCCGACCGAAGTCGAAGGACCGCATGCCCGCATGCGGCACCTCGAACCTCAAAAGGCATTTTCTCTACAGCTCTCACGCTTTCAAGGCCAAAGTGGAGCTACTGAGTGCCCAACCTTCTCCACCACCACCATCTGCCGTTTTCGCTCTGTTTCCAGTAAAATGCCAATTTGCGCCCACTCCAAGGTATCCTTACGCCCACCCGGGTGACCGTACACCGGGATCCCCTTCATCGGGAAGGTCTATGCGGCAACTGACCCGCCTCTTGCGGTACGCGGCCCCGTACTGGTGGCAAGTGCTTGCCTCGGTCATCCTGATGGCAGCCGTCGGGTTTCTCGATGCCTTCCGCCTTCTCCTCATCGGCCCGATTCTTGACCGCGTCCTGAGTCCTTCGGCGCCTCCGCACGAGATGAAGCTGCTGCCCATCCCCGGCACGCATCAATCCCTCCACCTTGAACAGTTCGTTCCCGCCAGCTTCCAGAATCCCTGGGCGGTCGTCGCCTTCGCCCTGGTTGCTTCCACGCTGCTGAAGGGAATTTTCGACTACGCAGGCACCTATCTCGTCAGCTACGCCGGATTCGGAATGATCACCGACCTGCGCGACGCCATGTACAACGCGATCCTCCGGCGCTCGGCAGCGTTCTTCCAAAAGCACACCACGGGAACCCTGCTCTCTACCCTTATTAATGACCTCGAGCGCGTGCAGTTTTCCCTCTCAAGCGTGCTGGGAGAATTCCTCCAGCAGGTGTTCACCCTGATTTTCACGATTGCCGCCGTGGTCCTGCTGGGCGGCAAACTTGCTTGGGTGCTGGTTCTTTTTCTTCCCGCGATTCTGTTTTCCTCCACCAAGATTGGCCGCCGCGTCCGCCACACCACCCGCCGCGGACAGGACAAGCTGGCCGAAATCCAGAATATCCTGCACGAAACCATTACGGGCAATCGCATTGTGAAAGCATTCGGCATGGAATCGTGGGAGGTAGCCCGCTTTCGCACTGCCGCAAAGCGTCTCCTGCGCGCTAACCTGCGTTCGGTGGCGGCCGCCGCCGTCAGTTCTCCTTTGATGGATACTTTCGGCGCAGTCGCGATCGCCCTTCTGCTCCTGCTCGGACGCAACGAGATCCGCCACGGTGCTTTCACCCCGGGTACTTATCTTGCCTTCATCGCGCTGGTCTTCAAGCTGTACGAGCCCATTCGAAAGTTCGCGCTCTTCAACAACAGCTTCCAGCAAGCCGTCGGTGCATCTTCGGAGATCTTCAAGTTCACCGAGAGTGAAGATGATGTCCGCGAGAAGCCGGGAGCCAAGCCGCTGCCGGCGTTCTCCAAGAGCATCGTTTTCGAAGGCGCAAGCTTCTCTTACGGTGACGAGGAGGGCGCCCGCGACATCCTCCGCGCCATCGATCTTGAAGTGAAGCGGGGTGAGGTGCTCGCCATCGTAGGCTCCAGTGGCGCCGGGAAGAGCACTCTCGTCCACCTTATTCCTCGCTTCTTCGATCTGACTTCCGGTCGTCTGCAGATCGACGGTCACGATGTCCGCGATGTGACCCTTGCCTCGTTGCGCTCGCAGATCGGCATCGTCACGCAGGAAACCGTGCTGTTCAACGACACGGTGCGCAACAACATCGCTTATGGTCAGCCGCATGTCTCGCAGAAAGCCGTCGAGTCGGCGGCCCGCGCCGCTCTTGCCCACGATTTCATCACGGAGATGCCGAACGGCTACGAGACCATCATCGGTGAGCGTGGCCTGCGGCTGTCTGGTGGCGAGCGCCAGCGCATCGCGATTGCCCGCGCCATCCTCAAGAACGCGCCAATCCTCATTCTGGACGAGGCCACTTCAGCGCTCGACAGCGAGTCGGAGTCGCTCGTGCAATCGGCCCTGCAGAATCTGGTCGTGGGACGCACCGTCTTCGTCATCGCCCACAGGCTCTCGACCGTGCGCCGCGCCGATCGCATCGTGGTTCTCGAAAACGGCACCATCACCGACGTGGGCGCGCACGAAGACTTGATGAAAAAGCTAGGCACCTATCGGCGCCTGTACGACCTGCAGTTCCTGGAAGTTGATCATCCCAGGGCGGCTCCGGTGGGAGATTAGCGAATCGCTGACGGCTGATAGCTGATAGCCAACATGACGCCGAGGCTAGCAGATAAACGCCAGTACCAACTGAGAACGGGGAAGCTATCTCACAATGGACCAAACGTGTAAGCTTCGGTCTCCTCAGGGGCTAAAGCCCCAATTTTATGCTGCTCTGGACGGCGCGGCTGAAGCCGCGCCCTTTCAAAACCGATTTATGAGATAGCTTCTGACAACTGGGAACTGAGAACTGCTCTTATGCCCATCCGTTCCATGACCGGCTTCGCCCAGGTGAAGGGCCAGATCAACGGGAAGCTGAGCTTCAGCTTGTCGCTCAAGTCCGTCAATCACCGTTTCCTCGATCTGCACTTCCGCATGCCCTCCGACAACGACGCCCTCGAAATGAAACTCCGTCGGCTGCTGAAGGAAAAGGTTGCCCGCGGGCATGTCGAGCTGACCCTCAGCATCGATCGCGGCACGAGTGAGGGGTTCGCCCTTAATCGCGAACTGGTGGGCGGTTATGTGAATGCCTTTCGCGCCGCCGCTTCCGAGTTCGGCATTATCGCGGAGCCCGATTTGAATGTCATTCTGCGTATGCCCGGCGCGATGGACGTCTCTACGGGCGCGGCTGACGGCGAACTCGAGGCTGCCGTTCTCGGCCAGATCGAAGAAGCTCTCACGCGTCTTAACCAGATGCGCGATGAGGAAGGCCGTGGCATCGAACGCGAGCTGCGCGAGCGCATGGAGCATATTCAGAAAGCCAGTGCCGGCGTCGATCGCCACCGCCACGCCATCCTGCAAGGCTACGTCGAAAAGCTGCGCGCGCGCATGCAGGAACTCATTGGGGCGCAGGTGGATCCCGAGCGCCTGCTCCAGGAAGCCGCCCTGCTGGTCGATCGCAGTGACATCCAGGAAGAACTCGTGCGTTTGCAGACGCACATCAAGCACTTTCTCGGATTGCTGGACGAAAAGGGTGAAGTCGGCAAGAAACTCGACTTCCTTCTCCAGGAAATGAACCGCGAGGCCAACACGCTGCTTTCGAAGACCTCTGGCCTTGCCGGCGACGCCCTCAAAATCACCGAGATGGGTCTGGTCATGAAGTCGGAAATCGAGAAGTTGCGCGAGCAGGTGCAGAACGTCGAATGACGACCGTCTACATCATCTCTGCGCCTTCCGGCTCGGGAAAATCCACCCTCGTGAATGAAGTCCGCAAGATCGTCTCCGGACTCGATTTCTCCATCTCCTATACGACCCGGGCTCCCCGGGGCAGCGAACAGAATGGCCGGGAATATTTCTTCGTATCGCGCGCTGAGTTTGAGGACATGATCCGCAACGACGAATTTCTGGAGCACGCCGACGTTTTCGGAAACTACTACGGCACGGCCCGGCGGTTTCTGCGCGAGGCCCAGGCACACGGCGATGACCTGCTGCTCGACATCGATGTGCAAGGCGCCGAGCAAATCAAGAAAAGGATTCCCGCTGCTGCCAGTATCTTCGTCCTTCCGCCCAATCGAGAGAAATTGGAGTGGCGCCTCCGGAACCGCGGCCTCGATTCCGAGGCCGTCATCTGCCGCCGGTTGGACACGGCCCGTCGGGAGATTGAGAATTATGATAAGTACGACTATATTTTAGTGAACGACCGCTTGGAGCAGTCGATTGACCAACTGAAGGCCATCCTGCTTTCGGAACGTCTGCGACGCTCGGGCCGACCGCTGACCAACGACGAACAAGAAAAAGTCGCGTTGGCGGATCGGAATCGCTTGGAAAACATGCGGACTCGAATTCAACCTATTCTGGATTCCTTCCGCGACACCCCAGGCCATTGCCAGCCCAAGGCGGCGCTTTAGGGGAGAACAGTATGAAGTTGATCGAAGGCTTCGACAGCAACTATCGCTATATCCTCGTGGCCGCCCGCCGGGCCCGCCAACTCCAAGGTGGCGCGCCTCCGGTCGTAGAGACCAGTTCCCGCAAGCCTTGCCGCATCGCCCAGGACGAAATCCGTGCCGGGAAGGTGAAATGGGTCATCCCCGAAGTTCCCAAGTCCACAGCTGAGGTCGCCAGCGAGGCTCTCGATCCAACTCCTCAAACTGACGCATAGGGTCTTGCTGCTGTTGCTGGTCGACGCCGATCTGTTTCGGCAGCGCCCGACCGCAACATTCGAAAGCTCCTCTGCTGTCATCTAAACTACGGACACCATGAAGGTAGCTCTTGGCGTAAGCGGCGGGATCGCAGCCTACAAAGCAGCGGAAATCGTCCGTCTGCTGCAGGATCGCGAAATCCGCGTACAGGTCATCATGACCGAGGCCGCGCAGGAATTCGTGCGCCCGCTCACCTTTGCCGCCCTTTCCGGCGAAAAAGTCATCACGGGCATGTTCGAAGCCGGAAACGCCGAGCCCAACATCGACTCCGCCGTAGAGCACATTGCGGTCGCTCAATCCATCGATGCTCTGGTGGTCGCGCCAGCCACATCCGACATACTCGCGAAATTCGCGCAGGGGATTGCCAGTGATTTCCTGACCACGCTCTACCTCGCGACCACCGCACCGGTCATCGTCGCTCCCGCGATGAACGTCAACATGTGGAATCATCCTGCCACCCAGGCCAATGTTGAAATTCTGCGCAAGCGCGGCGTGAAGATTGTCGAACCCGACAGCGGCTACCTCGCGTGCGGCATGATTGGCCCTGGACGCCTCGCCGCCAACGAGAGCATTGTGGCCTCGGTTATGCAGGCTCTGGGCGCTTCGCAGGACTTGGCTGGCGAAACTGTTCTGATTACGGCTGGCCCCACTCGCGAAAAAATCGATCCAGTGCGCTACATCACGAACCGCTCCAGCGGTCGCATGGGTTACGCACTTGCCGAGGCTGCTCTGAGGCGCGGTGCCCGCGTCCTGCTGGTCACCGGGCCAACCTCCATCGTGCCCCCGAACGCGGCCGAGGTCACGCGAATCGAGACCGCCGATCAGATGCGCGCTGCCGTCTTGCAGCTCTTCTCGCAAGCCACCATCGTGATCAAGACCGCTGCTGTGTCCGACTATCGCCCGAAGGCCGCGGCGATCCAAAAGCTCAAACGAAGCGGTCCCATGTCGCTCGAGCTGGAGCCTACCAGTGACATTCTCGCAGAGCTGTCCGCGAGGAAAAGCACTCAGCTCATCATCGGTTTTGCCGCGGAAACGGAGAATGTCCTGGAAAACGCGCGCAAGAAGCTTGCCAAGAAGTCCCTCGACGCCATCGTCGTGAACGACGTCTCGCGCGACGGAGTTGGCTTCGACTCCGATCGCAATGCGGTCACCATCCTCACCCAGGACGAAGTTCTTGAAGTCCCCGAAACCACCAAGTGGGAAGTCGCGCAACGAGTGCTCGATCAAATCGTGAAGCTTCGTCGCCGCGCTCGCATCACCGCCAGCTAGACAGCATGCGGGTCAGTTGAAGCTTCCCCGGCGAATTTACCCTCTACCCACACGTACAGGTACCACCGTGCTGCACTGGAATTTGAGCAGGTGAGCTGGGGAACGTATTTCGGGGGTGTTCTGCCCGCGGTTTTCAGGCTATACTCAAGAAGTAAGTGGTTTTATCCCATGACCCTGCAGAATCCCAATTCGCATCTGCCCGCGTGCTGGCTGCACCAGCTATGCTGCCCACGGCGCCATCTGGCAGGGCTTCCCTCCCGCCTCCGTCCCAGTCTTTTCGGAAGCGATTAGTTCGAATCCTCTCCTGTGCAAATTTTCTTCTGGACGTAGTCCGCTCAGTTGACTAGCCCGGAGAAAAGTCAGCGGCGAATCAAAGCCCTAATCGCCAACAACCAACGACGAATGACCAAAGATGGAGGAGAATTCCGATGCCAACCAAGACTCTGATTGCCGGCCCCAAGATCAAGACCGCCCTGCCCGGCCCCAATGCCAAACGCGTTCTGGCGGGCGATGACAAGTACATTTCGCCGTCCTATACGCGGTCGTACCCGTTGGTAGCGAAGAGCGGCCGCGGCGTGGTCGTGACCGATGTCGATGGCAACGAGTTCTTTGACTTCTCGGCGGGCATTGCCGTGACTTCGACTGGCCATTGCCATCCTGAGGTGGTCGCCGCCATCCAAAAGCAGGCGGGAGAGCTCATTCACATGTCGGGCACCGACTTCTACTACGAGAATATGGTGCAGCTGGCGGAACGGCTCTCGAAGATCGCGCCGATGCCCGGGCCGCACAAGATTTATTACGGCAACTCCGGTACCGAGGCGATTGAAGCCGCGCTGAAGCTGGCCCGCTATCACACCAAGCGGCAGAACGTGATCGCTTTCTTCGGCGCGTTCCATGGCCGGACGATGGGAGCGCTTTCGCTGACCGCCTCCAAGCCTCAACAGAAGCGGCGTTTTGCTCCTCTCGTTCCAGGAGTGACGCACATTCGTTATCCCGATGTGTACCGGGGCTGCTCGGGCGGCCCGCAGGATGCGGAAGCGTTCGCGATGGGGTGCGCGCGGTTTATCGAAGACAAGCTGTTCAAGACAACGCTGGCTCCCGAAGAGGTCGCGGCGATCTTCGTCGAACCGGTGCAGGGAGAAGGCGGGTACGTGATCGCGCCGACGCCCTTCATGCAAGAACTCCGGCGTATTTGCGACCGGCATGGAATCCTGCTGGTTGTGGACGAAGTACAAAGCGGCGTCGGCCGAACCGGCAAGTGGTGGGCCGTGGAGCACACGGGCGTCGAGCCGGATATTGTTTGCATGGCAAAGGGCATTGCCTCCGGCATGCCGCTGGGCGTGACTGTATCGCGCGCCGACATCATGGATTGGGTACCGGGCTCGCACGCTTCCACCTTTGGTGGAAACCCGGTGTGTATTGCGGCGGCGCTGGCCACGCTCGACGTGATCGAGAAGGAAGGGCTGCTCGCGCACTCGGCGGAACTCGGCAGCTACATGCTTAAGCGCATGGCGGACTGGCCCGCGAAGTACCGGATCGTCGGGGACGTGCGTGGCCGGGGCCTGATGATTGGCGTGGAGATCGTGAAGGACCAGAAGACGAAGGAATACGGGGCCGAACTGCGGGATCGAATCGTTCAGCGAGCCTTCGAACACGGCATCCTGTTTCTCGGATGCGGGCCGAGCACGGTGCGCAGCTCGCCACCGCTCGTGGTTACCAGAGACGAAGCCGACGCAGCCATCGACATTCTCGAGGAGTCGATCGAAACGGTCAGCAAGGGCGCGTAAGAGCTGAATCTTACGGGTATGTTAATGAGCGAGGCTCGTCGAGAATTCGGCGAGCCTTTCTTGTGTTAAGGCACATCCATAAGCAACGGGAGAGAGTGTATGTGGAAAGGTAAAGTTGACTCGATTCACATTGCGCCGGCCGCCAAGGCGCCAACGCAGGCCCTGGATCACGTGGAGTTGATTCCGGGAGCAGGTCTGGTGGGGGATCGGTATTTCCTCCGGCAGGGCACGTTCTTCAAGCCCGAGCCGCAGCATGAACTCACCCTGATCGAGGCGGAGGCCATCGAGGCCGCATTGCGGGAGTACAAGGTGAGTCTCGCACCCGGCGAGCCGCGACGGAATGTGGTGACGCGCGATGTTCCCTTGAATCACCTGGTGGGCCGGGACTTCATGATCGGCGGAGTAAAGGTTCACGGTATTCGCTTGTGCGAGCCTTGCAGTCACCTGGAGGGCCTCACTGGATCGCCAGTGATCAAGGCGCTGCGACATCGGGGCGGACTGCGGGCGCAGATCCTTACGCAAGGCGTGATCCGGGTCGGCGACGCGGTGACCGAGCCAATCTCATGAACAAAACAACGTATCGTGAACTGCTGCGCGGCAAGGGCGCGCACGTGGATCCGGTCGCCAGCCTGGAGCACGTTTCAGCCGCGGTCGCCGGACGGAAGATGGAGGGATATCCGCATTCGGTGTGGCAAATTGTCGGCCACATGAATTACTGGATGGATTACGAGCTGCGCCGGATCACGGGGCAAAGGCCGGCGTATCCGGAACACGCCATCGAGGGCTGGCCCGCCGAGTTGGGTCCGGCGAACGAGGCAGAGTGGGACAGTGCGAGGCACGGCTTGGCGGCACGGCTGGAACGGTTCGATGCACTGTCTGAATCCCCGCCCGAAGCCCTGGGCGCGCAAGTGGAAGCGATGCATGCGGGCGAAGCGTCGCGTTCGTCGAGCGTAGAGGCCGTGCTGTGGCAGATCCTGGTGCACAACAGCTATCACATCGGGCAGATCACGCTCTTGCTGCGGTGCTTTGGATTGTGGCCGCCGCCTAAGGGTGGAGATAGCTGGTGAGGCTGACGCGATCTTGAAAAAACAGACCCCTAAGTGTCGACGCAAATCACCTCAGAGGGCTGAAGCCCGCAATTCCGGCTGTGAGCCGGACGGCCTGAAGGCCGTCCCTTTCAAAGCGCACTAATCGGACTCTCCCTAAAGTTAACGAGCTAAGAGTAGCCGACCGCTCGCGCTAAGGCTTATTGGCGAGCAGCCGTTTCACGAATTCGCCTACGCTTTGCGCTTCCTTGCCGGGACTGCGTTCGATGATGTCGACAATCGCGCTGCCGACTACGGCGGCGTCGGCGTAGCCTCCTACAGCCGCGAACTGATCGGGAGTGGAGATGCCGAAACCTACCGCGATGGGGAGCTTGGTGTACTTGCGCAGGCGGCGGACCAGCGTTTGGGCATCTTCGGGAAGTTGTTTTCTGGCACCGGTGACACCCGTGCGTGAGACGGCGTAGACGAATCCGCTTGAAACTTTCGCAATTCTCTTCAGCCGATCGTCGGTGGAAGTGGGGGCGGCCAGGAAGATGGGCGCAAGTTCGTTCTTGCGCATTTCGGCCAGGTAGGGAGCGGCCTCTTCCACCGGAAGGTCGGTGACCAGCACGCCATCGACGCCCGCCAGACGCGCGATCTTGCAGAATTTTTCGAGTCCCATTTGGAGCATGGGGTTCAGGTACGTAAAGATGATGAGCCCCACGGATTGGGATTGCTCGCGGATTTCCGCGGCGAGTTTGAGGACCTGATCGAGCGAGGTGCCGTGCTTGAGTGCGCGCTCGCTGGCACGCTGGATCACAGGACCGTCCGCCAGCGGGTCGCTGAAGGGGACACCGAGCTCGATGACAGAGGATCCGGCTGCAATGGCAGCAAGGATGACCTCGCGCGTGGTAGCGAGATCAGGGTCCCCCGAGGTGACGTAGGCGACCAGGGACGGCTTTCTTTCGAAGTGAAAAGGCATGCTGGGATTGTAAATTTTAGATTGCAGATTTCAGATTGTCACATCTATGCAGCTCAATCTGAAATCTACAATCTGAAATCTACAATCTGAAATCATCCCTCGATTTTCAGATGCTCGCGCATGATTCCAATATCTTTATCGCCGCGACCGGAGACGTTCACCAGCACGATCTCGGACTTCTTCATTTTGGGGGCACGCTTAGTGACTTCGGCGACCGCGTGCGCGGATTCCAGTGCGGGGATGATTCCTTCCGTGCGAGCAAGGAGGGTAGTCGCTTCCAGCGCTTCCTGGTCGGAGGCGGGAATGTATTCGGCTCGGCCCAGGTCTTTGAGCATGGCGTGCTCGGGGCCGATCGAAGGATAGTCGAGGCCGGCAGAGACCGAGTGCGTGGTTGCAATCTGGCCAGCGCGGTCCTGCAATACATAAGAGTAGGTGCCTTGCAGAACTCCGGGAGAGCCTCCACGAAAACGGGCGGCATGATCACCTAACTGGTCACCGCGACCTCCCGCTTCGACGCCGATCAACTGGACCTTCTTATCTTTAATGAAGTCGTAGAAGATTCCGATGGAATTGGAGCCGCCGCCGACGCAGGCGATGATGGCTGCGGGAAGTTTGCCTTCCGCCTTGAGGATTTGAGCGCGGGCTTCCCGACCAATGACGCGATGGAAATCGCGCACCATGGTGGGGTAGGGATGGGCTCCCAGAACACTGCCCAGCAGGTAATGCGTGCTGCGGACATTGGTGACCCAGTCGCGCATGGCTTCGTTGATGGCGTCTTTGAGCGTGCGCGAGCCGGAGTCCACGCCGCGTACTTCAGCGCCCAGCAGACGCATGCGGAAGACGTTGAGTTCCTGGCGGCGCATGTCCTCGGTGCCCATGTAGACAACGCACTCGAAGCCGAGCAGAGCGCAGACCGTAGCGGTGGCAACGCCGTGCTGGCCGGCCCCGGTTTCAGCGATTACGCGATGCTTGCCCATGCGCTCGACCAGCAATGCCTGGCCAAGGCAGTTGTTGATCTTGTGAGCGCCAGTGTGGAGCAGGTCTTCGCGCTTAAGGTAGATTTTGGCGCCGCCGAGCTTTTCGGTAAGGCGGCGGGCAAAGAAGAGAGGAGTGGGGCGTCCAGCGTAAGTCCGGAGGAGGAGGTCCAGGCGCTTCTGGTATTTAGGATCCCGCTTGGCTTTGTCGTATTCGCATTCGAGTTCCTCGAGCGCGGCCATAAGGGTTTCGGGAACATAGCGGCCACCGTAAACGCCGAAACGTCCGGGCACGGATTTGGGAGCCGTGGATGAGTGTTTGTTCGGCGCGGACGTGATTTTTGCAGTGGCCATTTTAGAGAAATATTTCAGATTTTAGATTGTAGATTTCAGATTGATGATCGTCCATGTGTAGCGCCGGCATGCTGCCGGCATCGGTTGTTGTGCGAAAGTGCCGATGGAACGCCCGCCCGAGAGCCGGCGAGACGCCGGCGCTACGGTCAGACATGCTTGTCGGCGTGATGGACGGCTTCGATGAACGCACGAACCCTCTCTGGGTCTTTTTTACCGCGACTGGCCTCGACACCGGAGGACACGTCGACGCCGAAGGGTTGAAGAATTCTGATGGCTTCGGAGACATTGAGTTCAGTCAAGCCTCCGGCGACGATGATGGGAAGCTGGAGACTGATGACCTGCACCATGGCGCGCGTTCCTTTCCAGTCGAAGGTGGTACCAGTTCCGCCGAACATTCCATTGGATTGCGCGTCAAGCAGGAGAGCGAATATTTTTTCGCGAGCGTTCTGGGTAATGAGAACGCCGCCTTCCTTCAACGAGTCGCCCGGGACCGCCGGAATGACTTTCGAGACTCCGATGTGCTCCAGAGATGGGCGCGAGTCCTGCAAAAGACTCTGAAGCGACTGCCTGCCATGCAGCTGGACGGAAGTCAGGCCAGTCTGCGAAACGAAGTCGCGGATGTGATCTCCATCGGCATCGACGAATACGCCGACTTTTTCGATGTGCTCGGGCAGGTGCTCGATAATATCGCGCACAGAAGCAGGTTCCACCTTGCGCGGACTCTTGTCGTAAAAGACGAAGCCGAGGGCGTTGGCCCCTGCGTCAACTGCCGTGAGCGCGTCTTCGAGATTCGTGATTCCGCAGATTTTGATCCAAGTCATAAAGGCAGTCGTCAGTCTTCAGTCGTCGGCAAAGGCAAAACGTTAGCGGCGGTCGCCACAAATCCCTATCGACAACATAGATTCATTCGCTCGGGACCGCGGCTGCTTCCAGCAGGCGGCGCAGAGCGCTGCCTGGAAAGGCCGCCTTCATGAGCGATTCGCCGATGAGGAAGGCTTCGTACCCCGCCGAGCGAAGTTCGGCGATGTCGGCGGCGGAGGCGATGCCGCTTTCGGCGACCGCCAATATCCCGCGTGGAAATTTTTTTGCCAGGCGGAGCGGCGTGTTCAAGTCCACCTGGAAAGTGCGGAGGTTGCGGGAATTCACGCCGATAAGATCGCTGCCTGCGTCGAGTGCGCGCTGCAATTCTTCTTCGTCGTGAGCTTCGCAGAGGACGTCGAGTTCGTGGGCGCGGGCCTTGGCCGCGAGCCCTTCTAGGTCGGGTTGCTCCAGGGCGGCGACGATGAGGAGGATGGCGTCAGCGCGATGGGCGCGGGCCTCGACGATCTGAAGTTCGTCGAGAATGAAGTCTTTGCGCAGGCACGGAAGGCTGGTGCTTTCGGAGGCGAGGCGCAGATTGTCGAGCGAGCCTTGGAAGTAGTCAGGCTCGGTGAGAACGGAGAGAGCGGCGGCGCCCCCTTGTTCGAGTTCTCGGGCGAGTTGCGAGGGATCGAACTCGGGGCGAATCAGGCCTCTGGACGGCGAGGCTTTTTTCAGTTCGGCAATAACGGCCACGCCCTGGGATCCTGCCGACGTCAGCGCGTTCCGGAACCCTCGGGGCTTATGTTCAGCGGCGAGGCGGTCGAGAGCGCGGAGGTCGGCTGCGCGGCGCTTTTGCGAGAGCTTGCGGCGCGTGGTCGCGAGAATTTGATCGAGGGTGGCAAGCATCGCGAAAGTTTCATTATAAGGGACGGGCAGGAATGGGTACGCGGACGAACTGGCTATTTGGGTCCATGGTTGATCCGACGGGCGTCTCGTCCGTCCAGTCGGGCGAAACCCCGACTCTCCAACGATGAATTCCTGCCTACTTCGCGCTTCCGGATTGCGAGTTAGAAGCGGCCTTTTGTTCGGCGATCCAGGACGTAACTCGCTGGTCGAGAACATCAAGAGGCAAGGCGCCGCCGTTGAGGACCTCGTCGTGGAAGGAGCGGATGTCGTAGCGTGGGCCGAGTTCTTTCTGGGCTAGCTGTCGGAGGCGGAGGATGTCGAGCTGGCCAAGTTTGTAACCGAGGGCTTGGGCGGGGGCCGCGATGTAGCGATCGGTTTCCGACTGGACGTCGGGCTCGTCTTCGGCAGAGTGGGCATGGAAATAGTCGACCATCTGGGCGCGCGTCCAGTGTTTGTAGTGGACACCTGTGTCCAGAACGAGACGAACGGCACGCAGGAGTTCGTCGGAGAGTCGCCCAAAGTCGGAATAGGCGTCCTGGTAGAAGCCCACGTCCTTGCCGAGGCTCTCGGAATAGAGCGCCCACCCTTCCACGTACGCGTTGTAGCCGGCTTGCTGGCGAAAGGTGGGAAGAGCGGTCAGAGTCTGGGCGATCGAAATCTGCATGTGATGGCCGGGGACGCCTTCGTGATAGGCAGTGGACTCGCAGGCGACCAGCGAACGGTGCTGGTGGTCGCCAGTGTTGACCATCACAGTTCCGCGGCGAGAGCCATCGGGGGTGCCGGGTATGTATTCCGCGGAGGGCGCGTCCTTCTCGCGGAATTCTTCGACGGGCTTGACGTCGAGCTGGGTGGGTGGGAGCAAGCCGAAAAGTTTGGGAAGTTGGGGCGACATTTGGGCGATGTAGCGCAGGTAGGTCTCGAGAATCTGCTCGCGGGAAGTGGGGATCAGTTTGGGATTGGTGGCCAGAGAGGCGCGGAAGCTCTTGAGATCAGAGAAGCCAAGTTTCTTGGCGATGATGAGCTGCTCGGCTTCAATGCGCTCGACTTCGCGCAGGCCGAGTTGATGGATGGTTTCGGGATCCATGCTGGTCGTAGTCTGCTGTCGAATATCGAAACGGTAGAGGGCATCGCCGTTAGGAAGCGACCAGATCCCTTCCTGGGCGCGGCCTTTGGGGGCATAGTCTTGGGCGAGGAAGCGGGAGAGCTTACGGTAGGCGGGCCTGAGTTCCTGGTCGATGGCAGCGATGATAGCGGCCCGAAGGCGCTTGCGATCGGCTTCAGAGACTGCCTCTGGGAAATGCGTGAGAGGCTGAGCAAACGTGTTGGCATCCCCAGCCGGGGCGGCGATGTCGTCGCACTGCTTCACAGTTTTCTCGAGTAGATAGCGCGGCGGGATGAGTTTGTCCTTCAGGCCTTGCTGAAGGATTCCGGTGATCTGATCAAGGGCACGAGGCAGTGCGCGCAGGCGAGCCAGGTAGTCTTCGTATTGGCGCGTGGTGTTGAAAGGGATGATGGTAAGGGCCTCGGCGAACTGCAGGTGAGCGCCGTCCTGCTGGTCGATGGGCATCTCGAAGGTCTTCAGGTTGATGGCCTCGATGCGCTCCTTGAGATTGCGGAGCATGAGGACCTGATTCAGCTTCTCCTGCTCGGGGAAGCCGGTGGTATCGATGGCCGCGAAGCGCGCGACCCAGTGCGCGAGGTCATCTTTCTGCTCCTGCACATGCGCGAGGGAGAAATCGCTCCAACGATCGTTGTAGCGGTAGTCGCCGAGCAGCGTGGCGAGTTCGGGAGATTCCCGGACCTCATATTCCCATTCATCGGCGAGCAGTCGATTGAGGCTTTTGCGGCGTGCCTCGAGCGTGGGATGGTCAGCAGACAACGCGAGAGGCGCGAGCAACGCCCCCGCCATGATCATGAAAGCAAGACTGCCTATCCTCATTCGCATTCCCAGGGAAATTCTAGCATCGTGGATGCGGCACAGGCGCACATTGGAATTCGCCCGGCGGGTGCATTGCCCGGCTTTGATCCTGCAGGGTGGTATGGATCTGCACGTTCCGATGCGGTCGGCGGAACGAATTGCGGCGGCCATGCGCTCGAATGGGAATTCGGCCGTGACAGTGCGTATTTTTCCAGGGGTGAGCCACCCCATGTTGCCAGATCCAATTGGGCTTTCGAGTGGATGGGTACTGCTGCCTGCTTTTCTGACTTCGTCGCCAGTGCTCGACCTCATGGCGCACTGGGCCGCGGAGAAGCTCAGAACGGCAAGCCTCCGGTAGGCTTCTCTAAGAATCATTGTTTCGGCGGACCCTAATTTAAAAAGGCAACCAAGAAGTTGCATTTATTTCAGGCGGCTGGTATTATGCAACCTGGAGGTTGCAGGACATGAATGATCGTATTGAGAAGCGAATCGAACTGAAGGCTTCAGTTTCGCGAGTCTGGCAGGCATTGACGGACTATCGTGAGTTTGGCGAGTGGTTTCGAGTGAAACTGGATGGGCCATTTGTGGCTGGGGAGGTTTCCCGCGGACAGATTACTTACCCGGGATACGAGCATCTCAAGTGGGAAGCGGTCGTGCAAAAGATGGAAGCGGAGCGGCTATTTTCTTTTACCTGGCATCCTTATGCAATCGATCCCAAGGTGGACTACTCCAAGGAGCCGCAAACGCTGGTTGAATTCAAGCTGGAGAAGACAGCGACGGGCACCCTATTACTTCTGAGCGAATCTGGTTTCGACAAAATCCCGGCCGGCCGGAGCCTGGAGGCCTTTCGCATGAATGACGGAGGCTGGACGCAGCAAATGAAAAACATCGAGCATCATGTCACTGAAAAGCCGTAGAGGAATGGCTGCTGCAGCGCGTGATCGCGCAGCGATTTTTGCCGCTTTGGGCGACGAGACGCGGCTGTTGCTGATTGCGAAATTATGCAGCGGACAGCCGCATTCGATTTCGGAATTGACTGTGGGCTCGAAGCTCACGCGGCAAGCGATCACCAAGCATCTGCGGGTATTGCAGCGAGCAGGAATCGTGCATGGTGTACGGGCTGGGCGCGAGAAGCGATTCGAGTTCGATCCAGAACCCATGCAGGAGATTAAGCAGTATCTCGATATCGTCTCCGAGCAGTGGGACCAGGCATTGGCGAGGTTGAAGTCGTTCGTGGAGGATTGAGAGGCGCGGTATTTTCTGAGAGAGAAGTCATCGGCGCTCACGAGGGCACGATTCCGCGGAGCATTACGGGTTGTTGGTGGCATATTACCGCGCGAACGGACTGGTGCCTCCGGCGTCGCGCAAGCAATGAAGATCGAATCTGGATCATCGAAAGAACGATGAAAAACCTGTATGTCAGTAACAGCCACAAGGTTTTCCGCGGAGCGTCTCCCGAGCCTCATAGAGAACAAGGGGCGTGATGGCCAGGGCCGCGACCGGGTCAGCCCATTGGAGCTGCCACACCGCGTGAAGCGTGAGCCCAGCGAGAGCAATGATCGACAGGTATGCGCATAACGCGGATTCGGTGGCATCGGCTCGAAGGGCAGCACTACCGGTTTCGGCCGAGAGACGACGTTTTTGCCTGGCCAACCACGGCATGATGAGGGCGGCAGCAACAAGCACACCGATGCCGAGGTAGCTGGACTTGGGTTCCACGTAGCCACCTAAAGACAGGACAGAAGCCAGAATCACATAGACCGCCAGCAGGATCAGCAACGCTCCCGCAGTGCGGGCCGCAGTTCGCTCGGCGTGTTCGGAGGAAGCACTTCGAAAACGCCACAAAACCACTGCAGCCGACAGGAGTTCGATCGCGCTGTCGCCACCGAAGGCGAGCAGGGCGGGACTGCGGGCTCTCCAGGCCGCCCAGAGCGAAAATGCGGCCTCGAAGGTCATCCATGCAATGGTGACAGCCTGGAGGCGTTGTATCCGTCGCAGAGTGCCTGCGGGCGTGCTTGGAAAGGTCGCCACGCAGACGATTATGACATTCGACGGAAGGCGATTGTGCTCATTGGATGCCTGTTACGGTGTAGAGGTCGGAGAGCCGCAGGCGGTAGTCGAAGGCGAAGCTGGCGCCGTCGCGAGTGACCAGCGGAGGATCGGCAAACACGCCGCCAATGTCGGAGACCAGAAAAGGAGCGCGGTCATGCTGGCCGATGTCGTGGAGGGCGAGGATGTTCGGATGGCTCAGAGCGGCGACGGCCCGGGCTTCCTGCTCGAACCGGCGGAGGCGCTCCGGATCGGCGGCAAAAGACGTCGGGAGGACCTTGACTGCGACATCCCGGCCCAGGCGGGCGTCGCGGGCTCGATACACTTCACCCATGCCGCCGGCGCCAATCAAGGCAACGATTTCATAGGGGCCGAGTTTCGTGTCCGGCGTCAGAGTCATGTGCAGCGAGATTATACGCTGAAAAAAGAATGAGATAGAAGGGTGCTGGCCGGAGAAAAAGCTCAGAAATTGACTTCCATTGCTCCCAGGGAACGGTCAGGCCGAAGACGTCGTACTAAAAATAAGTGCGAGTTGTATGTCGATTTTTCTAGGTCTCGTTCGTCACTAGGCTGTGGGGGATAACAGACGCAGTTGTGGGGTGGGTGAAATCACGCACTTACTTGTTAAGGCTTTGAGCAGCCTAGCGAGAATTGGGAATAAAACGTTTCGATGTTGTTTTGTGAATGATCACGTCGAGAAGCGAAATGATAGCGAATCCTTCCAAAAGGAAGTTCAATCTAATGATGGAATGTTTCCAACTGGGGTGTGAGTAATGGTTAAGAGAATGGTGCTAGTGCTGTCCGTGACGGCTGTGTTGCTCACGGCGCTGGGGTTTGTGAAGTACCGCCAAGTGGAGACGGCTGTGCATGCCTCTTCGTCGTTTCAGCCTCCGCCGGAAGCAGTCACCAGCATCGTTGCCAAGCGAGAGCTGTGGCCCGCGACCATGTCGATCATCGGCACCATGGAGGCAGTACAGGGCGTCACGGTAAGCGCGGACCTTCCCGGAACTGTGGCACGGATTGCGTTCGACTCCGGGCAGACCGTACAGAAGGGTGACGTGATCGTGGAACTGGACACCCGGCAGGAGCGAGCGCAGTTGGCCGCGCTTGAGGCGCAGCGCGATCTTGCGAAGATCAACTACGGTCGGGTGGAGCAACTGGTCAAAGAAGGGGTCATCTCGAAGCAAGACTATGACCAAGCCACCGCTCAGCAGAGGCAGACGGAAGCCAACGTTGCGGAGATCAAGGCAACGATCGAGCGCAAGACGATTCGGGCGCCTTTCACCGGGGTGCTGGGCATTCGGAAGGTGAACCTCGGGCAGTACCTCGCGGCGGGCAACCCTATTGTTCCGCTGCAAGCGCTCAATCCGATTTATGTGGACTTCGGTGTGCCGCAGCAAGCGGCGAACCAAGTGCGCGTGGGGCGCACTTTGCATGTGACATCGGAGGATATCGCCGGACAGACCTTCAGCGGGCGCGTCAACGCGCTGGATTCGATCGTGGATGAGACCACGCGCAACGTCCAGGTGCAGGCGACGCTTCCCAATTCGCAGGGCAAGCTGAAGCCGGGAATGTTCGTGCAGGTGGAAGTAGGGTATGGAACAAATAAGGAGGCGATTACTCTGCCGGCATCGGCGATCAGCTACGCGCCGTATGGAGATTCGGTCTTCATCATCTCGGAAATGAAGGATCCGAAGGGACAGACCTACAAAGGAGTGCGCCAGCAGTTTGTGAAGATCGACGGGTCGCGCGGTGACCAGGTGGCGGTCGTGTCGGGGGTGAACCCGGGGGATGAGGTGGTGACCTCGGGAGTTTTCAAGCTCCGCAATGGAGCGGCAGTCAACGTTAACAACAAAGTGCAGCCCGGAGACAATCCGGCTCCTAAACCGCAGGACAGCTAAGCAAGGAAAGTCCATGAAGTTTACAGACCTGTTTATAAAACGGCCGGTCCTCGCGATTGTAGTGAACCTGGTAATTCTGATCGCTGGGCTGCAATCGATCCGTTCGTTGAGTGTTCGGCAGTATCCACGCAGCGATATCGCGGTGGTGGAAGTTACCACGACCTACGTGGGAGCGAATGCGGACCTGGTGCGTGGGTTCATCACCACTCCGCTGGAGCGGGTGATTGCCAGCGCGGACGGCATCGATTACATGGAGTCATCGAGCGCGCAGGGTCTCAGTACGATCGATGTGCACCTGAAGCTCAATTACGACACTACTGCCGCGCTAACGCAGATTCAGGCGAAAGTGGCGCAAGTGCGGAACGACCTGCCGACCGAGGCAGAAGCGCCGGTGATCGAGTTACAGACGGCGGACAACCAGTTTGCGGCGATGTACCTCGGCTTCTCGTCGACAGATCTCGATCAAAATCAGATCACCGATTATCTGACCCGCGTCGTGCAGCCGAAACTGAGCGCTGTGAGCGGCGTGCAGCGCGCCGATATTCTCGGTGACCGCACGTTCGCGATGCGCATCTGGCTGAAGCCGGATCGGATGGCGGCATATAGCATCTCGCCGTCGGTGGTACATGATGCCCTGGCGAAAAACAACTACCTGTCCGCGATCGGGAGCACCAAGGGCTCGATGGTGTCGGTGAACCTCATCGCGAACACGAATCTGAAGACCGCGGAAGAATTCAAGCAACTGGTGGTCAAAGAGAACAACGGCGTGGTTGTTCGTCTCGGCGATATCGCCGACGTCCAGCTGGGTGCTCAGAACTATGACCAGGATGTTCGGTTCAATGGCGAGACGGCGACGTTCATGGGCGTCTGGGTGCTGCCGACAGCGAACTCACTCCAGGTCATCAAGCAAGTTCGCGCGGAAATTCCCGGGATTCAGGCGCAGTTGCCGGCGGGAATGAAGGTGGGCATCCCGTACGACTCGACGGCATACATTCAAGACGCGATCAACGAGGTGCTCAGCACTCTTAGCGAGACGCTGATCATCGTCATTATCGTCATTTTCCTTTTCCTGGGGTCGTTCCGGTCGGTACTCATCCCGATTGTCGCGATTCCGATTTCGCTGATTGGCGCAGTCTTCCTGATGCTGATCGCGGGTTTCACGATCAATTTGCTGACGCTGCTGGCAATCGTGCTGTCGGTCGGCTTGGTCGTGGATGACGCGATTGTCATGGTGGAGAACGTGGAGCGGCATCTGCACATGGGCAAGCCGCCGATGAAGGCTGCGATGGATGCGGCGCGTGAGTTGGTCGGGCCGATTATCGCGATGACGATCACGCTGGCGGCGGTGTACGCGCCGATTGGCATTCAAGGCGGCTTGACCGGCGCCCTGTTCCGTGAGTTCGCGTTCACGCTTTCCGGCGCTGTGATCGTCTCGGGCATTGTCGCGCTGACACTGTCGCCGATGATGGGGTCGAGGCTGCTAAGGGAAGGCGCGACCGACCGTGGCTTCGCAGGCGTGGTCAATCGCCTGTTTGAACGGGTCCGGGCTGCTTACTCGCGCAATCTGGCCGGCACGTTGCGGTTCCGGCCGGTGGTGTTGACGGTCTGGGCAATCGTCGCCGCGCTGATGGTTCCGTTCTACATGTTTTCGCAAAGGGAACTAGCGCCGGCAGAGGACCAGGGCGTCGTGTTCGGCGTCATTCAGGCGTCGCCGAACTCCACCATCGATCAAACCAATCTGTATACGAACGAGGTTTACGACGTCTACCATTCGTTTCCAGAGAGCCAGAGTATCTTTCAGATTACGAATCCGAATGGTGGGTTTGGCGGCATGGTGACCAAGCCTTGGAGCGAGCGGAAGAAGACAGCGCAGCAATTGCTGGTCGAATCGACCGGGCCGCTCTCAAAGATTGCGGGAATTCGAGTGATCCCGTTGACTCCGCCACCCCTGCCCGGCGGCGGCAATTTCCCAGTGGATTTCGTGATCGCATCGGCGGGCGAGCCGCAACAGTTGGTGCAATTCGCGAACCAGCTGGTGCAGAAGGCAATGACGAGCGGCATCTTCATTTACGCCGACTCGGATTTGAAATATGACCAGCCCCAGGCTGAGGTTGTCTTTGATCGCGACAAGCTTCGCTCGCAAGGTGTGGACTTGAGTCAGGCTGGACAGGACCTTTCCACGCTGCTGGGCGGGAACTACGTCAACCGGTTCAGCATTCAGGGGCGGAGTTACAAGGTGATTCCGCAAGTCAAACGCGTGGAGCGTCTGACTCCCGAGCAACTGTCGCAGATTTATGTAACCGGATCGCAGAACAAGATGGTGCCGCTCTCCACCTTTGCCAATCTGCGCACCACGACCGAGCCACGTGACCTGAAGAAGTTCCAGCAGTTGAATGCGGTTCGGATTCAGGGCGTGCTTCCACCGGGAGTGCCGCTGGACAAGGGGCTTCGATTGCTCGAGGACGAGGCGCAAAAGATTCTGCCGCAGGGCTTCTCGGTCGACTATGCGGGCGAATCGCGGCAGTTGCGCGTGGAAGGCAGCAAGTTCCTGGGAACTTTCTTGCTGTCGGGCGTCCTCATTTATCTGGTGCTGGCGGCTCAATTCGAGAGCTTCCGTGATCCGTTTATCATTCTGGCGGGATCGGTGCCGTTGGCCATCTCGGGAGCGTTGACGTTCTCGTTCCTGGGATTGACGACGCTCAATATTTACAGCCAGGTGGGCTTGATCACGCTGGTGGGACTGGTGTCGAAGAACGGGATTCTGATCGTGGAGTTTGCGAACCATCTTCAGGAAACCGGCAAAGAAAAACTGGACGCGATCATTGAGGCGGCGAGTACTCGACTGCGGCCGATCTTGATGACGACCGCCGCGACCGTAATCGGCCACTTCCCGCTGGTGCTGGCCAAGGGGCCGGGCGCGGGAGCACGCAACAGCATCGGTATCATGCTGGTCAGCGGAATGATCATCGGGACAATGTTTACGCTATTCGTGGTGCCATCGATTTATATGCTGGTCGCGAAGAGACACACGGCCGAGGTGAGGGATTCGGACATGGACGTGGATCTTTCGGAGCCGGTGGAATCCGTGGCGTAAGTAGAAAGTTTGATATGGCGGCTTCGGCCTTGTGGCTGAAGCCGCCATTTTTTGTTGGGGCCGGCAGGTTAGAACTATCGGCTTTTGTAACTGAATGTCACCTTCGTTTCTTCGTCAAGCACGAGTGCCCGGGCAAATTGGAAAGACGTGCCGGTGCGCGGCACATCGATTGCGACTGGCAGAACACCTGCTACGCGTCGTTGCAGGTTGACAACGTTGGCAGACGGGTTAGCGGTTTGCTTCTTGGCGTTGCTCTCCAGTTGAGCAAGTTGTTGGTAATTCCGAGCGTTCATTGGGGCGTTCACAGCTTGAGCGCTTACCTCTATGGTTTCGGTGACGCCGCCCAAGCTTAACTTGCTCAGATACTGGGCAGGCCTGCTCGCGTCGTAGTTGAAGGACTGTTCCAGGGTTTGGAATCCATTCGCCTCGACTCGGAGCTTGCCAGGTCCCGAGGGTAAGTTGGAAACGATCCAACGGCCAGCAGGATTCGTGATTGCATCGATTGTGGCACCCGTTGCTGAGTTTGTAAGCGATACGCGAGCACCTGATACGACGGCTCCGGAAGGGTCGAGGACGACACCGCCAAGCTGTCCCGGGAAGCCTGCATCGGGAACATAGAAGCTGTCGACCAAACCCCCAACGTCCGTGCCTATCGTCGCTCCCGAGCCGTTCATCCCCTCGCGGAAGGTCACGGGCAGAAGTCCGGCAGAGATAACGTCTCCTCCGAAATCTTTTACCTGATACCTTTCGGGCAGAAATAACTCCCAGTTCAACATGCTGATGGGAAGATCCATGCTGGGAAGTGTCAGCTCAGAGCCGCCCTTTTTTGCAAAGGGCGCGCCTGCATGCATGAACACGAAAGAGACTTCGTATGGGCCGGTGGGGCGGAAGCCGGGACGCAACAAGGGCACGCGATTTCCATCCGGCCCTTGTACCGGCTTCACTCGTTCACCGGCAACCTCAGCGGAGAGAATGCTGACATCGGGCGGCAGAGCTACTTTCAGAAATGGCTGCGCCTGATTTTTTACGGTCAGCTTGATTTCGGTGAGAGTTTTGCCTTCCGAGGTCACGAGTGTGGTGACCGCAGCACTCTCCGCGACGGCGGCTAACACGCTGCTATCGGGGAAGCGCGTCCACGCGAGCATAAGCGTGGGCTGTTCGTTGGGTTGGCGATGGAAGCGGAAGGCTGCCTGTGGCGAGGAGTGCGCCAGTGCGCGAAGATAGACGCTGGTTTCCTTGACGTCCATGCGTTTCAGGCCGCCGCCTTCGGTGGCCGTGAGTTCCATCGTTCCTGCGCCTTCCACCAGTACTTCGCCGGTCTCGCGTTGCGCTTTCTTAAAACTCAAAAAGGGAGCGGTGGTTTTGGTGTCGGTGATCGATCGCTCGAGCGAGATGAGGAACTGATGATGCTGGCTGCCGGTCACCTTGAGTGTCAGTTGATTGCCGTGTGTTTCGGTGGACTCGAGCGACGCTCCGGTGACGCCGGTGACTTCATAGTCTTCCGGAATTGCAATTTCAAATTCAGACGGCTCGCCCTGGACCACATTGACGTCAGCCAGAGCCCCTATGCGCAGCTCCGATTCACTTACGGAGATCAGCGTTTTTATGTCCGCAAGAAAGCGCACTTCCTTGGGAGGAGCCTGAAGCGCGGTTTCACGCGTTGCCCACCAGATGCTGGCGGGTTGGCCCGGGACCAGAGTGGCTTCAACAGTTGTGCTACCGCCTGCAGAGGCGCGGCTGGTGATCAGGCCGGGACTGATGTTGACAAAGGTATGCTCGCCGGGCACAACGAGCGTCAACTGTGCGCTGCTGGAAGCGGGCGCGGGCAAGGAAAACGAGGCTCGCCCCGCATCAATTCGCAATGGCAAGCCAGCGTTGAGAGTGATTACGAAATCGGCGGGCCCATTCAGAATTGCGATCTGCGTTCCATTCTCTTGCTGCAGGGGCACACCTTTTCCATCCTGCTTCGCGTCGAAGGTGGTCATGCCTTTGACCAGCGGGACTTTGATTACGCCTTTCTTGAAAACTTCTCCTTCCAACTGCACACTTCCGGCGACCGATGAGCCATCGACACGAAATTTCAAGTCGGCGCACTTGATGGAGAAGTTTTGAGGCGCGACGTCCGGTTTCTTGACGCGCCGGCTCGCGAGTTCCAGCAGCTTGTTGTATTCATCGAGAGGCAACGTGACATCGCCGGAATCCGGCAAGGGCAACGGGCTCTTCTGAGGTTGCGCGAACATGGCAACCGTGACAAGGATCAGCACGAAAGCAAAAGGATAAGTTTTCATCGCGCACCTGCCTTTTTGTCTCGTTGGTAGTTGAGGTCGGCTGCCGGAAACTGTCCTTCGGTGGTGAGTTCCGATACCAGGTAGGTGGAGGGCCCAAACGCCGGGAAATCCACTCCGATGGGAAGAATGCCCACGACTCGGCCCGCCTTCGATTTCGTGCGAAATTCATCGATCAGATGTTGCGTCGATTGCTCGTCTTTGTCGTCTCTAAGCTTGTTGGCCTCCCCCGCCAGTGCTGAGGACATCGGAAGCGCGGCAGGCGGCGGAGCTGGGTTAAACGCCGGCGAAGTTGGCGCTGCGTAGGCCTCAGATCGGAATGCGCCTGGTTCTGCACTCACGCGAAACAGTGGCGGATAGTACAGGAGAAGGCCGGTCCGGGAGATGGGAAGATCGAGCGCGGGAAGCGCGAGCCGGGCCTTCCCTTTCTCTTGCCATGCGGTTCCACGAATGACGTACAGAATTTCGACAACGAAAGGGGGGGCTTCTTCACCGCCGCGTGCTTTCTCAAGCGGAAGCAGCAGGCTGCCGTCAGGTGATTGACCGGGACGCGTGGGTTTGCCGGCCAGCGCAGCACTCCAGACTACGGCTCCGGCCGGCAACGTGATTTTGATAAAATTTCTCTGATTGTTTCGTACCGCGTAACGAGCCTGTACCAGTGTCTTGCCTTCTTTGCTCATCAGGACGTGGTAACGGGCTTCCTCAACATTGGCCATCAACACGGCTTGCTGGGTGTAACGCGCCACATTCACCGTGAGTTCGCGAGTCGCAGCTGGCTGACCAGCACGGAAGCGAAAAGCGGCGAGTGAAGGCGACTGGCGGCTGGCGATGGTATCGCCGAGATCGGTTGCATCGGCTTCTTCGAGGCCGTCGGATTTCAGGTCCTTGATCTCGCCGGCACCCAGGACTTCGACGGCAACTCCGCCGGTATCGCGTTCGGAGTTCAGGAGACGAAGAAGCGGGATATTGAGTTGTCCGTCGCGGGCCAGGCGTGTTTCTCCGTTGACGACGAATTTGGCGCTCTGCTCCATGGGTTCGAGAAACGTGACAATCAACTCGCCGGCGGTTACTTGCCAATCGGAGACCATTGCGCCGGAGACCTGGTTGACCGTCACGGTCTCGGGAAGCTGCAGCCGTACTTCGCGAGCGGCACCCTGGACCACGGCGATCGTTACCTCGGCATAGACTGAGGTCGAATCCTCTCCCAGGCTGACCAATTCGGTCAGCGAGTTGCGCATGCGCAGAGGCTGAGTCGTTCGATGATCTTCGGTCTTGCGACGCCACGTGAAGGTGAGCGGCTCGTTGCCTTGTGCGTAAGCGACCCACTTACTGTTAGAGGCGGTCTCAGATTTCTCGGAGAGAAGTCCGCCCGCAATCTGAATATCGAGCCCCTGACGCGGAAGTTCTACGGCTGCACGCGTCACACCCGAGTCCGCTGATGGGAGCGTGATGCTTTCATTGCCGGCAGCGGAAGTCACAGGTAAGGCAATTTCCAGCACGAGCACGGACCGTCCCGGATGCGAGAGAACCGCGTTCAGTTGATGACCACCCTTACCTGTGGAACTGGGCACGAGTGAAACCAGTTTGCTATCCAAGCGGGCCTCGCGCACGAGCAGTCCCGTAGGAACGGGAACACTTACCCAACCGTTCTTGAGGACGTCGACGGTGAGGTTGACATGTCCTGTGGCAAACTCGCCATTGATGCGCACGTCGTAGTCGATGCGCGTAAGTGTTGCTTGTACCGCAGGACTTTCCGGTTCGGGTTCGACGGGATAAGCTCTGCTGTGAAGCGTGCGATACTCCGCGACTGGAATCACAACCCAACCCGTTGAGTGCTGTTCCTGCGCCCAGCAGGATGCTGCGATCAGAAGAGCGATGCCAAACATAGGCAAAGTGAAACGCAATTTCTTGCAGTGCCGAACTGTGTATCGGTGCGACGATCTCATGGCGCGCCTCTTTCTTCGAGTCTTGAAATTGACCTGCAATGCGTTCCCAGCGCTGGCCTCATTTGAGGCGAGGGAACTTCCTCCTAGGAACGCAAGTGGGTGGCAAAGGTTGCAACCTGGGAAGGAGCCGGCCATGCGATTGACGCAATGCAGGTCAGGCTCTCAGAAGCCGCATACGTCTGGCTATATTCGGGATACGGGTTTTGGGATAGCTCCGGATCGCATCAGTCTGTGCGGAAGCGAAGGAGTGCCTATGTTACTGCGTGTGACCAAAGTTCAGCGTAGTTCGAGATGCATGTCGTTCTGCTTGCCGTGGAACGTGATTTGCAGGGCTCTTTGCTGCCCGTGAGTGAAGTTCCCCGAGATGGTCTTGAGCTCGTCGTAGTCTTCCAAGTTGGACTGGACGTGAACGCGCAAGCGATGTTGTCCGGCAAGCAGCCGCACGGTGCTCGATTCGCGGCCCTGCGCCGTTCGAAATAGAACGAGATGCTTTTTGCTCTCGCTCTTCAGCGAATGGGAATAAAGAAGTCCATCGTCGCTCCAAACAGAGATGCTGCCGTCCGAGAAATGATGTTCGATGCCGATGAGAAGCGTGGAATCGTCGGCGGCGTTAGGCGCAGCGAGGCGCACTGTCGCAGTGCGGTCAGCAACGTGAGTTGAAGATTTAGGTTTCGTGGACTTCCTGTTGGGATTGGGATCGCCGGTTGCCTGGGTCGCTCGCTTCCCTGGTGGCGGAACAGGTTCAAGCTCGTAAGGAGCGACGTTTTTTGCATTCATGCGCTCGTTTGCGTAGTGAGCGGGAGGGGCGGAGGTATTGGGTGCGCTGCTATTCCAGCGGCGCCATGTCATGACTGAGAGCGCTGTCATCAGGAGAGCAAAAGCCGTAAACAGCGCGGAAGGACGGCGAAGGCCCTGACGCAAGAGTGCATTCGTAGAAGCCAACGTTTTTTGCCGCCATCCGTCCGCCGACGCAATTGCTGGATACGGTCTACCGGCAGAAGCAAGGTCAAAAAGGCCTGCGCGACGGGAAAGGCCCGTGTTTGTACTGGTATGTGATCGGTCCTGGGTTGTATCGGAGTTCAGGTTCTCTCGAAGTTCGCGCACATCGAGGGCAAACTCCAAGCCACGCTGGTAACGATCGGCGGGGCTTTTCGCCATGGCGCGCGAAATCACCTTATCGACGCCAGGCGGGAGATCAGGATCGAGAGCGCTCGGCGGAAGGGGATCGTGATTCGCGAGCTTGAAGCAGACAGTGGTGACGCTGTTGCCCTGAAAGGGACGGTATCCGGAGATCATGCTGTAGAGGATCACGCCCAAGGAGAAAAGGTCCGAGCGTCCGTCCACTTTCTCGCCACTCAGTTGCTCGGGAGACATGTAGGCTGGCGTTCCAAGGACGTGTCCCGGCAAGGTCAGATGGGAGAGGTCGAGTTGCGCAATTCCAAAATCGGTGATTTTAGCGCCGCCAGACGTGGTCACCAGTATGTTGGCGGGCTTCATGTCGCGATGAACGATGCCCTGGCCGTGCGCGCAGTCGAGTGCTTCCGCCAACTCTTCGGCAAGCTGCAGTGCTGTGTTTAAGGGAAGCTTGCCGCCTTTTTCTTCGAGAAATTCGCGCAGCGAAACCCCATCGACAAATTCCATCACGATGTAGGGAGTACGAGTGTCAGGCTCCTCACCGACGTCGAAAACGGTGACGATGCCAGGGTGCACCAGGCGTCCGACAGCCTGGGCCTCCTGGAAGAATCGCTCTCGGTAGTCAAGAGCTTCATCGAGATTCGCATCCAGAAGCGAAATGGTCTTGACGGCGACGAAGCGGTCGATCTTGGGATCGCGCGCTTTATACACGATGCCCATCGCGCCGCGCCCTAACTCGGCGACAAGTTCATAGCGTCCTAAACATTTGCCCCAGCGTGCTTCCACCCGGTTCTCGCTTGGTCGGCCGAATTTAGAGGTGGGGAGGTCTATGTATGTTAATGCCAGCCACGTTTCGAGCCTAGATTTGCGGAGTGAAAACTCCATTACTTGGGTAATCGGTGGTCACTTAGCAAGGAAGTCCCACGCTGCGTGCGCCAGCGCACAAGGTGCCCCAAAGGTCCACAGTTTCAACGGGCGAGAAATACATAATCGACCTTATCCAATGCGGAGAAGCCTTATGGCAGTGTGTGTAGCGCTACGTTCGTCGGTTGGGGTGGTGAAGCACGGTGCGAATCAGGGCATTTGAGGCTTGGATTGGCGCAACGCACTTTCGAAGCGGGGTTCTCCTAGGAAGGGCAAAGTTCATGTTTAGAAGGGTGGCGTGGCTGGGGATTTTAGCGTTCGCCCTACCGTTGGCGGCCTTTGCCAATGAGATTAGTCTGACAAATGCTGGAGGGGTTGTCATTGGAAACGCGGGTGGCTTGGCCCTGGCTGGCTCGGTCGCGATGAATAGAGAAGTCGGAGCGACCGTGCAATTGACTTTCAACACGGGCACGAATCTGTTTAGTGGGAGCGCGCAACTTGCCGGCGGCGACACCTTCCTAAACATCATGGTTCCGGAGCCGGGCACATTGAGCTTGTTCGGAACAGGCTTGATCTGCGTGGCTGGCTACATCCGCCGGAAGCGCAGAACGTCTCACCTGTAAGAGAAAGTAAAGATGTAGAAAAAGTACAAACCTCTCAACCCAAGTCCGCCGCGGCGTGCGGCGGGCTTTTCTTTTGCGCTCAGTAGTTTGCCCTACATTGCGCGCTAGCGACGGAAAAACTCCTCCCTCACGAAACTTATTCTCCCTCCCGGTGTTCGCACACCCCAGAACCCTAACGCCTGTCGCGTAGGATGTTGTTTGTACCTGGAGCAAGACGACCGACGAAACAGGCGAACTTCAGCAAAAGGAGTCCCTACATGCAGTCCCGCACGCGTGCTCTCTCCATGGTCGTGGTGCTTGCTTTCCTGTTTCTTCCAGGCTGCAGCAACACGCTGAACCCTTTTTGCGGCAGTGCCAGGCCCGCGCCGCTGATCGGTTCGCTAGCTCCAACCAGTGTTCACTTCTCTCAGGTGCAACAGGGAGTTCCCCTGGTGGTCAATGGAAGTCAGTTTGTTTCGGCTTCGGTGGTTCTGATCAATGGAACCCCTCTGGCCACAAGCGTGATGAGCGATTCGAAGCTGAAGGTGATGCTCACGACTGGAATTATTTCCGGGCCGGGAGCCATCAAAGTTCAGGTGCAGACGCCGAGCGGGAATTCATCGGACTTGGGCTGCACGAGCGGCGGGAACAGCAGCGTACTGATGCTCACCGTGAACTGAATGGCTTAGATTGCCAGACATCCGCGCAGTACTGAGGCACCACAGAGGCGGTCTCAGTAAACCCCATCCCTAAGGCGCGGATACTTTCCAAAGATCAAGTCACGCCCGAAGTGATGTACACCACAGGTGGTATTGCGCCTCATGCGCGCAAGAAGCCAGAATTGTCCTCAACGCTGCACGAGAAAGTGCGGTTGGGATGAAAATCCTGCTCATTAGGAGGATTGGTATGCCACGAGTGAATAAGTCAGGGACCGGGCGAAAGGGGCATCGCTGGGTCGCGCAGGTGAAGACGGATTCCACGCATCCGCCGGCCGGCTTATTTACGAAAGACCCGGCTACGATCGCTCGTGTTCTCTCCTCCCGCAAGGTGTCGCCCAAGGGACCAGGCTCGGGAATGAGGATGCTGACCTACTTCATTAATCGAGCCGGAAAAGGGCTGAGCAAAGCGCGAAGAGCGAAGTTGGAGCGTGCGAAAGAATTATTGGCGAAGAGAAGCCGCGGCTCTTCGCAACCACGGAAAGGGCATGCGAAGGCTGCTGGTAGCCGTTAGCTCTTGGTTCTTAGTCCATTTTGCGTTCTTGCCCAATCTCAAAATCGCGTGTGAAACCTTCCGTCGACCGAAACTCCTCCCAGTTCGTCGCGTGAAACGCTGACTGACCAGCGTTTAGTGACTTGGTAATCCCCCTGGACGATTTCCTCCCCCGGCTGCGACACGTCGGTGGAAAACGTAAACAGAAAATTCTTCGTAACCCGCTGTTGAATCGCGACGCGGGCAGAAGGATTACGGCTGTTGCCGCCGAACAGAGGATCAATTTGCAGACTGGAGAGTCCAGCAAACTTCTGAACACTGCTACTGACCTGGCTGGCTGCCTGCGAAGCGACGAGCGCATCTGTGCTCTGACTCGCAGCATTCGACTCTGAGGTGGTGCGTCCACGAGCCAGAAGATTGATGATGTCGGCAGTCGCAAGAGGCGGTTCAGACATGTAGGAGGTGGTGAGCTTGTCGAGAGAACCGCGCAAGTTCAGCGTTAAATTGTATTGTTCGACTGTGGTCGTTACTGCAACGTTCATGACGGGATGGGTTTCATTGGGATCATCAAATGTGATCACACCTCTTTGAAGTTTGTAGCGAACGTTGCGATAAAAAAGCTCGCCACCCGTCAAATCCGTACGGCCGATAATGACTGGGTTGGCAACCGTGCCGATCGCCTGAAGATTCAGCCGCCCCTCTAAACTAAGTTGTGAACTGGTTGCGCTCAGGCTGCCGCTGGACTGGACTGCAACCTGCAACTTGATATTGTCGGTGAAACCGGGCTCCGAGGGAACATTACCCTCGAATTGATCGCCGAGTTTGGAGAGATCGAAGTCCGGTGTAAAAGACAAGCTCTCGACCAGCACTCTGCCGTTAAGAGTGGCGGCTTGCGTGGTTCCGACGAGCGCCAGATTTCCTCCGAGCTGGGTGCGTACGCCTTCGGGATAGCGGAAGCGCACGGAGTTCGCTTTCACGGCAACGTTGAACTCAAGCTTTGGACGATAGCTGACGGAGCCCCCAAGATTCACTTCTCCGCCGCCGATCTGGGCGGTGGCTTGCGAGATCTGTACTTTTTCGCCGGTCACATCCAGAGTGCCGTTGAGTTTGTCGATGCTCATGGGCGCATCGGGAGCGGAGACGGCGATGTTCTGTAGATGGATTTGTCCCTGAGTTCCCCAGGATTTTCCCGAGCCGGAGCTGCGAATATCGAGCGTGACCAGGCCTGCCGAGCGCAGATCGGGCTGCACGATTCGGAGAATCTGCGCGTCGATGGTGCCCTTGGCGGCCAGAGTCGCCGGCGCTTTCCCTTCAAAGGGCAGATTCCCCTCAATGCGGAGCGAGGTTCCCGTGCCTCGAATTTCCGTGGGATCGATAGTGAGAATGGATCGCGAAAATCTTGCTCGCATGGGTTGGGCAACGCCGATCTCAATCGATTGATAGTGGGCGCGGAAGACTGGCACGGTAAGGCTGCCTTCCAAATGCGTTTTGTCCTTCAAGGGACCTTTCAATGTGCCGTGCAGTTCTATTTGGCCGTCGAACCCCTCAGGAACCGTGGTATAGGCGGCCAGCAGTGGGCCGACTGCGATGCTTCCAGTATCGACCTGCAAATCAGCCTGATTGTTACCTCTCAGGTCCACTGTGCCGTGGGCTTGAATGGCCGCCTGTTCGACTTGGGAGTGCAGAGTGACATCCGCACGATGTTGGGCGACGTGAAGATCGGCCTTCACATCGGAGTACGATCTTTTTCGCATCTCGAGCTTCGTCAATTGCACGGTTGCTGTCAGTTGGGGGTCGTCGATGGTTCCTTTCCCGTCTCCTGAAGCACTGAGAACTCCGTTCAGGCCGAGATTCTTGGATTGGACAGCGTGTACCTTTTGCAGAGTTAGAGTCGGAGCGTCGAGATGAAACGTATACGCCTTGCTCTTCGGTGTATAGCCCAGCTGCGCGTTGATGACGCCCGCGCTGGAGGCGACATGAACCTTCGAGGTGACTGAGCCGTTGGCGCCGTTGAAGTCCACGTTGATTTTATCGATGGGTTCGCCGTAGGCGCGCCCGTTTGTCACCTTGAGTGATCCCGATCCCATGGGGTCGAGCTGGGTGCCATGAATCGAGATGTCGCCGGACAAATTGCCTTCGAATGGATAGTTCGCATTGGCGAGGCGCTCGAGATCTGCAATGGAGAGTTGCTGCACAGACAGCTTGCCGGAGATCGGGTTCGAAGCCAGGTAAGACCAGCGGCGCAGGCCGACGCTCGCGTTGAAAGATGCCGAGCCTTGATGAGCGCTGGCCAGGGTTCCGTGGTCGATCACAAACTGCGCAGGATCGGCATGGAAGTTCACGGTTGCGCGGCTCCATTCACTTCCTTGTACCTGCAGATTCTGTGCCTGTAAATCGCCACTCAGATGGGGCGCTTGCATGGGGCCTTGGATGTTGGCATTCAAAACCGCAGATCCCGCAACGTCGGGAAGCTGAGACTCGGTCGTGCCTCGAATTGCAGATGCGAGCATGGCGAGTTGCTTCAGGTCGTCGACGTGGGCATTCACGCGCACATTGGAGTGCCGGCTCAACTGTCCGTCGGCCGTGAGGGCTGCAGAAGGAATGTTGAGGGTTGTGTGACGCAACGCGAGTTGCTCGCTACGGCCGTCGTAACTCACATCGACCAGGCCAGTGACTGGAATCGCGGATGTTGCGGACTGGGGCTTGCGCCCTTCCTCGCGCAGACGTAGGACAGCATGCAGTGTTGAGCTCGCCAGAGTCCCGGCAGAGTAAGCGTCCAGGGTTCCATCTGCTCTGCTGAGCACCGCGACTTGATTGGCTTGCTGGTTGCGGAGCGAATGTTGCGCAGCCTGCAGCGAGAGATTGCGCACGGTTGCGTGAATTCGAGAGACGGGCTGCGTATCGAGGTGCTCCGCGTGGATATCCGCGCTGAGTTCACCTCCGAGCGCCTCGGCTTTCAGGTCTCTGGTCTGAAAGATGCCGTTGGCAAGCGCGTATGTGCCGGAGAGACGGCGCAGTTCAAATCGTCCGTCGGGCGAGGAAGCCGAAAACGCCTCACTCGAAATATCCCCATTCAGTAACAGGGTCTTCAGGGGCGGTTGATTGTCCGCCGCCTGGTAACGCAGGGTTCCCTTGAGGGAGACATCGCCCGCGGAAGTGATTTGCGGGGAAATACCATTAAGGTCATTCCCGTGGAGAAGAATCTCGTATTGTCCATCGGCTCGAGGATGAGCGAAATCGGCCACCTGGGCGTGAATGGTTGCGCTAGAGCCTCCCACCTTCAGCACCGCAGAATCGATGACAAAACGATTCGGAGCGATTCCGAGGCTGGCGTTGAAACTGTGGGAAAGAGGCGGATGTTGAAGGTATGCGACCCGGCCGCGATCGTAAGCGATGCTGCCGAGATAACGGGTGCTCGCCGGATCGAAGTGAAAATCGGCCTTCAGATTGTAGAGATCGGCATTCAGAGGAACGGCCTGGTCGTCGGCGTAGAGTTCGCCATTGCTCAGAAGCGCATGAGCGACGGCGAGGTCGAAGACGTTGGTTTGACTCTTAGAAGTGCTCGGAGGCGGTTGCGGGAGATTGCTCTGACCCTGGGCGTTCACGCGCAGATGCACTACCGGATGACCGACAAACAGTTCCTGGAACGTGAGCTTGCCGTGCAGCAGGGGCTGCAGCCTCATGCGAACCATTAGTCTGTCCG
>Ga0209806_1000268_pt1 | contig 34255 bp, 31 predicted proteins | sample GraSoiAngelo_152_FD_186166 | JGI IMG/M metagenome (GOLD analysis project Ga0209806, IMG submission 186166) | Grasslands soil microbial communities from the Angelo Coastal Reserve, California, USA - 14_1009_12_30cm (SPAdes) (version 2) | ecosystem: Environmental > Terrestrial > Soil > Grasslands ... | reverse complement strand
AGGGACCGACCCACGCTTTTGGCGGCGGCGATGATCACGCCCGCGCGCTCGACCGTGTCCGGCTCGCGCTTGTGTTCATCGCGGAACTGCTCAAGCGCCTTGTGCGCGTTCTCGATCATGATGATCGCTGAATCCACCATCGCGCCAATGGCAATCGCGATGCCGCTAAGCGACATGATGTTCGAAGTCAGATTCATCCACCACATGGGGATGAACGCCAGGATGATGGCGACGGGCAGCGTGATGATCGCCACTAGCGAGGAGCGCACATGCCAGAGAAAAACAATGCAAACAAGCGCGACCACGATGCTTTCTTCGATCAGTTTTTCGCGTAGCGTCGAAATCGCGCGCCGGATCAACTCGCTGCGGTCGTAGGTCGGCACGATGCGCACACCGGCTGGCAAAGACGATTTGATCTCCTCCATTTTCTTTTTGACGCCATCGATGACGTTGAGGGCGTTCTCGCCGTAACGCATCACAACGATCCCGCCGACGGTCTCGCCTTTGCCGTCCAGTTCCGCGATCCCGCGCCGGATATCGCCGCCGAGATGCACGGTGCCCACGTTCTTCACGTAAACCGGCGTGCCTTTATCCACTTTCAGCACGATGTTTTCGATGTCGGCGACACTTTTGATGTAGCCGCGGCCACGCACGAAATATTCCGTCGTCGCGATTTCGAAAGTCTTGCCGCCTACGTCGGCGTTGCTCGTTTTAATGGCACTGACCACGTCGCTGAGCGGGATGTTGTAGGCGACGAGCGCGTTTGGATCGAGATCGACCTGGTATTGCTTTACGAAGCCGCCGATCGGCGCGACTTCCGCGACGCCTTTCACCGACTCGAGCGCGTAACGAAGGTTCCAATCCTGGATCGAACGCAGCGCGGCCAGATCATGCTTTCCGCTATCGTCAACCAGCGCATATTCGTACACCCATCCCACGCCCGTGGCGTCGGGTCCGATCGTCGGGTTCACGCCCTCCGGCAGCGAGCCGCGCACCGAATTTAAATATTCAATGACGCGCGATCGTGCCCAATAAATGTCGGTACCGTCCTCGAAGATGACGTAAACGAACGATTTGCCGAACATCGATTCGCCGCGAACGAACTTTACTTTGGGCGCGGCGATGAAGACCGTGGATATTGGATAAGTGATTTGGTCCTCGACCAGATCGGGCGAACGTCCCTCCCAATCGGTGTAAACAATCACCTGCACGTCACTGAGATCTGGAATGGCGTCGAGCGGCGTGTGAATCAGCCCATAAACGCCGGCCGCGACGCCAAAGATGGCGAAAATGAAGACTAGAAACTTGTTCCGCGCGCTGGCTTCGATCAGTCGCTCGATCACGATTGCCTCCGCTTATTGCTGCTGAAAATCTTTCACTGCACCCTGAATTTTTGATTCGGCATCGATCAGAAAATTCGCGCTCGCCACGACGCGTTCGCCTTCTTTTAAACCGCTCTTGACGGCGTAAACGTCGCCAAACTTTCCGCCCAGCTCGAGAACGCGTGGTTCGAGTTTGCCGTCGCCTTTATCGACAAAGGCGATATTGCGTTTGCCCGTCGGGATAATCGCGCTCACTGGCACGACGAGCGATCTTCCCATGTCCATGTCGAGCATAAGATCGACATACATGTCGGGCTTGAGCTTTAAGTCCGGGTTCTGAATGTCGAGTCGCACCCGGCCGGTTCGTTTCACGTTGTCAATGAAGGGATCAATCAGCGTGATTTGTCCCCGAAACTTTTCGCCGGGGTACGAAGAGGAGGTCACCGTCACTTCCTGGCCGATTTGAAGCATCGGTAATTCATCCTGATAAAACTCGCCCCAAACCCACACCACAGAGAGATCAGCCACCTCTACAAGCGAACTGCCCATCGCGACGTTCGCCCCTTGCGTCACTGGAAGGTTTTGAACGACGCCATCAACTTTCGAAAGGATCGGGAGCGATTCTTCCGCTTGCCGTGTTTGTTCAATCTTCGTTATCTGTTCGTCAGTGACGTTCCAAAGCCTGAGCCGGCGTTCCGCCGATTCGATCAGACGCTGGAAATCTCCACGCGCCGAGTGCGTGTTCTTCGCCGTGCCGTCGCGCGAACGCAGCAAGTCGATCAATTCACGCTGCGTGGTTAGCAACTCAGGGCTGTAAAGCTTCATTAGCACCTGATTTTTTTTAACAAGCTCGCCTGGAGCATTGACGCCGAGTTCCTGCACGTAGGCGGTCGTTCGCGAGACGACGCGCCAGACTCGTTGTGTTTCCGGCACGACGCGACCAACCGCACGGATGCTGTGACTGAGCGGTTTCATTTCGACGGTGGCGAAACTGACGCCGATTTGTTGCTGCCGCTCGACCGGCACGACGAATTCGTGTGACGGCGATGAAGTCGCACTATCGTCGGACGGTTTTCCTGCCAACATGGCCGCGTGATCATGCTGAGGGGGGTTTTTAGTGGAGCGCACTGGGGTTGCGCTGTCCTTTGTCACTGGCACAAGATCCATCGAGCAGATGGGGCACTTTCCGGGATCCTTCGCATGCACGGAAGGATGCATCGTACAAGTCCAGTAATCGACGTTGCTGTCTCTGCCCCCTGCGCCATCGCGTTTCGAGCACGCGGGCGTGATCGCAAGCAGCAATAGGGCAATTGCCAAACGAAAAACGGCGTTGTGGAAAAGCTGCTTCATTTTGATTTCCTCCTCTCCGCGGAATTTTTCGGAGGAAGCCAACCCTCGATGCCAACGACGGCGTCGAGCTCTGCGACCGCGACCTGGTAGTCGGCGAGATGATTTACATGGGCCGATTCAACGTCCTGCAGGACGCGCTGCGCAGTGATTAGCTCTAGAAAATTTGCACTGCTTGTCTCGTACGCGACTCGATTCGATTGCACCGCCTGCCGCGCCAGCGGCAAAATTTTGTCGCTATAAAGCTCGTAGTGATGAGCCGCTGTTTCGATTTTCTTGAGCTGATCGCGGACCAGGCCGAGCGTTTCGGTACGCGTGGCTTCGAGCTCGTGCTGCGCGCTTTCGAAATTGCGCCGGGCCTCGGTTACTGTGGCGGAATATTTTATTGGATTGAGAAACGGCAGGCCGATCGAAACGCCGACGTCGAGCTCACTCACTGCTTGGCCCGCTTCGTTGTATCGCTGCGCTTGAACATCGAGTGTCGGATCGGGGAACCGCTGGCGATTCGCGAGCTCGACGCGGAACCTTTCGGCTTCGACCCGGTTTTGAGCCCGCTGCATTTCCGGTCGCGCGCTCAGGGCGACAGCTTGCAACGTTTGCAATGAAAAGTGCGGTGGCTGAAACGGACTCTGAGATGGGTGGGCGAGGGGCGACTGCGCTGGCCGATTCATCAGCACGTTGAGCTGCGATTGCGCATCTGAAATTCGCCGGAAAATATCGGACTGTGCTTCGAGCAGCTTGGCCGCGTCAGTTTGCGCGGTGAGCACATCGGCCTGACTGGCGTTGCCAACTTCGTAGCGCTGCCGGTTTACTTCGGCGAATTGATTGAGCAGATCGACGTTGCGTTGGTTTACTTCGAGCTGCGCATATTCGTTCGCCAGCCGATGAAAGGCCGCGCGGGCGCGAGAGAGCAAATCGAGTTGTGTCCGCCGAAAATCCTCGAAGACTGCGCCGGCTTCGGCCGTCGCTGCTCGTGCCCGGCTCAGATTTTTTCCTGAAATCGGAACTTCCTGCTGGAGCATGAAGCTCTGATCTGTGAATGCATTCGGCGGGATCGAGACGTAGCGCGCGACGCGCGACCTCGCCTGCGCCCTCAAATCCTCCCACGCGGCGGCTTGCGGCACGCGCGCCTTCATTGCCCGCCATTTCTCCTGCGCCGCTTTGATCGCCGGATTATTTGCGAGGACGACCTGCGTCACCTCATCGAGCGAAAGGCGCCCCTCTCGAACTGCACTGCCATTATCTCCGGCCTGCGCAGTCCGAAAAGTTAAGGCTAAAATTAAATTAAGTAATAAAAGATAAGTTGTTTTCATTGATCCAAGAGAACGGTTGAAGACCAGATGTGCCCGCGAATGGGCACACCCCGAGCGTCAGCGTTCTTGGATCAGATGAGAAACGTGCAAAGCAGCGCCAGCCGCGGCGGTGAGTTCGCCGATGCCGCCGTAGCCTGAAACCGGAACTGCTCAGCTCCGGTTTCATAATTGGAGAAAGGCAAAGCGACGGCAAAAAAGGTCGCACTCGGCTGTTGACTGGAATCAGCTTTTGCAAGCGGCTGCGACAGCGGAACTGTGTTCTTTGGCGATGTCGCGCAACATGTTTTGTTAGCGCAGCAACCTGACTGACAAGCTTTTTGACTTGGCGCGGTGGAGAGGATGCACGATCGCGCGGCAAGACTCACCGGACCAGTGAAAAGCGCGGCGGCCATGGTCATCGAAACTATGATCCTGCTCAACATTGATTTGCGTATAGCACAAGTTAGACCGCGCGTCGAGGAAAGCGTTCACCGGGTAGCAGCTCAGTTTGAAATGAAATGGGTGTTGCGATCAATCGGTGAATCGGGCACAAGAATGTGTTAGTTGTAACTATGGAGAGTAGGGAGAATCGTTTGTAACAAGAAAGCCATGAAAACTGAGAATTTGGAGTCTATCGCACGGAAACTCGTTGCCCCGGGGAAGGGGATACTAGCAGCCGATGAGAGCTCGGGAACAATCGAAAAGCGTCTAAAAAGCATTAGCGTTCCTTCGACGGAAGAAAACAGACGCGCGTACCGCGAAGTCCTGTTTACCACAAAAGGCGCCGGCGAATTTATTAGCGGCGTGATTCTCTTCGACGAAACGATTCGACAGAAGACTCGTGACGGGCGCACTTTCGTAAAAGCGCTGGAAGAGCAGGGGATCATCCCTGGGATCAAAGTAGACAAGGGCGCCAAGGGAATGGCGAATTTTCCGGGCGAAAAAATCACTGAGGGTCTCGACGGGTTGCGCGAGCGGCTGGCCGAATATCGGAAGTTAGGAGCGCGCTTTGCTAAATGGCGTGCCGTCATTGCAATTGGCGAGAAAATTCCTACGCACACATGCATCACTGCAAATGCGGAGGCACTGGCGCGCTACGCGGCGCTTTGTCAGGAAGGCGATTTGGTGCCGATCGTGGAACCGGAAGTGCTCATGGATGGCGCGCACACGATTGAGCGTTATTTCGAAGTAACACAGGAAACGCTGGAGAGCGTCTTTCACGCTTTGTACGAGCATCGCGTTTCACTGGAAGGAATGCTGTTGAAACCGAATATGGTTCTCTCAGGAAAAGATTGTCCGAAGCAAGCGTCGGTGCAGGAAGTGGCGGAAGCTACTGTGCGCTGCATGAAACGCGTCGTTCCCGGTGCCGTTCCCGGCCTTGTGTTCCTTTCCGGTGGGCAGACCGATCAGCAGGCTACCGAGCATCTCAACGCGATGAATCAGCTTCCTGACCTGCCCTGGCAATTGAGCTTTTCTTATGGCCGCGCGCTACAAGCCCCGGTGCTGAAAGAATGGAAAGGCGAACAGGCGAACGTTGCCAAAGCACAGCAGGCATTCCATCACCGCGCGTGGTGTAATAGCAAGGCGCGCTTCGGTAAATACACCGAAGACATGGAAACCGCGAAGGTGGCGTGACGCGTGGCGTACTGCGTAAGAGCGGGAGGCAAGATACAAACTTGCCACGCAATTACGTTGTCGCTCTTTCGTCATTCGACATTTGGGCTTCGTGATTTGGCGACATCGCGTGATGCTTCAAAGAGCATCATTACAACGCGATCCTAACGAATACTCACTGGCGTTTCCATGATCTACACCTGCCCCATGCATCCGGAGATCGAGCAAGATCACCCGGGGGCGTGCCCGAAATGCGGGATGACTCTGGAGCCGAAATCTATTGGGGCCGAGGAAGAGGAACAAAGAGAGACGCAATCGTTATCACGAAAATTCTGGATCGCGCTGGTTCTTACCATTCCGGTCTTATTGCTGGCAATGGGTCATGTCATTCCCGGTTTGGAGATCGATTCAATTGTCCCAAAACAAATCGGCAAATGGATTGAGTTTGCCCTAACAACACCCGTGGTCCTTTGGGCTGGAGGCTTTTTCTTCGCGCGCGCGTGGCAGTCGATTGTGAATCGCAGCCTCAACATGTTCACGCTCATCGCCGTCGGCGTGGGTGCGGCATACTTTTACAGCGTCGTTGCAGTGATCGCGCCTGGAATTTTTCCCACTTCTTTCCGGCGCCACGGAGAAGTCGATCTTTACTTTGAAGCAGCAGCGGTAATTACAACCTTGATCCTGCTGGGACAATTGATTGAAGCGAAAGCGCGGAGCCGGACCGGACATGCGATCAAGGCGTTGCTGGGTCTTGCAGCGAAAACTGCACATCGAATTCACGATGGCCAGGAACAGGAAATCGCGGTGGACAAAATCCAGAAAGACGACGTGCTCCGTGTGCGACCGGGCGAGAAGGTGCCGATCGACGGTGTGATCATTGATGGTCAGAGCAACATCGACGAATCGATGATCACTGGCGAACCGATGCCGGTAAGCAAACGGGCGGGCGACAAAGTGATTGGCGCAACAGTGAACCAAACCGGCTCATTTTTGATGCGCGCGGAACGCATCGGTTCAGAAACGGTGCTCGCGCAAATCGTGCAAATGGTGGCCAAAGCACAACGCAGCCGCGCCCCTATTCAGAAACTGGTTGACACAGTAGCCGGTTATTTTGTTCCTGCGGTGATCGGTGTTGCGATCATTACTTTCATTGTCTGGTCGATCGTTGGACCTGCGCCGTCGATGGCTTATGCACTGGTGAACGCTGTCTCGGTCCTGATCATTGCTTGTCCGTGTGCACTGGGATTGGCAACACCCATGTCGATCATGGTCGGCGTCGGACGCGCCGCGCAAGCCGGAATCCTGGTCAAAAACGCGCAGGCGATAGAGGTCACCGAAAAAGTCACCCACCTGGTCACAGACAAAACAGGCACGCTGACCGCTGGTAAACCAGAAATCGTCAGCCAGATCGGGGCGAACAACGTAGGCGAGCGCGATCTTTTAAGGATTGCAGCATCGGTGGAATCTCAGAGCGAGCACCCGCTTGCACGGGCAATTGTAGAATCCGCGAAAAAAGAAAAAATCGAGTTAGGCAACGTGACCGATTTTCAGTCCACCACCGGTGGTGGGGTGGCCGGCAACCTTGATGGCCAAACAATCCTTATCGGGAAAGAAAAATTTCTCGCTGATTCGAATGTCAGATTCCCACAAGAGCTAACGAAAAAGGTCCATCGCTTACAAGAAAGAGCAGAAACTACAGTCTGGGTCGCCGCAAATGGAAAGGCAGTCGGCGTTCTCGAGATTGCGGACCCGATTAAGCCCACAAGCAGAGAGGCCGTCCGCGAGCTTCACGAAATGGGTTTGAAGATCATCATGTGCACAGGTGACAACCGGCGGACAGCTGAATCTGTTGCGCGCGAACTGGGCATCGATGAATTCAAAGCTGAAGTGATGCCGGATGAGAAGATCGAAATCGTTAGGGATCTTAAATCCGAAGGCGCGATCGTGGCGATGGCTGGTGATGGAATTAACGACGCGCCTGCTTTGGCGGCGGCAGATGTCGGAATTGCGATGGGAACCGGGACCGACGTCGCGATCGAGAGCGCCGGTATCACGCTCGTGAAGGGCGACCTCATGGGAATCGTCAAAGCGATCCACGTCAGTCGCGCCGTGATGCGAAATATCCGGCAAAATTTATTTTTCGCGTTTATCTACAACGCGCTCGGCGTGCCGATCGCCGCTGGCGTGCTTTATCCATTCTTTGGACTGCTTCTGAGCCCCATGATTGCCGGCGCTGCCATGAGCTTCAGCTCAGTTTCTGTTATCGCGAATGCGCTTCGTTTGCGATCGATCAAATTGTAAACGACCGGCAATTCGAAGAATCATTCGCCCTGCGACGTCAGGAGAAGATTGCCAGACTCACTAACCGCAATCGCAAGTTTTTCCGCAATTGCACGCCTTACCATCGTTCATGGGGCAATTCTTGCCGGTCTTCTGACAGCTCGGCTTGTCTGCCGCGAAAGCCACTGTACAAATCGCAGCGGTCAGGATTGAAAACAGGATTTTGAGATAATTCTTCATAGCCAACCGTCGCTCGCGAGTATCGCGAACGCCAGTCAAAAAGGTTAGGTGCGGGAGCAACCCCGCAAGCGAGGCGCTTGCCCTACAACGATTCGTCCGGCAGTTTGTCGCAGAAATGCCGAAGACCTTTTTCATCACCACAGCAATCGATTACACCAATTCGCCGCCGCACATCGGACACGCTTACGAGAAAGTGTTGGCCGACGTGATCGCTCGCTACCATCGGCTCAAAGGTGACAGTGTCTTCTTCTTAACTGGCGTCGATCAGCACGGCCAGAAAGTGCAGCAGTCCGCTGCGAAAGCGGGCGTTCCTCCAGTTGAATTCGTGAAAGAGATCACGCAAAAGTTTATCGACCTTTGGAAGAAACTCGACGTGAAATACGACGACTGGGCGGAGACAACCAGCGACCGGCACAAGAAAGTCGTTCAAGGAATTTTGCAGAGCCTGTTCGATGCCGGCCAAATCTACAAAGATAAGCAAGCTGGCTACTACTCGATCCGCCAGGAACAATTCCTCACCGACAAAGAACGAGGTCCGGATGGCGAATTTGGCCCAGAGTGGGGACAAGTCGAGTTTCGTGAGGAAGAGAATTACTATTTCAAGTTAAGCGATCACAAACAATGGTTGCTCGATTACCTCAAGAAACGTGACGACGCGGTTATTCCCGATTTTCGTCAGACGGAATTGCGAAACGCTGTTGAGAAACTCAGCGGCGATCTTTGCATTTCACGCCCGAAATCGCGGCTCGACTGGGGAATCGAGCTGCCGTTCGACAAAGATTTCGTGAATTACGTTTGGTTCGACGCGTTAACGAACTACATCAGTTTCGCTGGCTACGATCCGAAGATCGACAAGTACGAAAATCAACCGCAGGAATTTCGCGATCGCTGGCCTGCTCTGCAAATCATCGGCAAAGATATTCTCGTTCCTGCGCACGGCATTTACTGGCTCATCATGCTGCATGCGATCGGATTTCATGACGAAGCGATGCCGCAACTGCTCGTTCACGGTTGGTGGAACCTTGGCGGAGCAAAGATGAGCAAGAGTGCGGGCAATGTTATCGATCCATTCGCGCTAATCGAAAAATACGGCGCCGAAGCGCTGCGGTATTATCTGCTGAGTGACATTGCGACCGGAAGCGATGCGGATTTCAGAGAGGGATCTTTAGTTGCAGGGTATAATCATGCTCTTGCAAACACGCTGGGTAATCTCGCGAACCGAACGCTGAATATGATCCACCGTTTTCGACACGGTACGATTAAGTCGATCGGTCTTACGGCGCTGCCGGAGAGTGAAGTACGATCTCACCTGCAAGCTTGGTCTGACGACGAACTTAAAGCTGGTCAGACATTTTATAGAAATAAATTCGCTGACTTTCGTCCATCGAATGCTTTAAGCGCACCGCTTGCAAGGGCGCTTGCAAGCAATGCACTCGTAGAAATTAGTGCACCCTGGAATCTAGCGAAGAATAAGCAGCAGGAAAAACTACTGGACGCGGTTCTCTATCATCTCGCTGAATCTCTTCGCATCATTGCCATTTGGATTTCGCCAGTACTACCGCGAGGGGCCCATGGAATTTTCGATCAACTGAATTGGAAGATGGAACGTGAGTTGAGAGGAAAAGAGGAACGGTTTTCGCTCAAGGACGCGGAGTGGGGGAGATTGCCGGATGGGCATGTCGTTGGAAAGCCCGTGCCGTTGTTTCCGCGGATCGAGATTTCCGGGTAGCGCACGCGTGTGCCGGTCTTGGCGCCCGCCAAAACAATCTTTCCTTAAGACAAAATTCGCGATGTTGCGCAGCGCGAAAAGAAAGTTCGCGATCGGGGCGACGCGAGCCCCAGACACCCCATACTCGCGTGCTATCCAGAGTCGGCGGGCCCGGCGGTCGCGCCCTACCTACTGCGCGCACTCTTCAAATGCGACGGGCTCACCGCTCAGTTGAGCCAGGACTTCGCCAGCGAAATGGAGCGAGCCTGTAATCAAAATTGGATCTGGTTTTCCGCGGGCTAGCGTCAGCGCTGGACCAACAGACGAAGTGATAGAGTAGGGGAGTGTTGGACTGATCATGGAAAAGATTTGCGCAAGCGCGTCTGGATCAGCGGCGCGCTCGCTGCGAATCTTCGGCAACAGAACGAACTCACTAATCGGAGCGAGCGCTTCGCAGATACCGCGCAAATTTTTATCGGAAAGGATTGCAAGGACCAGCGTGGCTCGCCGATCGCCAAAAATCTCGCGCCATGTTTCTGCGAGCGCACGCACGGCGGCGGGATTGTGCGCGCCGTCGATGACTGTGCGCTCGTCCCATCTTTGGAAACGCGCAGGCCATTCGATGCAGGCGAGCCCGCGCGCAATCGCTGAGTCGCCGACATCGATTTTCACTGCGCGAAGTGCGGCGGTTGCCAGAGCCGCATTTTCTTTTTGATGCGACCCGTCGAGTGCGATTGGAGCCTTGTTATAAGGTTTGGTCACGAATTCCAGCGGCGCTCCGCACTTGGCGGCACGTGCGCAAATCTCTTTTTCGGACTCCGGTCGCTGTGAGGCAGAAACAACGGGAACACCTGCCTTGATGATGCCAGCTTTTTCAGCCGCGATTTCGGAAATTGTTTTGCCCAGCCATTTTTCGTGATCGAAATCGATTGGCGTAATCACTGAAACATCTGATTGAATGGCGTTCGTAGCATCGAGCCGGCCACCTAGACCGGTTTCCAGAATGACGATCTCGACTCTCGTGTCCGAGAAGTGCTTGAGAGCGAGCGCGGCCACCACTTCGAAAAATGTCGGATGCGGATCCCAGTGTGCGACAAGATAGCGAATAGTCGTTAGGCCATCAGCGACCGCCTCTTCAGAAATCATGTCGCCGTTTACACGAATGCGTTCGCGAAACGTGACAAGGTGAGGGGACGTGAACAGGCCCGTGCGATATCCTTGTGCGCGGCAAATCGAATCCACCATGGCACAAACGGAGCCTTTGCCATTCGTTCCGGCGACGTGAATGACTTTCCAAGGAGCAGCTTGCAAGACGTCACTCTTTGAAAGTTCATCGAGCAAGCGCTCGATGTTTTCCAAGCCAAGCTTGATTCCGAAGCGCTGGAGGCTGTAGAGCCAACTGAGCGCGTCACGATAATTGGTCGCCGCTTCTTGCGACGAGCCAACCCTGACGGGTTTCCCCGTCCAGCTCGCTCGGCTCCCGCCGGCTCGATTCACGGCGCGACAGTGAAGTAATTGAGCAATCGGCTGATCTGCTCACGCATTTTCTTGCGGTGCACAATCATGTCGATCAAACCGTGCTCGTCGAGAAACTCGGCAGTCTGAAATCTTTCGGGCAAGTCCTGGTGCGTGGTTTCCCTGATGACGCGCGGGCCGGCGAAGCCGATCATGCTTCTGGGTTCGGCTAGAATGACATCGCCCAGTGACGCGAAGCTGGCCATGACGCCGGCTGTGGTCGGATTCGTCAGGACCGAGATGTATGGAAGTCTCGCTCCTGCATGGCGAGCGAGTGCGCCGCTTGTTTTGGCCATTTGCATCAAGCTCAACATTCCTTCGTACAAGCGAGCTCCGCCGGAAGCGGCAACGATGATCACTGCGCAGTGCTCGGCGGTTCCATATTCAATTGTGCGGGTAATTCTTTCGCCAACGACCGAACCCATGGTCGCGGCCAGAAAGCCGAAATCCATCACCGCGATTGCGACTTTGTAGCCGTCAAGAACTCCGTGCCCGCTGATTACAGCATCAAGAAGGCCGGTACGTTCCTGATAATTCTTCAGCCGGTCTTTGTAGCTCGCCATTCCTTGAAAACGCAAGACGTCCACTGATTTCAAGCCGGCGTCCATTTCCACAAAAGAGTCCGGGTCGAGCAGATTCTGGATTCGTTCCTTGGCCGGTTGGACAAAATGATAATCACAGCGTGGGCAGACCCGCTGGTTCTGCGCGAGCTCGATCTCCGGCACGACCTCCGAACAGCCGGGACATTTTTGAAAGAGGCCGCGCGGAATCTCCTTCTTCTTCCCGCCTTCTGCCTTAATTGCCGGTTTTTTGAAGATGGCCATTGCAATTTATGCACGCGCCGCCGTCGCAGCGTAAACAGAGATCGCGCCCGAGCGTTTCAGGATACGCGCGCACTCACTGAGGGTGGAACCCGTTGTAAGAACATCATCGATTAACAGCACGCGTAAGCCTCGCACGTTCGCGTTCCTTCGTAAACGAAACGCGTTATGCAAATTTTCCATTCGCTCCGCGCGATCGAGCGCCGTTTGCGTAGTTGTGTATCGAATACGCTTCAGCACGGGCTTACACGGAACCGATACCCGCGCAGTTAACAATTCGGCGAGCAGGCTCGCTTGATTGAATCCGCGTTCCCGCTGGCGAGTTGGGTGCAATGGTACAGGCACGATTATGTCAAACTTGCGCCCTCGGAGACGCTCATCGTCAAACGCTGCGCAGAGCCAACGTGCTACGAGATGTCGCAAATGAATCTGACGGCCGTACTTAAAATCATGAATGATCTGGCGGACAATACCGCGGCCGCGGTATGCGGCCACTGCTGCATCAAAGTAAATTGTGCGATGGGCGCAGTTGGCACATGTGAACACTGTCGCAATAGCGCCATCGAAGGGTTCGGAGCATTGCTGACAAAACGGCGCGACGATACGCATGGCTTTTGCTTCGCATTGCTCGCAGAGATATTCGCCAGCCCGAGTCTTGCCGCCGCACAGGGTGCATATCGGCGGGTAAAGAAGCGACACCGCCGCTTCGAGCAATTCAAACTTGCAAAGCGCGATCATATTTCGCCCAGATGCGCATTATTACCCAAGTGAGGGCGGCTAGACCAAGCGGGATAATTCCCACCAGCAAATTCTTTCCCACCCAGGGAAGTCCAGGTGTTCGCTGACGAGCTAGTAAGCTAAAGGTGCCACTGCCAAAGATCCATCCGGCATGCAGTCCAATTGACAGCCATAACGAATGAGTAAGCACGCGCGCGTCAGCGAGAATCCAGCCGATGACAAATAATGTTGTGAACGCTGAGATGAGCATCATGGGGTCCCCAATTCCGTCAAATGCGTGGGCAATCGAACTGAAGCCGGACGTCCATGTTACTATCTCGGACGTTCGCTCCGGAGCTTTTAGAAAATGCACGGCTGCAAAACTCACTGAAACGGCAAAGATCGCTATGTACTTCCGGCCGGTTCTGAGTAACAGGCCCAAAACGATCCCGCGAAAAAAAGCCTCTTCAATGAACGGAACCGTGATTGATGCCACAAGCATCTTGCCAAAACGAGGCCAGGCAAAGCTGTGCCGAAACGCATAAACATGAAGTGAGATGAGAAGAACCCCGCAAAAGAGCAGCGGGACCACCGAGACAACAGCGCCCGCGCACAGATCGCGAGCCCAACGCGAATTAGGTGCAACGTCCAGATCAGCCAGGCATCGCACGTGGCTTATTCGTAGCAATGGCCAGAGCAAAAGTACGGCGGCAACCAAAAGGGCGCGATGAAAGAATGTTTCGAAATCGTACTTTGCCAGAAACGAAAATACGCCGTGCGCTGCAAGCGATTGAGCAGACCAAAAAAGAATTGGCGCAAAAATCGCCCCGATGACAACTGTCGCGATAAAATATGCCGCCAATTTAATTACGTCTTTCAAGGTCGCTAATGTAGGGTTTTACGGCGATGCCGATTCAACACATATGGACGGACAGAAATCAAGATGGCAGAAAGCGCGAGGTGCGCGCGACGAAGTTTGGCGGCGCATGGCGGGTTCAGGCGAAAATGGCCGGCGATCTTGACTGGACCTACTACGATCGTCCGTTGCTGGAGGATTTGTTAACATTGAGAGAAGTCCTTATGCGAAAATACCAACGGCGACGCGCTTCAGTCGAGGACGTTGCCTCAATCGAGAAGCTAATCCAGGAACAGCGCGCCTATGAGTGAGCGGAACGCCAAGATGCTGGGCGATTCTGGACCGAACCTTGGCGGATAACGACTTCAAATCCCAGGTTCCAAATCCCAAACTCCAAATAAGGATCAATCCCCAAATCTCAAAATGAACGGCGGCAGCAAGCCACGCGACCTGGAGGAGAGAACATTCGAGTTTGCGCAGTCAGTGCGGGCTTTCGTGAAACAATTGCCAAGGACCGTGAGCAACACTGAAGACATTAAGCAGTTAGTGCGCGCTTCCGGCTCTGTGGCGGCCAACTGGAGCGAAGCGGATGAAGCCCTGAGCAAGAAGGGTTTTCTGATGCATGTGAAGATTTGCCGAAAAGAAGCGAAAGAGAGCAGGCTATTTTTGCGATTAGTCGATACGGGCTTGGCAAAAAACAACGCGCGTGAGGCGCTAGCAGCTGAGGCTCGCGAACTGCCCCTAATTTTTTCGTCGATTATCTCGAAAAAGCGGATAACCGCTTCCTTTTTGATTTCATGATTGAACTTTGCCTGAGATTTGGGAATTGGGATTTGGAGCGTCTCGAACGGTTTACCAATTGAAATCTTGGTATAGTCACTTCTGAAGATTCCCGGCTGTCATGACTGAATGGAATACAAAAGCTCTGATTGAAGCCGACAAGCAATTCGTCTGGCACCCGTTTACTGACATGCGTGAGTGGTGCGCCCCGGGGCATGAGCCACTGATTCTGGTCGAAGGGCAGGGGGCAATGCTGCGTGATAGCACAGGTCGCGAATACATCGATGGAAATTCATCCATCTGGACGAATATTCATGGACACAATCATCCACACATTAATGCGGCAATCCGTCGGCAGCTTGATCGGGTTGCGCATACTTCGTTCCTCGGCTTCACGAATCCGGCCGCCATCGAACTCGCGCAAGCAATCGTTGAACTTTTTCCAGATAACCGCGCGAGCAGAGTTTTTTTCTCTGACGACGGCTCAACGGGAATCGAGGCCGCTTTGAGAATTGCCGATCAGTATTGGCGGCTACGGCATTCGAGAAGGCATCAGTTTATTGCTTTTCAGAACGGCTATCACGGCGACACAGCTGGAGCAGCAAGCTTGGGGGCGGCGACAATGTTTCAGATCGGAGCGACCCGCTGGAACTTTCCGGCCATGCAGGTTCCAAATATCAAGGCACTGGAAGCCCTCGCGCCGGCCGAAATAGCGAAGACTGCTGCCGTTGTGATTGAGCCGCTTATCCAGGGAGCCGCAGGGATGCGCCTCTGGCCCCCTGGCACACTGAGAGCTGTTCGCGAATGGTGCAATCGGACCGATACCTTATTGATTGTTGATGAAGTGATGACCGGATTTGGCAGAACCGGTCGGATGTTTGGGTCCGAGCACGAGGCGGTGATTCCAGATATGATGGTGATGGCTAAAGGATTGAGTGGAGGGTATCTTCCGCTAGCTATTACTTTGGTAACGGCAAAACTTTTTTCAGCCTTTGATGGGGCGGTAGCGGAGGGCAAGGCCCTTGCTTATGGCCACAGCTACACGGGAAATGCGCTTGCTTGCGCGGCAGCCAAAGCAAGCCTGGAGATTTTCGAGAACGAACGCGTCCTGGAAACTTTGCAGCCGAAAATCCGGCACTTAAGCGCGGCCCTCGCTGATCTGGAGAAACTGACAGGCGTAAAAGAAGTGCGGCAGTGTGGTTTTATCGCCGGAATTGAGATGGAGGAATCGCCGAGCGGCGCACGACCCAACCTGGCCGCGGCTGCTTGCGTCGAAGCGCGTCGCTACGGACTGCTGACCAGGCCGATAGGGAATGTCGTCGTTCTCATGCCGCCATTATGCATCACGATGGATCAGTTGACTAAAGCTGTAGAGGCTCTTCGTGTGTCGATCGCCGACGTATGGCGTGGCTCCGGTGTTGCCGCAAAAAAGAATGCCGAAGAAGTTACGGCTTGATCAGCTTCTGGTCGGTAAGGGATTATTTCCAAGCCGCGAGCAGGCGCGGCGTGCGGTGATGGCTGGCGATGTAAAGGTCGGCACACGAATTGCAGTGAAGCCATCTGAGCTGCTCGAAGAAGAAGCGCCGATCTCAATAAAGCCGATGCCCAAATATGTCGGGCGAGGTGCTCTGAAGCTGGAAGGCGCTCTCGACTATTTTAAAATCGACGTACACGGAAAAACGGCGCTGGATATCGGTGCTTCCACCGGCGGTTTTACGGATTGCATGCTACAACGCGGCGCCGGGAAGGTCTATGCGGTTGATGTTGGCCATGGCCAATTGAATTGGAAACTGCGTAACGATCCTCGTGTGATTGTTCTGGAAAGAGTCAATGCGCGCGCTCTTTCTCGCAGCCACGTTCCGGAGCCTGTCGATCTTTGCGTGATTGATGTTTCCTTTATCTCGCTGACCTTAGTCTTGCCAAACGCATTCGACTTGATGACCCCAAACGGCGTGATTCTTGCATTGATCAAACCACAGTTCGAACTGCAACGCGGGGACGTAGGCAAAGGCGGAATCGTTCGCGATCAGGAGCTGCACCGAAAGGCCCAGGACAAGATAGTCGCGTTCGTTACACATTCAGGCCATATGGTGACCGGACTTGTTCCATCGGCTATCAAAGGCGCGGACGGCAACCAGGAATTCTTCGCATGCATCCGAAAACGATCGGCATAATCGCGCACCCACGAAAACCGGGTGTCGGTGACCTAGTCAACGCAATCGCCCAGGAGTTCAGTCGTCTTTCGATCACCGCTTTGCTGGAAAAAGAAACAGCGCGAATTGCTGGAAAAAAGTCCGAATATTCAATCGTAGAACTCGGCGCGGCGACGGATCTTCTGGTTGTAGCCGGGGGCGACGGAACGATTCTGCGCGTAGTGGGGCAGCTCGGCGAGGCCATAAAGCCGATTTTCGGCATTAACGTGGGCTCTCTCGGTTTCCTGACGACGGCAAGTTCTGCGACTTACCGCGAGGCAGTGGAATGCCTGGCGAAAGATCGGATCAATTTTAGCCAGCGGGCGCTACTTGAGGCTCGGGTAAGACTTGGCGAGAAACAGACCGCCAAAATGCTCGCCCTAAACGACGCAGTATTGAGCCGCGGCGAGCTTTCGCGCCTGGTGCTGTTGCGCACGCGCGTGAACGACGAAACACTCACTGAGTTCAATGCCGATGGCTTGATTGTTGCAACGCCCACAGGTTCGACAGCGTACTCGCTGTCCGCCGGCGGACCGATCCTCGATCCGGAGTCGGGTGTTTTCGTGATCACACCGATTTGCCCACATGTTCTCACGAATCGATCGATCATTGTGGCCGAGGGATCGACCATTGAGATTGAAGCGAGCGATCCCGATTATCCGGTGTTCTTAACGTTGGATGGCCGCAAGCCGATACATGTCGAGCGTGGATCGGTGGTCACCATCCGTAAGGCAAAGAAGACACTGCCGCTGGCGTCACTGCCTGATGCCTCGTTTTTCAGCGTGGTGAGGCAGAAATTAAAATGGAGCGGGAGCAATCTGTGAGAGCGGTTACGCCAAATAGACCCGCCCATGATCTGCTTTTTTGCATTCTTCTCAGGTGAGCAAGTGGATTAGACGGAATAATTCCAGAAAAAAATAGGAAGAAATTCCATCGGTATCTCGTTAGGTCTGCGCCACGTTAAAACCTATGTCGTTCGAACAAATATCCTATCTGGCGCAAATTGTTGCTTCGGTTGGCGTCATTGTATCTTTGATCTTTGTCGGTTTACAGATCAGACAAAATACTGGGGCGCTCCAGCGTAACGAGCACAATTCCACAATGGCGCAATGGACAGTGATCCGCATGGCCATAGCCCGAAACCGCGACATTGCAGAGCTCATGACGGCTGGCCTGCGTGGCGAGCGCGTCATTGATGCGGCCGATCAGCTAAGGCTGGAGCAGATGCTGGCCGAACAAGCTTGGGCGGCTTTTCACATTTGGGACAGAACGCAGCGTGGTATCTTTCCGAAGGGGACTTTCGAAGCGACGGGTGGGGCCCTCCTATGCGGCTTGCTCAAAACGGCGGGTGGCGGGACTTGGTGGCGCACTGCCAAAAAGATCGGATTCCCTCCCGGGTTCGTCTCGGACGTCGACACCGTGCTTGCCAGGAACGGTGAAGAGGCTGTCGGCGTGAATTCGATGAAGGAATCGTCCAAGACCTAACGAGGCGAAGCAGCGAATTGCGCAGACCGTCGTTGTGCCTAGCCTTCAGTGTGTAAGAACGTCGCTCTAATTCTCACGATCGCTGATCTTGGGTCTCGTTAGGTCGGCAATCAATTCCCCGAAAATCATCCCACCGATTTCGAGGAGATTTCTGGGATCCGCGCGCGGATTCGTTTAAGTAATCTAACCCCATGATTAGGTTGCTCGCGGGATTCTTCGCATTCGGAACAGCTATGTGCACTCTCACGATAGTGTTGCTTATTTTTCCTGGGAGCCCGTTGGATTCCCTTTGGACGCTCAATCCAGATGCCCGTGTGGCATTTCAGTCCCTCGGCAAAGGGGCGATCTGGCTTATGTTTGTCGTGGGAGCAGGTTGCGCTTTCGCAGCCATAGGGCTGTGGCGAAGATCTTTGTGGGGAATACGGATAGCGTTAGTTATTCTGTCACTCAATATTTTCGGCGATCTGTTGAATGCGGTAGTCCGTCATGATTACCGCGCACTAATTGGATTACCCGTCGGCGGAGCGATGATCTTTTATTTGGCCCGAAATAAAACGGCTGACAGTTTCATCGTCAACATAAACACACTTCAGTGGGGCCGGTGTCGGTTTTGTCAAACATCGGTGTGAAAGCTGGCGAAGCGGACCTTGCCTGGCTTGTGATTTTATATGACATATATTGTCTGATGTTGTTGGCACCGGATCCGGGGGTCGTGGGTCAGCTGCTTTTTTTCAGGAACCGATTCGCCCTCTCCATTTGGCTCGCAAGGCGTTTAAATAGCGGGACCAATCATCATCGCCATCGCCGCGAGCCTTGACGTTCCGCCGCCGGCTGGTAGCGTCGGCCCAACCTTAATCCTGTATACGATGAATACTTCCAGCAGCGTTCTTATTCGTTATTCGACACTTGGCCTTTGTGTGCTTTTTGCCTGCGCCGCGCCCGTTCATGCGGCACGCGAGGAAACATCGGGTAGCATCCAGCAAGCGATGACACCAGAAGAATTCAAAGCCGCCGGTTTGAGCAAGCTTTCGCCGCAGGAACTAGAAAAGCTGAACGCATGGCTGCAAGGCTACAGAGAAGTCGCCGAAAAGAAGGCCACAGAGCGGGCCGCGAAGGTCGAGCACACCAAGCTCGATATGCTGGTAAGCCGTGTGGATGGAACATTTAACGGACTGACCGGCAGGACCGTGATCCGTTTGGAAGACGGAACTGTATGGAAACAGGCTAACGCCGACGACCGATATCGACCAAAAGTAACTGATCATCCGGCAGCCGTCGTCATTCACGGAATCTTCGGATACAAGATGCAAGTTGAGGGAACCCAGGAGTTCTACGTCGACCCAGTCCGGAATCCTTAGGATTTCTGAGTTCCGTGCTACAGGAGCCCCGGCGCCACCTGCGAGTATTCGTCATGATGAGATTCGTGGCGTTATATACGTAAGGACACTTGTTCTAGCATGTTAGCTAGGTTATTACGGCATATCTATTACCCGACCCAGCTACCCAATGCCGCGGCGATCACCCTCCGGGCTTGAGAGTTTTGGAACCAATGGTTGGATTTTCGGCCGTGCCTGCATGTTGCCCAGGACCGCCTTTTGGAACCCTGTTCTCCTATTCCAATGGAAGTTCGATACGCTCTTCAGGTTCTCGCGGAACAAGACCGTTTCGCGCGATGATTCGCACGCACGTATTCCAGCGGAGGATCGCGTCATCGTAGCCAGGCGGACGAATGGATTCGGCTTTTTCGAAACAAGTCATCGCCTCGCGCAAAAGATCGTGAGCTTGAAACCGGCAATCTGGCGTGTTCTGACGCAGTTTCATCTTCGCGCGGCGTTCGGCCACGATTCCGGAATAATACGCATGGTCGTACCCTGATTTCATTCGCGACAGCAATTCCTTGGTTTGCGTATCGCTGACGCCGTAACCTTTTTCGAAACGGTCGGTCAATGCGAGCAGGAGCGTGATAATTGCCTGCTGATTTTCGGGGTCAACATGGAGAATGTCGAGGCAGATGCTCTCCGCTTCGCCCGGTTCGTTGAGCAAACGGTAACGCTCGGCTTTTTCAAGCGCCGCCGGGATTGCGTCCGTGTGGAGCGACTTCAGTTCGGGCATGGTAGCAAGCGTAATGCGTTAAATCGTTAAATCGTGAATCGCCCCAAAAGCAAACCGAATTACGAATTTCGGTTCACGAATTACTTTTTTTCTTTAACCATCGCCAGATCCAACCAAACGGATCGTAAAAATCGTCCACTACGCGTTCCTTCAGCGGAATAATTCCGTTATCGGTGATTTCAATGTTTTCAGGGCAAACCTTCGTGCAACATTTTGTGATATTGCAATAGCCGATCCCCTGCTTGTTTCGCAATTCTTCGATACGATCCTCGGTATCGAGCGGATGCATCTCCAGCGCGGCGACGTGAATCAAAAACCGCGGCCCAATGAATCTCTCGTGCATCTGGTGGTCGCGCAGCACATGGCAGACGTCCTGGCAAAGAAAGCATTCGATACATTTGCGGAATTCCTGTACACGATCGATGTCCTCCTGTTGCATTCGCCATGTCCCGTCAGCCGCATCAGGAGGTCGAGGCTTAAACGGCTTGATTGTTTTTTTCACGCTAAAGTTCCAGGAGACGTCGGTGACTAGATCTTTCAACGTCGAAAAAGCTTTCATCGGTTCGATTGTCACCGGTTTTTCCAATGGAAGCTCGCTGAGTCGCGTCATACACATCAGTTTGGGCATTCCGTTGACTTCCGCTGAGCAGGAGCCGCACTTGCCGGCCTTACAATTCCATCGGCACGCCAAGTCCGGCGCCTGTGTGCGCTGAATATCATGAACGGCATCGAGTACGACCATGCCCTCAGCAACTTCCGCGGTGTAATCGTGAAACTCGCCGCCGTTGGCATCACCTCGCCAAATCCGAAATGTGGCTGTCGCCATGACCAAAAAGTTAAAAGGTTAAAAAGTTGAAAGGTTAAACAGTGTCTCTGAATTCATAGAGCAGTTCGTCTTCACCAGCAGATTCGCGAACGGTCAGCGAAACTCCGGCTTTGCGCTCACGAAGAAACCGAATGTACCCGTTTATGAGACGCTGCACTTCTTTCGCTCGTTCCTTCAGCTCGACTATCTCGGTTATGGGAAGGTAATCCTCATCCTGACAAACATTCAGATCGTCTAGTAGTTCTGCGAGCGAACCGCGCGATTGAAGCTGGAACTTGATCTCGTCGAGGTAGTGATAACGTCCGTGACCTTCAGCGATATTGTTAGTCAACGAAACAGCAGCTCGACGGATCTGACGACCAAGTTCGTACTTTTCAAAATCCGGGAGTCTCCGCGCAGCTGCGTACATCCGTTTTCGGAATTCTCGAGCTTTTTTATAAACGTCGAGGTCCTCAAATGTTCGAAATATAGCGTCCTGATGTTCTGGCATTCCTTGCAACTTTTTAACCTTTCAACTCTTTTAACTTCTCTCGCATCATCGGTTCTCTTCGATTACCCGTTTGAGATGGTCCGGCATTTCCGGCAACGGTTCCAAGCGGACTTGCATTGAGCCGTCCGTCGCTTTCGCAATCATCGTGTTCACCTTGGCAAACTGCTCGTTCTTGTCGGGATAATCATCCCGGAATTGCGCGCCGCGACTTTCCTTTCGTTCCAGGGCAGCAAGCGTGATCGCTCCAGAAACTGTGAGTAGATTTTTTAAGTCGAGCGCCGTGTGCCAACCTGGATTGTATTCCCGATTGCCTGTGACCGCGGCCCTTTCGGCGCGCTTTTTCAAATCATCGATCTTCTCCAAAGCTTCGCGCATTTCGCTTTCGTTACGCACGATGCCAACCAAATCTTGCATTGTGTCCTGCAAATCCTTTTGCATCTGGTAAGGATTTTCGTCATCACGTCGCTCGAACGGCGCGAGCGCTTCGCGCGCGACACTTTCGATTCTGCCGTCGTCGATCTTGCCTAACGAATTTTCTTTCGCGAACTTCGCAGCGAATTCGCCGGCGCGTTTTCCGAAAACCAAAAGATCGGAGAGCGAGTTGCCGCCCAGGCGGTTCGCGCCGTTGATGCCGGCGGCGCATTCGCCTGCTGCGAACAAACCAGGTACCCGGGACATTTGCGTATCGGGATCAACGTGCACGCCGCCCATGATGTAATGCGTTGTTGGCCCAACTTCCATCGGTTGCTCTGTGATGTCGATGTCGGCCAGTTGTTTGAACTGGTGGTACATACTTGGCAGTTTGCGCTTAATGTGTTCGGCCGCGTTCGGCAGCTTTTGCTTGATCCAGGAAATATCGAGAAAAACGCCGCCGTGCGGACTTCCCCTGCCCTCTTTGATCTCATGCACGATGCAACGTGAGACATGATCGCGGGTCAGGAGTTCCGGTGGCCGCCGCGCATCTTTGGCGCCCTGACAATAACGCCAGCCTTCTTCTTCGTTGTCCGCAGTTTGAGCGCGATAATTTCCCGGGATCGCATCGAACATGAAACGGCGACCCTCCTTATTCGTCAGAATCCCGCCTTCGCCGCGCACGCCTTCGGTCACCAAAATTCCCATCACACTCGGCGGCCAGACCATGCCGGTGGGATGAAACTGGATGAACTCCATGTCGATCAGATCTGCACCTGCGTTATAAGCGAGCGTGTGACCGTCGCCAGTGTACTCCCAACTGTTGCTGGTAATTTTGTACGCCCGCCCAATTCCGCCAGTGGCCAACACCACCGCTTTGGCGCGGAAAATCTTGAAGCGTCCCCGTTCGCGTTCGTAACCAAATGCTCCGACCACGCGGTCGCCATCTTTCAAGAGGGAAAGAACGGTGTGCTCCATATAGACATCGATGCCTTGGTGCACGCCGTGATCCTGCAGCGTGCGAATCATCTCCAAGCCCGTGCGATCACCCACGTGTGCTAAGCGTGGATATTTATGCCCGCCGAAATGCCGTTGCAGAATGCGCCCGTCTTTCGTGCGATCAAATACGGCGCCCCAGGCTTCGAGCTCTCGTACGCGATCAGGCGCTTCTTTCGCGTGTAACTCCGCCATTCGCCACTGATTCACGTATTGCCCGCCCCGCATGGTGTCGGCAAAATGCACTTTCCAGTTGTCGCGTTCGTCCACGTTTGCGAGTGCCGCAGCGATTCCGCCTTCCGCCATTACGGTGTGCGCTTTGCCTAACAAGGATTTGCAGACAAGTCCGACGCGCACTCCAGCAGCGGAAGCCTCAATCGCCGCGCGCAGACCCGCGCCTCCAGCGCCAATCACCAATACATCGTGTTCGAACGTTTCGTACTCGGGCATGAGAAGAGGTGAAAAGAGTTACACGTTAAAAAGGCAGACCGTTTTAACTTTTTAACATTTTAACGAATCACTTGCGGCTATAAGAGCCGCCAATCATGCCAAACACCCATTGCGCAAAGTCGCACGTAAAGATCGGCAAATCCGACCCAGAACAAACTGAGCCATGCCCAGAGCATGTGGCGACGATTAAAACAGCTCACGCATGTGTACGCCCGATAGCATGTTGGTGATTTGGAGAATTGATCTAAAAAACCGCCGGCCAGATGCCGGAGCGAGTGACAACCAACAGTATAACCGGCGAGCAGGACGAGATTGATTGCCAACACGATGGTGCCGATGCCGATTCCAAATCCGTCCGCAAACCACAGCGCTTTCCAGACATCGTACGCTAGAACCAGCAGAAAGAAGAGCGCGAGGTAGAGAAAGTAGCGATGAACGTTTTGCATGATCAACGGGAACGAACGCTCGCCCCAATAGCTTTTTCTCGGCTCGCCTACCGTGCATGCCGGCGGATCCGCCCAAAATGCCTTGTAGTAGGCGCCGCGATAATAATAGCAGGTCACCCGAAATCCACCCGGCGCCCAAAGAACCAACAACGCGGGAGAGAAGATTAGCCAATGCGGCCACCAATTAGGTTTTGGTCCAAACCAACTGTGGGGGGAGTCGCCGAGTATTTCTGGCGAATAAAAGGGCGAGATGTAATTGCCGAAAAAATAATTTTGTCCCTGAAACGCCGCCCATGTGGAATAGACGATAAAAATCGATAAGCCTACAAAGACCAGTAACGGTTGCGTCCACCAAACGTCAGCGCGCATCGTTTCTCCAAACGATCGGCGTGGCAGCGCAGTCGTTCCGTTCATTCGCTATCTGCTTCTTCCACCGGCAGCTTTGCTTTTTTCCATGCTTCCCAGCTACCAGGAACATTCCAAAGATCGGTGAATCCTTGCGGTCTCAGAATACTGGTAGCGAGGCTCGCGCGATAGCCACTGCCGCAGTAAACGGCGGTCGGTTTGTTGCGATCGAGTTCAGCGATTCGTTTGGCAAGTTCCGGCACAAAAATGTGCTTTGCGCCAGGAACATGTCCCTTCTTCCATTCGCCCGGCGAACGCACATCGACAATCTGCAGCTGGGTCTTCCGCTCGTTCAGTTCGTGCACGCTCATCTGGCCTATTCTTTCCAGCGGGAATCCCGCCGCGTCCCATGCTTTCATTCCACCAATGAGGTAGCCGGCGAATTTTGTAAAGCCGGTGCGCACGAACAGGCGCACGATTCGTTCAAGATCGTCATCGCTTTCCATGACGAGAAGGATCGGTTTTTCGGAGTCAAGCATCCATCCCGCCCAGATGGAGAGAATTGGCGTGCCGCCAATGTTGAGCGCTCCGGAAATATGGCCGCCTCCAAACGCAAGCATGGTACGCACATCCACGAGAACGCCCGCCTTCTTGTCGATTGCTTCCTTGAACGCCTTGGGCGGAAGAGCAGGAACGCGTGGAAGGTTTCCCAGCACCTTTGGCCCCTCCGCATTCAGTCTTTTCATGATTGGATAATAATGAGGGACCGGCGGCGCACTGTTGATCGCGTAATCTGTGAAACTTTTCGGGTCGCTGAATTGCAAAAATTTATTAAATTTTCTCTCGTAACCGATCGTGCTGCTCAACCGCGATCCAATGTCCGCTCCGCAGGGTGAACCTGCGCCGTGATTGGGATAAATCATCACGTGATCGGGCAGATTTAAATAGAAGTCGCGCAAAGTATGAAACTGTTGTTCCGCGAGCTGCTTCGTGTGTTTCTCGCCTAACAAGTCCGGCCGACCAGCGGATGAAACGAAAAGCGAATCGCCGGTGAGCACTGCCCAGGGCTCGTCCGGATGATCTGCTTCGGCCAGCAGATACGACATATGCTCCGGCGTATGCCCAGGAGTATGCCGAGCCGTGACGAGCACTTCGCCAAATGTGAAGTGATCGCCATCCTTTATCTTTTCAGGTCCAAAGCCGTATTCAGCGCCGCCTTCTCCACTGGAATAAATCTTTGCCGATTCAAGACGCGCAGAAAGCTCGCGTGAACCGCTGACTAAATCGGCATGAATATGCGTCTCGAAGATATGCGTGATCGCGAGCCCCGCTTCGCGTGCCATCTCAACATAAACCTCAACATCGGCTCTCGGATCGAAAATCGCTCCCACTCCTTCGTCGTCGTCGCCAAGCAAGTACGAAAGTTCGGCGATGCCTTCGGTCTGGATTGTTTTGAAGACAAGCGACACGCCGAGATTTAACGCGATGCCCGAATGCCGCGCAAGCTTGCAACTTGCGCTACATTTCATTGGCGCCTCGCAGAGCCGCTACGGTGCCACCGTCACTTCGATCGGCAACAAATGATTGATCATGTAAGTGCCTCGATCAGGATCGCGATGCACCGGTTGCGTTCGGCCAAGTGAATCAGTCGCGCGGGCAACGAGCGTTTGCTTCCCCAGGGCGGTTGGCGTTTTCCAATTGAATTCCCAAAATCGCCAGGCATTTGCTTTTGATTCCCCGAGTAGTGTCGCCTCTTTCCACGTCGAGCCCCCGTCGGTGCTCACCTCCACTCGAACGATTTCGGCATCGCTTGCCCAGGCGGCACCGTGAATCCGCATGGTGGAATTCGCGGGAACTGTTTCGTTTTGGGACGGCTTGGCGATTTCTGCCTTGACCTGCAGTTCTGTGACCGGACTGAGCTCGGCGGTGTCCTCTCGCCTTTTCCAGTACGCATAATCCAGGGTCTGATAATAGCCGGCGAATGGCCGGTCCGTGACGATGATGCGTTGCAACCATTTTACGGAGGCCATGGCGTACCAGCCAGGCACGATCGCGCGTACCGGAAACCCGTGTTCTGGCAGAACATCGTTTCCATTCATCCGGTAGGCTAGCAGCACATCGCGTTGAGCTTTCTCCAATGGAATGGAACGGGAATACCTCAACTCGCCTGGAGGGCTTTTCGGATCATCGAGCATGCCGTGGTCTACTCCTTCGAAAACAACCTCGCGTGCGTTTGGCCTAACAACTGCGCGATGGAGCAGGACCGATAAAGGCACGCCAGTCCACTCAGCAGTGCCGACTGCGCCCAATTCCCATTGCACTCCTTTTACTTTCGGTTCGAGAAAATGTCGATTGTTGCCGGCGCACTCCAGCGTCACGGGGACCGTCAACGATTCTAACTTGAGCAACTCTTCGTAATTAAGCGCGAATGGTTTTTCGACTTCGCCTTCCATGTGCAGCCACCACGCGTCCCTGTCGATCTTCGGAATCGGGAAATGCGTTCGTACGTAGAATGATTTAGTCGGCGTGATGAAGCTCTCGACCGTTTTAAATGGCATCTCCAAGTTAAGCGGCGCTTCGCTCCGAACGATTCTGCCGTCGCGCAATTGGATGTGGTTTTCTGGCATGAAGTCTTAAAGCACAATACTAGTCTCGCTGTTGAGGCGGCATCGGGATCCCGATGTTGTGCTCAGCTGCGAATTCGATCGCGCGCGAGTAGCCGGCATCCGCGTGACGAAGAACACCCATGCCAGGGTCGCTGGTGAGGACACGCTCAAGGCGGCGTGTGGAGTTATCGGTACCGTCGGCGACGACAACCATCCCAGCGTGCTGTGAGAAACCGATGCCCACGCCGCCGCCGTTGTGGATCGACACCCAGGATGCGCCTGCTGCAGTGTTAATCAGCGCATTAAGCAGCGGCCAATCTGCGATAGCATCGCTGCCGTCGAGCATCCCTTCCGTTTCGCGATTGGGCGATGCGACCGAACCGGCGTCGAGATGATCGCGTCCAATCACAATCGGCGCTTTGATTTCGCCACGCTTCACCAATTCGTTGATGGCAATGCCGAACTCGGCGCGTTCGCCGTATCCGAGCCAGCAAATCCGAGCCGGCAAACCTTGAAACTGAATTCGTTCACGGGCGAGCTTCATCCAGCGAGCGAGCGTTTGGTTTTTCGGAAATAGTTCGAGCGCGAGTTTGTCCGTGCGGGCAATGTCGTTGGCATCACCGCTCAATGCCACCCAGCGAAACGGGCCGCGTCCTTCGCAAAATAGCGGGCGAATGTATTCCAGGACAAATCCGGGAATGTCGAACGCGTTTTTGATTCCGGCTTTTTTAGCCTGCGCACGAATATTGTTTCCATAATCGAACGTAACTGCGCCTTTCTTTTGCAGAGCGAGCATGGCCTCAACATGGACAGCCATCGACTGCATTGCGCGATCGACATATTCGTCAGGATTTTTCTTGCGCAATGCGAGTGCGTCCTCGAGCGACATTCCGTTCGGCACATAGCCGTTCAACGCATCATGCGCGCTAGTTTGATCGGTGACGACATCCGGAACAACTCCGCGCCGGACTAGTTCCGGCAAAACATCGGCGCAATTGCCCACAAGTCCCACCGAAAGCGACTGTCGATCCTTTCGTGCCTGGTCGATCAACTTGAGCGCGTCATCAAGCGAGTGCGCGATCTTATCGCAGTATCCGCTCTTCAATCTTTTCTCGATTCGCGCGGGATCCACTTCCACGCCGAGAAAGACCGCGCCGTTCATGGTTGCGGCAAGCGGTTGCGCGCCACCCATCCCCCCGAGCCCTCCGGTTAAGACAAATTTTCCTTCGAGCGAACCACCGAAATGTTTGCGTCCGGCTGCGGCGAAAGTTTCAAACGTGCCCTGCACAATTCCCTGACTGCCTATGTAAATCCAGGAACCGGCGGTCATTTGTCCGTACATCGTCAGGCCAAGCCGTTCGAGGCGATTGAACTCTGTGTAATTGTTCCATTGACCAACGAGATTCGAGTTGGCGATGAGAACGCGCGGCGCTTCATCGTGCGTCTTGAATTTGCCCACCGGCTTCCCGGATTGAACGAGAAGCGACTCGTCGTTTTCTAGCTCGCGCAGAGATCGAACAATCGCATCGAAAGCTTCCCAGCTCCTGGCAGCGCGGCCGGTGCCGCCATAAACCACGAGTCGATCAGGATCCTCCGCCACGTCGGGATCGAGATTGTTCATGAGCATTCGCATCGCCGCTTCCTGCTGCCAACCCTTGCAACTTCGCTCGCTTCCGCGTGGTGCCTGGATAATTCTCTTTCCGCTCATAACTCTTCGTCCTCGCCATCAAAGTCACCGCGGCGAATCGCTTCAGCAACCCGCGCAATATCATTCGCGAGCGACCGATCTCGCGTTAGTGGCTGCGCGAATTTGCGAACAATGGCAAAAGCGCGTTCGACGCCTACGCCGCTTTTCAGCGGCCGCCGATGTTCCAGGCCTTCCGCGGCAGCGAGCAATTCGATGGCAAGCAAGTTTTCCGCAAGATCAATAATCGATCGTAGTTTCAATGCGCTCGTCATTCCCATGGAAACGTGATCTTCTTTTCCGCCCGACGTTGTGATGTTGTCAATGCTTGCCGGATGCGCGAGCACGCGCGCCGCATTGACGAGGGAAGCCGCCGCGACATGCGCAGTCATGAAACCGGATTCGAGGCCCGGTCGTTGGGCCAGGAATGCAGGCAGTCCTTCGTTCTTGTCCGGATTAACCAGACGATCAATTCGCCGCTCGCTCATGCTCATTAAATCGACAATTGCCATCGCCGCGTAATCGAACGCAAGGGCCAGCGGCGCACCATGAAAATTCCCGCCCGAAATGACATCTCCTGCTTCAGCAAAGACGAGTGGATTATCAGTCGCCGACGCTGATTCAACCAGCAGCACATCTTCGCAGTGCGACAATGCACCGCGCACAGCGCCGTGTACTTGCGGCATGCAACGCAGGCTGTAAGCGTCCTGGACGCGTGGATCGTCCTTTAGATGCGACTGACGAATTTGGCTTCCCTCCAGAAGCGTCAGCAGATGTTTTGCCGCGGCTTTTTGTCCAGGGTGCGGCCGGGCGTCTTGCAAACGAGCATCAAACGCAGCGGGAGTGCCTTTGAGCGCCTCGAGGCTCATCGCGCCTGAAACATCCGCGAGACGTGATAGCCGTTTCGCGCGAAGAAGTGCAAGCCCGCCGACCGCATGCATGCCTTGGGTGCCATTTAACAGTGCAAGCCCTTCTTTTGCCTCCAGGTGCAGTGGTCTTAATTTCGCGCGGTGCAATGCTTCACCGCTTTCCATTCGTTCGCCGTCGAGAAACGCTTCGCCTTCCCCGATCAATGTAAGTGCCAGATGTGCGAGTGGCGCGAGATCGCCACTGGCGCCGACCGAGCCTTTTTCTGGAACGACCGGATGCACGCGCCGGTTCAGCAGCTCACAAAGCATTTCAATGATCTCTGAGCGAATACCGCTGAAGCCGAGCGCGAGCACGTTTGCGCGCAGCAACATCATGGCTCGAACTTCGGGCTCCGAAAGCGGTTCACCGATGCCGCAGGCGTGGCTTCGAACGAGATTGAGCTGGAGTTCGCTCAATGCCTCGCGCGGAATGCGAACGTCAGAGAGTTTACCAAAACCCGTTGTTACACCGTAAACGACGGCGTCGCGCGCAATGATTTCTTCGACCACTTTGCGCGACGCGACAATACGCGGCTGCGCGAGAGAGGAAATCTTAACTGCCTCCCCAGCAAGCGCCACGGTGGCAATGTCGGTGAGTGCCAATGCCTGGCCGTTTAATTCCATTCACGCAGCTTAGCGGGAAACGAGAAGATGAAAAGGTGACGGACCATGAGCCGCATGTGCTTCGGCACATTGCACACATGAGATCCACAAAAAGGAAAAGGCCAGGTCGAAACACGACCTGGCCTCTTGGGCAAAACCGCCCACAATAAACAACCAGCCGCTGTAATTATTTTTTGGCTGTCGGAGGTGGCGGCGCTTCCCTCGTTTGCGCACAAGCCCCGAGTCCCAAAGCGCTGGCCATTACGACCGCGATCATGATCACTTTCAAAAATTTCAATCTATATCGCCTCCTTTCGCAGCAGGTTGCTCCGGTCTGTTTAGACAGGGAACTCCCGGGAGGCAATGCTTTTCTCAATTTATTTGAACGCGTCACAATCGGGCGCCGGACTTTACTTCGAGTAACCGGTCGTGCCCGCGCCCGTGGTCACTGTCTCTTTCCGTTGAGCGCAAGCACCAAAACTCAAAGCAGTGGCCAGAACAGCCACAATCATGATCACTTTTAAAAATTTCAATCTATTTCGCCTCCTTTCGCAGCAGGTTGCTCCGGTCTGTTTAGGCAGGGAACTACAGGGAAGCAACGTTTTTCTCATCCTTTTTGGATGTGTCAGGGACGCAGATGCTGACGGCGCGCCCGGCGGTCGCGCCCTACCCAACCTACTCTTCAATGATTACCGGCGTGTCGCGATCCACGAGATCGAATAGCTCGACGACATCCGCGTTGCGCATTCGAATGCAGCCGCAGCTCGCCGGGCTGCCAATTTCGGTCTCATGTTTGGTGCCATGGATGTAAATGAAGCGCTCGCGCGTGTTGGCATTGTGTTCGTCCAATCCGTCGAGCCATAAAATACGCGACATCACCAGGTCCTCGGTCGGAGGAAGCGGATCGCCGGGCTTGAGCGCCACACGGCTTCGAAAAATTGTCCCAGCCGGCATCTCGCCGCCGATCTTCTCCGCTACGCGAAAGCGACCGATCGGAGTCTTAAAACTCCCCTGTTCTGTTCCAATACCGAATCGCGAAGTGGACACTGGATAGGTGCGGACTTCTGTCTCATCATCCTTGAGGGTGAGCAGCTGATCTCGAATGGACACATGTATTTCTTTCATTTCAGTCGTTCCGCTCGGACAATTCGCTATCACAAATTTGATGCCGACTCGCCCTTCGTTAGCGCGCAGTGAATTCTCACTGTCGCCACCGCTTGCTCGACAGGTCGTTCCTTGTTGCTTTGCATAACTTGGACGCAGCGATAAAATCCGCGTGTAAATGAAAGGCTACCACATCGCTGTCGTAGGCGCGACGGGCGCCGCGGGCACGGAATTGTTGCGCGTTCTCGAACGGCGAAATTTTCCTGTGGCCAGCCTGCGTCTGATTGGCTCAAAGCGCTCTGCGGGAAAATCCGTTCGTTTTCGCGAAGAACCGATCTCCGTGCAAGAACTTGATGATCGATCGTTCGACAAAATCGATATCGCCTTTTTCAGTGCGGGCGGCGACGTTTCCCGAAATTATGTTCCGATGGCGTGCCAGTCGGACGCGATTGCGATAGATAAATCGTCGGCCTTTCGGATGGATCCGCATGTGCCGCTTGTGATTCCGGAGATCAACGCCGAAGACGTCAGGCAAAATCGCGGAGTAATCGCGAACCCCAATTGCACAACGACTGTCATGCTGATGGCGCTTTATCCACTGCATTGCGTCTTTGGTGTGCGCCGCGTGTTCGCGACTAGTTTCCAGGCCGTCTCCGGAAGTGGTGCCCGCGGCATTGAAGAATTGAAGCGTCAGGTGGCAGGGAAAGATCTACAGCCATCGCCGGAACTTTATCCGCATCCGATCGCGTTCAATCTTCTGCCGCATATCGATGCATTTCTTGAAAGCGGTTACACGAAGGAAGAAGCTAAAATGCAAGGTGAAGCGCAAAAAATTATGCATTTGCCGGAACTTCGGATCTCGGCGACTTGCGTCCGCGTCCCGGTTTATCGAGCACATTCGGTAGCTGTGAGCGCCGAATTTGAACGCGTGATCTCAGTCGAGCAGGCGCGCGAAGTTTTGGCCAAAGCGCCAGGCTTGGAACTGGTGGACGAACCGCAGAGCAATCGTTATCCGATGCCGCTCAGCGTGGCGGGAAAGGATAATTGCCAGGTGGGTCGAGTGCGACTTGATTGCGCGTTTGAAAACGGACTCTCGTTTTGGGTATCAGGTGATCAATTGCTCAAAGGCGCAGCACTGAACGCGGTGCAAATTGCAGAATTGCTGTAGGTAGGGACGGCGCGCCGCGCTGTCCGGACGCCGCAGAGCGGCGTTCTACCATTGAAAAACGGCCCCGGACTTTTGTTCCGGGACCGCTGAGATAATTTAACAAGAAGTTATTGTGGTCCTCGTGGCGGCGGAGTCCCCTCGCCCTTTTTCTTTCCGCGCTCCGGTTGCCCTTGCCCGCGCTCAGCTGGAGCAGGCGCTCCCCCTCTTGGCTGGCCGCCAGGTTGACCATAGGTACCTTGCCCTCTCTCTTTTGCACCTCGCGCTTCGCCCGGACCTGCACCGGGAGGTGGTGTGGTTGGAGGTCTATTGACTCCGGGTTGTCCGCGTTCTTTTGGGCCTCGCGATTCACCAGGACCCGCACCTGTAGGCGGCGTGGCAGGTTGGCCGTAACCAGGCTGTCCTCGCTCTGTGCCGCTGCTACGCTCTGCAGCACCCGGGCCAGCTGGAGGCGTTGTTGTTCCGCCGCGCTGAATCTCGGGCGCTCTACCACGGCCTCGCTCTGGGATGTTCGGAGGCCCGCCAGGCTGCCCCGCGCCTGGAGTTGCGCCTTGACGCATGCCTCTTGATGGCTGGCCACGTTCCGGCGGGGGCGGTGAAGCTCGGAAACTTGGCGAAACCGCTTCGCGCGATGCTCCTCCAGCCGGGCTGGTTGTGGCCCCGGGTTGAGGCGGGCCGCCAGGTCTGCCTCGACCTCGCTCAAACGGTGAGGGCGAGACGCCCCGCGGTGGCCCAGCCGGCGTCGGTTTTACTCCGGGCGACGGTCTACCGCCAGGCTTACCTCGTTCAAATGGTGAAGGTGAGCCAACTGCTGGAGATCTCACCGGTGCTCCCGTTGCAGCCGGTGGCACGCGACTGGGTTTGCCTCTTGGACCTGGCGAAACTGGCGGCGCACCCCCGCCAGGCGACGCTGGACTCGCTCCAACTGCGGGTGACGGGCCACCGGGCGCGCGTGCTGCAGCTGCCGTGGGCGGCGGAACGTTCTTCGGATTTTCAGTCTTAATTTTCTGTTTTAGCTGCGCTTCGTTTTGAACTCCGGCCCAGCCGCGGTTGATCTTCGGCTGCGCAACTCTGGTCTTAACAGTCGGAGGCTTGGCGGTAGGAGGTGCCTTGGCGAGCTTTACCGGAGCGGCCACCACCAGTTTGTTCCCCTGCACTTTGGTCAGCGCGCCGGATTTGGCGGCTGCAGAAAGATTGGCCGCCGACTGACGCTCGATGCTAAGCCGTTGAATCGGCCGGTTCGAGTGCGCGCTTAGCACCTCGTAATTCGGTCCATAATTGTAGACCACGTTATTCTGAACGGAGATGTTCGTGACGTTCACCGTGTTATTAATATAGGTAACATTCTGAACTCGCGGAGCGATGTAACTGCGCAAGACCGGTTCACCGATGTAGCGGACCTCGCAGAAATTGTAATATTCCGGACCGATATCGAACTCGATGTCTACCTGAGGACCAATAGGTCTTCCTTCGTAAACGACGCCCGGACCGCGCGGAGGCAAAGGCGCCCAGCCGACATAATCGCCGCCGGTCCGCCACGAGACCCATGCGGGACCCCAGTCCAGATCCTCTCCGGGAAACCAGACCCAGCCATAATCAGTAAGATTCGCCCAGCGGCCATAATGATAAGTGGCCCAGCCGAAATCCTCGTAGGAGACCCATGTCCATCCGTCGTCTGTGTAAGCCCAGTAGCCGTCCGCGTACGGGCGCCAGTTCTGATCGTTTACGGCTAGGTCGGGCTGCCAGCCGTATCCGTAACCTTCAACGTCAATCCAGTTTCCGCCGGAGAGATTATCGTAAAAGAAATCAATCGACACATCGGCTCTCGCCTGCTGAAGAGCAGACGCACCAAAAACAAGCATAGCTAATGTAAACAGAATTTTTTTCATAAGAATGAGAAATCAGGGGATTCGACTTCACTGCCTCGCGGTTTATTCATC
>Ga0209806_1000265_pt1 | contig 34438 bp, 25 predicted proteins | sample GraSoiAngelo_152_FD_186166 | JGI IMG/M metagenome (GOLD analysis project Ga0209806, IMG submission 186166) | Grasslands soil microbial communities from the Angelo Coastal Reserve, California, USA - 14_1009_12_30cm (SPAdes) (version 2) | ecosystem: Environmental > Terrestrial > Soil > Grasslands ... | reverse complement strand
CGGGGAAAGTCGAACAGCTGCACCGTGGCGAGCGCCGCCGGCAGATACCGCTCGAAGGTGTCGAGGGCGATCTTCCGCAGCGGCGGCTGGAGACTCGCGACGTCCTTGAGGAAATGAATCCCAAACGCCACGTGGCGCCCTTCGTCGCGGCGGATCAGACGGAACCCCTCCTGCAACCCCGGCAGCCAGCCGCGCGCCGCCAGCACTTCCCCCACGCCGCGGTAGCCGGTGCGGGCGAGCATCGATTCGACGACCCCCATGTAATGCGCGACCCCCTCGACGAGCAGCTCGCGGAGGTGTCCCGGCTCATCCTCCTTGCGCAGCCGGTCGGCGATGTCCTGCAGCCCGTCCACGAGCACCGATCGCGGCTCCGGGGGGAGCGGCATCTGCGGGTTCGCGTTCGGCAGCACTTCAGCGAAGTAGCGCCGGAAGAACTCGAAGTGCCGGGCCTCTTCGGCGAGCTGCGAGGTGAGGAACAGCTGCAGGTCCGCCCCCAGGCCGAGCCGCGCGGCGGCGGAGAGATACGGCGTCAGCGTGTAGGTGACCGACTCTTCACCGTCGTAAAAGAACGTGCACAGCTGCTGGATCTGTCCCGCGTAGTCCTCGGCGGGGAACTCGCGGCGGATGCGTTCCCAGTCGGCACAGTCCCGCGAGAGGTCCACGGCCTGGGGGTCCCAGGGGAGCTTGCGCGCGGCGAAGTAGAGCTTCCAGTATACAGAGTCGGGCACGCCATCAATATCGCGGCCGCGTTGACTCCCGCAAGTCGCCCCAGCCACGTGAGGAGCGCCACATGAGCGAGAAGCAGCAGTACCTGGATACCCTCGAGAGGGAAGCCGCCACCACGGTCAAGGTGCTCCGCGCCTACCCGGGGGCGAAGTCGGACTTGAAGCCGCACGACAAGTCGCGCTCGGCCAAGGATCTCGCCTGGACCTTCGTGTTCGAAGGCTACGGCGGCACGCAGGGCGTGGACGGCGACCTGCCGTTTCCGCCGAAGAACATGCCGAAGATGCCCGAGAAGTGGGACAGCGTCGTGGCCGAGTGCGAGCGGGCGTTCAAGACGCTCGCCGACAAGGTCCGCAGGGCCGGAGACGCGGAGCTGAACAAGACCGTGAAGTTCTTCGTCGCTCCCAAGCAGATGGGCGACATCCGCCGCATGGACTTTCTGTGGTTCCTGCTGATGGACATGGTGCACCACCGCGGGCAGTTCTCGGTGTACCTGCGCATGGCCGGCGGGAAGGTCCCGTCCATCTACGGCCCCTCGGCCGACGAGCCGTGGATGTGATTTGACCGTCAAAACCGGATAGAACGGGGCGCTGGGGTGCGCTATGTTCCACGCGTGACCAGCGCCGCGTTGCATTCCTCGCTCTCGCGGGACCGCCGGTGGCGGGCCGTGCTCGACCGGGACCGCCGCTACGACGGCGCGTTCGTCTACGCAGTGCGCTCGACCGGCATCTACTGCCGTCCCTCCTGCCCCAGCCGTCGGCCGCGCCGCACGCAGGTGCGGTTCTTTTCGATCCCCGAAGCGGCGGAAGCCGTGGGCTTCCGCGCCTGTCGCCGCTGCAAGCCCGCGAGCCGGACCCCCGACCCCCAGGTGGAGTTGGTGCGCGATCTGTGCCGCGCGCTGGCGGCACAGCCGGACCGCCGTCTCGAGCTGGGCGCCCTGGCACGGCTCGCCGGGCGGGGCCCGCAACAAGTGGCGCGGGCGTTCCGTCGCGTGCTGGGTGTTTCTCCACGGCAGTACCAGGAGGCGCTGCGAGTGCGCCGCCTCAAAACCGAGCTGAAAGGCAGGCGACACGTGAGTCCAGCGATCTATGAAGCCGGGTACAGCTCCAGCAGCCGCGTCTACGAGCGCGCGCACGCCGAGCTGGGGATGACTCCCGCGGCGTACGCGCGCGGCGGCACGGGGATGCGCATCGCCCACGCAATCGTGCCGAGCCCGCTGGGGCGGCTGCTCGTCGCCGCAACGGAGCGCGGGGTGTGCCACGTCGCTCTGGGCGATGACCCGGCCCGGCTCGAGCGTGGGCTGCGCGCGGAATTCCCGGGCGCCACAATCGTAGGAGAAGAAGCGCAGCTCGGCGCGTGGGTCCGGGCGGTGGTCCGCTACCTCGAAGGGCGCGAGCCGCATCTCGAGCTGCCGCTCGACGTGCGCGCGACGGCGTTCCAGCGGCAGGTGTGGAATGCGCTGCGCAAGATCCCCTACGGGGAGACGCGGACCTACAGCGAGGTGGCGAGCGCCATCGGGCGGCCGCGGGCGGTGCGGGCGGTGGCGCGGGCGTGCGCGATGAATCCCACAGCGTTAGTCGTGCCCTGCCACAGGGTAGTGAGCAAGGACGGGAGTCCTGGTGGGTACCGCTGGGGACAGGAAAGAAAACGCAAATTACTGGAACTCGAGTCGGGCAGCTCACACTAAGGCGCACAGGCGCGTAGGCGCACAGCGGTGCGCAGTCGCCAGTGGCCAGGGACTACATACCGCTGTGCGTCTGTAAGACTAGCAGTGCCGGTCCTGCTCTCAGTCCACTGACAACCAGTAACTGATCTTTATCGCCACGAAGTTCTGCCCCGGCGCTCTCAGACTGTCCCACAAATCGCCGGGCCGCACCAGGACCCCGCGCGCAGCGAAGTCGAAGCGGTTCTGCGACCACACCAGATACATCGTGCTCCCCGGCCGCCACTCCCATCGCAACACCACGTTGCTGCGGAACGACAGCACATTGAAATCGGGATTGGCGATGCGCAGCGTATCGGTGCCGTCCACGGCGGTGTAATTCCCGGCGCCGTCGCGCGTGAGCGTCGTCCCGGCAGTCCCGTACAGCCTCAGGTCGAAGCTCTTGCGCGCGACCAGCTCGCCCAGGCCGTAATACCGGCCGCTGGCGGCGAACGGCTCGGCGTACACGTCGAGGGTGAGGTCGGGCCGCAGAGTGTAGTTCAAGCGCAGCTGCGTGATGAACGTACTCTGATCGATGAACGCGAACACGTAGCGCGTGCCATACGTCGCCGCGCTGCCGCCGGGGAAGGAGTCGACGTACTGCCGGGAGCTGATCGCCCGCAGGTAGTTGGGGGTCAGCGACAGCTGCCAGCGCGCCCCCGGCCGGATCGAGAGCCCGCCGCTCAGGCGATAGGTTTGGCCGCCGAGCTCGTCGCCGCCGTAGAACACGCGGAAACTCCATGCAGTCTTGGCGCCGAAGCTGTTGCCGAGCCGCCAGACCACATCCCAGTTCTGCGGCGTGGCTGCCTCCGGCCCGCCCCGCGTCGCCGAGTGGTCGTACGACCGCGGGAAGTAGTCGACATAGCCGTTCAACGACCAGAAGTTGCGAAAGGTGAGGTTCGCGGTCGGCTCGACGACGATGTACTGGCGATCCCCACCGAAGTCCCACTCGCCCCCGGTGAACATGCCGACGGAGTAGTTCTGGAACCTCCCGCGCGGGCGCGTTTGCCGGTAGTTCAGCTGGGCGAATCCGAAGCGGCCGTCGGCGTTGCCCAGCCGGCCCGCGTCATTGGGATCGTAGTTCGGTGATTCCCATCCATACTCGAGGCTGTACAGCCAGCTGCCGCTGGTCTTGCTGAACTGCATGTTGGCGACGCTGCCGGTGAGCGACGTGCGGGTGGGATCGTAGGTGAGGTAGCGCGCGTCGGGCCGCTGAAAGAAATGCACCGCGGACTGCTGGACCTTGTTGATAGCCGCCGAGTCGCCGCGGATATTGCTGAACCCCAGCCAGCCGCGCAGCTCGTAGGCCCCGCGGTTCCAGCGCAGCACCCAATCAGCGCCACCGGCGAAGGCGTCGCGGTTGTACCACGCGGCGAGCGGGTCCGTCGATCCGAGGTCCCGGTGCACCGCGGTGAATGTCGCGCCGACTACCGACCGGGACGCCCCGAATTCCTGCTGGACGCGGGCGACGCCGTAGCCCGCGGGCGGCGCGACCGGCACGCGCGCGAAGGTCGCCGTCGTGGTGTCGTAGGTCCGGGCAGTCTCGCGCGCCGTCACCGCCGCGAGCGCGCCCAGCGACATCCCCGAGGCGAGCCGCCCGGTGAGCTTCGCGGCGCCGAGGATGGTGCTGTTCCGCGGATAATCCACGAAGTCTCCGCTCACCGGGCCGCGCGGCGGGCCGCCGATGCGCCGCGAGTAGAAGTAGCTCGGCCCGTTGCCGCGCAGCAGTTGAGCCCCCTCGGTGAAGAAGGGCCGCTTCTCGTCGAAGAAGACCTCGAACGCCGAGAGATTCACGACCGCGGGATCGGCTTCGACCTGCCCGAAGTCCGGGTTCACGGCGCCGTCGAGCGTGAGGTTCGGCCCGAGTCCCATCTTCACGTCCGCGCCCGCCCGGGCGCCGAGGTTCTTGCCGTCGTCGAAGGGGTCCGCCGGCTGCGGCCGCCCGGTCAAGGTCGCATCGCCCGCGGAGTACGGGAGCACCTCGAGGCGGCGCGACGGCTTGATGCCTTCGATGCCCACCAGCTCGCCCATCCACGACGACCAGCCGGTGCGATTCGTCGGCACCGGCACCCAGAACACGTCCTCGCTGGTCGCCGGATTCCAGTGGTCGGCGTTGAAGCCCCAGACCTGCACGGGCACGTCGTTGAAGCGGAGCTGCGAGAACGGGATGCGCATCTCCGCCGTCCACCCCAGCGAGTCCACCACTGCTTTCGCCTCCCACACCGGGTCGAAGCCGGGGTCGAGGTTGTACTCATTGTCCTGCGGGTGATACCAATCCATGCGCACGCCCGACGCGGTCACGCCGAACGAATACGCGGTGCGACGGTCATGGTAGGTGTCGAACGAGACCCACAGGTGCTCGGCCTGCGATGTATTGTCGCGCCGCGAGAGCGGCGCCTGAATCTTCGAGGGGTCGCGGCGGTACATCCGCGCGCCGACGTAGAGCGCGTCACCGTCATAGAGAATCGCGATGCGCATGCTGTCGCTGGGCGGGGCGCCCTCATGCGGCATCTTCTGGGTGAAGTCAGTGATCCAGTGGGCGTCGCGCCAGACCGCGTCGTCGAGCCGTCCGTCGAGACGGATCGCGCCGGCCGCGATGCGGGTGGCTGAAACGACCTTCCGGGGAGGCGACGCCGGGGGAACCCCCGGAGGAGGGGCACCGGGGCTCTGGGCGCCCGCCCCGACGGGGGCGGCGGCAAGCACACACAACGTCGCGAGAATCCGTCGTCGCACGGCGAGCCTCTCGGGTCGGCGCTTCAGTATGAGATGCTGGCCGGGGATGTACGGTTGCAGACCGCCCGAAGTTACGAAGCCGGGGCCAGGTCGACCGGTCAGGATTCCGTCAGGGCCGCTCCCGCACTGCGGTCCACCGGCCCTGCTGACTCGGGCCCCCCGCTTGGTGGCGCGAGGTGTAGGTGCCCGAGAGCGTGTCGCCCACCAGCCGCCCCTCGAACGTCGTGAACAGCGGGCAGCTGCAGATCGGGTCGGTGTACGGTTTCAGAGTCCCGCTCACCCGGCCGCCCGTGACGCGCACGAACCTGATCTCGATCCACTGCGGCGCCGGCGCCGGGGTGGCCGCCGGTGCCGCTGACGGATTCGGCACCTGGACCTGGTTGGCGACGGCGGTCGGGTTCATGAGGACATCGCCGAACGCGCTGTCGCCGGTCGCCGAGAGCCGGAAGACGACGCTGCCGCTGCGCCCGGTCTCGACACTGCTGAAATCACCGACCCAGCGGCCGGCGAGCAGGGAGAGATCGGTCGGCGTGCCGACGACGGGCACGGGCGTCCCCGGCTGTCCGCAGGCGAAGAGTACGGCCGCGACGGCCGCAAGGGTAATGCATCGCATAGTGTCCTCTCTCTTCATTTCCCTTGAATTGCCCGCGACGGTGGCGGCGTCTACGTTTCCCGCGTGAGCGTGCTCGCCGCGGTCCAACCTGCGTTCCGGGCCATCGCCGCCACCGTCGTCCCCGAAGCCGGAACCCTCGACGCCGGCGGCTGGATGGAGCTGGAGCGGATCGTCGAGCAGGCGCTCGCTCCCCGCTCCCCCCGGTTGCAACACCAACTCGTGACGCTCATCCGGGCGATTGAGTGGCTCCCCCTGCTCCGCTACGGGCGCCGGTTCACGCGTCTCGACCCCCGTCGCCGCGCCCGGGTCCTCGAGGTGCTCCAGAACTCCCCGCTGCTGCTCCTGCGCCGCGGCTTCTGGGGACTGCGCACGCTGGCCCTCATGGGATACTACGCGCGACCCGCCGCCGCCGCGAGCATCGGCTACCGCGCCGATCCGCGCGGTTGGGCGGCGCGGCGGTGACCGCGGTGACGGCGGTGGTCGAGCGCGCCTATGACGTTGTGATCGTCGGTTCCGGCGCCGGTGGCGGCACGGTCGCGCAGGCGCTCGCCCCGCTGGTGCGGGACGGCCGTCGCGTGCTCGTGCTCGAGCAGGGTCCCCGCTTCGACGACGACGAGTTCACCGGTCGGGAGCTCGACATGGCCGGCGCGCTGTACGCCGATGGCGGCGGGTTTCTCACCGCCCAGGGCACTATGACGCTGGCGTTCGCGCACGCCTACGGCGGGTCCACCCTCGTCTACACGGGTACCTCGCTCACCGCGCCGGAGCATGTGATCCGCGGCTGGGGGGTGCCGGGACTCGACCACGCGGACCTGCTGCGGCGCTCACAACGCTATCTCACCGAGAACAACGTCCACCTGCTCCCGGCCGAGGAGATCAACGACAACAACCGCCTGTTCGTCGAGGGCGGCGCGCGGGCCGGGTATCGCGTAGAGCAGTTCCCCGTCAACGTGAAGGGCTGCCGCGGCTCCTCGCTGTGCAACCTCGGCTGCCCCAACCAGGCGAAGCAGGGCACGAATCGGGTTCAACTGCCGCGTGCCGAGCGGGCCGGGGTCGAGATCGTGACCCGCGCCGAGGTGCGGCGCATCGAGGCGGACCGGACGCTCGCCGTGCGCGTCGCCGCGAAGCCGGACGGCGGGAAGGGACGGCCCAGTGAGTGGGCCCCGGGGGATTACAGACTGCGCGCGGGAGTCGTGGTGTGCGCCGGCGGCGTGATGGGAACGACGAGCTTGTTGCTGCGGAGCCCGTTGCCTCTCCCCCGAGCCGTCGGAGCACGCTTCACTTGCCATCCCGCCCTGATCCTCGTCGCCGAGCACGCAGGCCCGATCACTAACGACGTGGGACACCCGAAGAGTTACTTCGTGGACCGCGGCACCGAGCAGCGCTTCGTCCTCGAGACGTGCATGTATTTCCCGTTCACCACGGCGAAGGCGTTAAGCGGCTTCGGCCCGGACCACACCCGCGTCATGCGCGCCTTCCCACGTCTCCAGATGATCCTGGTGCTGGCGTGCGACGCAGCGACGCCCGGCAACCGCATCACCGTGGACGGCGCCGGGCGGCCGGTGGTGCGCTACCGCTTCACGGAGGAGACGGTGGCGGGGCTCGTCGAGGGGACGCGCGCCTCGGCGCGGATCTTCTTCGCCGCCGGCGCGGTCCGCGTGCACGCGCCGTTCGCGGACCCGCCGCTGATCGAGGCAAAAGACGCGGAACGCGTGACCGAGCTGATCACCGCCCATCACTTCAAAGAAGGAAAAGTGGCGATCTCGGCGGCGCATCTGATGGGCGGGTGCGGCATGGGAGCAGGTGCCGAGTCGGTCACGGACGGCTGGGGGCGGGTGCACGGCCTGCCGTGGCTGCGCGTGGCGGACGCGAGCCTGTTCCCGGATTCCCTCGAGATCAACCCGTACGTGACGATCATGGCGCTCGCCGATCGTGTGGCGGAAGCGATCCGCGCGGAAGCCCCCGCCCTGCTCGGCTAGCCCCGCGCGGCCCGCGCGATCGCCGCCGCGGAGCGCTCCACGTCGGCGGCGGTTGTGGACCAGTTGGAGAAGGAAACCCGCATCGCCGCCGACCCGCGCCACGTCGTCCCGCCCAACCAGCAGGTGCCGTCCTGCTGTACCCGCGTGATGACGGCCTGCGTGAACGCGCCGGCGTCGCCGCCGCCGGACGGCCGGAAGCGCACCAGCACCTGGTTCAAGACCACGTCGTTGAGGATTTCCGCCCCGGGCACGGCCCGGAGCCGCGTCGCCATGAGGCGCGCCAGATCGCAGCAGCGGTCCACGAGCGCCGCCACGCCGCGGCGGCCCAGCGCGCGCAGGGCGGCGTAGACGGGGAAGCCGCGGGCGCGGCGCGAGAATTCCGGGGTCCAGTCTTCCGCGTCGCGCCGCCCATCCCCGCCTTTCACCAGGTACGCGGCCGTCGCCGTGAAGGCGGCGCGGTGGGCGGCGGAGTCGGCGACGATGGCCACGCCGCTGTCGTACGGGACGTTGAGCCACTTGTGGGCGTCCGTCGCCCACGAATCCGCGCGCGCCGCGCCGGCGGTGTGGTGGCGATGCCGGGGGCTGGTTGCGGCCCAGAGACCGAAGGCGCCGTCCACGTGGAGCCACGCGCCGCGGGCGTGCGCGAGGGGCGCGATCTCCTCCAGAGGGTCACACGCCCCGGTGTTCACGTTCCCGAGCTGGGCACAGACGATCGCCGGTCCCGCGCCGCCGGCGAGGGCGTCCCGCAAGGCGTCCGGCCGCATGCGGCCCTGCTCGTCCGCCGCTACCGCGCGGACCCGCGCCGCACCCAAACCCAGCAACCGCAGCGACGTGAAGATCGTGACGTGGGCGTCCCCGCCGACGATCACCTCGATCTCCGGCGCGCCGAACAGCCCGCGCTGCTCGACGTCCCAGCTGGCGCGGCGCAACACGGCGGTGCGCGCCGCGGCGAGGCAGGTGGCGTTGGCCATCTGACACCCGGTGACGAATCCGACGCTCGCGGACGCCGGCAGGCCGAAGAGATCCAGCAGCCAGCCCGCCGCCACGTCTTCGACCACGGCCGCGGCCGGCGACAGGACGTAGATGCCGGCATTCTGGTCCCAGGCGGTCGTGAGCCAGTCCGCACCCACCGCGGCGGGGAGGCTGCCGCCGACCACGAACCCGAAGTAGCGCGGCCCCGCGGAGGCGACGATCCCCGGGTCGGCGGCGCGGGCGAGGTCGGCGACGACCCGGGCGGCGTCGACGCCCTCCTCGGGCAGCGGTCCGCCCAGCGCCGCGGTGAGCTCGGCGGGGGTCGCGGCGGACCCGACGGGTCGATCGGCGACGCCCGCGAGGAAACGCCGCGCGGCCTCGGCGGCGACGGAGAGCGGGTCGGAGGTGGCCATGGTATGATTGTCGCATGCCCCGCGGTCGCGTACAAGCCGTGGCTGCCATCGTCATCGGCGCCGGCCCCGCCGGCCTCGCCACCTCGCAGCAGCTCGGCGCCCGCGGGATCCGCCACGTCGTCCTCGAGCGCGGCGACGCGGTCGGTCACACCTGGGCAAACCTCTACGACAGTCTCACGCTGCACACCGGCAAGCACCTCTCGAGCCTGCCGGGCCTGCGGTTTCCCCGCGCCTACCCGCTGTTCGTCCCACGCCCGCTGTTCTGCGATTACCTGCGCCGTTACGCCGAGACATTCCGGCTCCCGGTGGAGACGGGCAGCGCCGTCACCGCCGTGCGGCGCGACGACGGCGTCTGGCGGGTTTCCACCGCGCGCGGCGATCACACCGCGCGAGCCGTGGTCATCGCCACGGGGATCGTCGCGAATCCGCAGCGGCCGCGGTTTCGCGGCGCGGAATCCTTCCGGGGACGCCTCACCCACAGCGTCGAGTATCGGAACCCGGCGCCGTATGTGGGTCGGCGCGTGCTGGTTGTCGGCGTGGGGAACTCCGGCGCGGAGATCGGCAGTGAGATCGCCCGAGCGGGGGGTGGTGGCGTGGTGACGATCGCGGTGCGCTCCGGGGCCAACGTCGTCCCCCGGACCATGTTCGGCCTGCCGATCCAGTACCTGGCCTACTGGGTCCGCAAGCTCCCCCGTCCGGCGCAGGAAGCAATCGTGGCGGGCGTGCGCAAACTCACGGAGCTGCGGCGGGGCCCGTCGGTGTTGCCGCGGCCGCGCCACAGCCCGCTCGAGGCGATTCCGGTGATCGGATTCCATCTCGTAGATGCGATCCGCGCAGGCCTGATCCGGGTGAAGCCGGGGCTCGCGGAGTTCACGCCCGAGGGCGCCCGGTTCGCCGACGACAGCGTGGAGCCGTTCGACGACGTGATCCTCGCCACCGGGTTCGCTCCCGCGCTGGGCCCCCTCGGCACCGCGGTGCGCACGGACGCGAAAGGGTTCGCGCTGCGGACCGCTCGCGTGGCGAGCGTCGACCAGCCCAACCTCTACTTCGTGGGACACAACTACGACGCGACCGGCGGCCTCTACAACATCAGAATCGACTCTCGCCTCGTCGCGCGGCGTATCGCCCAGGCCGGGTAGGCCCGCAGCGACGTGTCGCACACCCGCCACAACCGCCCCGCCCACGGACGTGGCCCCATCGTGGCCCGAAACTTGTAACCTCGACGCGACATGGGGCTGCACGTAAAGGATCGGCTCGAGCTGAAGGGGCACCACGCGCTTGCGCAGGCGCGCGTGCTGACACCGGAGGCGCTGCAATTCGTGGCCCGCCTGCAAGAGGAATTCGGCCCGACCCGCGCCGCCCTCCTCCACCGTCGCGCCGTCCGCCAGAACGAGATCGACCAGGACGCCCTTCCCGACTTTCTCCCGGCAACCGCCCCCATGCGCGCCGGGCGCTGGCAGGTGGCCGCCGCCCCGGCCGACCTGCAGGATCGCCGCGTCGAGATCACGGGACCCGTCGAGCGCAAGATGATGATCAACGCCCTGAACTCCGGCGCCCGGGTGTTCATGGCGGATTTCGAGGACGCCCTCTCGCCGACCTGGGACAACGTGGTCCAGGGCCAGGCGAACCTCCAGGATGCCGTCCGCGGCACCCTCGACTACACCAGTCCCGACGGACGCGTCTACCAGCTCGGCGAGCGAACGGCGACTCTGATGGTGCGGCCCCGCGGCTGGCACCTCCCCGAGCGCCACGTGCACTTCGCGGGAGCGCCGGTGGCGGCGAGCCTGTTCGACTTCGGACTGCACTTTTTCCATAACGCCCGCGCGCTGCTGGAGCGCGGCTCGGGCCCGTACTTCTATCTGCCGAAGCTCGAGTCCCATCTCGAGGCGCGGTTGTGGAACGACGTGTTCCGCTTCGCGCAGGATGCGGTCGGGCTACCCCAGGGCACCATCCGCGCCACAGTGCTGATCGAGACGATCCTCGCTGCGTTCGAGATGGAGGAAATCCTCTACGAGCTGCGCGAGCACAGCGCCGGCCTCAACGCCGGACGCTGGGATTACATCTTCAGCGTCATCAAGAAGTTCCGCAACCACGCGGAGTGGGTGTTGCCCGACCGGGCTCAGATCACGATGACGGTGCCGTTTATGCGGGCCTATACGGAACTGCTGGTCCGCACTTGCCACGCCCGCGGCGCCCACGCCATCGGCGGGATGGCCGCGTTCATCCCCAGTCGCCGCGACCCCGAGGTCAACGCCCGGGCGCTCGCCCGGGTGCGCGAGGACAAGCAGCGCGAGTCCGCCGACGGATTCGACGGCACCTGGGTCGCGCACCCGGACCTCGTCCCGCTGGCGACCGAGGTATTCACCGCGGCGCTGGGCGACGCCCCGCACCAGCTGCACCGCCTCCGCGAGGAGGTCCGCGTCGGCGCGCCCGAGCTGTTGGACATCCGCGTCCCCGACGGCCAGGTCACCGAGGCCGGCGTGGGCGCGAACGTGAGCGTCGCCTTGCAGTACCTCGACAGCTGGTTGCAGGGCACCGGAGCCGCGGCGATCGCGAACCTCATGGAGGACACCGCGACCGCCGAGATCTCCCGCGCACAGTTGTGGCAATGGGTGCGGCACCGCTGCACGCTGCCCGACGGCCGCATAATCGATCCGGCGCTCTACCTCACTGTCCGGCGGCAGGAGTCGGCGTCCCTCGGCGCGGGGGGCCGGCGGCGCGAGGCCGCCGAGCTGCTCGACGCCCTCGTCCTCGCTTCGGAGTTCGCCGAATTCCTCACCCTGCCGGCCTACCGGCTGCTGGATGCCGGGCCCGAGAACCGGAGCTGATCATGCGACCCGACCTGCAGCAGGAAGCCGACGCCCTGGCGCGGCGGTGGACCCACGATGCGCGCTGGCGCGGGATCCGCCGCGACTATCAACCGGGGGACGTGGTGCGGCTGCGGCCGTCCGTCATGGTGGAGCATACCCTCGCGCGCCACGGGGCGGAGCGGCTGTGGGGGCTGCTGCAGCGCGAGCCGTACGTCAAGACGTTCGGCGCCCTGACGGGCACTCAGGCGGTGCAGATGGTGAAAGCGGGGCTCGAAGCGATCTACCTCTCCGGCTGGCAGGTCGCGGCCGACGCGAACCTCGCCGGGCAGACCTATCCCGACCAGAGCCTGTACCCGAGCAACAGCGTGCCGGCGCTGGTGCGGCGGTTGAACAACGCGCTGATGCGCGCCGACCAGATTCAGCGCGCCGAAGGGAACGGGCAGGCGGTCGGCGACTGGTACGTCCCCATTCTCGCCGACGCCGAAGCGGGGTTCGGGGGCGTGCTTCACGCGTTCGAGCTGATGAAAGCGATGATCGAGGCCGGCGCCGCGGGCGTCCATTTCGAGGATCAGCTCGCCGCCGAGAAAAAGTGCGGGCACCTCGGCGGGAAGGTGCTCGTGCCCACACAGCAGTTCATCCGCACGCTGAGCGCGGCCCGCCTCGCGGCCGACGTGTTGGACGTTCCGACGCTGATCGTCGCGCGCACCGACGCGTTGAGCGCCACGCTGCTCACCTCCGACATCGACCCGCGAGACCGCGAATTCTGCACCGGGGAGCGGACGGCGGAGGGGTACTTCCGGGTGCGCGACGGCCTAGAGACGGTCCTGGTGCGCGCGCTGGCGTACGCTCCGTACGCGGACCTGCTGTGGTTCGAAACGGCGAAGCCCGACCTGGAGCAGGCGCGCTGCTTCGCCGCGGCGATTCACGCGCGCTACCCGGGCAAACTGCTCGCCTACAATTGCTCGCCGTCCTTCAACTGGTCGCAACACCTGGAGGCGCCGGCGATCGCCGCGTTCCAGGACGAGCTGGGGCGCCTGGGCTACAACTTCCAGTTCGTCACGCTCGCCGGCTGGCACGTGATCGGGCTGCGCACGTTCGAGCTGGCCCACGATTACCGCGCCGAGGGGATGCCCGCGTACGTGCGCCTGCAGCAGGAAGAGCTCGCGCGCGAGGCGGACGGGTACACGGCCACCAAGCACCAGCGTGAGGTGGGCGCGGGCTACTTCGACCAGGTGCTGTCCGCCGTGATGGGCGACGGCGCGTCTACCGCCGCCCTGGCGGGCTCGACCGAGGCCGAGCAGTTCGTCAATTCGACCCGCTAGTCGCGGCCGGCGCGGGCGTCCCTCCGTACTTCTGGAACCAGCTCATCATGTAGAGCTGGGTGCGCATGAAGTTCGTGGGCTTGGAGCCGGTGCCGTGGTACTCGCCGCTGAAGCGCAGCAGCACCGTCGGCACGTGGCGCATCTTGAGCGCCTGATAGTACTCCTCCGACTGCGGCATCGGCGTGCGCAGGTCGAGCTCCCCTGTCATGAGCAGCGTCGGCGTCGTGACATTACCGACGTACATCAGCGACGACTGCTTCAGCCACTGATCCGGCTTCTCCCAGAACGGCGCGTCGAAGAAGTTGTAAGTGAACAGCGGGATGTCCGTCTCCCCCGCCATCGAGATCCAGTCGATGACCGGGCAGCGCACCGCCGCCGCGGCGAACCGCGTCGTGTGCCCGATCACCCAGCTCGATAGCACTCCACCGCCGCTGCACCCCGACACGTACATGCGCTTGGCGTCCACGTACCCGCGGCCCAGCACCGTGTCGACGCCCGCCATCAGGTCGTCGTAGTCCACGCTCGGGTAGGCGCGCTCGATCGCGTTGCCGAACGCCGTGCCGTAGCCGGTCGAGCCGCGCGGGTTGACATACAACACCACATACCCGTTGGCCGCGAAATTCTGGAACATGTAGCTGAAGCCGACGCTGTACATCCCGTGCGGCCCGCCGTGGATTTCCAGGATCAGCGGGTACTTCTTGGCGGGATCGAACCCCGGGGGCTTCACGATCCACGCCTGCACGCGCGCGCCGCCCGAGGAGGGGTACCAGATCTCCTCCTCTTTCGCGAGCCGGATCCCCGCCAGCACGTCGTCGTTGACGGTGGTCAGACGCTGGGGAGCGCCCGGCCGCTTGAGATCGAAGCGCACCACGTCGGGCGGGTCGGTGAACGTCGAGCGGACGCCGGCCGCGGTGAGCGAGCGGGCCAGCGAGCTGAGCGACAGCAAGTGCACGCCGTCGGTGATCTTGCGCGGCGCCGCCCCACCGGTCGCGGGCACGAACCACACGTTGCTCGTGCCGCGGTCGCCGGCGGAGAAATACAGCCCGCTGCCGTCCGGAGCCCACGTCAGGTCGCCGGGATCGCGGTCCAGCGTGCCGGACAGCTTGCGGACGTTGCCGCCGTCGAGGCCCATCACGTAGAGCCCGGCGGCGCGGTAAGACATGCGGCTGGAGTCGCCGCCGGTGAAGGCGATGGTGCGGCCGTCGGGCGACACGACGGGGTCGGTCCAGGTGCCAGGCCGCTGGGTGATCTGGCGTATCGCGCCGGACGCGACGTCGACGGCGTAGATGTGCGCGTTGCGATAGTTGTAATCGGCCGCCGGGTCCTTCAGGCCCTCGAACACGATGGTCTTCGCGTCGGGCGTCCAGTCATACCCCACACCCGATTCCAGGCCGTCGAACCGCGAGCCGACGTTCCAGGGACCCGCCGTCAGCTGGCGCGGCGTGCCGCCGTCCGCCGGCACGACGAAGAGGTGCAAGAACCCGAAGTCCATGAAGCCGCGGCGATCCTGGCGGTAGTGCATGCGGTCGACCATGCGCGGCGCGGGCGTCCACTTGGCGTTGGGCGGGGCGGCGGGCATGCTGATCGGCCACTCGTGCTTGTCGGAGACGAGCATCGCGAACGCGATCACCTTGCCGTCCGGCGACCAGCGCAGCTCGGCGGGCGTGTTCGTCACCCGCGTCACCTGCGTGGTAGCACCGGTCGCATCCATCCAGCGCACGAATACCTGTGTGCCCGCGGGGTCGCCGTCGGCGAGATAGCTGATACGCGTGCCGTCGGGCGACCAGCGCGCCGACGCCCCTTTGACGAGGAAGCGCGCGTGGGAGCCGTCGGCGTTCATCAGCCACAGCGCCGACTCCCACTTGTCCTCGAGGCGGTTCACCCAACGGCGCGTGTACACGATCTGCTGGCCGTCGGGGGAGATCTGCGGGTCGGCGACCTGCTCCCAGTCGAGGTAGTGATTCACCGTGAGCAGGGTGTCGGACGCGGCTTCCTGCGCCCGGCCGGCGGCCGGTGCGAGGAGCAGCACCGCCGCCGCGAGCGGAAGTGTCATGCGGCTTGCTGAACGCATAAGAGGCTCCGTGCAAGGTACCAGGGAGCCTCTAAGAGAACCGTCGCCGGGCCAATCTGCCAGGCCCGGGTATGGGCGATGACGCTACGCGGTCGCGAGCGGCCGCCGGGCGTGACGTTGCAGCGTGCGGAAGTGCGAGCGGATCGCGGAGAACAGCGTCGGCTGATGGTAATACGGCAGACCGTGTTCCCTCGTAACCTCGCGCACGATCGGCGCCAGCGCGGGATAGTGGACGCTGCACACCTTGGGGAACAGGTGGTGCTCGATCTGGTGGTTCAGGCCGCCCACGTACCACGTGATCAGCGGGTTGCCGTTGGCAAAGTTGGCCGTCGTGGCGAGCTCGTGCGCCACCCAGACGTCTCCCATCGAGCCGTCACTGGCCGGGAGGGGATGCGCCGTGTCTTCCACGACGTGGGCGAGCTGGAACACGACGCCGAGGATCAGCCCCGCCGTGAGGTTCATCGCCAGGAAGCCGATGGCGACCTGCCACCACGGGAGCGGCAGCACCAGGAGCGGAACGACGATGGCCCACGTGTAGTACGCTGCCTTCCCCAGCACCAGCGTCACCACCTCCGACGTGGACGGCCGGTGGTTCTTGTACGGACCGAGGTCGCGCTGCAGGAAATACTTGTAGTCCTTGACGAACACCCAGAACAGCGTCGAGAAGCTGTAGAGCAGGAACGCGTACAGCGGCTGGAAGCGGTGGTACCAGTGGTAATCGGCGCGCGGCGACAGCCGTAGCAGCGGCGAGACCTCGAGGTCCTCGTCGATGCCGTGGATGTTGGTGTAGGTGTGGTGGACGACGTTGTGGGTGATCCGCCACATGTAGCCGTTCGCCCCGCACAAGTCGAAAGTGTACCCGATGAGACGGTTGACCAGCGGGGACTTCGAATAGGCGCCGTGGAGGGCGTCGTGCGAGACGCCGAACCCGATCCCGGCGAGCCCCACCCCCATCAGCACCGCGAGGCCCAGCATGGCGAGGGGTGGCAGGCCGCCGAAGAGAATCAGCAGGTAGGCGCCGCCGGTGAGGCCGAGCATCGAGACGGTGCGGGCGACCATCAGGGCGTTGGCTTTGTCCGAGATACCGCGGGCGCGGAAGTATGCCGCCACGCGCTCGCGCAGCACGGCGACGAACGGTGCCGCCGTGGAGCTCTCGAAGATCACCCGGGTTGCCGTCATGTACGGTGCAAGATATTGACCCGGACGGGCACGGGCAATGCGGGGGGACTACCCGGCCAGGCGTGATCCCTGTCACTTTGTTCACCACCTTCACAAACGGAGCCCCTGCTCTGATGGAACCCCGCAACGACACGCGCGCCGCCGTCGTCGCCGGCTTCCTGGGCTGGACGCTGGACGCGTTCGATTTCTTCCTCGTCGTGATGTGCCTGACGGGGATCGCGGCGGAATTCGGTCGGCCGGACAAGGATGTCGCCTTGACGCTCACGATGACGCTCGCCTTCCGACCGGTGGGCGCCTTCGTCTTCGGCCTGCTCGCGGACCGCTACGGGCGCCGGCTGCCGCTGATGCTCGACCTGATCTTCTACTCGGTGGTCGAGGTGTTGTCGGGGCTCGCGCCCAGCTACACGACGTTCTTGATTCTGCGGGCGCTGTTCGGAATCGGTATGGGCGGGGAGTGGGGCGTCGGCGCATCGCTCGTCATGGAGAAAGTCCCTCCCCACAAGCGCGGCATGTTCTCGGGGTTGCTGCAGCAGGGCTACGCGGCCGGCTACCTGCTGGCGGCGCTGTGCTACCTCTTCGTGTTCCCACGCTGGGGGTGGCGGCCGCTGTTCTTCATCGGCGGGCTCCCCGCCCTGCTGGCGCTGTACGTGCGGCTGCAAGTAACCGAATCGGAGGTCTGGAAACGCACCCGTCACCACGACTGGAGCGGCCTCGGCCGGACCATCGTCTCGCACTGGAAGCTCTTCCTTTACATCACGCTGCTCATGGCGGGGATGAACTTCGCCTCCCACGGCACGCAGGACATCTATCCGACCTTTCTGAAGCGGCACTGGGGATTCGGCCCCGGCAAGGTCACGGCGCTCACCGCGCTCTCGATGGTCGGTGCGCTGAGCGGTGGCGTGCTGTTCGGCGTGTTCTCGGATCGCATCGGCCGCCGCCGCAGCATCGTCGTGGCCCTGGCGCTCGCCGTCCTGGTGATCCCGTTGTGGGCGTTCGCCCCGACGCTCGGCCTGCTCGTCGCCGGCGCGTTCGTGATTCAATTCATGGTGCAGGGCGCGTGGGGGGTGATCCCCGCCCACATCACCGAGCTGAGCCCCGACTCGGTCCGAGGATTCCTCCCCGGCTTCGCGTATCAATGCGGCGTGCTCATCGCCAGCATCATGCCGCGCGTGCAGACCGGGCTCGCCGAGCGGCTGCCGTATCCCTGGGCGATGTCGCTATCGGCCGGCACCGTGTTCATCCTCGCGGCCGTGGCCGCCGCTCTGGGCCGCGAGCGCAAGGGCATCGCGTACGGCACCGCGCCGCCGGGTCAGTAGGTGACGGCGCGGCGCTGGCTGCTCGCGCTGTACGGCGCGGCCGTGCTCTTCGTCACCCTCCAGAAGGGACTGCACCACCCCGGGAACTTCCTGTTGTTTCGCGGGGCGTTCGAGCGCCTCGTCGGCGGAGAGAATCTGTACGCCACGGCGCCCGATTACTTCGGCTACCTCTACACCCCGACGTTCGCTCTGCTGTTCGCGCCGTTCGCGCTGCTGCCGCCCCTGTTCGGCCTGCTGCTGTGGAACGCGGCCAACGCCTTCACCCTCGCCGGTGCCGTCACCCGCCTGCTCCCGCCGCGGGCAGCGGCCGTCGCCCTCGCGGTCGCGTTCCTCGACGTGGTACGATCGCTGCAGAATTCGCAGAGCAACGCCCTGATGGCGGGCCTGATCGTCCTGGCGTTCCTCGCCGCCGAACGGGGCCGCCCGGCGGCCGCCGCGCTCGCGATCGCGGCGGGAGCGTTCACGAAGGTGTACCCCATCGCCGCCGCCTGCTTCGCCGCCCCGCTCCCGCGGCGGGGGCGCGCCGCGCTCGCACTCGGCGCCGCGCTGCTCGTCTTCGCGGCGTTGCCGCTGCTGGTGACTTCGCCGGCGCTGCTGGCGCAGCAGTATCGCTGGTGGGCGGCGGAGACGACTCGCGACGCGGCGCTGCACGGGACGTCGGTGATGGGAATCCTGGCGACTTGGCTCCGCGTCTCCTGGCCCAACTGGCCGGTGCAGGTCGCGGGCACGCTGACGCTGCTCGCGCCGCTCGCCCTGCGGCGCGCGCGCTGGCCGGAGCCCGGCTTCCGGCTGCTGTATTTGAGCTCGCTGCTGATCTACGTCGTGATCTTCAATCACCAGGCGGAGTCGGCCTCGTACGTCCTCGCCACGACCGGCATCGGCGTCTGGTTCGCGACGGCGCCGCGGGAGCGGTGGCGTGACATGCTGGTCGCGGCAACGCTGCTGCTCGTCTCCGTGGCCGCGACCTCGCTCGTCCCCTCCCACGTGCGCCACGACATCCTCCGCGGCTACGCCCTCCAGGCCGCTCCGTGCTTCGCCTGCTGGCTCGCGATCCAGCGGGAGCTGTGGAGCAGACCCGCGCCTCAGAGCTGACCGAAGTGGCGGAGGACGAAGTCTCCGCGCGTGATCCGGTCCCGGACCTCGGGCGACAGCAACGCGGCGAGCTCCCGTTCCCTTCCCCCGGTGTACACGTCCCAGCGGACCAACCCGCCATCGGCGTACCCCGGGTGCACGACGAGCTCGATGGTCCCGGACGGCAGGCGGTCGAGGAGGCGAAGCAGCTGCGTAGCGAAGGTGCGGGTTCCGCGCAGCGCGAGGCCACGCACGCGGACCGCACCCGGCGGCCGCCCGTCGCGGGCGGCGACGCGCCACGACGCAGCGAGCAGGGCCAGGCGCAACCCAGCCGGGCCGAGCGGCGGGGGCTCCACGGGGACCCGCACCATCCGGATTCCCGCCGCGCGCGCCGTCGCGACGGCCGGCGCCCACACCCCCGGCAGCGCGTGCACGTGGCGATGGCCGTCGAAGTGGGTCGGCGTGAGGCCCGCCGCGCGCAGCCGCCCGAGCTGCGCCGCGCACTCGGCGGCGACGTGCGCGGGGCGGATACGGCCAGCGAGCGCGCGCAGTACGAGCCGCGGCAACGAGGCGAAGGCGCCCGAGCGCCGGTCCACGAGGCTGGCGACCGCGCGCGGCGGGGCGACGGGAGCGCCGGCGGTGAGGTTGAAGTGCAGGCCGATCCCGAGGGTCGGGAGACGCGGCGCGCGGGCCACGGCGTCCTCGAAGCTCGGTAGGTTGACCATCAGCGAAGCGGAGGTGACCACGCCCGCGACATGCGCCGCTTCGATGCCGCGATTCACGCCCTCTGAGAGGCCGAAGTCGTCGGCATTGACCACCAGCAGCCGTTCAGCGATAGCGCCCCCGAAAGTCGTTCCAGCGCACCCGCACCAGGTCGGCCATCATCGTCGCGCCGTCGCGCAGGAACCGCACGGTGCTGGGCTCGCTGTCGTAGCGATAGGCGACGGGCACCTGACGGACGGTGAGACCCTGGCGGCGAGCGATGAGCAGAAGCTCGATGTCGAAGCCGAACCGCGGGATCGTGAGCCGCGAGAAGCAGCGCTCCGCGGCGGCCGCCGTGAACCCCTTCAGCCCCGCCTGCGTGTCGAGGATCCCGGGCAGTAGCGTCGCCCGCACCAGGCGGTTGAACGCCCGGCTCACGAGGTGCCGGCTATACAGATAATGAAAGAAGGAGGGGCTGATCACGTACCGCGATTCGGGCAGGACCCGACAGGCGACCGCCACATCCGCCCCCGACTCCAGCGTTGCGACGATCCGGTCCACCTGGTCCAGCGGATAGGCGAGGTCGGCGTCGGTGAACACGCGGTAGCGACCCCGCGCGGCCAGCATTCCTCGCGCCACCGCGCTGCCCTTGCCGAGGTTGCGGGCGTTGCGCACCACGGTGACGCAGGCCGTCTCCCGTGCGGCGCGCTCGAGCAGAGCCGGCACTTCGCCCCGGCTGCCGTCGTCCACGACGACCAGCTCGGTCGGGTGCGAGGTGGCGCCGAGGTAAGCCGTCAGGGCCCCCAGCGTCGCAGGCAGGCGATCCGCCCCGTTCAAGACCGGTACGATAATCGAGAGGCGAACGTCCCGAGTGGCCACGGTGCACCGGTGGAGGGTTACTGGTTCGACCCGCCGAGCCGACCGGGAGTCACGAGCGGGGCCGCACTCAGCTCGGCCGTCGCCAGGAAGCGCGGCGGCCGCCGCAGCTTCGTGGCCTGCTCGTATGCGTAGGCGAGCTTCAACAGCGTCGGCTCGCTGAACGGCCCACCGATGAACGAGAGCCCCACCGGCAGCCCGAACACTTCCCCGGCCGGCACCGTCACGTGCGCGAACCCCGCCACCGCCGCGGGAGTCGAGCTGCCACCGAGGAAGTGGTCGCCATTCACGAGATCGATCGGCCACGCGGGGTTGCCGGTGGGCGCCACGATGGCATCGAGCTTCTTCTGGTCGAGCACCGCCTTGAGCCCATCGTCGCGCCCCAGGTGGCGGCACCGCGCGAGCGCCTCCACGTATTCCTGCGTGGTGAGGTCGCCCTTCGCTTGGGCTTTGACCAGCAAGTCCTGGCCGAAGAACGGCATTTCGCGGTCCTTGTTGCGCTCGTTGAAATCGATGACGTCCTGCAGCGTCTTGACCGGCGCGCCGGCGGCGAAGTCGGCGAGGTAGGCGTTCAGATCCGCCTTGAACTCGAAGAGCAGCACGGTCAGCTCGGCGTCGTCGTATTCGCCGAGATGCGGGATGTCAGCGGGATCCACGATGGTCGCGCCCTGCCGCCGCATCACGTCCAGGGCCTGCTCGACCAGCCGGTCGGTCCCCGGATGATAGCCCATCAGCTTGGTGCGGGCGACGCCGATCGTCGCGCCTTTGAGGCCGCCGGCGTCGAGGAACTTGGTGTAATCGGTGATGCCGGGCCCGGACGCCGTGACGGCATCGTCGGGGTCGGCTCCCGCCAGCACGCCGAGCAGGATCGCCGCGTCGCGCACCGTGCGGGCCATGGGACCGGCGGTGTCCTGGTTGTGGGCGATGGGGACGATGCCACGCCGGCTCACGAGGCCGAGGGTCGGCTTGATGCCCACGAGGCCCGCCGCCGAAGACGGGCACACGACGGAGCCGTCAGTCTCGGTTCCGACGCCGACGGCGGCGAGGTTCGCGGCGATGGCGCTGCCGGTCCCCGAGCTCGAGCCGCAGGGGTTGCGGTCCAGCGCGTAGGGGTTGAGGCATTGCCCGCCGCGCCCGCTCCAGCCGCTCGAGGACTGGCTCGAACGGAAGTTCGCCCACTCGCTCAGGTTGGTCTTGCCGACGATCACCGCGCCCGCTTCGCGCAGCCGGCGCGCCACCGCCGCATCGCGCGGTGCCTTGGCGCCCACGAGCGCGAGCGATCCGGCGGTCGTCTGCATGCGGTCCGCCGTCGCGATGTTGTCCTTGATGACCACGGGGATGCCGTGCAGGGGCCCGCGCACGCGGCCCGCCTTGCGCTCGGCGTCGAGCTGGCCGGCGATCGCAACCGCGTCGGGGTTGGTCTCGATCACCGCGCGTAGCGTCGGCCCGCGGCGATCGATCGCCTCAATGCGGGCGAGGTAACGCTCGGCTAGCGACTTCGCCGTATAGGCGCCGCGCCGCAATCCGTCCTGGAGCTGATCGATCGTGACTTCGTCGAGCTCGAACGGGGGGACGCGGGGGCGTTGGGAAGCGGGCGTCGCGGCGCGCAGGGGAGCCGCGCCGACCGCGGCGGCCAACCCGCCCAGCGCCGTCGTCTGGAGGAATTCGCGACGATCGAGCGTCATGAGGCACCTCGCGCGGAACGCGCCGCGCTATTGCGTGTGAATGTGGATCGGGACGATGGTCGTGCCCCAGTGCAACCGCAACACGGCGGAGTCGGGGCCGACTACGGGGAAGTAGAACGCCAGCACCTCCATCGGTCCACCCTGCTCCGGCGCCACCGTGACCCGCAGCGCGTCCTGGGCCTCCCCGGGGTACGGGATGTGGAATACGTCGACGGCATGACTGAGGATCACGGTCCAGCGGTCGGGCGTGGGGATGGTCCACAGTGTGTAGCGCCCCGCCGGCAGGTCGTGCCCCTCGATCCGCACGTCGCGGCTGAAGCTGATGGTCGTCGCCGAGTCGGCGCCCGGGTGCCAGACCCGCCCCCACGGCACCAGGCTGCCGAACAGCGCCCGGCCCCGGGCGACGGGCCGGTTGTACGCGATCGCGATGTCCGTCCGGCCGACCCGCTGGGAAACCGATCCGTGCTGGCTGCGCGGAATCGCCTGGCCCGCCGCCACACCGTGCAGCCAGCCTGCGGCGAGCGCGACCACGACGACGACGCGCCCGGTCACCAGGCCGTCGCGACGCGCAGCGTGATGTTCCGTCCCGGATTGAGCGCGAACTCTTTGTAGCGACTCAGAAAATCACGGTAGCGCCGGTTGGCGACGTTGCGGGCCGCGAGGTCGATCGTCCACGACCGGCCGAGCGCGGCCGTCACCAGGCCACCGTCGAGATGCACCAGCGCGTAACCCGCCGCCGGGATGTCGAGCGAGTCGAGCCGCGTCTGCCGGGCCACCGCCTCGACTTCCAGGCCTGCCCGACGCCCGCCACCCTGGAATTCCACGCCGACGACGCCGCGCGCCGGCGGCACCAGCGGCAGGGGCTGATCCGTCGTGCGGTTCGTCCCCCGCACCATGTCGAAGCGCGCGCGCACCACCACGGTCCGCGCGACCTGCGCCGCCGCGGACACCTCCATTCCCGAGAGCCGCGCGTCGGCCTGCCGGTAGTCGTACACGTGCAACGAATCCCCATTGAACACCTGGTGCTGCGCCGTCGGCTGGATATAGACGTAGCGGCCCACCGTGTTTTGGTATGCCGCCACCTCGGCCTGTACCACTGCCCCGGCCCAGCGGACGCTCGCATCCAGGTCGGTCCCGAGCTCAGGCTTGAGCCGCGGGTCGCCCACTTCCCAGCGCGCCTCGCCCAGGTGCGGCCCGTTGCTGAACAGCTCGAACAGCGTCGGCGCGCGCCAGGCGCGGCCCACGTTCGCGGCGAACGCCAGCCGCTCGACGGGACGAAACACCAGTCCCGCGTCGCCCGACAACGCGCTCCAGCTGCGGCGCTGCGCCGTGAGCCCCAGGGTCGTATCGGGGTCCGCGGCGACGCGGCGGGCGTCGGCCCGCGCACCGGCCAGCACGCTCCAGCGTCCCATCCGGACTTCCTCAAAAAGGAAGGCCGCGGCTCCGCGCACCCGTGCGTCGGGCACGAGGGGAATGGGGCCGCGGGAATCGTTCCATTGACCGATGCCGGAGAAGCCCACCGTGCCGCGCACCCGGTCTCCGCCGTGATGGGCCAGCAGATCCAACGTGCCGGTGTTGAGGAGCAGGTCGAACGCCGTGCTCTCGGTCGGCGGGCCGCCGCCGGACGCATCGTCGGAGACCTCGATGAGGTTGTGCCGCTGCCACTGCGCTTTGAGCTCCAGCCGCAGGGCGCCGGCGCTCCGACCCGCGGTCACCTGGAGGCGATCGTCCTCCATCTTACGCACCGGCCCTCCCGGCTCCGGTCCCGGCAGCTTGTTGGCCTCGAGCAGCTTGAACTCGCCGCCGTAATGGCTGAGCCGCAACTGCGCGTCGCCGCGCGCTCCGCGGACGCCCACCGCCCCTTCCCCGCTCAACGCGCCGAACCCGGTGTTGTCGAGCTCGCCCGCCGGAGTGTGCAGGCTCCCGGCGAACCGGCCGACCCCCAGCACGCGCCATCCCACGCGGCGGGACGCGCCCTCGAGCGCGACGGCGCTGCCGACCTCCCTGTTGTTGGACGCCCCATAGGCCTCGACGCGACCACGCAGGAATCCCGGCCCGCCGGCGGCGTCCGGGAGATCGGCGGGGATGACGTTGACCACGCCACCCAGCGCATCGGAGCCGTAAAGCACGCTCGCCGGGCCGCGGATCACCTCGACGCGCTCGGCGAATCGAGCGTCGACCGACGGCCCGTCCTCGTCGCTCCAGGAGTAGTCCTCGAGGCGGCTGCCGTCCTCGAGGACGAGGACCCGGGCGCCCGTCATGCCGCGGATCACCGGCTTGCCGATCTGCTCCCCCGTCCCCAGAACGCGCACACCGGGCAGGGCGGCGAGGGCGTGCGCGAGCGAGACACTCTGCTGGCGGCGCAACGCGTCCGGGCCGAGCGACGCGACCGGCAGCGGCGAGCCGAGGTTCGCCAGCGGCGCGCGCGTCGCCGTCACCGTGATCGGCTCGACCTCGAACGGCGCCGGTTCGAGCACGAGGTCCACGCGCACGGGACCCGCCACGACGACCGGTCGTACGACGGCGGCATACCCAGGGTGACGAACGACCAGCGTGTAGCGCCCGGGAGGAACGTCCGGCAGCGAGAACCTCCCGTCGCTCGCGGCGAGGGTGGTGCGATGCAGCTCGACGAGCTGGACGGCGGCGGCAGGAAGGGGACTCCCGGCGGAGTCCACGATGCGGCCGGACACGGTGTCGCCGGCCAGGGCGAAGAGGAAGGCGAGCGTAATGGTCACGGGTGATCTCTGACGTTATCCGGACGGCTTGCGTACGCAACCCTTGAGGGGAATGCTGCATCCTATAGGACACGCCGCCCTCGGGAGCCGCCATGGTAGCCGTGCTGTGCGCCGCCCTGCTCCAGTCCCCCCCCGCCACTGCCGACTCCGCCGTGTTGCGCCACGCCAACGGCCTGATTCCCCCGGCGATCGTCGCTGTCCGCGTGGCCCGCCCCCCCATCCTCGACGGTCGCCTCGACGACCCGGCGTGGCAGGCGGCCACGCCGCTCACCGACTTGCGCCAGAGCGACCCGCAGGAAGGGAAAGCCGTCTCGGAGTCCACGGAAGTGCGAGTCGTGTACGACCGGGACGCGCTGTACATCGGCGCGCGGTTGTTCGACCGGGAGCCCGCCCGCATCGCGCGCCAGCTCGGGCGCCGGGACGCCTTCACCCAGAGCGACGACTTCCGGGTGCTGCTCGACAGCTACCACGACCACCGCAGCGCCTTCCGGTTCGATGTGAACCCGCTGGGCGTCAAGCACGACCTGGTATTCGGCGACGACGGCAACTTCGCCGACGACTCGTGGGACCCGGTGTGGGAAGCCGCGACGGCGATCGACTCGCTCGGCTGGACGGCCGAGTTCCGGATTCCGTTTTCGCAGCTGCGGTTTTCGAGCGCGGCCGAGCAGGTCTGGGGCATCCGCTTCGTGCGCACGATCCTGCGCAAGAGCGAGTTCAGCTTCTGGCCATTCGTCTGGAAGACGGAGAGCGGGTTAGTATCGCGCTTCGCCCACCTCCTCGGGCTCCGGGACATCCCCGCCCCGCGGCGGGTGGAGCTGCTCCCCTACCTCGTGAGCCGCGGCACCTCGCCGGCCGCGAGCCCCTGGGGGAATCCGTTCGACCGGCGGGCGGACTACTTCGGCGGGGCCGGGCTCGACTTGAAGTACGGGGTCACCTCGAACCTCACGCTCGACGGCACGGTCAATCCGGACTTCGGCCAGGTGGATGTCGACCCGGCGTTCGTGAACCTCACGGCGTTCGAGCAGTTCCTCCCCGAGCGCCGCCCCTTCTTCGTCGAAGGAGCGAGCATCTTCACCTTCGGGATGATCACGAGCTTCGTCGGCTTCGGCGGCACACCGCAAGTCTTTTATTCGCGGCGGATCGGACGGGCGCCCACCGGGGCGTACACCTCGGCGGCGACACCGGGCGGCTTCACCACCTTGCCGGATTACACCACCCTCGCGGCGGCCGGCAAGCTCACCGGGCGCACGGGAGGCTGGTCGGTCGGCGTGCTCGACGCCCTCACGCCGGTGGAATACGGCACCTGGGAAGACACCGCCGGGGTGCACACCCGGGCGGCGGCGGGGCCGCTCACGAACTTCTTCGTGGCGCGCCTGAAGCGCGATTGGGCCGGGCGTTCGGGATTCGGGGTGATGGCGACGGCCGTTGACCGGCACCTCGCGCCCGGCGCGAGCACCACGCTGCGCAGCAGTGCGTATCTTGCGGGCGCGGACTTCTTCCACCGCTGGCATCACAACGACTACTCGGTGTCCGGATCGCTCAGCGGCGCGGTCGTCCGCGGCGACACGATCGCGATCCAGACCACGCAGCTGGCCTCGTCGCGCTACTACAACCGTCCCGACGCAAAGCACCTCTCGTTCGATCCAACACGCACCGCGCTCGCCGGCATCTCCGCCGACCTGGGAGTGAGCAAGGACGGGGGCAGCACCAACTGGGAGGTCGCCGGCAGCACCACGACGCCCGGGTACGAGGTGAACGACCTCGGCTTCCAGAGGCGCGTGGACCGGATCTCGGCGGCGGCGTTCGTGGGGCATCGCTGGACCAAGCCCGGGAAGCTATTCCGGTTCTCGAGTCTCTCGACGTCCTGGGGCCCCAGCTTTAACTACGACGGCGACGTGATTCAGAACGCGGTGAGCGGCTCGGCGTTCGGGCAGTTCCTGAATTTCTGGGGAGTCAACGTGTTCGGCACCTACAGCGCCCGGGCGATCGACGACCGGCTGACGCGAGGCGGCCCCCTCGCCGTCCAACCGGCCGGCTGGAGCGGCGGGTTCAACGCTTTCACCAACAGTCGCAAGGCGGTGACCGCGAGCATCGTCTCCACCTTCAGTCGCACCACCGCTGGCGGGTGGTCGGTGTTCGTCAACCCCGACGTCACGCTGAAGGTCTCGGCCGCGGCGGCGTTGGAGCTCGCGCCGAGCTACACGGTGGGCCACAGCGCGGCGCAGTACGTGACGGCCATCCCGGACCCGACCGCCACCGCCACCTTCGCCCACCGCTACGTGTTCGGGGCGCTCGACCAGCACTCCTTGGACGTCACGATGCGCTTCAACGTGACCATGTCGCCGACGCTGAGCGTGCAGCTGTACGCGCAGCCGTTCACGTTCGCCGGGGACTTCACCTCCCTTCAGGAGCTCGCGGCGGCGCGCAGTTTCGACTTCGTCGTCTACGGCCAGGGCGGCGGGTCGACCGAGTCCGTCGTCGCGACCGATCCCCGGGGCCGCCCCGCCACGTACCAGATCGACCCCGACGGATCAGGCGGCCCGGCGGCGCCGTTCACGATCCGCAACCCCGACTTTCACACGCGCTCCTTTCAGGTCAAGACCGTGCTGCGCTGGGAGTATCGGCCGGGCTCGACCCTGTTTCTCGTCTGGACGCAAAACCGCGGCGGGTTTTTCCCGTTCGACCCGACGTTCAGCGCCGGACGGGACCTGGGCGACCTGCTGCTGTACGGGCGGGATCGGCCCACCAACGTGCTGCTCGTCAAGGCGAATTACTGGCTGACCTTGCGGTAGGCAGCCGGAAGTAGAATCTTGCTGGGCCACGGCATGAAGCGGCTCAGCAAATCATGGGAGCAGTTGGCGGGGCGGCGCTTCGGCGCGCTCCGCCCCGACAGCATCCGCTACAAGATGCTGTTTTTTGCCGTGGTCGTCACGCTCGTCCCCTCGCTCGCCACGGCGTGGGTTTCGTACTTCCAGAACAAGAACGCCCTCACCGAGAAAATCACCGCGGATCTGGTGAGCGTGAGCGGCGCCGTCTCGCGCGAGCTCGACCTGTGGCTCAAGAGCAACCTGTACAACCTGCGCGTCTTCGCCTCCTCGTACGAGGTGACGGAGAACATCGAGCGCGCCGGACGCCCTGGCCCGACCCTCTCCCGGCTCACCGACTACCTGCGCTCACTGCGGAGCCGGTTCCCCGACGAGTTCGACGAGCTGTTGGTGGTCGATCCCCGGGGGACCCCCGTCGCGACGAGCGCCCCGCATACCACGCCGCTCCCACTCCCCCCAGACTGGCTGCAGCAGATCCGCTCCGACAACTCCGCCGTGGGCCCGCCTCTCCCTGCCGACAGCGGGGAGACCCCGGTGCTGGTGGTCGCGGTACCGATCGTCGTCCCCAGCGGCCGCTTCGTTGGGGCCTTCGCGGCGCGCGTCAAGCTGCGCGGCGTCGAGCGCATCGCGCAACGGAGCGTGCCCGCCCCCGCCGGCGCGACGCTCGTCACGACGCATGAGGGCGCCCTGCTCGCGTCCTCCCGCACGGGCATGCAGGGGTACCTGCGCGACAGTCTCCCGCCGCACACGCTGAGCGCGCTGGTCGCGAAAGCCGGCGCGGCGCTCGAATATCGCGGCTTCGACGGCCAGGGGGCGGTCGGCAGCTACCAGGAGGTCCCGCGCCTCCGCTGGGCCGTGGTGAGCGAAGTACCGACCGTGCGGGCGTACCAGCAGGTCATCCACCTGCGCAACGTCACGATCGGGATCGTGCTGGGACTGCTGGCGGTCATCGGGGCCATCGCCTACTTCCTGAGCATGTTGATCGTGCGGCCGTTGAACCGGCTCGCGCAGGCGGCGGGGAAGGTCGCCGCTGGCGACCTCGCCGTGGAGCTGCCAGTCGCCGGCGGGGGCGAGGTGGCGTTTCTCACCCAGGTGTTCAATGCGATGGTGGTGCGGCTCCGCGAAAAGACCGAGGAGCTCGAGCGGCTCTCGGTCACCGACGGCCTCACCGGTCTGCTCAACCGCCGTCGCCTGATGGAAGTGCTCGCGGATGAGGTGAAGCGGTCGCAGCGCTTGGAGCACACCTTCGCGGTGCTGATGGTGGACGTCGACCACTTCAAGAAGTACAACGACGCCTTCGGCCACCTGGCGGGCGACGAGGTGCTCGTCACGGTCGCGAAGGCGTTGCGGGAGCAAACGCGCGAAGTGGATTTCGTCGCGCGCTACGGCGGCGAAGAGTTCCTCGTGATCCTGCCCGAGGGGGACCTCCCGGAGGGTACGCGGGTCGCCGAGCGCATCCGCGACGCCGTCCGCGCGGCGAAGCTGCCGGGCCGGCACGTCACCGTGAGCATCGGCGTCGCGGAGTACCCCGCTCACGGCGAAACACCCGACGCGATGATCGCCGCCGCGGATTCGGCGCTGTACGACGCGAAGTACGGCGGGCGGGACCGCGTCGTGGCCGCTGCGCCGCGCCAACCGGTGAGCTAGCGGGCGGCCTCCGCGCGCCGCCCCACCAGCCCGTAGTAGACCCAGCCGGTCCGGCCGCTCTCATCAGTCACGCGCACCCACTGGTCGGCGTAGGAACGGCCGGTCACGGTGGTCCCCGCGTCCAGCGTGAAGACCACATGGAAGGCCGCCCCCGGTCCTTCGCGCACGTTGGCGCGCCCGGTCGTCTGCAGGCTGAGGGGCAGCGCGAACAGCACCTCCCCCGCTCGCAGCGTCGTGGCGTCGCTGCCGCCCAGGGCCCCGCGACCCGCGCCCGTGGCACTCTTGGACTGGTTGGCGAGGTACAGCGCGCCGCCGTAGTTCCCTTTGTTGAACTCGTCGCTCGCCTGCGCCAGCAGCTGCCGCGCCTCGACGATCCCCGGCGGCATCTGCCCGGCTGGCAATTGCAGCGACTGCAGCGCGACTTCGGCTTCCGCCATCGCGGAAGCGGCTTCCGCCCGGCTCGCCAGCGTCTGCAGCTTTGCCATCGCCCGCACCACCTCGCGGCGCGCGGCGTCCAGCTGCGTCTGCAGCTGATCGACCTGAGCATCCCGCTCCAGGCGCTGCAGCTCGAGGCGTGCCACCCGCTGCTCCAGGTCGTGGGCCCGGGCCGTCACTGAGTCGGCGCGACCGGGGTCAGGGACGGGTGCGGTGTTCGGCTTGCGGCACGCTACGAGCAAGGCGGCCGTGCAAGCCACCAGGCCGAGTGAGCGGGCAGACGCCGAACGCATGGGTACGAAAGTACCCACGGCCGGCGGAGCGGAGCAACCGTCGCACTACTCGACGCGCCCCGCCTTACAGACGCAGCTCCATCCCCACTCGCACAGTGCGCCCGGGGCCGTGGAACCGCCACGCGCCGGTGAAGGAGTCAAAGTAGGTGTTGAGCGCCCGATCCTGTTCCGCTTGCGTGTACAGCCCGTTGCCATCGCCGAAGCGGCGCTCCACCCGCTGCAGCGCCACGCAGTTCACGGGGGACTGCCACCCCGCGCAACCTCGCAGGTCCACGGTATTCGCCGCCAGCAGGGCGCCGTTCGCGTTGGCCTCGATTTGCAGGCGCGTGTACTCGTCGCGGAGCGCGGTCACGCGGTACAGATCGTTGGCGTCGGTCCCCGTCTCCGCGTAGGCATCGATCGTGTTCTTGAACCCGAACAGATTGCGGAAATCGGCGAAGACGGTCCAGTCTCCGCCCACCGTGCGCACGTTCCGCGACAGTCGCAGATCCACGGTTTTCGTCCACGGCAGCCGCGACACGCCTAACGGTTCCGCTCCGGACAGGAGGAGCAAAGAGGGCTCCTCCTCCGAGGCGAGAATCCCGGACCCGACGTTCCTGAGACGCGTGTAGGGTAGCCCGCTCGCCGCCCGAAGGAGCACCGTCGCCTGGAGATCGCCCGCGACCGCGCCAAGGAACGATCCGGCCTTCCAGTCGCTCGGCACGCGCATCCCCACTCTGGCGGCGATGGCGTGGGTCGAGACCGCCACCCGCCCCTCCTCGGTGGTGCGGAGGTAGGAGTAAGCGACAACAGCGTCCAGCACGGCCCCACGCTGCCACGCGAGGGAAACATCCGCGCCGGTTCCATGGACCTCGCCGGTCTCGGCCAGCGAGTTCACGGTGAGCGACCGGCCCGGGTTCGCGGGATCATCGTAGGAGAGCAGCCGCGGCTCATAGGGCCGCAGCGCCGTCTCATGGTGCACGGCGACGTCGGCGACCACAGCGGACCCCGGGTCGTAGTGCACGCCCGCTTCGATTGTCGTGCTCTTCGCGTAGCGGACGTCACGGCCGAACACCGGCCCCAACGCGCTTGTGAAGCTCAAGTCACTATTGGTTCCCGCGAACAGGGATCCGAGCGACGGCGGCACCGCATGCTGGCCGATGCTGGCGCGCACGCTCGTGCCCGACCCCACCGCCACGGCGATGCGCGCCTGCGGGGACAGCAGACCCTTGGTCGTAGCGCGGGTGAACACCCGAGCGAGGGAGGCGGTGTACGCCGTGTCGCTCGTCGCCGCGGCGGGGCTCCACCCAGGATTGGTGAATATCCGTCCGGGAGTAGTTGGGAACAGGCCGCGGGGATTGAAGCGATCGTACCGGAACCCGACCTCGGCGGTCACGCGGCCAGTCGTGATCCGATCCGTCGCGAAGGCGCCGAGCCGGCGTGGCTCGACGTGGTACGCGTCGAGGTCAAGCTCGGTCAGCAGACCGGAACTGTAGTAGCTCAAGTCGGTGCGGTTGAAATCCGCGCCCACCGACACGCGATGCGTTGTGCCGGGCGACCAGTCAAGCGTCCAGCGTCCATCCAGCCGGCGCTCCGAGATCAACGTGAGGTCGGCATCTAGCCCCTGGGTCGCCCACCCGGTAACCACCCCGAACGGATTCGTCCGGAACGGCTGCGAGTTGCGCAGATCGGTGCGGTTCAGGTACGGCGTCCGCAGACCGCTGTTGGTGCGGACGTTCCTGATGATCTGGTCGCTGATCGGGAACGGCAGCAGGTCGGAGCCGGTGAAGGCGATCGCCCCCCACTCGATCCCCAGTGCCGGGTCTCGGGTGTCGAGCTCGGAGCCCGGCGCCAACGGCCCCGATACCTCACGGTCGGTGCCCAGTGAGAGGTTGGCGTTGAGCGCCAGCGCTCCGCCGCGCAGCCGGCCCAGCGTTTGGCGCCAGTTGACGATGCCGATGCGCGACCAGTCGTGCATCCCCGCATACAGGGCCGGATCGCCGATGTCCTGCCCCGGGAAGAATCGTTGCTGCGCGCCGCCCGCGAGCACCGTGAGCGACGCGGTCGAGCCCTCACCGTAGTGGTAGTCGATCTTCGCGTGGCCCCGCACCAGCGTCGCCCAGTCCATCGGGCGCTTGAGACCGGTCACCCGCGCGAACGCCGGGACGGCCGTCACGACGGTATTGCCGCCGCCGTCGACCCACGTCACGGCGGTGTCGAGTCCATTCATCACGAAAGCAGGCTGACTCGCGATGCCGGAGCCCCGATACGGCGAGCCCTCACCCTGCGCCGACGCGGAGAAGGCCCACGTGAGACCGGGAACGGCCGGGAGGGGCCCGTTGACAAACGCGGCGAAGTGGTTGTAGCCGAGGCTCGAGCCGGTGCCGAACGGTTCGTCGGTTCCACCGTGGAAGCTCGCTTGGACCCGCTCGCCTCCCGCCCGAGTGAGGTACGCGATCACCCCACCGCGCGCGTCCGGAAGGCCGACGTCCGCCAGCCCGGTTGTCACCGAGATCTCGTCCACGGCGTCCACCGCGAGCGGGATCGTCGATCCGCCAAACAGTTGGAAACGCACCGGCGCGCCGTCGACGTACACGGCCGCTTCGCCTGGCGCGTTGCCACGAAGAGAGAGCCGGGCCAGTTGGTCGATGCCGATGTCGCCGCCGCGGAGCACGACACCCGGCACCACCACCAGCGCCTGCGCCGGGTCGTCCACGGGGAGCGCGCGCAGCCGGTCGCCCGATACGGTGAATCGGGAAGTAGTCACCCCTTGAGCTCGCGCCCGCGTCGTGTCGCGAGTGGTGTCGGTGGCGGCTTGTGCAGCCGCGGCGCGGGACAGAAGCACCGCGTAACAAGCGCACAGCAACGCTCGCGCGATCATGGGCATTCCCTCGAACAGAAGTCCGATATTTGACCCCAATCCTGCAGTGTTGTGCCCGTGCAGCAAGAGCCGAGCCAAGCGCATAAACTAGAGCTCAATGCCTGAGCTGCCTGACATCGTCGTGTACCTCGAAGCCCTCGAGCGTCGCATCCTCGGCCGCTGCTTGATACGCTGCCGCATCAGCAGCCCGTTCGTCCTGCGCTCGGCAGGTGTGCCGCTCGCGGAGCTCGAGGGGCGAGGCGTCCTGGGACTCAGGCGTCTCGGCAAGCGCATCGTCATCCGGTTCGAGGACGACCTCGCGGCGGTCATTCATCTGATGATCGCCGGGCGGCTACACTGGAAGCCGCCCGACGCACCCCTGTCCCGGCGCAACGGCCTCGCCGCGTTCGACTTCGCCGAGGGCAGCCTGCTTCTCACCGAGGCCGGCAGCAAGCACCGGGCATCCCTGCACCTGGTGCGCGGCGCGGCGGCCGTCGACGCGCTCGACCCGGGCGGGCTCGAGCTCGAGGGCGCTACGTTGCAGCAGTTCACGGCCGCGCTTACCCGCGAAAACCACACCCTCAAGCGGACGTTGACCGATCCCAAAGTGTTCAGCGGCATCGGCAATGCCTACTCGGACGAGATCCTGCACGCGGCGCGCCTGTCCCCGCTGGCGCTGACGTCACGCCTGTCGGACGAGGAGATCGCCCAGCTGTTCCGAGCCGTGCGCGAAACGTTGGAGACCTGGACAGCTCGGCTGCGGGAGGAGACCGGTGACGGGTTTCCGGAGAAGGTCACGGCGTTTCGTCCAGCTATGGCGGTGCACGGGCGTTATCGCCTCCCCTGTCCAGTCTGTGCAGCGCCTGTGCAACGCATCCGCTACGCCGCGAACGAGGTGAACTACTGCCCGCGCTGCCAGACCGGCGGGAAACTCCTGGCCGACCGGGCGCTCTCCCGCCTCCTCAAGACGGACTGGCCACGGTCCCTGGACGAATGGGAGGAGCGGTTTCGGCCCGGAGCGCGGCGCCCTTGACTTTTCCGGGCCCGGGGGCGAGCTTCCCGACCGAGCGAAAGAGCCACGGCACGGTGCCGCGGCTGAACACCAGAGACTGATCACAAGGACCTGGGGCTGTCGCCGCAGGTCTTTGTTCGTTTCTGGGTTCACTCTCCCTGGAATGGGGTTCGCATGGTCGTCACGCTGAGCGAGACAGATCGTCTGGACTTCGTCTTAAAGAAGTTCCGCCGGCAGGTCACCAAGGCGGGTCTATTCCAGGACATGAAGCGTACGCGCTTCTACGAGAGTCCGAGCGCTCGACGGCGGCGGAAGGACAAGGCCGCGGCGCGCCGCAAGGCGAAAACCGCGCGTCGCCGGGAACATTATTAAGTCAGGAGTACGCACAGATGGCACGTGTCACCGGTACCGTGAAGTGGTTCAATGACGCCAAGGGCTTCGGCTTCATCACGCCCGAGGATGGCAGCAAGGACTGCTTCGTGCAT
>Ga0209806_1000262_pt1 | contig 34607 bp, 26 predicted proteins | sample GraSoiAngelo_152_FD_186166 | JGI IMG/M metagenome (GOLD analysis project Ga0209806, IMG submission 186166) | Grasslands soil microbial communities from the Angelo Coastal Reserve, California, USA - 14_1009_12_30cm (SPAdes) (version 2) | ecosystem: Environmental > Terrestrial > Soil > Grasslands ... | reverse complement strand
CTAGTTTCCCGCCTGTCGGGAGCGACAGCGGCAAGCTGGGTTTTATGCCAAGCGCCGCAAGTGTGTTACTCTCTCCGTCCGCGCCGAAATCTTTGCGCTCGTGACTCAAGACTTTTATGCAAGAGACTCTTCTTCCGATTCAAGCTGTCGCGCGCAAACTTGAAATTCCAGAGAAATATCTTGAACAATTGGGTCAAAAAGCGGAAAAGTCAAGCTCGAGCTGCTGTCTGATCCCACCTTCAAGCGCCGCGGAAAATTAATCATTGTCACCGCCACCACGCCTACAGCTGCGGGAGAAGGCAAGACCGTCACCTCCATCAGCCTCACCCAGGGTCTCGCCCACATCGGGAAGAGCGTGGTCATCACCTCGCGCGAGCCGTCTCTCGGCCCGGTGTTCGGCATGAAGGGCGGCGCCGCCGGGGGCGGCCTTTCGCAAATCGAGCCGAGTGCGAAAATCAATCTCCATTTCCACGGCGATTTTCACGCCATCGCCTCGGCGCACAATTTGCTCGCCGCTCTTATCGATGCGCATCTCTTCCACGGCAACGATCTGCATCTTGATCCCGAGCGCATCACCTGGCCCCGTACCATCGACATGAACGACCGCGCCTTGCGCCGCATCGCCGTTTCGCTCGACAGCAAGAAAGAGGGCAGCGGCCGCCAAACCGGCTTCATCATCACCGCCGCTTCGGAAATCATGGCCATCGTCGCCCTTGCGAAAGATCTCCAGGATCTTCGCCGGCGGCTCGATTGCATCGTCGTCGCTGTCACCCGTGACGGAAAACCGGTCAGCGCTTGCGACCTCGGCGCGACCGGAGGAATGATGGCGCTGCTCGCAGAAGCCATTCTCCCCAATCTGGTCCAAACCACCGACGGCACGCCCGCCTTGGTTCACGCCGGACCCTTCGGCAATATCGCCCACGGCACGAGCAGTGTCATTTCCCAGGAAATGAGTTTGCGCCTGGCCGACTACGTCGTGAACGAATGCGGCTTTGCCTCCGATCTCGGTGCGGAAAAATATTTCGACATCGTCATGCCACAATCGGGCATCACCCCGGCAGCGGCCGTTCTCGTCACCACCGTGCGGAGCATACGCAACCAGGGCGAAGGAGCAGATTTCGAACGTGGCCTGCCCAACCTCGGCAAGCACATCGAAATCCTGCAGAAATTCGGGGTGCCAACGATCGCCGCCATCAATAGGTTCCCGACGGATACGGACGACGAACTGAATCGCGTAGCCGCTTACTGCGCGGAACGCGGAGTCGACAGCGCCCTCTCCGAAGGATTCGCAAAAGGCGGCCCCGGCGCGAAAGATCTCGCCGAAAAAGTTGTCCAAGCCATTGCGAAGAATCCCGCGCCCGCCGCGCATCCACTTTATTCTCCGGGCGAACCGTTCACAGAGAAAATTCAGAGAGTCGCAAAGAGCATTTATGGCGCGAGCGGCGTGAATTTCAGCGAGCAAGCCAAAGCCAAGCTGCAACAATTCACGGAATGGGGCTACGGAAAATTGCCCGTTTGCATGGCCAAGACGCAGTATTCCTTATCCGATGATCCGAAGCGCCTTGGCGCACCGGCTGGCTGGACGCTCAACGTCAACAACGCCTCGCTTTCCGCGGGTGCCGGCTTCGTGGTGGTGATCTCCGGCAACATGATGCTTATGCCCGGCCTTCCAAAAGTCTGGCGAGGCTCCTCCATCGACGTGGACGATAGCGGCGCCATGATCGGCGTCTGAAGTGCCGTCCTGATGACGTTGTTCGGAACGTGCTGTCCTTTTGGGCAGCCTGCAGCTCGCTGTACGTCTGTACTATGGCCAGCAGGACCGCTGGCTGCAAAAATAGAGAGCTGGCTGGGCCGTTGCGTGGACGGCTCTCCAAAGCTTGAGCTTTTTTCTGGGGATGCCTAGACTCGCGGCACACGAGGGACAATCCTATTGTGGCTTCTGCAATGAACACCCGTCATTCGACCACCTCGCCGCCGGCGAGTCCTTCGACAGCGGTTCGGGCAACGGCCCAGACCTATCCAATGAAGATTCCGATAGCTCACGAAGTGCCGGTGACCGCGACCGGCGCACGCCCGGGAGAGAGTGGCGGCCAGCGGAAGCTGCTCACGGAAGAGGCGAGCACGGTTCTGGCCTTTGAGAATGGCGGAGTGATGCGGCTCTCCGCAGCGGTGGCCGTCGGGCAGTTGCTGCTTCTTACCAACAAGGAAACCGGGCGCGAAGTTGTGGCGCAAGTGATACGCAAGCGCGACTTCCGGCCGACGAGTTGTTACGTCGAAGTGGAATTCAGCGAACCCTCGCACGGATTCTGGGGCATCGAGTTTCCCGAAATGCCGGAACTCGCACCAGCAAACGCGCAGCAAAGAGACGCGGCCGAGTTCGTGCATGAAGTGGAAGCCATCGCTGACCGACCGAGAGCGCCGGTGCGCGCTCCCAGCGCGCTCGAAGTCACAGCATTGAAGCACGAAGTCGAGGCGCTGCGCATGCAACTGAAATTGTTGCAAACCGAGACTGGGGCAGGGAATTCATCTGCGCCCGCGGTGAGTCTCGATGCTCCCACAAACGTCGCCGTTATTGCTCCTCATGGGTCTGCCGCACTGCCGATAGACCGTGAAGAGACCTCATTTTCCGAAGAGAATCTTTTGCCGAAGCCGGCACTGGACTTTGAAGAGGCATTGGCACCAGTCAAGCGTAGTTCGAAACGCAAGCAGAAACTCGCCACAAGCCGGCGATCAGGAACGCTGCGCCTCGGGCTACTTTTTGTGACGCTATTGCTCGTCGCTGCGAGCACGGCATGGTACCAGCATCGGCTATCGTGGCGGCCGCAGCCGAAGAGAGTTTCTGCCGGCGCGGCCTCGAGCATCGCCGCTCGCCCAGGTCCTACGGTGAGCTCCGCGCCTCGGCAGGCAGCCGACCCACAGTCGACAACAAGGGCCAGCGCCGCCGCTTCTCAGCCGAGCGCCGCTTCACACGACAGAGCGTCATCCGCGCCTGCGGGAGCGGCGGGGCATGCCAAACTCGCCGTGCCCGCGCCGCCCGCGCCCGGCAACGCAGCTGCGGCGGCGGTTCAGGAAAAATCAGCGGCAGGTCGCTCCGCCGCAAAGCGCGGGGTGCGGCGTCCATCGAGCGAAGCCCCTCCGGATTCGGCAACACCTTCTTCGGAGGAAGCACCTATCGTGCCGCCGAAATTGATCAAGTCGGTCCGAGCGATTGCTCCGCCCGATGCCTTACGGGATTTTGTTACCGGCAATGTGACGCTGAACGCCGTCGTAGACGCCTCGGGACAAGTGAAATCGATGAAGGTACTTTCAGGACCGGCTTCTTTTCACACCGCCGCCATGGATGCCCTCAAGCAGTACCGCTACGAACCAGCCACACAGCGTGGCAAGCCCGTCGCCGATCACATTATCGTTACGATCAAATTCTGGTTCGAGCCATAACCCGTCTGGTGGGAGGGCGCGAGCGTCCACCCACGCAGCGCCGGCTTCATGTCGCCATCTTCTCTGTGGGCATGGCACAGCCGTGCCTCTTGCCATCGCCTCGTGGTAACTTGCCTACAAATGCCCTGTCTCCGGCGAGAACTGTACGGCTTCTGGGTTACGCAAACGCCTGATGACGACGCTGGCGGCTCGGACGACGTCGCTGCCATCGCCTTCAGAGCCGGCACCTGCGGGAGAATCTGCGCGATCAAGACGAAGAGATTCAGATAGATGGCAATTGCGGTGGTGCCGCATAGACCCGGCGCCACGCGCCGCTGAGATCAAAAGATGTAGCGTGCCAGGATCGCCACCGCCGGCGCGGTCAACGAAACGATGCCGACTCCATGCGACGGTGGAAAAAGGCACCCCGTCGCGCTCGTGAGCAAGCTAGTGACTAGAAACAGCGCCGTCCAGCCGTTTCGCGGCGAGCAGCCCGCACACCAACACATATCCAGCGAAGATCCCGATCAAACTCAACAGCACGCGCGCGAGAGTAAATGTCGTCATACCCAAGAACATGATAACCTCCACCGCCGGAACCTCCTTTCGATCATCTCATCGACCGAGAAGATACTGCTCTGACTCTAGGCGCGCTTTCTAAGGTGTTATCTGGCGCGTGGCACCGCCTGCAAGAGTTTCGCCTCCTCCCGCGGCCCGTTCCGCACGACAGAGAAAAATCGTGAGTGACGAGTCGTGCCGATGGCGCATCGAAGTTGGCAGCCCGCCCGCTCAGGGCGGAAGAATCCGAGAATGAGGTGACTTATGACTTCTTACGGCGCCAAAGACTTAGCCAGTGCGTTTCGTACGGTACGCAAGAACACCATTCAGGTTGCGGAGGACATCCCCGAGGCGAGGTACGGCTTCGTGGCCGCGCCCGACGTGCGAACCGTCGCGCGGATGTTGACGCACGTCGCCATCGCCACGCGGATATGGGAAGAAGTCCACAAAAAGCGTCTCACTACTCTGGTTGGCTTCGACTTTTTCGGCATGATGGACCGGTTCAACGCGGAGGAAGCCAAGACCAGATCCAAGCTGGAGATTCTCGATCTGCTGCGAACCGAAGGGGAGCAGTTCGGGGCGTGGATGGAAACTCTCACGCCGGAAATCCTCGCAGAAACGATAACCGAGCCGGACGGGAAAACGCAGAAGACGCGGTTCGAGAGGCTGCTTGGCGTTAAGGAGCATGAGATGCACCATCGTGCCCAACTGATGCTGATCGAGCGCCAACTGGGCATCGTTCCGCATCTCACGCGGCAGTTCAACGACAGAGTCGCCCAGATGCGCGCCGCCCGCGTTTAGGCCGCCTCGGCGGACGAACCGTCACTAAACTGTGATATTCCATGATGGTCATAACTTGGATCCTGCCAACTGACGATCAAACAACAGGGGAAAGAACTGTCCCTCCATCCTGTCCCCGCTAGAAATTACGGGGACGCCTTGGAGCAGTGGTTCATTCGAATTCGACATGACGCCATCACGAAAAACGTTAATCACCGTGGCGCGGCGCGGTGCGGGCGTATCGTTCGCGCCCGAGCCGTGCATCGTTCGGGCATGATGAAACGAACCTTCGCCCTTTTTCAACTCGATGGCAACAGGCTCGAACTTGCCTTTCAGCTCTTCGGGCAGCGTGTCGCGGATGGCGTTCATTTCCCCGGTCAGAACGGGCTTAGGCAAGTCGGGCCATTTGTGACTTCCTGGAACGTAATTCAAGCAGCCGTTTTCACGGGTTGAATCGTCCAAGCCAATCCAACAGGTGAGGTGCGCCAGAGGCCTCGTTCTTGTCCAGTACGAATAATCCTGGTGCCAGGCCACCACACCGCCATGCCGTGCCGGTTTGCAAAAAAGCTGGTCGTGCCAGAAGCGCACCGGACCTCCCAATAACTGGGATGCCGGCACCAGGAACACGGGGTTCCAAAGCAGATCGTGAAAGCCGGGCAGAGCGCGCCAAGCACCTAGGGCGTGAAAAACGACGCGGTTCGGATCCGTCGATTCGTTGGAGTGGTATTCGTGGAATAAATGCCGGCAGGAATGTCCCGGATCCATCAGTTGTTGCGATTCTGCACGCAGAACTTCCACCTGCTCGTCGGTCAGAATGCGAATGCCTTTTAAGTATCCATTTTCGCGGAAAAATTCGAGCTGCTCCTCGCTCAGGCGGTAGCGATCCCAGTCGTCGGAGGTAGTTGAGCGGGCAAACAGCGTGCTGACCGGGTAATGGTAACGGGATAGGTCTTCCATCATGGTAGAACTCAAAAGACGAAAAATCTCTCCTTCGAGAGCTCACCTCTGAACAAAAGAAACGTGCTGGCCGGTTTGAATCTTAGTTGAGTCGCGGCGGAAACACAAAGTTCTCAGATCTTCCGGTAGATACGCGACACGCCGCCTACCTCTCTTGGAGGTGAGGCTCGCAGGTCAGGATATCGGAAGCGGGAGTTCTCGGGTCTGCCGGTGGGAGGACCATCGAAGGTGACGAGCGTTAGTTGCGAGCCTGACGTTAATGCGCACACTTAGCAATCGGCTCGGTCCTTGGTAGCGGGGCGGCGGCCGTTCAAAATGCGTTCGATGCCGCTGGGGTCGTCCAGCCAGGCAACGCGGTCGTCTTGGAGCCAGCGATCATAGGTTTGCCAGGCCTGCGGCTGATTCATGACTTCGTCACCCGTAACCGCCTCCGCGAGAGGAAGAAAAAGCAGAGCTGGGTGAAGCGGCAGAAACCCAGGCGGGGAATCCTCAGAAGGTTCGGAAGAACCCGCGGCGTGCGCATTTGGACCGTACGGATATGGTAACGCTCCGTTTGATGGTCGGCCGGATCTTATATCTCCTTTCTTGTCGGGCTCTTCCGCACTCTTCAAGTTCCGTATCCCGGAACTCCTTTGTTTGCACTCATGCGAAAACAGCCGGCGCGTATGCGAACAATTCCCAATCTGGACCTCATCACCCGTCACTTGTATTCAAGTTTTTTCTTTTCAAACTCTTGTGCTTTTTTTTTGAACTAGCAAATCAAGTCTTTTCTTTTCAACCGATTCCGCGCTCTTCTGCCAAACACCAGCGGTGCGGTACTCCCTCGCCTCCGTTTGGAACTCCCCATTCGCACACCGCGAGGAACGTCCGGAGTAGCCATGATTTTCCGCCGGGCACCCGCTTGTCGCACCCTTTCAGGACGCAGTACAATGAGCTGTTTGCACCTCGAGGAGGGAACCCGCCATGGCCACTGCGGAACAGACAGTCCACGTTTCCGAGTTCACCAACGAGCCTTTTATTGATTTTACGAAGCCAGAAAACCGCTCGCGCATGGGCGAGGCGCTCAAAAAGGTGAAATCCGAGTTTGGCCGCGAATACCCGATGTGGCTCAACGGGCAGAAGGTGACCACCACGGACAAGCGCACCTCCACCAACCCCTCGCGGCCGTCGGAGGTCATTGGCGTTTTTCAAAACGCCACGAAGGAGATGGCTAGGCAGGCGGTCGAAGACGCCCACAGATACTTTGACACGTGGAAGAGATTTTCCGCCCAGGAACGCGCGAAGTGTCTCTTTCGTGCGGCGAAGATGGTGCGGGAACGCAAGTTCGAGCTGAACGCACTGGTGTGCTACGAGGTAGGCAAGACGTGGGTCGAAGCGGATGCGGATATCGCCGAAACGATCGACTTCCTTGAATTCTACGGCCGCGAAATGCTGCGATTGGGCGAGCCGCAGAAACTGACGCCGATGCGCGGCGAGCGCAACTACCTTGTGTATATTCCACTCGGCGTCGGCGTCGTCATTCCGCCCTGGAATTTTCCGTGCGCGATCATGGCGGGAATGACCGTGGCATCGCTGGTTACGGGGAATACCGTGATCCTGAAGCCGGCGGCGGATTCACCGACCATCGCGGCAAGATTCATCGACATTCTGTATGAGGCTGGCATTCCCAAGGAAGCGGTGAACTTCATTACCGGACCGGGCAGCGTCATTGGCGATGTGCTCGTACAGCATCCGAAGACGCGGTACATCGGATTTACAGGCTCGAAGGAAGTGGGGCTGCGGATCAGCGAACTTGCTGGAAAGACCGTTCCCGGGCAGATGTGGATCAAGCGCACGGTGCTGGAAATGGGCGGCAAGGACGGGATCGTGGTGGACGAAGAGGCCGATATCGACGCGGCGGTGGAAGGCACGGTGCAGGCGGCGTTCGGGTATCAAGGGCAGAAATGTTCGGCGTGTTCGCGCGCGATCGTCTCCGAAAAGATCTACGACACGTTCGTACAGAAGCTGGTGGAGCGCACGAAAAAAATCACCGTCGGACCGAGCGAAGATCCAGACAATTACATGGGTCCGGTCATCAGCCCGTCGGCGATGAAAACGATTCTGGATTACATTGAGGTCGGAAGGAAGGAAGGGAAGTTGCTCATCGGCGGAAAACGCGCGGTGGGCGACGGCTACTTCATCGAGCCGACGATTATTGTGGATGTCGATCCCAAGTCGCGGCTGGCCCAGGAGGAAGTGTTCGGTCCCGTGCTGGCGGTGATCAAGGCGCAGAATTACGACCAGGCGCTGGAGATCGCGAATAATACGGAGTTTGGCTTGACCGGCGCGGTGTATTCGAAGAATCCGGAAAAAATCAAAAAGGCCGAAGAGACGTTTCACGTGGGCAATCTTTATTTGAACCGCAAGTGCACCGGGGCGATGGTAGGCGCGCATCCGTTTGGCGGGTTCAACATGTCTGGAACGGATTCCAAAGCAGGCGGGAAAGATTACTTGCTGCTGTTCATGCAGGGCAAGTCCATCGCGGAAAAAGTGAGCTAAGTGTTTGCTCCTGCGCTTGCCTGCGCGCGGTGAGTGACCCACTTCAAAACGCGAAACACGGGATAGCTCAATACCAGTGTGGCGAGCGCCCACGGCGCGTTCTTCTGATCCGTTAAGATCGACCCGGCCAAAAACAAAACTGAGGCCACCAGCGCAATTCCCGGCGTCCACGGATAACCCCATGCCCGGTACGGCCGCACCATTTCCGGCTCCCTCTTGCGCAACACAAACAACGAGGCATACGACAGGGCATAATTCGCAACGAAGAAAAACGAGAGCATGGCGCTGACGCGCTCGAAGGTTCCGGTCAGCAGGAAGAGCACGCCGACAACCGTACTGAGGAACAGCGCCATCACCGGCGTGCCGCCCGGATTGACTCGAGCGGCGCGGCGAAAAAATAATCCGTCACAGCTCATGGTGTACAGGGTTCGCGAGCAGAAAAGCTGGTTGGCATTGAGGCAGCTCAGCATGGAGATAACCATGATCGAGCGAATGATGGGGTCGCCAAGCTTCCCAAAGATGCGATCCGCGACGGTTCCCAGGACAAAATTGTTTCCGGAAATTTCGTTCATGGGCAGGATGTAAAGCGCCACGAGATTCAGCGACAAGTAAATCCCCATGATGGAGAAGACGCTACCAAAAATGGCGCGCGGGATGTCGCGGCCCGGATTGCGCACCTCTTCGCCGAAGTAGATAATGCCGTCCCATCCGTCGACAGTGTAGATAACTCCCTGAAGCCCGAGCATGATCGCAACGATAAGTGGCCATCCTGAGGGCAAGGCAAGAGAGGAAATGGTGGACTGCTGGGCGGCACGATGAGCCGGGCCGCCCAGCAAGAAGCAGGCCATCACGAGAATCAGGAAAGCGCCGGTCTTGAGAGCGGCGGTTGATAATTGCGCGCCGCTGCCCCAACGAATTCCCCGCCATTGCAGAACGAAGAATCCGAGAATCACGAAGACGGCGACAATCAACTCGATTCGCATGTGGCCGAGGACGGTCAAGTTTCCACTGAGGACGGGGAAAAGCGCGCCGCTATATTCGGCTATGACGATGGCGACGGCCGCGGCAGTGCCGCAGGTGGAAAGCCAGTCGCTCCAGCCGACGATGAATCCGGCGTAGTCGCCGAGCGCACGCCGAGAGAAATTGTACTGGCCGCCGCTGCGGGGAATTGCTGCGCCCAACTCAGCCATGGAAGATGCGCCGGAAAACGCATAGAGTCCGCCGAGGACCCAAACTCCGAGAAACATCCAAGCGTTGGGGAGCAGCCTGGCGACGTCGCCGGGCGTTCGAACGATGCCGGCAGCGATGGTATTGCCGATGGCCGCGGCCATGCCAAACCACATGCCGAGAACCTGGAGCAGGCGGCCGCGGCCGACTACGGGCAGGGGGCTAGCTGTCGAAGAGGTTTCCGTTGTGCCAGACAATGTGAGGTCTCGAGGGTTCGCGAATCGCAGCCATCATATCGGGGGGATAAGAAAATGCAAGCTGGAAGTGGTGAATTCGAATGCTACTGGTTCGGAAATGTTTTATCGCGGAGTGCCCACGAAGTTCCATTTGCCCCAGCCGACATGCTCATGCACCGGGACGAAATGAGCGCGGGCAATTTTCTTAATGAGTTCGGGCTGGCCCAGCCATTGCTCGTAGGTGCGGATTTCATATTCGGTCATGCTGGCAAAGGCATCCATCTTGCGGGAAATCCGGCGGACCGCAGGGATTTCGGAAATTAAATGCACAAAGGTCAAGAAGGGAGTGCGCCACGGCTCGACAAACATGACGCGGCCGTCCTTTCGAAGCGCGCGCTGCATTTCAGAAAAGGTTTGATCGAGATCACCAGGCAACGCGGGGAGATGGTGCAGACCGCCCTGAACGATGAGGATATCCTTGCTGCGATCGGTGAAGGGAAGCCTACGGCAATCAGCGACCGTGCATTTCGCGGAGCCTTTGAACTGCGCCAGCAGCCGGGGCGAGAGGTCCACGCCTTCTATGCGAGTGAAACCGAGACGCTGCAATGCGATTAAGCCGTTACCACGCCCGCAAAAAAGCTCGACAATTTCGGCGTCGCGCGGCCATTGAGGAGCGCCCAAGCGATTGAGGCGCCCGATAAATTTTTGAATTTCCTCCTCCGGTGTTTCGAAACGCAAGTACGCAGCTTCCCAGGGATCCAGGGATAGGGCCTTTTGCGCATGCGAATTTGTTTCGTTTTCCGGCGTTTCTGCTTGTGATCTCGGCATCTTCGATGGTGGAAGCAAGAACTATCGCAGGTTCCCATAGATCGCCAAGCAATTCAAGGCATGGTCAAGGCACGAGCCCACGGGCAACTAGGTCAGTTTCCCGTTAGCCGTGTGTGCCCAAGCGCCGGCGAATTGAGAAACGTCGAGACGATTATGGAAGGTAGTTTATCAAGGACGAGATTTTTCTTGGTGATCTCGTGCCAGCCAAGGGTGCTTCTATAGCGCGACGCCGTTACGGGTGACAGAAAACCAACGAGCTAGTCGTTGGTTTTCTGGGGAGTGCCGCTGTCAGAGACTTGGCGAGGGCCAACCCGCGATTGTGGTCGGATGGAAACACTACACGACCTTCGGCGAGTTAGGATTTGTAGCTCCGTACCCGCATTTAGGAGGTTGTAATTAGTGTTTCTATTCTGTTCGGAGAGCCTCCATCGGATCGAGCCGCGAAGCGCGCCATGCGGGAATAAGGCACGCGGTACCAGCGACCGACAGCAATATTGTAATGACCAACAAAAATACAGTCGGATCGAGCGGGCGTATGCCATACAACATGGAGCGAATCAGATGCGCCTCCCCAACGCTGGCAGCCAGGCCGAACCCGAGTCCGAAAAAAGCGGGGCGGAGGCCGTCCAGGAGCACGAGCCTGAGCACTCTTTCTCGCTGTGCGCCAAGCGCGATGCGGATGCCAATTTCCGCAGTGCGCTGGGCAACCATGTAGGAAAGAACTCCGAACAAACCGACGGCGGCTAGCGCCAGAGATAACACTGCGAATGCGAACAACAGCGTCGCCTCAAAACTGGTATCCAGAGTGGATTTTCCAATGATCTGGTCCATAGTCAGGATGTCGGAGACAGGCAACTCTGGGTCCAGCTGCTGGGCTGCTTGCTGGATGGGCAAGGCTAGCATGGTCACGTCCCGGGGCGAGCGGACAGCGAGCGTTGCCTCGTTTGGTACACTGCCGTAAAGGGATGTGTAAAGGGGAAAGTACATCATTGGCTGGGCGGGTTTGGCGATGTGGAAGCGCGTATCACCAACCACGCCGACAATTTTGAAAGACCTGCGGCCTATCGCGAGCAGATGTTTCCCAATTGGATTCTCGCCAAAGAGGTATTGTCTTGCAAATGTTTCGCTGACAATCACTTGCTTGTCGTTGTCCGGACGCCGGTCTCCATCGAATGTTTGCCCGCGCAGCAAGGGAATCCCAAGGGCAGCGAAATACCCGGGATCTGCCCAGCGCACGATGGCATGCTGACTCTGCCCCAGCTGCAGCGGAGGGTGCTCCGCGATCCAGAAACCACTGTCTCCACCGTAGCCCTGTCCTGGAACCGCTCTGACAAGTCCAGCAGCCTGGACTCCGGGCAGAGCGCGCACGCGCTGGAGCAGCGCTTCAAAAAAAATTACGCGTTGCGCGGCCTGAGCATATTGCGCTTCGGGCAGACCGAAACGCATGGTGAGGACATTCTCTGTGAGACAGCCGAGATCGGACGTGCGCAACCGCTGATAACTCTTCAGCAGCAAACCCGCGCCGATGAGCAGGACCGCGGTAAACCCCACTTCCAGAGATAGCAGCCACTTGCGCAGGCCGACTCGGGCGGGCCCCGCGCCGTGCGAGCGCGACGATTCCTGGAGCGAGGAAAGAATCTTGTCACCCGTGGCGGCGGAGACCGAAGAAATCAGTCCTGCGAAAGCCGCACTGAAGAAAATAAGACCCATAGTAAAGGCCACGACGACCCCGTCGATGTGGATGGCTTCGACGCGGCTTATGTCCTGCCGTGTACGTACAAGCCATTGAATTACGGTCTGCGCCAAGAGGAGGCCAGCCGCCCCGCCAGCGACGGACAGAACCAAGCTTTCCGTCAGATGCTCACCAAGCAGACGCCGGCGACTGCCGCCCAGTGCCGCGCGAATGGCGAGCTCTCTTCGCCGAGCGGCGGCGCGCGCCACCAGAAGGTTGGCAACGTTCAAGCACGCAATCAAGAGAACGCAACCTGTTGCGGCCAGCAACACGTACAGCGGCGTCTCGATATCTCCAACCATATCCTCCAGTAGTGGGCGCGTGTTCGCGGCTTTGCTGACGAACGGATTATCGAGGTGCTGATCGTGAAGTCGCTTGACGATTAGCGAAAGCTCCGTCCGTCCCTGCGAAGCGCTGACTCCGGGTTTCAAACGTCCGATTGCCAGATAGTCGTGGCTATCCAGAGCTTGCATGTCTTGCGTGGACTCTTCGTGGTAAATCGGGGTCCACAGTTGCACGCTCTGTTCTGGATAGGCAAACCAGGTTGGCATGATACCGATGACCTTGTAGGTCTTCGCGTTAAGACGTATTGTCTGCCTCAGAATAGAGGGGTCGCCTCCGAAGCGTCTCTTCCATAATCCCCAGCTCAAAACAACGGTGGCATTCGCGGACGGCCTATCGTCTGCGGCGTTGAAAGCTCGTCCGAGCGCTGGTTCAACACCCAGGGTTGGGAACAAAACCCACGAGCACGCGGCCGCGCGCACTTTTTCTGGAAGTTGCCCGCTCGCTCCGGATAGGTTGTACTCCTCCGAACTTGAAACGATCGCCAAATCAGAAAAGCCATGGCTTTGGTCTTTCCAGGCGGCAAATATCCCGCCTGCAACCATGTTGAACGGGAACGCGTCGTCGGAGCTGTGTTCATACAACCGTATTAGTCGCTCCGGTTCCCTGAACGGCAGCGGCTTCAACAGCACCGATCGCACCACCGTGAACAGCGCAACATTTCCGCCGATACCGATGGCGATGACGAGGATCGAGATGCAGGCAAAGCCCGGCGTTCTAGCCAGCGTGCGAACGCCGATTCGCATATTTTGCAGAACCATTTCAACCCCGTTCCAACTCCACGTTTCGCGCGTCTGCTCGCGCAGCAGCGTGGGATTACCAAAGGCCCGTCGAGCTGCATAGCGAGCTTCGTCGGGGCTCATTCCGGCAGCGATCTTTTCGGCAATCTGCTGCTCGAGGTGAAAGTTGAGCTCGGCATCGAGACGCTGCACTTCCCGTCTGCGGTGGAAAAGCATTTCCAGCCTCATGCGGATCTTTTCCAGCCAGCGCATGACCCTCTCCTTTTCCGTCTAGGCCTTCTGAATGACCAGATTGATCGCTCCGGAGAGCCGGTTCCAGTTTGTGGTTTCCTGTTCCAACTGCTCACGGCCGGCCGCCGTCAGCGAGTAGAACTTCGCCTGCCGTCCCGTATCACTCTCCTCCCATTTCCCGCGTATCCATCCCTGCTGCTCTAATCGGTGTAGCGCCGGATACAATGATCCCTGCTGCACCTGAAGAACCTCGCCTGAGACTTGCTGGATGCGTTTAGCAATGGCCCACCCGTGCTTTGCTTCGAGCGAGACGGTTTTGAGAATCAAAAGGTCCAGAGTTCCCTGGACGAGGTCGCTTGGTTTCCCCATACTATGACTATCTACATCTAGTATTGTAGATAGTCAAGGGGTCGCACTGTTTCCGCCGTTCTTTCTCATCTAGGGACACCAAAGGACCACGACCCACGATAAGCGCGTTCGTGTGGACCGAACCGAACAACTCCTGGATGGTTAGAAATAACCGGTCCAAACTGTTTGGACCCCGATTCGCGCATAAGCGCCCCAAGATCAATCTGTGCATGCGCTCCCAAACAGCATGCCAAAAGCGATGAAATGTCCTAAAGAGCGCGATATGATGGTGCCGCCTATGGGTACGATTCTGACTTCTGAAAGGGAGCAGTCTGCGCGAACCGACATGTCGCAGGGCGTCGAAGTTTCCGTGGTCATCCCGTGCCTGAATGAAGCGAATTCGCTGGCGTATTGTGTGGACAAGGCCGTGAAGGCGTTCCAGGCGGCCGGGCTATCCGGGGAAGTGGTTGTTGCGGACAACGGTTCGACAGACGGTTCAATTCAAATTGCGGAACAGCACGGGGCGCGTGTGATTCGCGTCGCGGAGCGCGGCTACGGGGCGGCTCTGCGCGCTGGCATCGCCGGCGCGCGCGGGCTTTTCATCATCATGGGGGATGCGGACGACAGCTACGACTTCACCGATGTCCCGCGATTCGTGGAAAAACTGCACGAAGGCAATGACATCGTAATGGGCAACCGCTTCCGGGGCGAAATCAAACCCGGCGCCATGCCGCCGCTGCACAAGTACTTCGGCAATCCCGGCCTCACCGCTTTGCTTAATACTTTATTTCATGCGCACATCGGAGACGGTTACTGCGGAATGCGAGGATTCACACGCAGTCTCTACGACCGCCTGGATCTGCGAAGTTCGGGGATGGAGTTTGCGCTCGAGATGGTCATCAAGTCCGCTCAAATTGGGGCGCGCATCGCAGAGATTCCCATCACTTTGTGGCCCGACAAGCGCGGGCGCGCGCCACATCTGCGCAGCTTTCGCGACGGCTGGCGCAGCCTGCGGTTCATGCTGCTCTACGCGCCGAACTGGCTTTTCCTGCTGCCCGGCACCGCGCTCGTGCTGACTGGACTCTTTCTCGTGTTTTGGCTGCTGCCGGGGCCTCGCCAGATTTCTCCCCACGTGGGGCTGGACATTCACACGATGATTTTCGGCGTTATCTTCACGCTTCTGGGGGCGCAGATTCTCTCGATCGGAGCATTCGCAAAGGTATTCAGCTATGCCGAGCGCTTTGACCGGCGCTCGGTATCTTTGCGACGTGTTCTGAAGCGCGTCACTCTGGAGACGGGTCTGCTCGTGGGTTGCAGTCTGTTCCTCATGGGATTTGCAGGGTGCGTGTGGGTCACCTGGCAATGGGCCGCGAGCGACTTCGGCGAGCTCCATGAGGTCCGCCAAGTTCTCTTCTGGTCGATGTGGCTTTTCCTCGGTTTGCAGGTGATTTTCGCCGCCTTCTTTCTCAGCATGCTGGGCATCAGTCGCGAGACGTTTATCGGCGACTACGACTTGAAATAGTTTCGAATGCCGGGGCTGAGGCTGTCGGTGAGCGGGGACTCGTGAAACGTGTAAATTCCCGATCCGCTAGGACTCGTTTGGAGCGTGTAGCAGCTAGCGTTCCTACTTCTGAGCAGGTGGCGCTTGTTGTTGATAGGGAATTAATTTTGTATTGTCGGTATCGGGCTCGACGAGCCAGATCTGGCGATCCCTGAAATATGCGAAGAGCCTGGCATTTTGGACGGGGTCGAGTTCGCGGGCCCAGAGAACCTTGGCGGTATCGATTTCTGCTCCGTTGTAAACCCACTCGTCATGCAGATTGTGATTCTCCTGGTAGCGCACCATGATCAGATGTTTGCCTGGAGTCTGAAAAAGTCTTTTCCCAATGGCCGCGCGACTGGGATCTCCCTGGCAGGCCCATTCCAATTGGTCGCAGACGTGGCGGGCGATAGAGAAACCAACATCGGTTGCGAGAAGGTAAAAGATGGCCCAGGAAAGCGCGAGGCCGAGTGGGCGTCCACCGAGACGAATCGTGCGCAGGTGGCGCATCGCCTGGACGAGCAGCAGAAAAATCACACCCGTCAGCGACGCGGCATAGTGAGGCATCGACCAGATCAATACTAGGAATCCGGCTGTCCCCAGCAGAAAGATCAGAATCGGCAAGCGCATCTTGCGGTCGAAAAAAGCGAATGGCAATCCTGGCAAAAGCAGCAGAGCACCCCACCAGAAGTAGGTGCTGCCGCTGCGAGTCAGTTTTTCAACGGAAACCCTTTGAACGTCCGGCCACGTGTTTTGATAGTCTTCGCGTTCCCAGCCGTTGTAGAAATCTTCGAACTGCTCATTGTTATATTGAATCGGCTCTTTGGGATGGTCCCACAGAAATAGACCTGTCGTTCGATAGGTTCGTGTGTTCAAGACATGTGGGAAGAGAAGGGCACTTCCGGTTAAGCGCCAGTTGTAATAGCCGATGAATCCGGTAGTTAATGTCAGGACAACGGCCAAGGGAGTGAGAACTCTGACGATGCGCGTACGCAGCGCCACGGGAGATTTTGTTTTTCCTGCCAGCCAGCAGAGGAACCAGCCGGCCACGGGGATACAGAAGAGCAGTCCCTCATAGGGCCGGGTGTTCGCCAGGATGGCGATTCCCAGGCCGAGCAGCAGAGCATCGGGCGTACCTGCGCGGCGCACAATTCGCGGCATCGCGCCCAGCACCAGCGCGCCACCGGTGGCTGCGACGGCTCCGCCCCAGTAGCTGTTGATCCAATAGCTGGCGATTCCGAATTTCAGCGCGACCAGCACCGCGCCGAGAAAGGCCCACCTCGCTGGAAGCCAGGCTTGCAACATCCGGAGAATCGCAGCGCACATTGCGGCAACGCTCAGAAGCACGCCTATCCATGGATGTGCCAGCAATTCGCCGAGCGCTAGGACCGCTCCCTGCCCCGGCGGATACTTGGAGGAATAGGTCGGGAACCAATTCACGTGAAATGTTTCGAAGCTCATCCACATGGGATGAGGCGGATTGGCCAGACGGCCGTGGGCCAGCGTGTCACCGAGTAACAGGTAGCTGTACTCGTCATGAATTCCGGGGACTGGCACCGGCAGCTGAGGCAGAACCGCAAGCCGGACGCCGATGACCATGAAGAAAAGGGCAATGACCGCCAGCGTCTTGCGTTCGGCCAGGCGGGAGAGAAGGGACTCAACGGCGTGGAACACTCTGGACGTCAGGCGCGGCAGGAATATGGCAAGCAGCGAGAAATAAAAGCCGATGCGCAGGATCACGCGCAGCGCGTGCGGCAGATGCATTAACAGCTTGCCAATGAATTCACTCATCGGAGGTGCGGGTTTATCTGCATGGGATTGTGGCACGTATGGGGCTGAGTAGAAAGATAGATACGTCGTGCCCCATTGAAGTTTAGTCCGTCCTCCACTACTGTGTGCGAAGAACGCAGGCACCGTTTCTCCAGCGAGGCGGAAAAATGTTCCTGTATTGCCTGGCAGCGGCCCTTGTTTTCGGTTATCCGCAGCAAAAGAGTTCTAAGACCGAGGAGCAGGTTGCGGCGCAGCGGCAAGCCAGTCTCCTCTTGGAGCGCCATCGCCAAGTGGCTATTCGAATGAACGAGGTGGCCGCGCACATCGGCTCTGAGGCTGACGCACGTTCGTGGATGAAGTCGCGGATTATGTTCGCTGACAGCCTGCCTTCTTCGCGGCCACGCCGAATATGAGGCCGTTTCCGATCCGTTGCGACAAATTCCCGAACAAAGGATTGCCGATGTGTGGAACAAATACGTTCGAGAAATCGGTGCTTCGGAAGAGCCCATTGTCCGTCCACGCGCTCGGAATCGTTCCCTGCGACCACATCACCTGCCCGGACGCAATATTCGACAATCTACGAGGCGCACGCGCACGATTGCGGAAGTGCTTTGTCGTTTCCGATGCCATCAAGAGGAGTCTGGAAAATACGAAGGCCAACCAGAAAACCAGTGCCTGGCTGGAAGCGCGGACAGACGCCAATCCGCTTTGATCCGGTACGTGCGCGCGCACGGTGTGGAGCACTTCAAGCAACTCGTGGAGCCGCTCTTTGAGGAACTGTTTCCCGCGAGCCATCAGGCCAGTTCAAAAAGTCCGTAGAAGCGCTCGCCGATACACGCCAAGGGTTTGCCTCGATCAGGCCGTAGGGTTCAGGGAATGGTCTGAGATATAGAGAATGCTTCCGACAGCCCAAACAGGTCAAAGGCTGTTGAGGACACGTTCGGCAAAGTAGATGTTCTGCTGGAAGTTATCTTTCGATTTCGATCTCTGTGGTGCGTTTGGGATCCTGTGCTGCCGGCTTGCTCGCAGCAGGCCGGTTAACACGCTCGTCGAGGAAATCCGCCATTTCCAGCCGCAAATTTCCAGCGTTGGTTGAATAGGTTATTCCGGTTTCGAAATCGACGATCCCTGCGCGAATGAGCTTGTCAATCTCGCCATCGAAGTACTGCATGCCCTCGGTGGTGCCGTCGCGCATGGCATCGAGAAGTGACTTGCCTTCGCTTTCACCTTTTTCAACGTACTCCCGCGTACGCATCGTTGACCTGAGAATTTCCACGGCGGCGATGCGTCCCTGGCCGTCCATCTTGGGAAGGAGGCGCTGGGAAAGGATGTAACGGAAGGCTTTGGAGAGCCGGGTGCGAATGGCTTGCTGGTCGGCCATTGGGAAAACTCCAACGATGCGCTCCACGGTCTTCGATGCATCAACGGTATGCAACGTGGACATGACCAGGTGCCCCGTTTCCGAAGCTTCCAGGGCGATCTCAATCGTTTCCCGGTCACGCATTTCGCCTACGAGAATGACTTTCGGCGCTTGCCGGAGCGCCGCTCGCAAAGCCAACGCAAAGGTAGGTGTGTCTGAGTGCAGTTCGCGCTGATGGATCGTCGCTTTCTTGTGGCGATGAAGAAACTCGATGGGGTCTTCAATGGTCAGGATGTGGTAGGCCTTCTCCTCGTTCATCTTGTCGAGGATGGCCGCGAGAGTTGAAGATTTCCCGGAACCGGTTGGACCCGTCACAAGCACGATGCCGTTGCGCAGATCCACAATTTCCTTCAATGCCTCCGGCAGATTCAGCTCCTCGAATCCGGGGATTTTGTCGGGAACGACACGCATTACAATGGCGCAACTTCCGCGCTGCTTGAAGATATTTACGCGGAAACGCGCCACGCCCGCGATTCCGTAGGAAAGATCTGCGGAGCCGTCCTCCTCGAGCTTGCGGATAGGCGTCTCGTTTTTTCCCATGATGTCGTTGGCAATCGAGCGCGTATCCTGCGAACTCAGACACTCCAGCCCTTTATACTTGAGCTGCGTGAGCTGGCCGCTGACCTCGATTTGAGGCGCGCGGCCCGGCGAGAAGATTAAGTCACTGACGTGCGAGCTGGCCTTCAACATGGCAGTGACGAGCTGGGCGGTGTGAATCGTCCTTTGCGCTGCAGGTGCCGATGTTGGCGCCGGCACTTGCGCGGGCGCTGTCTGCGACGGCATGGTTTGTGTAGGTATCCCCATGAATTGACCTGTGCTTGAGAGGCCCGAGAAACGGAATGCCAGTCGCGAGAACCGCACCTATGAGGCCTTTCTTCTTGACTATTGTATTGCAGGTGTACCGGCGGTCAGGGATGGGTTCACCTGTAATTTCTTGAGGGTAACTGTCCGGATGGGCAGGCTGGGCCGGACAAGAAGCGCGGCGGCAACGAGGACTAAACTATCTTCGTGCCAGTCGGTTCATTCTCTGACTCACGGCTTGGCAGCACCATCGATAAAGCTGGCGATGTTGGTCTTGAGCTTGGCGAGATCTTCGTCGCGGAGATACATCATGTGTCCCGCGTCGTAATACTGCAGACGGATGTTTTTCTGGAGCTTGTCGGGGAGGCCGAGATGCTCCATGGTGTATTCGGTAGCATAGAAGGGAGTCGCCAAGTCGTAAATTCCGTTTTCCACTTCGACTTGCAGATGCGGATTAGTAAGCATGGCCTGAATCAAATCACCTTCCACATTCGGTGAACCGGGAAATCCGAAGTTGTCGCCGCCGCGATGCTTCCAGTCCCAATTCTGCCCGGCATCGTCCGAGCCGGTGTGATAGACCTTGTCTTGTCCGAACTTCAGTTCGTCGCGGACATAGTTGTTAAATGCTGCGGTGAACGGCCCGGTGATCGAGGTGTCTTGCGGATCGTATTCGGCAAATTCGCCGAGCAAATCGTAGCTCCAACCTGAAAACCGCGCGTCGAGGCGTCCGGTGGTCAAGCCGCGACTGCGCTGCAGTTCCTTCATGAACTGCGGCAGGTTCACCCGCAGATTAGCTTTGACAAGGTAGTCCTCGCCGAGACCGGTAAAGCGGGAAAGCTTTCTTGCGACGGCGGCCTTTTCCGCTTCACCCAGCTTCGAACCTTTGATCAAAGCATCCGCGTAGTCCGTCTGCGCATACTTTCGCGTTTCTTCTAGAAAGGAATTCAGATTATCGGGCCGGTCCTTCAGCACTTTGTGGTACCAGGCGGTGGCCGCATAGCTGGGCAGATAAAAGATGTAAGGCATATCCTCGCCAGGATTGAACGAAATGGTTCCCAAGTTCAGCACGGAAGAGATCAGCACGATGCCGTTGAAGTACAGGCCGTCATGCGACTGCAAATAATTTGAAAGCGCCGCGGAGCGGAACGTGCCGTAGCTTTCACCGATGAGGAATTTCGGGGAATTCCAACGGCTGTTGCGGCTGACGTAGGTATTGACGAATTGCGCCAGGGATTTCACGTCCTGATCGACGCCCCAGAAATCCTTGTCCTGCGCCTTACCCACGGCGTGGCTGAATCCCGTTCCCACAGGGTCGAGGAAGACCAAATCCGTTTTGTCCAAGAGACAGTAGGGATTTTCGGAGAGCTTGTAGGGAGCGGGAGGCGTCGCCTCGGCGTTTACGGTGATCACCCGGCGCGGCGAAAATGAGCCCATGTGCAGCCACACCGAGGAAGAACCCGGCCCGCCGTTGTAAACGAAGGCGATGGGGCGCTGGCTCAAATCCTTCTCGCCACTTCGCGTATAGGCAGTGTAATAGACCAGCGCGGTTGGTTCGTCCTTTTCGTTCTTCAAGAGAATCGTCGCCGCCGTGGCCTTGTACGAAATCACCTGGCCACCGATCTTGATACTGTGATCCGTGACGGAAGATTCTTCCTTGGGCGGCGCAGCAGCGACTGCTTCACCGGGCTTATCAGCGGGTTTGGCATCTTTGTCTTGCGCGCGCACCCCGGTGGCAATCGCAGTCATGGCCAAGGCCAGCGCCAGCAACACGCTCAGGTTTCTCGCACGGATCATCGTTTCTCTCCCTAGAACAAACGCGTATTTCGTGGTTCGACAAGGCTGAGATTCTACCTATTTATAAGGACCGCCGGACTTTTTTGCTCGAAGACCGAAGAGTAAGTACTCTTCGCCCGCCGCCGAGGAATCCCGAAAAAGGTCGGCGCAGTCGTTGACGATCCAATCGGCGCCCGCTTGCTGGAGTTCGGCGTCGCTCGCGGTGGTGCGCAATGCTAAGACGCGTGCTCCCGCCGCTTTGCCGGAACGAGTTCCCGCGGGAGCATCCTCTATAACAATGCACTCGCTCGCAGGTACAGCGAGAATCCGTGCCCCTGCTAGGTACGGTTCAGGGTCCGGCTTACCATGCTTCACATCGGTCGCGGTGATCAGATGTTTCGGCTTTGGCAGTCCTGCTGCGCCGATGCGCACGCTAGCCAATGCCCGCGTGCAGGAGGTCACGATCGCCCAGCGTTCGAGAGGGAGGGCCTGCAGCAACTCCATCGCGCCGGGCAACGGAACGACTCCCTCAACGTCGGCGATTTCACGGCGCTCCATTTCACGATCCTCCGCAGCGTGATCCGCGTGGGGAAGAAGCTCGCGGATGGTGGAGATACTCGGACGCCCGTGCGCTTTTTTTACAACTTCGTCGGGCTCGAATCCGTGCTCGCGCGCCCACCCGGCCCACGCCCGCGCCACCGCTGGCGTGGAATCCACTAACACGCCGTCCAGATCGAAAAGTACAGCGCGACAACAGATGCTCATCATGATTCATGATAGGCAGAAACCCGCGAATTACGAAATGATAGTGTGGCTAACGTTTTTCCTTCTCATTAAAGAGAAAAGTAAACACTCATGAAGCGAAAACGCAGCTTTCGCCGGCTGCTGCGGAGCGTGGCTGCCGGCGAGGAGATTACCGCAGAAGCTCATGCAAAAACTAGGGGCCTATGGCGATACGATCAAGATTGCCGATGACTTCGATGTGCCGTTGCCGGGCGCGATTTTGGATGCATGAGAGGGCCTGCGACGCCGGAGAAGAAAGAAGCGATGGACTAATTGCTCACGGCAGATCGTGTCTTTCAAAAATACAAAGTGCCAGGAATTGAATGCCAGGTGGGTCATCCAGCGAAGGTTTGAGGCGGCGGTGCAGGCGGTTCGTGCGCCGACGAAGAAGTGTGCTCGACCAAGTGATAGGCAAAGGAAAAAACTCTTGCAACGGGGGATCCACGCGCCAGCGCGAAAGCCGTTCTGCGTGCCTTGAAAAACTTCAGGGGTGACTCCACGATCGCGGTAGGGCGCTTGTTGATCTGAATGGTGGGGCAATGAAGAAGACCTTGTGCGCCATTCATTGAACGTGCGAGTTGGGACTGCCCTAAGACTCCAATTCAATCAGACAACTTACTAAAGGCTGCTCGCACAACGGTTGATCGGTATCGGTAACTTCGTGTGAGGGCCTACTTGGGGAATAGGTGTTACTAAATGACGACTGGGTCCGGTTAGCGGGAATCAGAGGCATAGCGCTTGTGCGATGATTCGCTATGAGTTTTAACGATTCCAGAGTAAGTGTTGTAGTCTGTGCGCCGCCCGCCGGCCGGAATCATATCCACACTCGGCACTGGAGAGCATCCGACGCTGCGGCATTTCATGGAAATGCTTTCCAAGTGTGAACCGATTCCACAGACATTTTTGGGAACCTCGTTGATGGGTGTACTCCAAGCAGGTCAGTGAGTGGGGCGCCATGGCTTCAGAAAGCTTTGCGACAAGTGCGGTTTTGACCGCACCGAAACTTGAGACAGGAGGCTCAAAGACAGACAGTTCAACGGGCTGGTCTATCGCACTGTCAACGGCTTTGGCATTTCGGCCAGCCTGTATGAAATCCTACAGATCCAAATTCAACCCATTTCCGATAATCAATTGATTTTGTTCGCATAACGTTGGGACGCTACTGATATTCTGCGTCTCCTCGGTTCAGTAAAAAGGGAACTCGAAAGGAGGGCAAGAGACGCAACAAGGAATGAAACGTCGCCCAGCGGTTCAAAGCTAGTTGGGGTGGGAGACGGGGATTGAACCCGCGACATTCGGTGCCACAGACCGACGCTCTACCAGCTGAGCTACTCCCACCACCGTGCGACCACCCTAGTTTACGCTAATTCCCACGCATGGAAAAGTGGGCGGCGGACGTTCCGGACGTTCCATCCAGGACACGGCCAGAGGCTTCCGGGAGCAATTCAGAAAGAAAGCACCGTTATTCTCAAATTCACAAAAATAGTCACTCTGACTTTGCCTTTGCCAGAAATTTCGGATGAGACTCGCCTCTTCTGTTTCGAATAACCGCTTCCTAACGGCTTGTAGCAATACCTAAATAAAGGGAAGTCTTTCACTAGCGTGGATTCATAGCTCTTCACTCGCTTCCACGATGCGGTTCATATCAAGGTTCATGCAGATCGAATAAGAATCGCCCGACCAAAGCCTAGCGCGAATCGATCAGGGTTTAACTTCTGGGGACATTGCTGGCATGAAATGGATTGCCGTATTCAGCAGCTTCGGGCAGACTTTCTATAGTGAAAGGAATATGTTACCCCGGAATTGAATACTCACAACTTTTTATGCCCGTAGATTTTATTCCGCAGCCTTCAACCACTAGTAGCGGCCGTGGAGAATCCCGCAAATTACTGACGATTCTGTGCCCGGTGCACAATGAGGGAAACGTGGTTCCTTTGTTTTTCGCACGGATACACCCGATCATGGAGGAACTTTCACTTCGGTATGCTGTCCATCTCGTTTTTCTTAACAACGCGTCCTTCGACAACACCTGCGAACAGATTCAGAAGATCAAGGAGAGGTGGCCAACGACATACGTGGTCACGATGAGCCGGAACGTTGGTTATCATGCCTCTATGGAATGTGGACTACGGAATGTGACCGGAGATCTGCTTGTTTTTATTGACGTGGACTGTGAAGACCCCCCGGAAATGATCCTGCAGTTCGTCGAAAAGCATGAGCAAGGCTACGACATCGTCTACGGCGAGCGAGTTGATCGAGAAGAAATAGAGATTATAAAGGCCGTCCGGAAAATATTCTACAGATTCCTCCATTCCGTAGCGGACGAAGACATTATCCTGGACATGGCGGAGTTTTCGCTTTTTACACGCGAAGTGCGCAACGCAATCGTGAATGAAAATACATCGTTCCCCTTCATCAGAGCCTCCATCGGACGCGTAGGATTCAATCGGGCTGCGATTCCATTCAAGCGCGACAAGAGGATTGCGGGAGACAGCCACTACAACCTGATAGGCATGTCCATATTTGCAATTGCCGGAATCCTCTCGGCCTCAACATTGTTTCTTCGATTGCCCATTTTTCTTCTACCCCTCTGGCTCCTGACTCTTCTCGGCTTGGGAGTTGGCTACGTGAAAACTCATTCTCCCTGGTTTGTGCTCTCGGCCCTGATCCTTTTTGCCGCCTATGTGGGGGGGACGCTGGCTTTCACTGCTTTGTATGTTGCGCGCACCTATAAAAATGGGCTGCATCGCCCGAATGCCTTTATCGACCACGGGCGCAGTATCTTGCCGCCAAACAAGTCCACTGAGGGGATAGCCGAGCCAAGCACTTATTCGGTTTCGGAGTGATGACGAGTCTGGAACAGGAAGTATCTCTATCCTGAAGGTGGCCGCTGCAACGAAGTTCTAACTTGATCGGTGAGAAACATGCTGAAAAGTGAAGATCCAAACCTCTTGCCGACTCGCAGAAATCTTCAGCTAGATTTCCTACGCGGTGTTGCCATTCTTTTGGTCATCCTTCGCCACACCGTCCTATTTCATGTACCTGGCTGGGAAGCCTCGCTGGTGCAATTTGGCTGGGCAGGAGTTGATCTGTTTTTTGTCCTCAGCGGATTTTTGATTTCCGGCTTACTGTTCTCTGAGTATCGGCAAAACGGGATGATCCGATTCGCAAGGTTTGCTGTCCGGCGCGCATTAAAGATCTATCCCGCGTTTTACTTCCTCGTGCTCCTTACCGTGCTCGCTCGTATTGCTTTGCACACGTCTGATGCGGTGCTTCGGCCTTTGTTGCACGACATTTTTTTCATCCAGAGTTACATGCCTGGAACGTACGGGCACTTTTGGTCGCTCTCCGTTGAGGAACACTTCTACATTCTTCTCCCGGTTTTACTGTACTTCATGATTCGCGTTAGCAAGCCCGGAGAGCCGAACCCGTTCCGGTTTTTCCCGTGGTTATTTTCCATAACTGCGATTGCTCTCTTGCTGGCGCGCCTGTGGACCGCGAAACACGTGGTTCCCTTTGCCTGGCAAACTCACCTATACCCGACACATCTCCGCTTCGATTCCCTGATGTTTGGCGTTCTTTTGTCTTATTGGGCCCAGTTTCACGCCGGGAGATTTTGGGGATTCGCGCGTCCGCGGTATTTCTTGTTCATTTTGGCGGGCGTCTTTCTAATCTCGCCGGGCTTCCTGCTAACCCAGGAAACACCTTGGATGTACACCTACGGCTTCACGGTGCTGTATCTCGGATTTGGCGCCATCCTGATAGGAATGCTCAGCGCACCGATGGAATTGATGCCAAGGGTGCTGCAAGTCTTCCTTCGCACATTCGCTTTCATTGGTGGATTCTCATATTCAATTTACCTGTGGCACGTTCCCTGGCTGATCTTGCTGGGAGCTGCCGGCGTTCTTCGCATCCCCTATTTGGGCGTCGCGGTTTTTATCCTGGGCTCCATGGCCGTCGGAATTATGACTTCGAGACTCGTTGAAATTCCGATGATTCGGGTGCGTGACCGTCTCTTTCCACGTGATACCGACTTAGCGCAGGTAAGCCACGGCGAGTTGAGAATCCAGACTACGGCCAACCTCGCAATTAGTAGCATTGAGCATCCGGTTGAGATTGATCCGCTGAACTGACAGTCCTGCGCGAACGGCTGCCCTGTTTCTCTCTGCTCTCCCCTCACCTGGCTAGCGCCGATCAGGTTTCGTGCTATTTAGAACATACTCCCCTCGCTTCCTTGAACGATTCGAAATCATCGGGACTAGACTGGTTCTTAGGTCATTGTCTTGTCTTCAGGAGGCGTGCTTTGAAGGCCGTGATTCTCGCAGGCGGCGTGGGTACCAGAATCAGTGAAGAGAGCCATCTCCGGCCGAAGCCGATGATTGAAATCGGTGGTATGCCGATTCTTTGGCACATCATGAAGATTTTTTCCACCGCAGGCGTGCAGGAGTTTGTAATCTGTTGCGGCTATTTGGGTTACGTCATAAAGAGCTACTTTGCGAACTATCTGCTTCATGTGAGTGACGTGACAATCGATATCGCTCAGAACAAACTTCACGTTCACCAGAACGGCGCAGAACCCTGGAAAGTGACGTTGGTTGATACTGGTGTTCTGACAATGACCGGGGGCCGTTTAAAGCGGGTTCGCCAGTACTTGGACGACCAAGACTTCTTCCTCACATATGGTGACGGGGTCGCTGACATAGATGTGAACACGCTTCTCGCTTTTCATCGAAAGCAAGGCCTGCTCGCCACCGTGACATCCGTTCGACCGCCCAGCCGCTTTGGCGCGCTGGTCACGGACGGGGCGCGCGCCGTAACTTTTCAGGAAAAACCTCAAGGCAATAGCTGGATCAATGGCGGCTTTTTCGTTCTCTCGCCGCGCGTGATTGATTACATCGAAGGCGACCAAACCGTATGGGAAGGCGCACCGCTCGAGCGGCTCGTCCGTGAAGGCCAGCTAGCCGCTTATCCCCACGAAGGCTTTTGGCATCCCATGGATACGCTTCGCGATAAGAATCAGCTCGAAACTCTATGGAGTTCGGGCAACGCCCCGTGGAAATTGTGGAAATGAATTCTGGGTTTTGGCGCAAGAAGAAGATACTCCTCACTGGACACACCGGATTCAAGGGGAGCTGGTTTTCCCTTTGGCTACAAGAGTTAGGTGCTGAACTTGTTGGCTATGCACTGCCGCCGCCCACGGAGCCCAGCCTTTTTGCGCTGGCCAATGTCGCGGTGGGAATGCACTCCTGCCAAGGAGACGTCCTCGATTTGGAGCATTTGCGGAAGGTGCTGAATCAGCACCAACCGGAAATTGTCTTCCACCTGGCGGCACAATCTCTGGTGCGCGAGTCATATGCAGACCCGGTGGGAACTTTCTCAACGAATGTGATCGGAACCGCGCACGTACTCGAAGCGGTGCGGACCCTGCCTTCCATTCGAGGCGTGCTCATCGTTACGTCAGACAAGTGTTACGAAAACCTGGGAGACGACTCGGCGCACTGCGAGACAGACCGTTTGGGCGGTGACGACCCTTACTCTGCCAGCAAAGCTTGCGCTGAGATGGTCACGTCCGCCTATCGGCACTCATTTTTTCAGGCGGATAAATTGCATTTCATAGCCGGGGTCGCATCCGCACGCGCTGGAAATGTGATTGGCGGCGGCGATTGGGCCAGCGATCGGTTGATTCCGGATGCAGTTCGGTCCGCCTCGCAGAGAACGGAGCTCCGAGTGCGAAATCCTGACGCGGTCCGTCCCTGGCAGCATGTGCTCGAACCTTTGCGCGGCTATTTAATGCTGGCCGAGCAGCTATGCAATGACCCAAAACGATTTTCGGGCAGCTGGAATTTTGGCCCGGAAAAAGCGGACATCATTCCTGTCAGGCAGATTCTGGATCGTCTTCAGAATCTTTCGGGGAAGGGTTTCACTTGGAGCAGCGATCCAGGAGCGCACCCGCCCGAAACTCGGTGCCTGAGACTTGACAGCGCCAAATCGCGTACCGAACTGGGCTGGCAACCGCATTGGCATCTGGATTCGGCGCTGCGCGCTACCGTGGATTGGCATAAATCCTACGAAGCCGGAAAAGATATGCGCGTGGTGACCGAACAACAAATCCGTTCTTACCAGTCTCACTTATCTCGGCCGGAGATCTTGGGGTGACAAGCCCGCCCAATTGCCGTTTTTGCGAAGAACCGCTCCGTCATACCTTTGTGGATTTGGGCATGTCGCCTCTTTCCAACGCCTACTTGCGCGGCGACCAATTGAACCGCATGGAACCCTTCTATCCACTTCATGCCCGGGTATGCAGTAAGTGTTTTCTTGTGCAACTCGAAGAGTTCGAAAAGCCCGAGAATATTTTTAGCGGCTATGCTTATTTTTCCTCGTATTCGGAATCCTGGCTTCGTCATTCGCGGGAATACGCTGAACATGCCACTAAGCGTTTTCATCTGGATAGGCATAGCCTGGTCGTGGAGATTGGCAGCAACGACGGCTACTTGTTGCAATACTTTCTGACGAAGGGTGTTCCCGTCCTTGGCGTGGAGCCGGCGCAAAATGTTGCCGACGTTGCAAGGAGCAGAGGCGTTCCGACAGTCGCGCGATTCTTCGGTAGAGGTACAGCTACTGAATTGGCAGCGGAGGGACGTTGCGCTGACTTGATCGTTGCCAACAATGTCTTGGCCCATGTTCCCGACCTGAACGGCTTTGTACAAGGTCTTCAGCTGTTGCTCAAGCCTCAAGGAATCGTGACTGTCGAATTTCCCCATCTGCTTCGGCTGATCGAGGGCGGACAGTTTGACACGATTTACCATGAACATTTCTCTTACATTTCTTTCTGCACTGCCGAGGAGCTTTTCCACAAGCACGGTCTCCGCATCTTCGACGTTGACGAACTTCCGACTCATGGAGGATCACTGCGGCTGTACGTCGCCCATGCCGACAATGAGACCGTGCCGCAGAACTCCTCTGTCGCGCAGCTGAGGAGGCAAGAAATTGCCGCCGGGATCCGCGACTTGTCCAAGTACGCTGGCTTTGCCGAAAAAGTACGCGTCACGAAAAGGTCGCTCCTGCAATTTTTGCTCGAGGCCAAGAACAGTGGGAAAAACCTAGCTGGCTATGGCGCCCCCGCGAAGGCGAATACCCTGCTCAACTATTGCGGAATCGGCTCGGACTTTATGGATTACACCGTAGATTTAAATCCACACAAACAGAATCTCTTCCTGCCGGGGACACACATCCCCATCTATTCTCCGGAAATGCTCCGGAAAACCCGGCCCGATTACGTTTTGATTCTGCCGTGGAACTTGCGGGAGGAGATCGTTGAACAGCTCGCGGAAATCCGGCAATGGGGCGGCCGGTTCGTTATCCCTGTTCCGAAAGTGGAAATAATCGCATGAAGTGGATTGCTCTTCCCTTGCTTGGAGTGTACCTCGTGGAAATTGAACCCGCGATTGACGAACGCGGATTCTTCGCCCGTACCTGGTGCTCCGAGGAAATGAAAAGCAAAGGGCTGGTTTCCGAGCTCGCCCAATGCAGTCTGTCCTACAACGTGCGCCGCGGCACGGTTCGCGGAATGCACTACCAAACCCCGCCATATGCTGAAACCAAGCTCGTGCGCTGTCAGGCAGGAGCAGTCTACGATGTAGTTCTCGATTTGCGCCCATCTTCTGCCACCTATTGTAGGTGGTTTGCCGCCGAATTGAACGCCGTCAATCACCGGGCACTGTACATTCCCGAGGGCTGCGCCCATGGCTTTCAGTGCCTCGCAGACCATAGCCAGGTCTTCTATCAAATTTCCCAGAGTTATCGGCCAGAGTGCGCAAGAGGAGTTCGCTGGGATGATGCCTTGTTCGGCATCGACTGGCCGATGAAGGAAGCCATTCTTTCTGAGCGCGATCGGTCATTCCCTGATTTTCGGCCATGAAAAGAGTTCTGATTACCGGTGCCCGAGGTTTTCTCGGCCGTCATTGTCTCCCGCTACTTCTGGAGAGAGGTTACGAAGTGCATGCTGTGTCCCGGCTTCCTCATCGTCACCCGCTCTTTGACAACGTTGCTTGGCACGAGCGCGACCTGCTGACTCCTGGTGCACCCGCCTCGCTGCTTAGGACTTTGCGCCCGGAATTCCTGCTTCACTTCGCTTGGTACGCCGTACCCGGCAAGTTTTGGAAAGCTCCAGAGAATCGGGCCTGGGTTCGCGCGAGCCGGGAATTGATGCAAGCTTTTGCAGAAAACGGCGGAGAGCGGTTTGTTGGAGCGGGTAGTTGCGCGGAATACGGCAGACATGCCGGGGAATGTGAGGAGACGACAACGCCACTTTTGCCCGACAGCCTCTACGGCAAGTGCAAGCTGGAATCACAACAACACCTCGAACTGCTGAGTCGGCAACGTGGCCTCAGCGCCGCCTGGGGTCGCATTTTCTTCATTTACGGTCCTTTCGAGGAGCCCAACCGCATTGTCGCTTACGTCATTCGTTGTTTGCTCTCTGGTACGGCTGCGTTTTGTTCAAATGGCGCGCAGATCCTGGATTTCCTCCATGTCAGCGATGTGGCGTCGGCATTCGTCACTCTGCTCGGCGCCAGCACAACCGGACCTGTAAACGTTGGATCGGGAAATCCCGTCTGTTTGAGCGAAGTCCTTCTTGAGATCGGACGTCAAACGGGAAGAAGCGTACTCATTCAGTTTGGTGTCCGCGAATCGCCTGCGATTCCCGATCGCATTTGGGCAAACGTCAACCGACTGAAAAATGAAGTCGGCTGGCATCCGCGCCTGAGTCTCGAAGAAGGAATCCGACAGACACTGAATTGGTGGAAGGGTTCTCTGGAAAAGGCTGCAACCGGCTCGCATGGCACCCCAACTTGACCTCCCTCCCCCAGGGATCATGCGTCGAGGATTTTACGGAGCAGGCGGAACGAAGAGGCACAAACTGGCGGCCCTAAGGCAAGGGCTCCGGAGGGTTCCTTTCCCACACTACCGCTGTCCATCGCAAGGAATCTATGTCAAGGGGCCTCACCGGGCCTACTCGCCGATAGTGAGTTTTTAGGTAGTTTGCAAGTTCTCGGTCGAAATCTTTGCCGAAGACCGGCACACCGTACTCGACAAATACGCGATTGGACCATAGCAGATAGTCCACGCGCTTTGTGTCAATCTCTTGGATGACTTCGTTCATCATTTTCCCCGGGGCGATCACTCCAGGCGTGAGAGAGTAAACACGGATCGGGCATTCGGTTTCTGCAAGAAAGTAGAGACTTGTGTCTTCTGGGACAGAGAGAACCCTCTGACCGCGTGCGGTCTTTTCTTTCATGAATTGGATAGCTGCCTCATAGTTTTGTTTCATGACCTTGTCGAGACGCACAGTGCCTCGCGAAGTCACAAGCGGGACATAATCCTTGGCAAAATACTCTTGCTTCACCGTCGGAATCCCAACAAGTGCAAGGCAGCCCGCACACAGCGCAACTTCGCCGAGGAAGGCATAGCGGCGCGATAACTTGGCGTGGGGAACTATGCATCGCAATAGCAGGAGAAAGGAAAGAACCACGGGACCGTTGTAGTAGATGGCGTATTCGGATGGTATCATCCTCATCAAAATTCGAAATGCGAGGGTGCTGGAGTAGATCAACAGAATTGGCAAACCCGCGCTTATCGAGAATTCTCCGCCGGACCTCTTCTTCCACCACTGCCAGAAGACTAGGGGCGCGGCAAAGCCAATATAGATGACCATGTCTCGCGGAAAAAACACGAGAGAAAGGGTGTTCAACAAAGGGTCCGGATCACCGTAGCCGAGAAAGAATCGAACAAAGTAAAAGGCGGTAATGAAATAGAGCGCCGTTCGGACCACAAGCCAATGCCGGCTCTTGTCCTTCCGCCAAAAGCCGGCGTACACGACCAGCAACGCCAGGCCAAGTCCGAAGGCACGCCACAACGCTTCCTCGAAGGCGGCCGCTGTCAGCGAAAACCCCGTTCGTTCTAGTCTCATTTTGCCGAATGTCTTCATGAAGTACGAAGTCGGCCAAGTAATCAAATTTTCTTGCGTGAGGAACTCCGCACCGCCAAGGGAGATCATCCACCGAATTACGACCGCGCACCCGACGATTCCGGGCAACGTCGCCCCAACGTCCGTAGCAAGAAGCTTCGAGGACTTCTGCTGCAGCCAGCGCACCAAAAGGAGGGACAAGAGGGTGACATAACACGCCAGACCGAATTCCGGCTTCATCAACACTTCGATACCCGCAAGCAAGCCGGCCCAGAATATCCACCACCATCCCCGGGAATCGGACGCTCTTATTGCCACATACAGGAAAATGCAGCCCAGCGTACATCCGTAAACCGCCGAAAAACTGTATGGCAAAGGGAAACAAAACAGGGACGGCGCAAAGGCCTCCAGCAGGAGCACGGCACCAGCCGTCCAGCCCATCAGCCAGGAAGAAAGATACATTCCGGTTACGTAAAGCATTACGGAAGATAGCAAAGCAGAGAGCGCCCCCGCCCAATACAAGACGCTCAGGTGAATCCCGAAGAGCCGAAATAGGTACGCGTTGAAATACGGTCCGGCGGGCCCATACATGAACCAGGTGTCCCGATATAGCGTCTTCCCGCCGGCTAACAATGCTGGAACATACATTTCGTGTCCCGAATCGATTGTGAGGTTGCCCCACGCTCCCCAAGTCACAATCAATTCTGCCACCCAAAGAACGACTAGACCTCCTAAAGCGCCGTAAGTCGTCGGCGTCCATGGGGCCTGCGGGCCAAAGAGTCTTGACAATATGGGATGTGATGCGGTGCTAAGGCTAGAAGGCGTGGATTCCATTTAGCGGAAAGCAGGCGATTCCTGAATATGAAATCGAGTTTTATTTACAAAGATACTAGCTCGCCCGTGTGTAAAGATGCACGAAGAATTTGACAAACGGTTGCCATCCACTCTCCCGCACACGATTCCTGCTTTGCGAACTTGGCGAATGATGAGGTTCAGTGGGGCGAGCAATTGCGCGGCGGGCCTGTCTCTTGCCGTCGATCATCGCTCATCCTGCAGGTTGCAACCTGGAGCACGCCGCGGCACGAACTTCGCCCACCTGTTAGACTACATGCTTAGGACACGCGTCCCCGCGCATGAGCCCCCATCAAACGGACCGGCACCATTTCGACCGCCAGATTGTTTACGCGCGGCCGGTTTTTATTTTGCTGGCGCTGCTGGCAGTTCTGGAGCAGCCGCCTTCGCACGAACTGCGGCGCTCCGTTTCGTTTCTCGTCGCTTATCTGGTCGTTGCGCTCCTCGTGACCCAGTTGGAGCGGCTGCTCCGCAGACGCTCCTGGCATTTGCCGCTCGTGTGCGATTTGTTGGCACTGGGATATTTCATCTATATCAGCCCTTCCACGGTGCCAGTGTGGTTTCCGTTCATGTTCATCTGCTATGCGGGAGGCATACGCTGGGGACTTGCCTTGACCGTCCCCCTTGCCGGCGCGCTGTCTCTAGTCCTGGTTTTGCGGACGGCGGGACGTGGCGAAATAGACTGGATGCGCGTGGTCGCCTGGCTAGGGCTGCTGGCCGGAACATTTGCCGGCGGTGTAGGCCTCGCCTATCTCGGCGACCTTAACCGGCGGTTTGCGGCGCAAATCGATTTCTTTTCGCGCATCAACGCAACGATGCAAGTGGATCAAGGGCTCGCGGAGTCGCTGCGGCTCTTTCTTGAGGAGCTGGCCACCACGTTTAGTACGGAAGAAGCTCTATTGCTCTATCGCGACACGGATCTGGAGCGTATTTTTCTGTGGCGGCTGAAAGCGGGCGAAAGTGAGCGGCTGGTGCCAGAGAGCATGCCGCTCTCGCGCACGGACGGTTTTCTGCTGGACGACATGGATGCAGCAATTTGCTGGAACTCCCTCAACGAACCGGGTTCCGGTTTCGGCTGGGACCGCCGAGATGGCAGGGTGATAAAGAATCTGCCGCGGCTGCCCGGGCCGGCGCAGCAGGAACTCAAAGTGCGGTCTCTGCTGACCGTGGCATTCGATCAGGAAGGACAAGCAAGTGGCAGGATTTTCTTGTTGAATGGCCGTAACTCATTTCAAAAACAGGACTTAGCCTGGCTTGAAAGCATCGCGGCGCATGTATCTCCTGCGCTAGAAAACATCTTTCTTTTGAGGCATTTACGCGCACGAGCCATCGAGGCCGAGCGCAGCCGGATTGCGCGCGACCTCCACGATGGAATTCTTCAGACCCTCCTGAGCATCGAAATCCAGTTGGACGTCTTGCGGCGCCGGGTTCCTGCCGCGCCTGACCAGGCCGTCAGCGGCCTTGCCAGCCTCCAACAGACCGTCAAGAACGAGGGCGCAGAGCTGCGTCAGACCGTCACAGACCTGCGTCCGCTCCGGGTGCAGAGCGCTGATTTGGTTGACCTGATGCGCGGATTTGCCGAGCGGTACCGCAACGAATCCACTGTCGCCCTTGATGTGCTGATCGATTCGGCACAGCTGCGCGCTCCGGACCGCGTTTGCCGCGAGATTTTCCAGATTTACCGGGAAGCACTCAACAATATAAAAAAACATGCCAAGGCTTCCCATGTCGTGGTAAAACTGTCGCAGGATGACAGCCGTCTAGTACTCGTAGTGGACGACAACGGCGAGGGGTTTAGTTTCGCTGGTAGGTTCACCGGCGATGAATTCG